>Ga0209477_1000294_pt1 | contig 30403 bp, 30 predicted proteins | sample KloWWTupernatant_FD_187180 | JGI IMG/M metagenome (GOLD analysis project Ga0209477, IMG submission 187180) | Active sludge microbial communities from Klosterneuburg, Austria, studying microevolution and ecology of nitrifiers - Klosterneuburg... | ecosystem: Engineered > WWTP > Aerobic digester >...
GGCGAGCCTCAGGCGGGCTGGTGGACCTTCGCCCGGTACGGGCCCAGCGGCAGGCCGCGCGGCTGGAACGGGCGCCACTCGTCGCGACCCAGGCGCAAGCGGTCGGCGATGATGTTGAGCGCGGCGGGGTTGTAGCCCAGGCCGCAATGGCTGCCGTACACCTGGATGTTCTCGGCGCGCGGGCCGGCGTCGTCGATGCACGAGTTCCACGGCACCACGCCGTCGCCACGGGTGAAGATGGCCGTCGAGGGCACAGCCGGGGGGCCGAGGTACGGCTCGCGGCGGAACTCCACCGAGTGCGGCCGCCGCAACCCGTGCACCGGCGCCAGCAGATCGAACACCCGGCCGGCGTTGGTCTCCTCCGCCCGGTCGAGACGGAAGGGGCTGCCCAGCGAGATCACGTGGCGCACCGCCTCTGGCTTGCGCGCTGCGAGTGCCCGCGCGTAGAGGCCGCCAAGGCTCCAGCCGACGAGTGTGATCGGCTGGTTCCCGTGGCGCTGGTACAGGTCGTCGAAGCGCCCGAACAACCCGTCGACGATGCGCTGCGTGGGGCCGAGGTTCTGGCCCAGGTGCCAGCCGTGCACCGAGTAGTCGAGCCGGGCCAGGACGTATCGCAAGGCTGCAGTGGATTGGTCGCTGGCGGTGAACCCGGGCAGCACCAGCACTGGGCGGCCATCGCCCACCGGCAGCCGGGTGAGCAACGGCGTCAGCAGGGTGAACCCCGCGAACTGTGCCGCGGCCATCGCCGGCTCCATGGCGAACGCGAGAGGGGATGGGTTCTTGTGCGTGGTGGCACCTTGTGAACTGGTCATCGTCACGCCCGCAGTGTGACATGCCGGAAGCGCCTGCATCAGGGTCGCAAGCCCCTCGATGAACGATGAGGCGAAGATAGTCACCGAGTGACTATTATGCTGCGGATGCGCACCCCATGCCGGCTGATCGTCGCCTCCTTCGTCGTGTTCGGGCTGGTTGCCACGGCATGCAGCGACGAGTCCGACACCACTCCTGCGACCGGCTCCGCCATCGCCGGTGCGGTGGTCGTGTTCGCCGCGTCGTCGCTCACCGAGGCGTTCACCGAGATGGCCGACGCCTTCGCCGCCGACCACCCCGACGTGAACCTCACGTTCAACTTCGCCGGCTCGGGCGACCTCTTCACCCAGATCAGCGAGGGTGCCCCGGCCGACGTGTTCGTGTCGGCCGACGCCGCCAACATGACCCGGCTCACCGACGCTGCGCTCAACGCCGGCGCTCCCGTCACGATCGCCCGCAACACGTTCGAGATCATCGTCGAGCCGGGCAACCCGCAGGCCATCACCGGGCTCACCGACCTCGTCGACCCGAACCTGATCGTGGTGCTCTGCGCCGACACCGTGCCGTGCGGCAAGGGCGCCCAGCAGGTGTTGGCGAACGCCGGCATCACGCTCACCCCGAAGAGCCTGGAGGACAAGGTGAAGGGTGTCGTCACCAAGGTGACCGCCGGCGAGGCCGACGCCGGCATCGTCTTCGTCACCGACGTGAACGCGGCTGGCAACACGGCGGAGGGTGTGCAGATCCCCGCTGCCGTCAACGTGATCAGCGAGTATCCAGCGGTGATCACCAAGGATGCACCCAACCCGGCAGCGGCACAGGCGTTCCTCGAGTTCGTCGCCGGGCCAGCCGGCCAGGCCATCCTGGCCACGTACGGGTTCCTCGCCCCGTGAGCCGCACCTCGAGCCGGCGGCGAGGCGGCAGCCCACGCCCACCCGCCCCCGTGCTGGCACTTGCGGCGCTGGCCATCCTGTTCTTCGCGCTGCCGCTCGTGGGCCTGCTCTGGCGAGCGCCCTGGTCCAACGCCTGGGGCTACCTCACCGACGACAACGCGCTCACCGCGCTGCGCCTGTCGCTGATCTGCTCGCTGTGGGCAACTGCACTGTCGGTGCTGTTCGGGGTGCCGCTGGCATGGGTGCTGGCCCGCGTGTCGTTCCCCGGCCGCGGCGCCGTGCGCGCGCTGTGCACGCTGTCGATGGTGCTGCCGCCGGTGGTCGGCGGCCTCGCACTGTTCTTCGCACTGGGCCGCCGTGGTTTGGTGGGCCAGTGGCTGTACCGGTGGTTCGACCTGCAACTGCCGTTCACCACTGCCGGCGTGGTGGTCGCGCAGACCTTCGTCGCGATGCCGTTCCTCGTCATCACCGTGGAGGCCGCGCTGCGCCAACTCGACGGTCGTGCGGAGGATGCATCGCGCACGCTGGGCGCCTCGCGCTGGTACACGTTCCGTCGGGTCACGCTGCCCGCCATTCGCCCCGCGCTGGCAGCGGGGGCCGTGCTCGCCTGGGCGCGGGCGCTCGGCGAGTTCGGCGCCACCATCACGTTCGCCGGCAACTTCCCGGGCACCACGCAGACCATGCCGCTCGCCGTGTACCTGGCACGCGAGACCAACCCGGAACAGGCGATCGTGCTGGCACTGCTGCTGATCGCGATCTCGTTCGGGGTGCTGGTGAGCTTGCGTGATCGATGGTTCGGTCGCGGCGCTGCCGGCCGGCACTCGGTGCTGGCATGAGCCTGGCAGCGACCCTGCAACTGCAGTTGGGCTCGCTCGACCTGCAGGCTGAACTCGACGTGCGGCCGGGCGAGCTGCTCGCGCTGCTCGGCCCCAACGGAGCCGGCAAGAGCACCGTGCTGCGCTGCCTGGCCGGCCTCGCGCCGATCACCGCCGGCCGCATCGCCATCGACGACATCGTGGTCGACGAACCTGCCACGCACTCGTTCGTGGAACCCGAGCACCGATCGATCGGGGTCGTGTTCCAGGACTACCTGCTGTTCGAGCACATGACGGTGCTGGAGAACGTGGCCTACGGGCTGCGAGCACGCAGGCAACCCAAGGCCACGGCGCACCGAGTTGCCCGCGAGTGGATGGAACGGGTTGGCCTCGGCGAGTACTGCGACCAGCGACCACGTGCGCTCTCGGGTGGCCAGGCGCAGCGCGCCGCGCTGGCCCGCGCACTCGCCACCAGCCCGCGCGTGCTGTTGCTCGACGAGCCGTTGGCGGCACTGGATGCAGGCACGCGAGCCGGCGTGCGCCGCGACCTCCGACGGCACCTGCAGTCGTTCGACGGCATGCGCGTGATGGTCACTCACGACCCTGTCGACGCCTACGCGTTGGCGGATCGGGTGGCGATCCTCGACGAAGGGCGCATCGTGCAGACCGGCACGTTGGCCGAGGTGACCAGCCACCCTCGGTCGCGCTACGTGGCCGACCTGGTGGGCGTGAACCTGGTGGCCGGCACGGTGCTCGACGGGGTGCTGCACACCGACACCGGTGCACGCGTGGTGATCGCCGACGCAGCGCCAGGGGCATCGTTCGCCGTCATCCGGCCGCACTCGATCCTGCTGGTGCAGCACCCGGCCGACGGTGCCAGCGCGCGCAACCAGTGGCCGGGCGTGATCACCGAGCTCGACCGGTTGGGCGATCGCGTGCGCATCGGCCTCGACGGCGCGGTGCCACTCACCGCCGAGATCACCATCGCCGCGCTCGACGCGATGGAACTGCGGCCCGGCGACACCGTTCACGCCTCGGTGAAGGCAACCGACATCGAGGTCTACCCGGCATGAGATCGCCACAACAAGGGCTGCTGCTCGGCGAGTGGGCGTGCCTCGGCATCATCTACCCCGCGCCCACGCACGGCTTCGCGGTCGCCGCTCATCTGAAGCCGGCGGGCGACATCGGCCGCGTGTGGTCGCTGTCGCGAGCGCTCACCTATCGCTCGCTCGAGCAACTGGCCAGCCGCGACTACATCCGCCCGATCGGCGAGGAGCCCGGCATCGCCGGCGGCAACCGCACCATCCTTGCCGCCACCCGCACCGGCCGGGCACAGCTGCGCACCTGGCTCGGCACACCGGTGGCGCACCTCCGCGACCTGCGCAGCGAGCTGTTGCTGAAGCTGATCCTGGCCGAGCACTGCGGCGTCGACATGGAGCCCATGCTGCTGCAGCAGCGCGCCCACATCGAGCAGATGGCCGCAGCGATCACCGCACAGTCCGACCCGACCGCGCAATCCGGCTCGGCAGCGCGGTCCAATCCGGCAGCGCGGTCCAATGCGGCAGGGCCCACCGACGTGGTGGCCCTGTGGCGCAGCGAGTCGTCGAACGCAGCACTCCGCTTCGTCGACCGGCTCCTCAGCCTCTGAGGCCCGGCGACGCCGCGCACACGGTGCCGTCACCCGTCAGCGATGCCATCGACCACGCGACCGAAGAACGTCTGCTGGTTCACTGCCAGCATCCGCGTGCCGGGCGTTGGCGAATAGATGAACGTGGCCAGCAGACGGGTGCTGCCACCGACCACCGGCGTGACGCGGTGAATGGTGGTGTGACCGCGGAACAGCACCAGCGTGCCCGGTGACTGCCGCATGGTCTTGACGGCCGATCGATCGCCGGCGACCACCTTGGCGACTGCGTCGTACGACGGGTCGGTGTCGGTGCGCAGGAACGGCACGTACTCGAAGTCGGCGCCCGCCTCTGCCTCGGCCAGCATCAAGGTGACGGTGAAAGTGGCGTTGTCGAAGTGCCAGCCGAGCGACGTGCCCGGCGGATAGAACAGCACGTTGATCTGCGACAGCGCGTCCTCGTACGGATGCAGCTGATCGAACCCGAGGCAGGCCGCGACGAACCGGATCATCTCCGGCGAGCGATACAGGGTCTCGAGCTCCGCGATGTCGCTGAGGTGGTCGTACCCGAGAGTGGCGGAGGTGGTGGTCTCCTTGGCGTTGCGTACGTGGTGCTCGCCCAGGCTGGGGTCGTCGGCGACCAGGTACACGTTGTGCTGCTTCACCTTGTGGAACGCACTCGCCTCGCGTGGGGCGACGGAGGCCACGATGCGATCGATCGCGTCGCGACGCACGAAACCCTCGAGCACGCACACACCGCTCTCGGCCAAGCCGGCGCGAGCGCTGTCGACGAGCGCGTCGTACTCGGCACCGCTGGCCGGGTCGATCGCGTAGCGAGCCACGTCGACGATCTCGCTGAGCTGCATGCGCGCGAGACTACGCAGCGATCAGCGAGTACACGAAGCAGTCCTGCGGCAACTCGGAGGTGTACCCGGCCATGCGCAAGATGCCTTCGCGCTGGTAGCCGCATCGCTCGGCGAGCCGCCAGGACGCTTCGTTCCACGTCTCGATGATCAGTTGCAGGCGATGGCAGTTCGGGTGCCGGCCGAACACGATGCTCGACATCAGTCGCAACGCTTCCGAGCCGAAGCCCCGGCGCCAATCCGATTCGTCGTGGATGACGTAGCCGATCTCGAAGCCGTGGATGCACGGCCCTGATCGGTAGAACTGGGTGGTACCCAACAGACGCCCGGTGGCGAGCTCCTCGATCGCCAAGGCACCCCAGTCGTCGAGCCAGAACCCGGTTGCGGCGTGCACCTCGGTCAGCCGGGTCAGGTCGATCATCGGCTCCGTGATCGACAGCGTGTACACGAACTCGGCGGCTCGTGGCAGGTCGGCGACGGCAATCGGCCGCAGCCGCACCTTCGCCCCCGACACCGTTGGTGGCACAGCACTCATGCGGCCAGATTCGCACACCGAGGCGAGGCCGGCACCAGCAGTTCGAGCTCGGCCTTCAGCCGGCGAACGCCTCACGAAGCAGCGCACGATCGAGCGACGGGGTGGCGAGGGTGCCCTCCGCGAACAGTTGCTTGCCGGCGTTGATGACGGCCGCATTGGCCACGTTGGCGAAGAAGCTGCCCAGCGACACCCGGCGAACCCCGGCGGCCGCGAGCTGGGCGACCGACGGGCCGCCGGGCAGCAGCAGGCAGTTCACCGGTAGGCCGACCTCGCCGACCACTCGCTCGATCTGTGCAATCGCGACGAGGCCGGGCGCGTAGACCACCTCGGCGCCTGCGTCGCGATACGCGCACAGCCGGGCGATGGTGTCGTCGAGGTCGTCGACACCGTGCAGGTGGTTCTCGCAGCGCGCCGTGAGCACGACGTCCAGGCGGCGAGCCTCCTCCGCCGCGGCGCCGACCCTGGCAGTTGCGACCTCGATCGGATCGATCCGGTCCGTCGCCGGGTTCCAGTCCTCGATCGAGCAACCGGCGGCACCCGCGCCGGCCAGCAGCCCGACGCACTCGGCGATGCCCGCAGCGTCATCGCCGTACAGGCGCTCGGAGTCGACGTTGAACGGCAGGTGGGTTGCTGCGGTGAGACGGCCGACATGCTCGACCAGCTCGTCGCGAGCCACGGTCATGTCGAGCCGCCCGAGCGTGGAGGCGAAGCCGGCGCTGGTGGTGGCGAGCGCGGGGAACCCAAGCGTGGTGAGCAGCTTGGTCGTGCCCACGTCGTGCGGATTGGGCATCACGAAGGTGCCGCTGTGGTGAAGGCTGCGGAACTGTCGGCGGAGGTCGTCGGCGCTGGGCATGCGAGCAAGTCTCGTCCGTCGGCACCGAACTGAACAGCGGAAATCGGTCGAGTCCGTGGTGCGGTGGGTGTCTGTTTCGGCTCGCCGTCCGATCGTTGTGTTCGCAACTGGGGTTCCCCAGAAGAGCACGTACGGATCCGGGGAGCCCCGGTTGCTCGGTGCAGTGCGGTCGACCAGGCTCAGGGCGGCGAGGACGAGACCCACACGTCGACGCTGACGGCGCGGCCGGTGTCGGTGTCGGCGCCGGTGGCGCCGGCCTGCCAGCGGATGGGGGTCATGTAGAACAGGTCGCGCAGCGCCGAGGCGTCGAGCTGCAGCTCGAACTGCACCCGCCGGGCGGCAGCGGCTTCCACCGGTGGCTCGGCTCGGCGCTGCAGCCGCTCGCTGGCCTTGCGCTGCGAGTCTCCCGAGAGCACCGGCCGCATCTGCTGCAGGTGGTGCGGGCCGGGCGTGACCGTCACCCAGCGGCCTCCGGGCTGCAGCACTCGCCGGAACTCGTCGAACGGGTGCGGCGCGAACACCGACAGCACTGCGGCGACAGAGCCGTCGAGCACCGGCAGTCGGTACGCGGAACCGACCACGAACTGCGAGTCGGGCAACAGCCGCGCCGCCATCTGCACTGCGCTCTTCGCCACATCGAGGCCGAACCGATCGGGCAGCGGTAGCTGCGAGAGGTAGTAGCCCTCGCCGCAGCCGACATCGAGCACGGGGCCGGCGGGTGTGCCGACCACCTCGGCGACCGCAGCGGCGATCGGCGCGTAGTGCCCTGCACCGAGGAAGCGGCGGCGAGCGGCGAGCGCATCGGGCGTGTCGCCGGGTGTGGTGGCGGCACTGAGGCGGCCGCCGACCAACAGGTTGAGGTACCCGCCACGACCACGATCGAACGAGTGATGGCGCTCGCAGGTGGCACCCGTCGCAGACAACGACAGCGGCAGCCCGCAGTGCGGGCACGCCAGTACCTGCGAGACACCGGGCCCCATCATGTGTCGCTCGGGTGCTTCACTTCCCACGGCGCCAGCCACTCGCCTTCCACTCGCAGCTCGACCCCTGCGTCGTCCTCGATCACCTTGCACACCGTCATCTCGCCCGCCCCGTCGCCGTAGCGTTCGGCGGCTTCGCGGAAGCGCTCGTGCACCCACAGCTGGGAACCGGCGCGTTGCAGGTTGCGTGCCGCCGCCCGCCCATGTTGCCCCACCCGATGAAACCGATCCTCATGTGCGCTCCCGATGCAGTGTGACCACTGCGAAGCTAGCCAGCGGCCCAAGCCCGGCCCGCCACGGGTACAGTCCCAGTGTGCCGCGGCTCGATCATTCGTTGCAGCGACGAGCGCTCATCGCGCCGGCGCTGGCCGCATGCCTGAGCCTCCTCGTCGCCGCCTGCGACATCCCATCGCAGTCACCCGCCGCGTCGCCGGCGACGAGCGCTGCGCCTGCGTCGGTGGTGCTGATCGGCGACTCCCTCGCGCAGGAGACAGCGCCGTACCTCTCGCTGCTGCTGGGCAACACCCCGGTCGTCGACCAGTTCTTCGGCGGCACCGCGCCGTGCGACTGGCTGGGCAAGGACCTCGCCACCGGCACCACCACCGTGGCGGTGATCACGTTCATCGGCAACTCGCAGACTCCGTGCATGGCGGATGCTGCCGGCGGTTTCCCGGCAGGCCAGGCACTCGTCGACAAGTACCGCACCGACCTCACTGAACTGGTGGCGCAAGTGCGCGCCACGGGGTCACGGGTGCTGATGGTGGGGCAACCACAGCGGCTCGACCCGGCGGCCGAGATCGAGATCGCCGGCATCAACACGGTGGTCACCGAGCTTGCCGCCGGCGACGAGGCGATCTCGTTCGTCGACGGCGGCGCGGCGGTGGAGAACCCCGACGGCAGCTTTGCGGTTGCGCTTCCCTGCCTCGTCGGCGAGGCCGAGTGTGGCGCCGACGGCAGCAACATCGTTCGCAACGACGACGGCGTGCACATGTGCCCTGGCACCGCGGCCCTGCCGTGCCCCGTGTACTCGTCGGGCGCCTATCGATTCGCGACCGCCATCGTCAACGCCGTCCGCGCTCTCTGACCGGCCGGGGGTCCTTCGACCCTACGAGTGAAGGGGTCGCGGACATACGGTGCGGCACATGGCAATGAACTGCAAGCCCGTGCCCACCCTCGACGAGCGGATCAACGACATCCGCATGCGCACGGCCGAGATCGTCAACACCGACATCATCCCCAACGAGGGCCGGCTGTGGGCCGAGCGTCGCGAGGGCGAGAGCTTTCACGAACGCACCGAGATCCTCGAGCTGCGCGCCGAGATCAAGGAGAAGGTGAAGAAGGCCGGTCTGTGGGCGCCGCACCTGCCCACCGAGTACGGCGGCATGGGCCTCGACTTCCTCGCACACGCCTACATGAACGAGGTGCTGGCCTACGCGATCGGCGCGGCCTCGCTGTTCGGCGTGGTGGCACCCAACTCGGGCAACCAGAGCATTCTCGTCAAGTACGGCACCGAGCAGCAGAAGCAGGACTGGTTGCTGCCACTCATCGACGGCACGATGGAGTCGGGCTTCTCGATGACCGAGCCGCACAACCCGGGCAGCGACCCGCGCTCGCTCACCACGGCCGCAGTGGTCGACGGCGACGACTTCGTGATCAACGGTCACAAGTGGTTCACCAGCAACGGCATCGATGCCGACTTCTTCATCGTGATGTGCCGCGTGCAGGAGAAGGACGCCACCGATCCGCGCAGCGGACCGATGGTGCAGATCATCGTGCCGGCGGCCACGAAGGGCGTCAACATCGTGCGCGGCATCGGCGTGTGGGGTCGCCGCGAGAGCGACCACTGCGAGGTGAAGTACGAGGACGTGCGCGTGCCGGTCGGCAACGCGCTCGGTCGCGTCGGCGAGGGCCACCAGGCGGCGCAGGACCGACTGGGCGCCGGTCGCATCTTCCACTGCATGAACAGCATCGGCCAGATGTGGCGGGCCTTCGACATGATGGTGCAGCGCGCCGCTTCTCGCGAGGTGCACGGCGGTGTGCTCGCCGACAAGCAGTTCACCCAGGGCGCCATCGCCGACAGCTACATCGACATCCAGACGTCGCGTCTGTTCACCATTCACGCAGCCGAGAAGATCGACCAGGGCCTGCAGGCGGCGCGCACCGACATCTCCGCGATCAAGGTCTACGTGCCCAACGCGTACACGCGCGTCGTCGACCGCGCCATCCAGATCTGGGGTGCCGCCGGCGTCTCCAACGACCTGCCGCTGTGGGCCATGTACCAAGGCGCGCGCACGCTGCGCATCGCCGACGGTCCCGACGAGGTGCACAAGATCCTCATCGCCAAGAACGTGCTGGGCCAGTACGCAAAGGGCGACGGCTGGGACTTCGGCAACTGATCAACCCCGGGGTCGAGGGCTAGGCGAGAGCCGCCTTCACCATCGCGGCGATCTTGGCGCCGTCGGCAGTGGGGCCGGCCTGGGCGCGCACGGCGGCCACCACCTTGCCCATGGCCTTCATGCCCTGCGCGCCAGCCGTCGCCGCGGCGGCGATCTCCTCGCCGATGATGCGCTGCAGGTCGTCGTCGCCGAGCGCGGCCGGCAAGTAGGCCTCCAACACCGCTGCCTCGGCGCGCGAGCGAGCTGCCTGCTGCGGGCGACCGGCAGTGACGAACGCATCGGCGGTCTCGTGGTGCTTGCGCACCTCCACCGCGACCACGGCGAGCACCTGCTCGTCGGAGAGCACTGCCACCTCCTCGCCGGCGGTCTCGACGACGGCGATCTCGGACAGCACCTGGCGCAGCGCACCCAGCGCGAGCTCCTCGCGCACCTTCATGGCAGCGGTCATCGCAGCCCGCAGTCGGGCCTTCACCGAGTGGTCGGGCGTCGTGCCGGTCGTGGTCTCGGGCGTCGTGTCGGTCATGGTGTCCTCCGCATGTGCGTGGCACCAGGGTAGAGGGCGCGCCCACCGGGCCGGCCGTGTGTTTCCTGCGCCGAGCCGCGGCGGCGTAGCGTCGCCGGCATGTTGGGCTCGGTGGGCGATCTTGTCGAAGACGTGGTGGTGCGCCTGCGCGAGCAGGTGAACGTGGCCAGCGACACGCAGGCAACCGTCATCCGTCGGCGCGGGGGCAGCGCCGCGAACGTGATCGCCGCTGCCTGCCGGGCCGGCGTACCGGCGCGGTTCATCGGGCAGGTGGGCGACGACGCCACCGGTCGCGGCCTCACCGAAGCGCTGCTCGCCGACGGGGCCGACGTGGTGGTGCGCAGAGCGGGCCGCACGGGCACGATCATCGTGCTCGTCGACACCGCCGGTGAGCGGACGATGCTGAGCGATCGCGCCGCCTGCACCGAGCTGACCGACCCCGACCCGGCGTGGCTGGACGGCCTGCACACGCTGCACATCCCCTACTACTCGCTGGCCGTCGAGCCACTGGCCGCCGCCTCGGCCACGTTGGCGCAGTGGGCGGTGGCACGCGGCATCCGCGTCTCGATCGACACCTCCTCGGCAGCGGTGCTGCAACACGTCGGCCCCGCGCACGCACTCGCCCACATCCGGTCGCTGCGCCCGTCGGTGGTGCTGGCCAACGAGTTGGAGGCCGCCACGCTTGGCACGGAGCTGCACCCCGATCACCTCGACGGCGCCTTGGTGATCATCAAGCAAGGAGCCGACGCAGCGATCGTGCTCGCCGCCGGTCAACCGGCGCGACAGGTGCCTGCCGAGACGATCGCCGACGTGAGCGACACCACCGGCGCCGGCGACGCATTCGCCGCCGGCCTGTTGATCGCGCTGGCCGACGGTGCCGACGCGCTGACCGCCACGCGACGAGCACATCTGGTCGCCGCGGCCGCCGTGCGCCGAGCGTCGGCGCAGGCACTCGGCTGACGGCTCAGGGTTGTGCTTGCGCGGTCTCGCCCACCGCAGCGTCGTGGGTGACGAGCCGCGCCAGGCAGCGCGGGCGCTCCAGCTTGTTCTCCAAGCACCAGGTCAAGGCCTCGCCTGCCGAGCCGTAGCCCTGCGGCACGATGCTGACCCACTCGTCGCCCTGAGCGAACACGTAGTCGCCCGACCACAGCAGCAGAGCGCCGAACTGTGCCCGCAGCGTGGCATGCAGCGCCACGATCTCGGCCGGCGCTCGGGTGGTGCCATCATCCTGTGCGCCCACCCGCGTGGCGCTCACCTGCGGTACCCACTGCCCCACCAGTGCCTCTACCGCAGGCCGATCAGCATCGCGCGTGGCGGCGAGTTGTGCCGCAGGCGCGAGATCGACGGCAGTCGTGCTGGTGTCGGCAATGGTGCTGGTGCTGGTGTCGGCGATCGTCGTGTTGGAGGCAACGGTGACGGCCGCCGCCGCACCGTCGGCGGGGTCGTCGCGCAGCGCGAGGAACGAGACCCCACCGGCGATGAGGGCTACCGCCAGCAGCCCCACCACCACTGCACCCACGTTGACGGTGGACCGAGCCGGCCGCAACGGCGGCAGCTCACTCGCGACAGGAACGGGTGGCACGGCGGCGGGCGCGGCGGGCGCGGCGGCCGGCGCAACAGGAACGGGCGCGGCTGGCGCTGCTGGCACACCGGCAGCCGGCACGACCGGCGCTGCGCAATGAACGCAGAACCGTGCCCCCGGCAGCACGGCGGCCCCGCAGGCGGCACAGAACTTCATCGGCGAGGTGCTGGCCCGGCGATGCGGCTCACGGCAGGGCCCGCTGCGCGGTGCGCTGTTGCGCAGCGGCGAGCAGACCGGCGACGATGGCCAGCAGCATCACGACCACACCGATGGTGGTGACCACGTGCGGCGTGAAGTCGGTGGCCCCGGGGTTGCCACCGGCGATGCCCAACGGGATGTCGCCCGACTCGGTGATGGCCGTGACCCACTGCCATGCCCCCACGCTGATGGCGCCCAACGCCATGCCCAGGCCCCACCGGCGATTGGCGAGAAAGCCGAGCAGGCCACCGACGCCGATGAGCACCACCACTGCCAACCGCAGGTAGAGGCTGGCGGGCGGGATGAAGTCGTTGGTGAAGTTGTCGCCCAGCGCAGCGCCGTTCATGGGGATCAGCGGGCCGACGACCACGGCCAACGTGCCCAGTGCGCCGAGCACACCGATGGCCGGGTTGATGGGTGCATGCCCGTCGTTACCGGCCGAGCTGAGCGACAGCACGAACGCCACCACACCCATGCCCGCTGCCCCCACCGCCAACCAGAAGCCGACCTCCTGGGTGGTGGTGAGCGTGAAGCTGCCACCGCCGCCGAGCAGCAGCACCTCCTGCAGATCGAACTGCGCGATGACCTGCCCGATCACCCAGCCGAAGGTTCCGGCCAAGGCCAGGCCGGCACCACCGGCGACGCCACTGCCGACGCGGCGACCGGTGGCCCCGAGCACCGACCCGCCCACCAGCAGCACCGCCGCGATGATGGCGCCGACGGTGAGGTTGGAGGCGAAGTCGTTGAGCTTGAACGACTGCTGGTTGGCGAAGTCGCCGGCGACCTCGAAGCTCGCGACCTTGACGAACGCTGATGCGACCGCGAGCACCGCGGCCACCGCCGACACCGCCACCAACGGTGTGATGCGGAAGGGCTGCACCGCCGACACCTGCCCGGTGTCGCCACCCTGCGCCGGCCACTGGCCGGCAGCACCCGTGGCACCGGCATCCCACGGGTTGGGGTCGTACCCGGTGGGCGAGGTCTGCTCCACCACGGTGAGCGCGGCTGTGGCCTCGAAGGGATCGGCCGGCGCCGCGGGCGCCACCGGTGCCGCCGTGGGGGTGACGCTGGGTGGCGGCAACGCCGTCCCGAACGGGGGGGTGGTCGACTCGTCCATCGCACTCGGCGCGAACGTGGAACCGGCCGCCAGGCCGGCCAACGTGCCACCGCATTCGGTGCAGAACTTCTGGCCGGGCTGGACAGCCGTGCCACATGAGGGACAGAACATGCGCCTACCTCTTCTCGAGCGGACGTCTCGAAGGTTAGGCGAGATCGCCCGTCTCCCACGTAGGTTGTGCTTCGGCGGCCAGCGCGTAACGCTCGGCCATTCGCTCCAACAGGTAGTCCTCGAACGCGCTGGCCTGCAGCGCCGGGGCATAGAGGTGGCCCTGCTGGCGCACACAACCCAGCGCGATCAGCGCATCGGCCTGGGCACCCGTCTCCACGCCGTCAGCGGTGACCGCCAGCCCGATCTCACGCACGAGCGCGATGATCGATCGCACGATCGCTCGATCGTGCGGGTGCGCGGTGATGGTGTCGATCGACAGCCGGTCGATGCGCACCTCGTCGAGCGGCAGCCGGCGCAGCAGCCGCAACGACGACACGCCGCGGGCGAAGTCGTCGAGGCACACCCTGCCACCGCGAGCACGGAACGACGCGAGGTTCGCGGCCACCGACGGCAGGTCGCCGTCGACCGCGGCCTCACCGACATCGATCGTGACCAGCGATGGTTCCACGCCTTGCAGCATGTGCTCGATGGGGTCGTCGCGCCAGGTGCGCTCGGTGGCCTCCGGCGCCATGTTGATGCGGAATCGGAACCCGTCGGGCAAGCCCAGCACCGCCAAGCGACGAAGGTGCGGCCGTGCGTTGGCGATCACCTTCTCGGTGACACGACCCATGAGACCGGCGGACGCGGCGACGTCGAGGAACTCCTGTGCAGTCGTCACCTTCCCGTTGCGGTGCACCCACCGCGCCAGCAGCTCGGCGCCCACGATCTGGCCATTGGACGCATCGATCTCCGGTTGGAAGAACGCCACGATCTCGCCATCGTCGATCGCTCGCCGAAGCGCCTGCTCGCCTTCCAGCCTGTTGACCATCTCCTGCTGCATCGCGTTGTCGAACAGTTCCACGCGGTTCCGTCCGCCGGCCTTCGCGTGGTAGAGCGCTGCGTTGGCGTTGCGCAGCAGCTCGCTGGCCGTCGAGCCGTGCGACGGTGAAGCGGCCACACCGATGCTCACCGACGACGGCACTTCGCGACCTTCCGCGTACACCGGTTGCGCGAGCGCGCCGACCAGCCGGTTGGCGATCACGGCTGCACCACCGACGTCGAGCCCCGGCATCACCACCACGAACTCGTCGCCGCCCATCCGGCCGGCGATCGACCCGGTCTCGAGGCTGCGCTGCAGGCGATCGGCGATGATGCTGATGAAGCGATCGCCACCTCGGTGACCGAGCGCATCGTTGACCGCCTTGAACCGGTCGAGGTCGCAGAACAGCAGGCCCACGGGGTTGCCCTCGTCGGCAGTGGCCATCACTTGATCGAGCAGCTCGAGTGTGCCGCGACGGTTGTAGAGCCCGGTGAGCGGATCGTGCGTCGCCTGGTGCGCCAGGCGCATGTTGGTGGAACCCAACTGATCGTTCACCCCCGTCAGCTCGCTGCGTTCGTGCGCCAGGTCGCGCAACAGCCGTTCGCTGCGCCATTGCAGGCGGATGGAGGCAACCGTGTTGCGGCTGATCACGTGGTGCAGCACCAACAACGCCATCCCGAAGAAGACGGCCAGCACGCCGAGACCGCGCAACCGACTGTCATCGGCCAGCAGGAGCGTGCTCGCCGACACCACGATCAGTGGGATCAGGAACGACAGGTAGAGGTCGCGGCGACCTGCCGTGACGATGCATCCGACGGCGCTCGCGGTGCTGGGGAACAGAGCGAACAGCAGCACGAGCGCCACGCTGCCATGGCCGGCGACCCACGGGCTCATGCCGTACACCAAGCCGATCGACGAGAACGACGCTGCGATCAGCACCAGCGTGGGGCGCGGCGTGGAGCCGCCGTCCTGCGTGTAGTAGCGGTAGAGGGCGAGCAGGGTGATGGCCGTGCTGATCACGGCGGCCACGACCCACCAGCCCAAGCGCGTGGCGGGCGCGTCGTTGCGCAACAGCGAGCTGACCAGCAGTGTGAAGGGCAGGTTGAGCAACGGTGTCGGCGTCAGGTTGGTGACCACCATCGCCAGCGCGCGCTCGCGGACGAAGTGGCCGGTGGCCTCCTCCGACTGCTGCACCCGACCCTCCGACAACAGACACCCTCCCGGTCGCGCGCCCGAAGCAGGCACGTCGGAACTGTCTTCGGCAGTTCTGGGTCGACACTTAACGTGGTGGTTCGCAGAACCGGTCGGCCGCGGGATACTTGGCTGATGCGTGGTCGCTTCGCTCCTTCACCGACCGGCCAACTGCACCTGGGCAACCTGCGTACCGCACTCGTGTCGTGGCTGCACGCCAGATCCCTCGCCGGCGAGTGGCTGGTGCGCATGGAAGACCTCGACCGGGTGACGTCGTCGACGTCGATCGCTGCCGACCAGCTGCGGTCGCTGGCCGCCTTGGGCATGTTGCCCGATGGCGCAGTGGTGAACCAGTCCGAGCGCTTCGATCGCTACCGCACGGCAATCGCCACTCTGCAAGCCCACGGCAGGGTGTACGAGTGCTTCTGCACGCGGCGCGAGATCCGCGAAGCGGCACAGGCTCCTCACGGCGACCTGCCGGATGGGGCCTACCCCGGCACCTGCCGCACGATCGGTGCCCGGCAACGCTCGGCGCTCGTGGCCGCCGGGCGAGCCCCCGCGCTGCGCCTGGCCGCCGACGGCGAGCGGTTCGTCGTACACGACCTGATCGCCGGCGACTACGAGGGAGGGGTCGACGATGTGGTGCTGCAACGCAACGACGGCGTACCCGCCTACAACCTGGCCGTGGTCGTCGACGACGCCGCGCAGGGCATCACTCACGTCGTGCGCGGCGACGATCTGCTCAGCAGCACACCGCGCCAACGGCTGCTACAACAGCTGCTGGGTCTGCCCGAGCCCGCCTACGCACACGTCCCGCTGGTACTGGCACCCGACGGCACGCGCCTGGCGAAGCGCCACGGCGCGGTCACGCTTGCCGATCTTGCGGCTCGCGGCATCGGCCCACAGCAAGTGCTCGCCCGGCTGGGCTGGAGCCTCGGCCTCTGCGCCCGCGACGACACCGTCACGGCGATCGAGCTCGCCGACGGCTTCCGGCTCGACTCGGTGCCGCGCACGCCGTGGTCGCTCACCGCCACCGAACTCTGACACGATCGCTGCATGACCGAGCAGGCTGCATGACCGAGCGGTACGACGACCTGCAACAGATCTTCGGCTACCGCGGCGCGGCCGACGACGCCGAGGGCGTGCGGGTCATCGGCAACGAGGTGCTCGTCGTGCCGTTCTGGACGCCCACGTTCTGCGCCACGCTCATCCGCGCAGCCGAAGCAGTCGGCGCGTTCGAGCCGCAGCCCGACGACCCGGTGCCGGGCCACGAGGTGTCGCTGGCCGTCATCAGCCCACGTCTGTTCGAGCAGGTGGAAGTGGATCTCGGCGTTCGCATCTGGCCGCAGCTGCAGGTCGTCTGGCCGTACATCGACTACCACGGGCTGCGCGACGTGTTCGTCATCCGCTACGCGATGGGCGAGCAGGAGCACCTGCGCATGCACCACGACATCGCGCAGGTGTCGGCATCCGCGAAGCTCAACGAGGGCTACGAAGGTGCCGTGCTCGACTTCCCCCGCCAGCAGGTGACCAACGAGTCGGCAGCCGTCGGCGAACTGGTGGTGTGGCCCTCGCTGGTCACGCATCCCCACCAGGCAACACCCCTGCGCAGCGGCGTGAAATATGGGCTCACGATCTGGTTCGAGCTGCCATCGTTCTAACCCCTGCACTGGCTAGTCTGGACGCAAACCAGTCTCTCCTCCTCAGGGCTCATCACTCAATGACTTCGCTTCGTACCGGTATCGCATGGCTGTGCGCATCGAGCGCGCTCGTCGCGCTGTCGTCGTGCTCACAAACGTCCAGTGCCGATGCTCCGGCCAGCACCGTGGCAGCACCCGTCACCACGCTCGCCACCACCACCCTGGCCCCCACCACCACGGTGGCGCCCACCACCACTGAGGCGCCCACCACTACGGCTGCCCCCACCACCACGGCTGCGCCCACCACCACGGTCGCCTCCAACGTGGTGGTCGTCGGGCCGGCCGCCACCCCCATCGTGGCCGTGGGCAAGAACAACGGCGCCGACACCTTCGCGCTGCAAGACCGCCTCAACCAGCTGGGCTTCTGGGCGGGTCTCAGCGACGGTCAGTACGGCTTCGCCACGCTGCAGGCAGTGATGGCCTTCCAGAAGTACCTGGGCCTGCCGGCCACCGGCAGCGTCGACGACACCACAGCGCAGTACCTCACCGCCTACGGCGACCGCGCACACGGCCTGGCCGACAGCGGCACCCTGGTGGAGGTCGACAAGGCCAAGCAACTGCTGTTCATCGTCGTCGATGGGCAGACGGCATGGGCGTTCAACACGTCCACGGGCAGCGGCATCCCCTACGAAGCCACCAACAAGAACGACCCCACCAAGATCGAGAAGGGCGACGCGGTCACGCCGTCCGGCTTGTTCGAGGTCACTCGCGAACGGCCTGAGGGCTGGTGGGAAGGCGACCTCGGCAAGATCTATCGGCCGAAGTACTTCGTCGGCGGCATCGCCATCCACGGCATGACCAGCGTGCCCAACTACCCCGCCTCGCACGGCTGCGTACGCCTCAGCACGCAGGCCATGGACTTCGTGTGGGACACCGGGCTGGTGCCGGTGGGCACTCCCGTCTGGGTTCACGAGTAGGCGAAGGTGCTTCCTCACATCGGTGCGGTCGCACCATGGGCCGATCCTGAGGTCGTCTCGCTGCACCGACTTCCGATGCACGTGCCGTTGCCGTTGGGCGACGATGCGCGCAAGTCGCTCGACGGGCAGTGGGCCTTCGAGCTGTTCGATTCTCCCGAGGCGGTGCCCAGCCGAGCGGTGACAGGGCCCACGCCCACCGGCACACGCACCCTGGCGGTGCCTGGCAACTGGACGGTGCAAGACGTCGGCGATCTGCCGCACTACACCAACATCCAGATGCCCTTCCCCGGGCCGCCGCCGCGGCTGCCGGCACACAACCCCACCGGCGTGTACCGCCGCTCGTTCACCACCGGTCGCGGCTGGAAGCGGCACCGCATCGTGCTGCACGTGGGCGGCGCCGAGAGCGTGCACGCGGTGTACCTCAACGACCGCTTCATCGGCTACGGCACCGACAGCCGGCTGCCCAGCGAGTACGACATCACCGACGCCGTGGTCTCCGGCAGCAACCACCTGGCGATCGTGGTGGCGCGATACAGCGCACTCAGCTACGTGGAAGACCAGGATCAGTGGTGGATGGCCGGCTTGCACCGCAGCGTGCACATCGAGGCCCGCACACCGGTGCACATCGCCGACGTACGGTGCGACGCAGATCTGGAGCTGGCCACCGGCACCGGCGTGTTGCAGGTGGTCACCGAAGTGGGCTTCGCCGTCGAACCCACGGCGGGCCACTCCGTGCGCGTCACGCTGCGCGGCCCAACCGGCAAGCAGGTGGGCAAGCCGTCGGTGCTGCCGGTGCCGCACGCGTTCGCGGCGCCATACGTGTTCGAGGGCTTCCTCACCCGCCACCGGTTCACCGTGCCCGGCGTGCAACCGTGGTCGGCCGAGTCGCCGGTTCGATACACCGCCGAGGTGCAACTGCTCGATGCAGCGGGCACGGTGCTGCAGCACACCAGTCAGCACATCGGCTTCCGTCACGTCGAGATCCGCCAGCGGCAACTGCTGGTCAACGGGCAGCCGGTGTGGATCTTCGGTGTCAACCGTCACGACCACCACCCCGAGCGCGGCAAGGCCGTCACCGTCGACGACATGCGCGCCGACCTGCTCACGATGCGGCAGCACAACATCACCGCCGTGCGCACGTCGCACTACCCCAACGACTCGGCGTTCTACGACCTGTGCGACGAACTGGGCATGTACGTGGTCGACGAAGCCAACATCGAGAGCCACGGCTACAACACCAGCCTGTGCCACGACCCGCGCTGGCTGGGCGCGTGGGTGGCCCGTGGCAGCCGGATGGTGCAGCGCGACCGCAACCACCCGTCCATCATCCTGTGGAGCTTGGGCAACGAGAGCGGGTATGGCGAGAACCACGATGCGCTCGCCGGCTGGATCCGCAGCACCGACCCCAGCCGCCCGCTGCACTACGAAGGCGCAGTGCTGCACGCCGGCTGGCACGGCGGCCAGGCCAGCACCGACATCGTCTGCCCGATGTACTCCACCATCGAGCGCATCCGCGACTACGGCCTCGACCCTGCCGGCACCCGCCCGCTCATCCTGTGCGAGTACAGCCACGCGATGGGCAACAGCAACGGCTCGCTGGCCGACTACTGGGCCACCATCACCACCACGCCCGGCCTGCAGGGCGGCTTCCTGTGGGAGTGGAAGGACCACGGCATCCGCCAGGTGCTGCCCGACGGCACCACACGCCTGGCCTACGGCGGCCAGTTCGGCGACACACCGCACGACTGCAACTTCGTCGCCGATGGCCTGGTGGGCAGCTACGGCGAGCCGCACCCCGCGATGCGCGAGGTGGCCTGGGTGTACCGGCCGGTCACGGTTGCGGCCGGCCCACGCGGCACGCTGCGCGTGGCCAACCGCCAGTCGTTCACCACGCTCGGCTGGCTGCGCGCCGACTGGGAGCTGCTGGTCGACGGCGCGGTGCAGCGGCGAGGCCGGCTGCACGTGCCTGCCGTGGCGCCGCACACCTCGGCCACGCTGCCACTGCCCTGCGCGGTGCCTGCCGGCACCGGCGAGGTGCACCTCACCGTGCGCTGGAGCACCCTCGCCGCGCAGCCCTGGGCGGCGCAGGGCCACCTCGTCGCCTGGGACCAAGTGCAGCTGCGAGCCGCGGCCAAGGGGCACCTGGCCCCGTCTCCGGCCGGCACCGGCACCACCCGCGACATCGACCGAACGCTGGCTGCGCCGGTGAGCCTCACGTTGTGGCGAGCCTCCACCGACAACGACGGCTTCAAGCTGATGCCCGACCTGGCCCAGCGACTGCGGGTGGGTGGGCAAGGCCTGCGCCTGTGGCAGGAAGCCGGTGTCGACCACCTGCCGGCCGAGCAGCTGGTGCAGCACCAGTACGAGCGCATCGAGGTGGCCGGCGGTGTCGAGTACCACCACACCGTGGTGGTACCGGCGTCATTGGCCGACCTGCCACGAGTGGGTGTGCAGTTCGCACTGCCCCGGCGGTTCCGCCACGTGCGCTGGTTCGGCCGCGGGCCGCACGAGAACTACCCCGACCGCAACGCCAGCGCCCCGCTGGGCATCTGGGAGGGCACTCCCGACGAGTCGCCGTACCTCGTGCCGCAAGAGTTCGGGCTGCGCACCGAGTGCCGCTGGTTCGAGTGCATCGACCCGGTGAAGGGCCAGGCCCTGCGCATCCAGGCCCTGCGCGTCGCCGTGCCTGGTCGCTCCGCGGCGCACCCGCCCGCGCTGCACTGCTCGGCCACGCACCACACCGCCGCCGACCTGTTCGCCGCAGCCACTGCCACCGAGCTGCAGCCACGGCCGGAGCTGATCGTGCACGTCGACGTGGCTCACCGCGGCCTGGGCACCGCCAGCTGCGGGCCCGACGTGTTGCCGCAGTACCGGCTGGCCGCCGGGCGGTACCAGTTCGCGTACCGGCTCAGCCTGGTGCCGGCTCAGGCCACCAAGTCGCGCAAGTAGCGATCCAGCACCTCACCCGCTGCCGGCAAGGTGTCGAGGAGCACCGTTGCGTTGGCGCCGCGGGTGTTCGCATCGAGCCACAGCCGATCGGCAAGGTCCTCGGTACGGCGCCGGGTGTGCTGGTCGTTGGCGGCCAGCACCACGATGCGGTCGCCGACACGTGCAATGGTCTCACCGCGATGGAACACGGCTTTCACGGCATCGGCGACGCAGAGCATCAAGAGGCCGGCCTCCAGCGGCGGGAGTCGACGAAGCTCGACATCGACGAGCACGACGGTGTATGCATCCGCCGGTCGGATGCTCGCAGCGCCATCGACGCCGTACGCCTCACGCAGGCGCAGGCGCAGCACCAGCGCGGTGACCAGCCCGGTGGTGGGGTCGAAGCACAGCCCGGCATGGGCTCCGCGCACGTAGCCATCTGCCCAACCCTGGGCCAGCGCGGCCTGCGCCGGGTACTGGCCCAACCGCACGCGCTGCGGGCGACCCAGCAGGTCGCCCAGCAAGAACAACCAGCGGAACACCTGGGTACCCGGCCAGCCATCCGCCCCCAACGTGTTGCCGAAGCGGTACACGGCACCGTGCACGCCCGCCGGCCGCTCGTGCAGCGTGTCGACCACGTCGGTCGCCACCGCGATCAGTCGGGGATCCAGCTGCTCGCCGTGCCCATCGGCAGCGATGCGCGTCAACCACGAGGACAGGGTGCCACCGGGCGTGCGGCGAGTGCGCTTCACAGCTACACGACGTCACGACACTCGCTTCGATGACGTGAAAGCCGGGAGAACGACACGATCACCCGCGAGCGGGCGGCTCACTGAGCGCGGCTCACTGTGCGCGGCGTACCCGCAAGTGGTGGTCGGCCGCGTTGCGACAGGTGCCGGTGGCCAGGTCGAAGCGCCATCCGTGCAAAGTGCACACGAACTCGTCGCCGTCGATCTCTCCGAACACCTTCAGGTCGGCTTGGCGATGCGGGCACGTGCGCTCGATGACCCAGCCGTCGAGCTCGAACTCCTCAGCGGCCAACGCCTCACGGTCGGGGTCGTGCTTGCGCACGGCTTCGGCCTCGGCGCGGCGCATGCGTTCGACCGACAGCGACTTGAAGAAGTTGTACAGGTACTCGTTGAACGGGCCGGCTCGCCAGGCGGTGAACCGGCAGGAGAGGAACAGCGCGTTGCTCCAGTCGTTGGCCCGTTGCGCGACCACCGTTTCCACCAGCTCGCGCTGGATGTTGAAGCGGAACGAGTGGGCCTCGCCGTGCCACTCGCGCACCTTCCGGTTGGGGAAGTCGAGCGCAATCGCCAGGTCGCCGGCGTGCAGCACGCACACGTCGCCGATCGCGTCGCACAGCGTGGGGGCCATCAGCATCAGCGGCTCCCACCACGCCTGCAGCGTGGGCAACAGGTCGGGGGTGGCCGCGTGCCAACCTGCGCGCATCTGCTGCAGCCACGGCATCCAGTCGGCCTGGTACTGGCGCAGGTAGGCCTCCTTGTCGGCGAAGATCGCGTCGACCTCGGCCTGCGGCACCGGGTGGACGACGGCGATCGGGCCGGTGCTGCCGAACTCGATCGCAGTGCCGGGGATGGCCAGGATGCCCTGCCGATTGGCCGCGGCCAGACGGGCCATGAAGCTGCGCTGGTCGGGGAAGATGCTCAGCTCGTCGCCGGTGATGACGTTGGCGAACCACAGGTCGGGGTCGAGGAACGCCGGCGGACCGGCGCTGGGCACCACTGCTCGGGCATCGATGGCCTCCACGTAGCGCATGGCACGGGCGAACTGGCTCTCGACCTTGGCGTCGACCAGCTCGCGCATCCGCTCCGGGGTCTCCTCGTAGACCATCGGGTACCAGATGGCGCCGCTGTACTGGATCCAGTGCAGGTCGGCCGGGCCGTGCGCGCTGAGGGTTTCGAGGTGGCTGGTGCGACAGTCGTTCTGGTTGACCAGCCGGGCCGTGCCATCGCTGATGACCAGCGCCGAGTCGCCGCCGGGACCGTCGGTGATGCTGATCTCGCAATGGATGGTGATGCGCAGGTTGGGGCCCAGCGCCATCTCCTCACGGTCGACCGTGCGGATGATGTTGTTGAAACCCAGCCGGCGCATGATGCGCTCGAGCTCGCGAGTGGGGTAGCCGGGGATGAGGACCTTGGTGTCCTTGTTCATGTTGGCCACCAACCACTCCTCGTCGAGGTGATCGGCGTGGATGTGCGAGATGTACAGGTAGTCGGGGTTGCAGATGCGGTGCATCAGCTCCGCCGGCAGATGGTCGTTGCGGGGGAACACGAACCAGGAGCCGAAGAACTGCGGGAGGAACCAAGGGTCGCAGCAGATCGACCCGTCGACGGTGTCGACGAGGATCCCCGCGTGGCCGATCGAGGTGGCACGCATGTGGTGGAGGTTAGCGAGGCGCCGACATGCGCGGCCGGAGTGGTGACAAAGGTCCCTACGCGGGCACGCCTGCCGGCGGGATCAGGCGACGGGGGCGTCGGTGAACTGCTGCCCGGCACGCGACACGTGCTCGGACCAGGCGCCGCCATCCCAGTAGCGCAGCTCGAAACGACCTGCCGGGTCGGCGTACCAGCCGGCGGGCACTGCCGGCGCGGCCGCGGCCGGGGCGGGCGTGTACGCCGGTGCCGGCGTGTAGGCCGGGGCCGGGTTGTAGGCAGGCGCCGCTTCGGCGATGGGGGCCAGCGGCGCGGCGGGCTCGGGCGCAACGGCCCAGCTGGCGGGCTCGGCGGCGGGGGCGGGGGCGGCCGGCTCGGGGGCGGCTTCGACCACTGCTGCCGCAGCAGGTGCCTCTTCTGCCGCGCTGCCGGCGACAGCCTCACGGCTCAGGAAGGCGGTGATGTCGCCGCCCGTGGGGACGATGCCGACGACCGACCAACCCTCTGCCGATTTCTCGGAGAGCTTGGCGGCGAGCGCCGCGGGGTCGTACGAGGAGGCGCTGATGGTGACGAATTCGGCAGACATGGTGACGAACAGTAGCGCGCTCACCGAGCGATGGCCATGGGCAGCGACCGATCGAGCAACGAGCGGCGTTCAGGCAGGCAGCACGAGTGCGTGCACGTCGGCGGTGGCAGGTGCTCCGTCGAACACCAAGGCCCCGTCGCGAAGTGCCAGCAGGCGCTGCACACGATGCACGAAGGCCAACTCGTGCGTGGCCACCAGCAGCGTCGCGCCGCCGGCCGCGACTTCGTCGAGCAGCTCGAGCAGGGTGTCCTTGCCGGCCTGATCGAGCCCGACGAACGGCTCGTCGACCAGCATCACCTCGAAGGGGCGCACCATCGCGATGGCGATGGCCGCCTTCTGCCGCAGGCCACGGCTGAACGTGGTGGGAATGTCGTCGCGGCGGTCGCCGAGGTGCAGACGGGAGAGCAACGACTCGGCCGTGTCGGCCCAGTCGGCCACGCCGTGCAGCCGGGCGATGTACTCGAGGTGCTCCCACAGCGACAGGTCGTCGTAGAAGGTGGGCGTATCGCTGAGCCAGCTCAGCGCAGTGCGGGCCGGTTGCGTACCGGCGAGGTGGCCGGCGATGCGTGCCTCGCCACCGCTGTTGTCGAGCAGGCCGGCCGCCATCCGCAGCAGGGTGGTCTTGCCACTGCCGTTGTGGCCGACCAATGCCACGTGCTGCCCCTTGGGCACTTCCAGGTCGAGCGGGAACAACGCCGGCCGGTCGCCGTAGTCCTTGCTCAGTTGATGCGTGCTGAGGGCGGCGCTCATGCCTGGCTCCTTTGTTGCCGTTGGGCGCTGGTCTGGCTGCGGCCTTCGTCCATGAACTGGCGGATCTTGAGGCGTACTCGGTCGCGCACCTTCACCCAGTAGCAGACGGCGCCGATGACGAGCAGCGAGCCGACCGCGCCGCGCAACGCGGCACCGACCAGCGAGTCGCCGTTGCGCAACGCGGCGCGGGGCAGCAGCACCGTGCAGGTCGCGAGCGTGCTGATGACCAACGGCAGCAACAGGCGCAGAGCCGTGGAGAAGCCGGCCATCTCGGGTGGGATGAACGCCTGCTGCTTGGTGGAGCTGAACGGGTCGGGCGCGTCGCGCACGATGCTGACGATGCTGCCCGACACGCCGCCCCAGAGCGTGGGCAACGCCATGATCGCGGCGGGCGCGATCGCTCGCGTGCTGCCGCCGAGGGTGAGCACGGCGGCGACCGCGGCCACCAGCGACAACGGCACCAGTGCCACCAGCGGGGCGACGAGGTGGCGCACCATCAGCTCGCCTCGCTCGACCGGGTAGCTGTCGTTGTAGTCGGGCTGGTCGACCTCTTGCGAGAGCGGCTCCATCACCTCCAGGCCGAGCACGAAGCACAGCAGCGCAGAACCGAGCATGGCCGGGGTGGTGCCGCGCACGGTGGCGCCGTGCAGCACGCCGATGGTGGCTGCGAGCGCGGCCAGGCGCACCACGCGAGTACCGGGGAAGCGCAGCAGGCCGTGCCAGCCGCGCCGCCACACAGTGGAGTTGAAGCCGTGGCTGCGTGCGGGGCGCAGGCGCAACCACGGGTGCCGACGAGCTTGCTCCTGGTTGAGCTGGCGGCGCAGCAGCACCACGGTGCGCAGGTCTTGCATGGTGACCGCGAACCGCAGTTGCGCGACGAGCGCACTGCGCCGCGCCAGGGCTTCCAGCGAGATGCGGCGCAGCAGCAGGAAGCCGGCAACCACGGCGGCGAGTGAGAGGCCCACCCCGACGAGATCCGCCGGGTGCTGCCGCCAACCCCACAGGCCGAGACTGCCGAAGCGATCGGCCGGGCCGGGGATGTCGGTGGCCACTGCAACCCCCTGCCAGGCGAGGGCGGTGATGCCGGCAGTGGTGGCGACCCAGCGCGGCAACCGCAGCGTGTGTGCCAGCAGTGCCGAACCGGCCCACACCAGTGCCGCCGTGGCACCGAAGAGCGCCCCACCCGCGGCCCACGCCAGCAGCGAGCCGGGCAGGCGGCGCCCGGCGAGCTGGCCGGCGATGGCCCCCGCCGTGGCGGAGGAGAACATCGCGCCGCGAACGCGCTGGCTGGCCGGGCGCAGCAGCGCGCGCCGGCGATCGACCGGCGACAACATCACGTGCACCACGTCGGCGGCCTCGAGAGCGATGGGCCCACCCTGGGCGCCGCCGCGCAGGCCGGAGAGCAGCGCGAAGCACACGACCAGGCCCAGCACCGTGGGGGCGTGAGCAGCGACATCGGCAATGGTGTCGGGTGCCGCAATGCCGTCCTTCACCGATGTGCTGATCCACAGCACGCTGCCGCCGCCGAAGATGGCCAGCAGGTACACCCGATAGGCGGCTTCGAACCACTCGATGTTGCCGAGCCGGTGCAATTGGCGCGTGCGGCGCAGGTGGCGCAGCGCCGAGTACGCCGATTCGGGAGCGGCCGCCGGGGCGACCTCAGTCATGCGGGTTGCTCGCCGCCGGGTCGCCGAGCTCGACAGCGTTGGCCGGGTCGGCCGACCAGCCCGACCAGCTGGCCACGTAGAGGCGCGGCGGGGTGAGGCCGGCGTGCTCCATGGCCACGATGTTCATGCAGGCGCTGACGCCGGAACCGCAGTACGCAATGGCAGTGTCGGAGAGTTCAGCGGTGTCGCCGGTATCGGCGGGTTCGGTTGCACCGAGCTGTGCGTAGTGTGCGCGCAGCTGGTGTGGTGGCAGCAGCCTGCTGTCCTCGCCCAGTACGGCGGTCCACGGTGCGCTGCGGGCACCGGGCACGTGCCCGGGCCGAGGGTCGATGAGCGCCTGCTCGCCGGTGAACCGCTCGTGCGTGCGCGCATCCAGCACCGGCCCGCCGGCGGCGGCGAAGGCGGCCATCTCGGCGGCGGTGACCAGCCGGTGGGCGGGCCACGGTTGGGGCGTGAACACGGCGGGCACCGGTGGGTCGCACGGGCCGGTCTCGATGTCGAACCCGGCAAGTGCCCATGCCTTCAACCCGCCATCGAGCAACGCCGCCTCACGCCCGAGCATGCGCAACATCACCACCAGCCGCCCGGCGGTGAGGCCGCCGGTGTCGTCGTAGGCAACCACCACCGTGTCGTCGCCGATGCCCAGCTCGGCCATCGACGCAGCGAACTCGACCGGCGAGGGCAGCGGGTGGCGACCTTCCGTGGCCGGTTGGTCGTGCGCGGCAAGTTGGCGATCGAGATCGACCCACACCGCGCCCGGCACGTGCGCGCGCTCGAAGGCATCGCGACCGTCTCGGCCGTCGAGGTACCAGCGCACGTCGGCGAGCACCGCGTGAGGCAGCGCAGCAACGATCTCGGGGGAGACGACCGGGGCGATCACGGGCAGCATCCTGCCAGCACATTTTCGTGATCGTGCGCCACAATGGGGGAATGTCGTACGACTCGATCAGCACCCTGCACGACGTCTTCGCGGTCCTTGCGATCATCGCGATGGCCGGCGCGGTGCTGATGGTGGCGGCGCGATTGATCCCCTCGGTCGCCAGCGTGCGCTTCCTCGACGCGTTGTATCGAGTCCAGTTGCCGTTGGCCGCGCTGGTGGCCATCACCGCCACCTCCGGCAGCCTGTTCATGAGCGAGTTCGGCGAGCACTGGATCCCCTGCCGGTGGTGCTGGTTCCAGCGCATCTTCATGTACTCGCTGGCCGTCGTCTTGCTGGTGGCAGCCATCCGTCGCGATCGCGGCGTGAAGTGGTTCGCGGTGCCGCTGGCGGTCATCGGCATCTGCACCAGCCTGTGGCACATCCTCATCGAGCACCGAGTGGTCGAGGAGTCATCGGCCTGCTTCACGGTGCAGAGCTGCGCCAATCCGTGGCGCGTGTCGTTCGGCACGCTCGACTTCTCCACCGGCACGCTGGTCACCTCCGGCATGCCGATCACCCTTGCTGTGATGGCATTCTGCGGTTTTGCTGCCATCCTGGCGTTGCTCCTCACCCCCGAGCCCCTCAACCCCGAACCCCTCGACCCCCACCAACCGGAGGCAGACCAAGATGGCCAATCGTCAGCGAGCTGAAGCCCGACGCAAAGCACAGGCCAAGGCCGCCCGCTCCGGCGACGGCGAGGGCGGCGGCATGAACAAGCTCTACATCTGGGCCGCCTTGGGTCTGGTGCTGGTGCTCGGCGTGGGCATTGCACTGTTCGTGAGCGGCGACGACTCCAAGTCGGTCACCGCCGACAGCCAGACCACCGTGGTGTCGGGCCTGCCCGACAGCCAGCCGGTCACGGTCATCGGCGAGGCGTTGCCGGCGTTCGCCAACGATGGCCAGGCCGACCCCGCCATCGGTCTCGACGCGCCGATGATCGAGGGCCTCAACTTCGTCGGTGAGACCATCACCGCCGACGCCACCACCAATGGCGCCTACATGCTCGTGTTCCTGGCGCACTGGTGCCCGCACTGCAACGCCGAAGTGCCTCGGCTCAACGACTGGAAGCACAGCGGCGCGGTGCCGCCCGAGCTCGATGTCATCGGTGTCGCCACTGCCGCCTCGCCCTCCAGCGCCAACTACCCGCCGGCGTCGTGGTTCTCCAACATGGGTTGGGAGTGGCCGGTCATGGTCGACGAGTCGCAGGGCGATGGCACTGCCGGCACGGCGGCGCAGGCCTTTGGTGCCACCGGCTGGCCCTATGGCGTGATCGTGGGTGCCGACGGCAAGGTGAAGGCCCGCTTCTCGGGCGAGATCGAACCCGCCGACCTGCAGGCCATCGTCGACGACGCGCTCGCGTCCTGAGTCGTTCAGCCCGGTTCCAGCCCGCCTGCCAGTTGTGCAGCGTGGGCCAGCACTTCCCGCAGCGGTAGGCCCAGCGCCGCCGCGGCGGCAACAGCATCGTCGTGCTCGGGCTTGGCCCGACCTGGCGCCAGCTTCACCCTGATCGGATGGCCGTGCACATGCACCACCGCTTCCTCGCGGCGTTGCGGCCAACGTTGCACGGTGCTGCCGCGCATGCCCAGCGAACCGGTTTCGCGCAGCAGCACGGCACCGATCTCGTTGGCCCTGGCCGGGTCGCACAGCGCGTGCACGGTGTGAGCGGGGCGACCCTTCTTCATCACGATCGGGCTGGCCCACGCGTCGTGGGCACCGGCAGCGAGCAGCGCGGTGATGGTGTGCGCGATCACTTCGCCGGTGGCATCGTCGACGTTCACCTCCAGCAGCTGCGCGGGTTGGCCGGGCTGCGGGGTGAGGCTGGGTGGGGTCTCCAGGCCGATGACCACCTGCACCACGTTGGGCCGGCCGGCGATGTCGGCGGTGCCGGCGCCGTAGCCCACTCGGTGCACGTGCATCGCCGGCATCGGGCCGAACTCGTCGGCCAACGCCACCATCAGCGCCACGCCGGTGGGGGTAGCCAGTTCCTTGCGATCGGCGATGCCGCGGCTGGGTGCCCCGGCTCTGGCCAGCAGTTCCACAACGGCGGGCGAAGGATTGGGGATGTCGCCATGAGCAGCGCGCACCGTGCCCTGGCCGACGGTGATCGGGCTGCACACGATGCGGTCGACGCCCAACACCTCCAGCGCGGCACAGGTGCCCACCACGTCGATGATCGCGTCGAGCGACCCGACTTCGTGCAGCTCCACCTCATCGGCCGGCACGCCGTGCATCGCGCCTTCCACTTCGGCCAGCATTCGGAACGTGCGCTGAGCACGAGCGGCCACGCGCGCCGGCAGGTCGGCCTGCTCGATGATCTCGCGTACCACCCGGTAGGGCCGGTGCGCACCATGCCCGTGGCCGCCATCGTGGCCGCCGCCGTGGCCGTGGTCGTGGCCCGCGTGATGGTGGTCGTGCTCGCCGTCGTGGCCGTGGTCGTGGTCGCCGTCGTGGTCGCCGTCGTGCGGGTGGTCGTGGCCGTCGTGGCCGGCATCGGTGGCCGGGGCTTCGTGGTGAGGGTGGCCGTGCTCGTCGAACACGGCCACGACGGCCTTCGTGGCCGACAGCCCGCAGCGCATCGCGGGCTCGAAGCTGAGGGCGTAGTCGTGCACCGGCAGGCCGGCGAGAATGGCCGCGACGGCCACGGGGTCGGCGCCGGCGTGCACCAGCGACGCCATCGTCATGTCGCCGGCGGTGCCTGCGAAGCAGTGGAACCAGGCGGTGCTGCCACGTTCGGTGCTCATCGGAACATCCTTGCCACGGCGCAGGCAGCACCGAACCCGTTGTCGATGCCCACCACGGTCACGCCGCTGGCGCACGAGGCGTGCATCGCCAGCAGCGCGGTGACGCCTTCCAGGCCGGCGCCGTAGCCCACGCTGGTGGGCACGGCCACCACCGGCCCGGCGGTGAGCCCACCGATCACGCTGGCCAGCGCGCCTTCCATGCCGGCGACCACCACCACGGCATCGGCGGCGGTGACGTGGTCGATGCGGGCGAGCAGACGGTGCAGCCCGGCGACACCAACGTCGGTGAGCCGGTCGGGCGCGAACCCGTGTGCCTGCAGGGTGAGCACGCACTCGTCGACCACCGGCACGTCGCTGGTGCCGGCGCTCACCACCAGCACACGCGCCGTTCGCGACGGTGGCGGGCAGCGCCACAGCACGCACCCGGCGCGTGCGATGCCGCCGGGGTGCAC
>Ga0209477_1000295_pt1 | contig 30388 bp, 19 predicted proteins | sample KloWWTupernatant_FD_187180 | JGI IMG/M metagenome (GOLD analysis project Ga0209477, IMG submission 187180) | Active sludge microbial communities from Klosterneuburg, Austria, studying microevolution and ecology of nitrifiers - Klosterneuburg... | ecosystem: Engineered > WWTP > Aerobic digester >...
TCACCCCGGAAGGCTTCTTGCCGCCGGAGGCCATGGCGCGGCTCAAGGGCTGGCTCGATGCCTTGGCCAATGACAGCCGGGCACGCTCGATCGTGGTCAGTCAGACCCTCAAGGGAGCCATCGGGTCCTTGGCGGGCCGGACCCAGGCCCTTGCCGAGGCCAGCCATGCCCAGCAGTCGGCGCGTGCAGCGCTCCTCGCCGCCGTGGACGAGGAATTCGACCGGGCGCGTGATCACGTGGTCGCGGGCATGACCGACGGCACCCTCCTGCGCGGCGAGGTGCTTGCCCGGTGGCAGGAGTTCGTGGGCACCGGCGAGTTCTTCAAGCAGGTGGAGACCACCATCGGTCGATGGCGTGACCGGGTCACAGCCGCGGTCAAGGGCGCGCCTCCGCCTTCGAAGAACCTGGGGGAGGCCTTGCAAAGTGGTGTCGCAGCACTGGTCGCCTCCCATGGCGAGTCCGCCCTCGCCGAGACGACCCGTGACTGGCGGCGCCTGGCCGGGGGCGAGGCACTGCTCGCCGCAGGTGGCCTCGCGACTCCATCCCCGGGCTTCCGCGATGACGTCAACAACCTCGTCCGTGACTGGCAGGGCGAGATCTTCGAGATGGTGCGCACCGAGGGCGGCAACCGGCGCACGAATGCCCGCGTCGCGGCATACGGGGTCAATGGCATCGGTCTCTTCCTCATGTTGGTGACCTTCGCGCACACCGCCGGCCTCTCCGGCGCCGAGATCGGCATCGCTGGAGGGACCTCGGTCCTCGCCCAACGAATCCTCGAGGCCGTCTTCGGCGACCAGGCCGTGCGTGAGATGTCGGCGAAGGCTCGCAAGGCGCTGTTGGCCCGTGTGGATGCTTTGTATGCCGGGCAGCGCCAACGCTTCATCGCCACTCTCGATCGGGTCGGGGATGTCGACGTGCAGGCCGCACGTCTCGACGCTGCCGCGCGCGACATTGCCGAGGTGACGCGGTGAGCCCTCTGATCGCAGGGCGCGCCAAGGTCAGCGGAGTGAGTGCCGAGGCGCTCGCCACCGGGGCCACGGCTCTCGAGGCTGCTCTGGAGACCGGCGGGTCCGAACTCCCCGCGTCGGCCGTCGCCGCGGCCCGGTCGATCGTGGTCAAGGTGAGGGAGCGCACGGCGCTCGTGGGAGGACACACGGTCGTCGCCTTGGCCGGCGCTACCGGGAGTGGCAAGTCCACGCTCTTCAATGCACTCGTCGGATCGAACGTGGCGACGGTGGGGGCACGGCGGCCAACGACGAGCACCCCCAGTGCGGCGACTTGGGGCCCGGAGCCGGTGGGCGAGTTGCTCGATTGGCTGCAGGTGAGCACCCGACACGACGTCACGCCCGACTCCGCACCACCTGTGGTGGGGAGCCTCGACGGCCTGGTCCTCCTCGATCTGCCGGACTTCGACTCGCGCGAGGTGGCCAATCGCGCCGAGGCCGAGCGGGTGCTGGGTTTGGTCGATCTCTTCGTCTGGGTCACCGACCCGCAGAAGTACGCCGACTCACGACTCCACGACGACTACGTCGCGGCCCTCTCCTCGCACGACGCCGTCATGCTCGTCGTCCTCAACCAGGTCGACCTGCTCACGCCGGCGGAGGCCGAGCAGTGCATGGCCGACCTGCGGCGTCTCCTCGAGCGCGACGGCATCCGAAACGTCTCGGTACTGCCGACATCGGCGCGCACGGGAGAGGGTGTCGATGCCCTGCGGCAGCGCTTGGTCAACACCGTCACCGGCCGCGACGCGGCGCGGAGCCGCCTCGCGGCGGATGTGCGCGTCCAGGCCCAGAGCCTGGCCAAGGGTGTGGGGGCGCGCGAACCCGAGGTCAAGGCCACCGAACAGAGCGACCTGGTCGACGCACTGGCGCGCTCGGCCGGTGTGCCGATGGTCGTCGACGCGGTCGACCGGGACTACCGCATGGAGGCGATCGCCCGCACCGGATGGCCATTCACTCGGTGGGTGCAGGCCTTCCGCCCCAAGCCGCTCCGTCGTTTGCGCTTGGAGGACAAGGACATCAAGTTCAGTGAGCAGGAGGTGCGCGCGGTTCTGGGCCGGTCGTCCATCCCGCCGCCCACCCCGGCTGCTCGCGCTGCCGTGTCGCTGGCCACTCGCAATCTTGCTGGCCGGGCCGGGGACGGCCTGCCGGTGGCTTGGGCCGAGGCGGTGGACGCTGCCGTCCGTCCGGCGGGTGGTGAACTCACCGACGCGCTCGACCGCGCAGTGATGTCGACGCCGTTGCGCGGGCGGAACCCCATCTGGTGGCGTGTCGTGGGAGTGCTCCAAACGTTGTTGGCGTTGGCAGCGATCGCCGGACTGCTCTGGTATGCCGTGCTGTGGGTCATGACGTGGCTCCAGTTCCCACATCCGTCGCCCCCGTTGCTCTGGGACTTTGTGCCGGTCCCTTTCCTGCTGCTGGTCGGTGGATTGGTGCTGGGGCTGCTCTTCGCGGTGCTGTCGCGCGCCTTCGCGCGCGTCGGTGCTCGACGGCGTGCGGCCGGGGTGGAGAAGAAACTCCGCGGCGCCATCGCCGACGTTGCCGACACCGAGATCATCGCGCCCGTGGCGGCAGTGCTCGAGCGTCACGCGCAGACTCGACGCAGCCTTGAGGTTGCCTCCTCCATCTGAGCAGGTCTGCACCGAGGCGGTCGTCCACAGGCTCTGCTGGCCGGGTGTGTCGTCCACAGGCGGTGGTGTGCCTCTGGTCGACGGAAACTCTTGACGTGAGGCTGCTGCCGAGGGTCCATCCGGGACCCAGGAGAGGACGAGTCCCATGAACGAAACACCCATCACCGTGGTCGGTCGGCTCACCGCTGACCCTGTCCTTCGGGCGACCACGTCGGGCACGGCCATGGCCACCTTTCGGCTCGCGACGAACGTCCGCAAGAAGGACCCTGCGTCCGGCGAGTACGTGGACGGCCAGACGAGCTACTACAACGTGCGGGCCTATCGATCGCTGGGCGCCAACCTCGCGGCCTGCCTGAGCAAGGGGCAGGCGGTGGTCGTGAGCGGCAGCCTTGAGGTGACCGAGTACAGCCGTCAGGACGGCACCAAGGGCGTGGCCGGCGAGATCTTGGCGACAGCGGTCGGTCACGACCTCACATGGGGGATCACCCGACTCACGAAGGTCGCGCGCAGCGTGAGCGGTGAGTCCGTCGCGAACGACCCACATGTCATCGCCTCGATGACGGCACTGGAGGCCCAGGACGCCGAGATCGCGCAGCACCCGAGCACCGCCGACTACTTCACGGTCAATGACGACGGAGATGTGGTCGACCCGGTGACGGGCGAGGTCCAGGAGTCGACAGCGTCAGCTGCCTGAACGGCATACCCATTTCGTGGTCGAGTCTGCGGATTCGGGGATGCGGCAGGGACTCGATAACCTTGCCGCATGCCCGAGTTCATCTACGTCATGTCGCGCGCCCGCAAGGCGCACGGCGACAAGGTCATCCTCGATGACGTCACCCTCTCCTTCCTGCCCGGCGCAAAGATCGGCGTCGTCGGCCCGAACGGTGCGGGCAAGTCCTCGGTCCTCAAGATCATGGCCGGCCTGGACCAACCCTCGAATGGCGAGGCCCGTCTGACGCCGGGCTACTCGGTCGGCATTCTCATGCAGGAGCCCGAGCTCAACGAGGAGAAGACCGTCCTCGGCAATGTCGAAGAGGGCGCGGGTGAGATCAAGGCCAAACTTGACCGCTTCAACCAGATCAGTGTCGACATGGGGGAGCCGGACGCCGACTTCGACTCGCTCATGACCGAGATGGGCAAGTTGCAGGAGGAGATCGACCACGCGGACGCATGGGACCTCGACTCCCAACTCGAGCAGGCCATGGACGCCTTGCGTTGCCCGCCGCCGGATGCCGACGTGAGCACGCTCTCCGGTGGTGAGCGCCGCCGCGTCGCGCTGTGCAAGCTCCTGCTCCAGAAGCCCGACCTCTTGCTGCTCGACGAGCCCACCAACCACCTCGACGCCGAATCAGTGCTCTGGCTGGAGCAGCACCTCGCGAAGTACCCCGGTGCCGTCGTTGCGGTCACCCACGACCGCTACTTCATGGACAACGTCGCTGGCTGGATCCTCGAACTCGACCGGGGTCGTGCCTACCCCTACGAGGGCAACTACTCGACCTATCTCGAGAAGAAGGCCGCCCGTCTGGAGGTCCAGGGCAAGAAGGACGCCAAGCTCGCCAAGCGACTCAACGACGAACTCCAGTGGGTCCGCTCCAACGCCAAGGCACGGCAGACCAAGTCCAAGGCACGCCTCAACCGCTACGAGGAGATGGCGGCCGAGGCCGAGCGGACGCGCAAGTTGGACTTCGAGGAGATCGCGATCCCACCCGGTCCGCGTCTTGGCAGCAAGGTCATCGAGGTCAAGAACCTGAAGAAGGGCTTCGGCGATCGTGTCCTCATCGACGGGCTGTCGTTCTCGTTGCCGCGCAACGGGATCGTGGGCGTGATCGGCCCCAACGGTGTAGGCAAGACGACCCTGTTCAAGACCATCGTGGGCCTGGAGCAGGCCGATGACGGCATCGTCGACATCGGCGAGACCGTCAAGATCTCGTACGTCGACCAGAGCCGCGGCGGCCTGGATCCGCAGAAGAACCTGTGGGAGACCGTCTCGGGTGGCCACGACTACATCCAGGTCGGCCAGGTCGAGATCCCCTCACGGGCCTATGTCTCGCAGTTCGGATTCAAGGGTCCGGACCAGCAGAAGAAGACGGGCGTCCTCTCCGGTGGTGAGCGCAACCGCCTCAACCTCGCGCTGACGCTCAAGGAGGGGGGCAACCTCCTGCTCCTCGACGAGCCGACGAACGACCTCGACGTCGAGACCCTGGGATCTCTGGAAAACGCCCTGCTCGACTTCCCGGGCTGTGCGGTGGTCATCAGCCACGACCGGTGGTTCCTCGACCGCGTGGCGACGCACATCCTCGCCTACGAGGGCACGGACGAGAACCCGTCGAAGTGGTATTGGTTCGAGGGCAACTTCGAGGCCTACGAGGCCAACAAGATCGAGCGTCTCGGTGAGGACGCTGCGCGTCCCCACCGCGTCACCTACCGCAAGTTGACCCGAGACTGACGAGGGTCAGACTGCTCGGCTGGGTCAGCAGTAACTGCCAGCCCGATAGCTGCGGGACTGACCGTTGGACCAGCTCTCGGTGATGATGCAGTGCGGTCCCCACGTCCAGTTGCCGAGCCACATGATCTTGCGGGCCCAGCACTGGTAAGAGCCCTGGTGGTAGTTCTGGTCGCCCATGCCACCAATGTTTGTGCAGCTGCCGTATCGGTATATGCCGACTGACAGGGTGGTAGCCGCTTGAGCAGGTGCCGCAGTCACCATCATCCCGGCGCCCGTCAGGGCCACCGTTGCTGCGATGGCACCGATCCGCTTGCGCATTGTTGTTGTCGTCATCGTCTCTCCCCAGTGAGATGTGTTTTCGGACCCTGCTCAGACTACGGCGGCGAAGGGTTCTGTGGAGGGTTAGGGCTTTCGGGCAGAGACGAAGACAGATGACCCGAACGGCAGATCGTGTCTCCTCAAGGCGAGGGCGTCCAGCCGTGACCAGTTCGTCAGGGCTCGGTTGATCGGGCCCGGCATGGCCGGGACCTCCGCCGTCGCCAGTGCTTCGGTGTGACGGTGGCCGCGCAGGCGACGGGCGAGTCGCTCGGCGGCGAACATCGGGAAGACGGACGCAAACGCGTAGGTCGCGCGCTCCACCCTGAATCCCGCTCGCTCCACGGCAGCCACGGCCCGAGCCTTGGTGTAGCGGCGGTGATGCCCGTTCGCGACATCGTGATCGCTCCAGGCCCACTCGTAGGCGGGCACCGACATGAGGAAGTGCCCACCAGGGCGGATCACGCGGTGCACCTCCGAGAGCGCTTTGGATTCGGGCTCGCAGTGCTCGATCACGTCGAAAGCCGATAGGACGTCGAAGGTGGCATCCTCGAACGGAAGCGCGAGTGCCGAACCACACACGCCGGTGCTGCCCAGGCCTCGGGGATCGATGTCCAGGGAAGCGACCTGGGGCGCCATGTCGCGGATCCAGCCTGCGCTCGGACCGTCTGCGGACCCCAAGTCAAGGATGCGACGGGATCCCACGGCATACGAGGAAAGAGTCGTTTTGAGGAGGTCGGAGCGGGCGACGTACCACCAGTAGTTCTCCACCCCGTGCGAGGGCGATCCACCATGCCCGCTTGTCGCTACCACGTGCGTGAGCCTAACCGCGTCGTTGGGACAGCGCCGACACGATCTGCGGGGTCAATGGGACCCAGACGCTGTGTTGGCTCTGCTGAGGAGACTTGGTGCTGAGAAGAGCCATGAAGCGCCAGCTCTTTGGGCCACCGCCCTGAGCACCAGAGGAAAGGTGAGGCCGGCGGCCACGCCGAGAATCAGGTGGACCCACCAGATCTCCACCCCCAGCTGGAGAAGGAGAATCCGGCAGCCCGCAGTGGCAAGGATGTGGGCCAGGAAGATGTCGAGCGATCTCTGACCCAGCGTGACCAGGGGTGAGACGCGGGCGAGACCCTTGGACAGGGCCAGGGCGGAGATCGTGCCGACTGTCGCGGCCGCAACTCCTGCTGCCACCGAGGCGGGCGTGCGTGGGTATGCCGTCCACGTGGAGGTCGCGGGGTCGGTCACCGAGAGGATGAGGGTGAACAGCACGCCCCCCGTGAGTGCCAGGGCCCACCAGCGGACTCGTGACCAGAGGCCGATGAGTCGTCCCGCGCCCATCATGCAGCCAAGCCAGAAGAAGGGGAGCAACTGGATCCCGGCGAGCCCGATCCACGGAATGTCCAGCCCCCACAGCGCCACTGCGACGAGGATGGTCAGACCGGTCGTGAGCGCCCCGAAGCTCACGGATCGCCAAGGACGGGTCAGCACGGAGAGCACCGTGACGACGAGCAGGAAGGGCAGGAACCACAACTGGCTGTCCTTGGTCCAGAAGCTCTCCACGAAGGACTCGGGAGTGAGCGGGTGGTTTGTCGCGGTCGTGGTCCACAGTCGCACCAGGCCTTGGAGGACGGTCCAGAGCAGGTAGAGCCACACGAAGTCGGCGGCCCGCTGCCGCAGGTAATCCCAGGCGCCGTACTTGTCCACGCTCCGGCGGACGAAGAGCCCGGCCAAGTAGGCGAAAACCGGGAGATGCACGGCATACAGCGCCGTATCGACCTCCTCGACCACGTTGAGTGGCAGGCCGGCCAACACGCCGGAACTGTTCAGTCCGCGCCAGACGTGCCCGACGACGATGGCGATGATGGCCAGACCTTTGGCCACATCGATGGATCGATCTCGTGCCGGGGACTCGGCGCGTGCCGCGCCCGTCGGGTCAGTCGAGGGGACCACCGGCCACATAGATCACCTGGCCGCTGACGAAGCCGGCCTCTTCTGAACACAGGAAGCTGATCGTGGCGGCGATGTCCTCGGGCTGACCCACCCGCTGGACCGGGATCTGGCTGGCCGCACCCTTGAGGAAGTCCTCGAAGCTGATCCCGATGCGCTCGGCCGTCGACGCCGTCATGTCGGTCTGGATGAAGCCGGGAGCCACGGCATTGCAGGTCACCCCGAACTTGCCGAGCTCGATGGCCAGCGTCTTGGTGAAGCCCTGCAGTCCGGCCTTGGCTGCCGAGTAGTTGGCCTGCCCGCGGTTGCCCTGCGCCGAGGACGAGGAGAGGTTGACGATGCGCCCGTATTTCTCCGCCGTCATGTGCCCCTGGCAGGCCTTGCTCATGAGGAAGGCGCCCTTGAGGTGGACGTTGATCACCGCGTCCCAGTCGCCCTCGGACATCTTGAAGAGCAGGTTGTCGCGGATGATGCCCGCGTTGTTGACGAGGATGACCGGAGCCCCGAGTTCGTCGGCCACGCGCCCGACGGCCGCCTCGACCTGGTCGGCGTCGGCGACATTGCAGCCGACCCCGATCGCTCGCCCCCCAGCGGCGACGATCTCGTCGGCCACTGCGACGCAGGCAGCCTCGTCGAGGTCGAGGATGGCGACAGCGTTGCCGTCGCGGGCCAGACGCTTGGCGGTGGCGGCTCCGATGCCTCGGGCTGCGCCGGTGACGATGGCAACGCGGGAGGTGCTCACTTTGGGGTCCTCGGGTCTCGTTCGGTAACTTGGGAGTTCGCGTCCGACCCTACCCAGTGCTGTGTGGCGCGTCTGCGACGCATCCCACACCGGAGGTTCGCATGGAAGTCTGGCCCGGCACGGCATACCCGCTCGGCGCCACCTACGACGGAAGCGGCGTCAACTTCGCCGTCTTCTCGGAGGCTGCGCATGCGGTCGAACTCTGTCTGATCTCCGAAGGGCCGCGCGGCAAGCGCAAGGAGCAGCGCATCCCCATGCCCGAGGTCGACGGGCACGTCTGGCACTGCTACGTCCCGGGTCTGCAGCCCGGTCAGCGCTATGGCTTCCGGATCCACGGCCCCTACAACCCTGAAGCCGGCCAACGCTGCGACCCCTCCAAACTCCTCCTCGACCCCTATGCCAAAGCCATCGACGGGCAGATCGTCGACGATCAGGCCCTCTTCTCCTACGACTTCGAGGACCCCACCCAGCGCAACACGCAGGACTCGATGTCCAAGACGATGCAGAGCATCGTCATCAACCCCTACTTCGACTGGGGCCACGATCGGCCGCCAGGGCACGAATACCACGAGAGCGTCATCTACGAGGCCCACGTCAAAGGCCTCACAATGACGCACCCGGCGATCCCGGAGGAGATCAGAGGCACGTATGCCGCGCTGGGCCATCCCGTGATCGTGGACCACCTGACGTCGCTGGGTGTGACCGCCATCGAACTCATGCCCGTCCACCAGTTCGTCCAGGACACCAGCCTGCAGGCCAAGGGCCTCACCAACTACTGGGGCTACAACACCATCGGCTTCTTCGCTCCCCACAATGCGTATGCCGCGGGGAGCCTTGGTCAGCAGGTCACCGAATTCAAGGCGATGGTCAAAGCCCTCCACGAGGCCGACATCGAGGTCATCCTCGACGTGGTCTACAACCACACGGCCGAGGGCAACGAGTTCGGGCCGACTCTCTGCTTCCGCGGCATCGACAACGCGAGCTACTATCGCCTCGTCGACGGCGCCCCGCAGCACTACTTCGACACCACGGGCACCGGCAACTCCCTCCTCATGCGCAGCCCGCACGTCCTCCAACTCATCATGGATTCGCTGCGCTACTGGGTGACCGAAATGCACGTCGACGGCTTCCGCTTCGACCTCGCCGCCACGCTCGCACGCCAGTTCCACGAGGTCGACAAGCTGTCGGCCTTCTTCGACCTCATCCAGCAGGACCCGGTGATCTCGCAGGTCAAGCTCATCGCCGAGCCGTGGGATGTCGGGGATGGCGGCTATCAGGTCGGCAACTTCCCGCCGCTGTGGACTGAGTGGAACGGCAAATACCGCGACACGGTCCGTGACTTCTGGCGCGGGGTGCCCTCGACGATGGGCGAATTCGCTTCTCGCATCACGGGATCCAGCGACCTCTATGAGCACAGCAGCCGCAAACCGATCGCCTCGATCAACTTCATCACCGCCCACGACGGCTTCACCCTGCGCGACCTCGTGTCCTACGACGCCAAGCACAACGAGGCCAACCTCGAGGGCAACATGGACGGCGAGAGCCACAACCGTTCGTGGAACTGCGGCACCGAGGGCCCCACGGACGACGCCGAGATCAACACCCTCCGCCTGCGCCAGCAGCGCAACTTCCTCACCACTCTGCTCCTCTCTCAGGGTGTGCCGATGATCAGTCACGGGGACGAGGTCGGCCGCAGCCAGCGCGGCAACAACAACGTCTACTGCCAGGACAACGAACTCTCCTGGCTCGATTGGGAGCTCGGCGACGACGAGCATCAACTCCTAGCCTTCACCAAGGCCGTCGTGTCCCTGCGCCGCAAGCACCCAGCCTTCCGGCGACGCCGCTTCTTCGCGGGTAGCGCCGACCACGGCGGAGTCTCCAACTTGGGTGACATCTACTGGCTCAAGGCCGACGCCGAGCAGATGACCGAAGCCGACTGGACCAACGGAGAGGCGCGCCTCGTCGGGGTCTGGCTCAACGGCTCGGCCATTCCCGAGCCCGACAAGCGCGGGCGCCGCATCCTCGACGACGACTTCCTCATCCTCTTCAACTCCGGTGCGGAGGACGCGGCCTTCACCCTCCCCAAGGGCGCGTGGGAGGGGCGCTGGCTCATCGAGGTCGACACCGACGCCGTCACCGTCGACCCCGGCTGGCACTCGGCCGGCTCCGCGCTCGACATCGGGCCGCGCTCACTCGTCGTCCTGCGCAGTCCGCGCGAGACTCCCGTGACCCCGGTGGGGGCGGCGGCCACCAGCGCGTCGTGAGCGCTGCAGTGAGCGCCGCACTTGTGGGTGGCCAAGGCCACCCGGCTCCCGACTCGCATGACAGGGTGGACGGCGTGACCTCACCGCACCGACCAGGGCCCGGCCGGGTGGTCCCGACCTCGACCTATCGACTCCAACTGCACGCGGGGTTCGGCTTCGACGACGCAGCCAGCCACACGGCATACCTCGCCTCGCTCGGGGTGAGCCACCTCTATCTGTCGCCGATCCTCGAATCCACCCCCGGGTCCACGCACGGCTACGACGTGCTCGACCACACCCGCATCGACGACGACCTCGGCGGTCGAGAGGCCTTCGACCGACTGGTTTCCGCCTGCCGAGAGCAGGGTCTCGGCCTCATCGTCGACGTCGTGCCGAACCACATGACCGTGCCGCGGCCGACTCACCTCAACGCCCCCTTCTGGTCCCTCCTTCGCGATGGGCGAAATTCGCCGTATGCCGTGTGGTTCGACGTCGATTGGGCGGCCGAGGACGACCGCATCCTCATGCCGGTCCTGGGGGGGACGGTCGACGAGGCCATCAACCACGGCGATCTCGTCCTCGCGGAAGACGGTGGGCCGAGCGGGCGCGAGTGGGTGCTCTGGCACCACGGCGACGAGTTCCCGGTCGCTCCGGGCACCCAGACCCTGCCGCTGCGTGAGCTCGTGGAAGCCCAGGCCTATCGGCTGTCGAGTTGGCGTGAGGCGGGGGAGGCGCTCAACTATCGACGCTTCTTCGACGTCACCTCCCTCGTCGCGGTCCGCGTCGAGGACCCAATCGTCTTCGCCGCGACGCACGCCACGCTGCTGGCCCTCTTCGGACATGGAGCGATCGACGGCTTCCGGATCGATCACCCGGACGGGCTGGCCGACCCCAGCGCCTATCTCGCCGCGCTGGCTGACGCGACAGGTGACGCGTGGGTGGTCGTCGAGAAGATCTTGGAGGACGACGAGACCCTCCTCGACACCTGGCGGTGCGTCGGCACGACCGGCTATGACTCGATGCTTCGGATCCAGCAGGTGCTCACCAGCGGAGTTGGCACTGACGTGCTCGATTGCCTCTGGGCCGAGCACGCGGGTTCGGACATGGGGTTGGAATCCGTTGTCGCACGGGCCAAGCGCCTCGTCATCGACGATGTGCAGGCCGCTGAGGTGGACCGGCTGGTGCGCTTGCTCCGACAGATCCTCCCGGGCGCGGATCCCCACCCGCTGCGTCGAGGTCTGGAAGAACTCCTCATCGCGATGGATCGCTATCGCGCCTACGTCGTCCCGGGGGAGATCGCCGACGTCGAGCAGTATGCGGTGATCGAGGGTGCCGAGGACCGTGCCCTGGCTGCTGTAGCTGCGCGTGCCGCAGTCGCCGGGGACGGTGACGACCCTGCCGAGGTCGAGGATGCGGTGCGAACCGTCGCCCAGTTGGTCCGAGGCGGACGCGTGCCGGGGGTGCCGATCGAGGCGCGGGCGATCGAGGAGGAATTCCGGGTCCGCTTCCAGCAGACCTGTGGGCCGGTGATGGCCAAGGGCATCGAGGACACCGCGTTCTATCGCTGGCTGCGCCTCGCCGGGGCCAATGAGGTCGGGGGGCATCCCGAGGTCCTGTCGATCGATGACGAGGACTTCCATGCCTACTGCGCCCGCCAACTGGCGCACTGGCCGACGACGATGACTGCCCTCACGACCCACGACACGAAGCGTTCTGAGGACGTCCGCGCCCGACTCATGACCATCGCCGACGATGCGTCGGGCTGGGACGCATGGGTCCATGAGGCGAGTCGTCTCGGTCAGGAGCACGGGAGCCCGCTCTTGGATCCCGCCACCGAATACCTCATCTGGCAGACCCTTGTCGGTGCCTGGCCGATGACGGCCGCCCGTCTCGAGGAATACGTCCTCAAGGCGATCCGTGAGGCCAAGACCCACACGGCATGGGTGGACGGCGATCCGGCCTACGAGGAGGCCGTCGTCGCCTTTGCTCGGGGCGTGGTCCGTGACGAGCAGGTCCGGGCGCATGTCGAGTCCTGGATTGATGGGCACGCTGCCGTCGCCCGGGCAAACGTGTTGTCACAGAAGGTGATCCAGCTCGCCATGCCCGGAGTGCCGGATGTCTATCAGGGCACCGAACTCGAACTCCTCGCCCTCGTCGATCCCGACAACCGACGCCCCGTCAACTACGAGGAGCGCCTCGCCCGACTCGCGCGCCTCGACGAGGGTGAGCCTCCGGCGGACCTCAACGACGAAAAGCTCCTCGTCACCTCGACCCTCCTCCGGCTCCGCAGGGACCACCCGTCCTGGTTCGTCGGCGACACCGCGACGTATGCCGGGTGGCTGGCTCCCGAGGGCGTCCTCGCCTTCGTCCGGGGCGACGACACGGGGCCGCAGTTCCTCGTGGCTGCCGCAGTCAAGGGAGCAATGGCCGTGGATCGTGACGCCATCGACCTGCCCATCGAGGGCACATGGCGCCTGCTCTGGTCTGACACCGTCCCCGTCCTCGCATGGGTGCGCGATGAGTGAGCCTGGCCGGATCGAGGTCTGGGCGCCGATCGCCGAGACCGTCGAGATCGTGCTCGACCCGTTGGGGGAGAACAGCATTCGCGAACCCATGGTGCCCACCACCGACGGTTGGTGGCGCTGGGAAGGCGAGCGGACGGCATACGGGGCAGAGGACGGCGCCCACAACCTCGATTACGCCTTCATCGTGGACGGCGCGGAGCCCGCACTCCCGGACCCCCGAAGCGCCTGGCAACCACACGGGGTGCACGGCCCGAGTCGGCTCATCGACCCCAAGACCTTCGAGTGGACAGACAACGACTGGCGTGGCACTCGCGAGGGCGCAGGCATTCTCGGCGGCGTCATCTACGAGCTGCACGTCGGCACCTTCACCCCTGAGGGCACCCTCGATGCCGCGATCGACCGCCTCAACCATCTCGTCGCTCTCGGCGTCGACCTCGTCGAGCTCATGCCCATTGCCCCCTTTCCCGGTGACTGGGGCTGGGGCTACGACGGGGTCGGTCTGCATGCGGTCCACGACCGCTACGGCGGACCCCTTGCCCTGCAACGCTTTGTCGACGCCTGCCACGCCCGTGGGCTCGGCGTGTGCCTCGATGTCGTCCACAACCACCTCGGGCCGAGCGGCAACTATCTGAGCCGCTTCGGGCCATACTTCACCGACCGCCACCACACGCCGTGGGGTGAGGCGGTCAACCTCGATGCCCCGGAGCACGAGCACGTGCGGGCGTTTGTCATCGACAGCGCGCTGCGGTGGCTGCGCGACTTCCACCTCGATGCCCTGCGCCTCGATGCCGTGCACGAACTCAAGGACGACTCGGAGAAGCACTTCCTCGCCGAACTCTCGGACGCCGTCGCAGCCCTAGCGGACGAGGTGGGCCGGCCCCTCGATCTCATCGCCGAGAGTGACCTCAACGATGTCGCCATGGTCTCGCCGACCTCGCTCGGCGGACGGGGGATGACGGTGCAGTGGGACGACGACCTCCATCACGCCCTCCATGTCGCCCTGACCGGCGAGACCCACGGTTACTACCTCGACTTCGCCGGGGGCGCACCGGTCCTCCCCGACACCGGGCCACTCACGGTGCTCAAGAAGGTGCTCGAGCACGGTTTCCTTCATGAGGGGGGGTGGTCGAGCTTCCGGGAGAGCGACTGGGGCGCGCCGATCGACCGCGAGGCGTTCGATGCCCGACGCCTCGTCGCCTACCTGCAGACCCACGACCAGGTCGGCAACCGCGCCGCCGGCGACCGGATCGGCGCCTCCCTCACCCTCGGTCAACAGGCGATCGGAGCCGCTATGGTGCTGCTGTCGCCGATGACGCCGATGGTCTTCATGGGGGAGGAGTGGGGCGCGAGCACTCCGTTCGCGTTCTTCACCAGTTTCGAGGACTCGTGGCTCGCGGAGGCCGTCAGTGAGGGTCGGCGGGCCGAATTCGCCTCGCACGGTTGGGATCCCGACACCGTCCTCGACCCGCAGGATGTGGCCACTCGCGAGGCGAGCGTTCTCCCGTGGGCCGAGGTCACCGACGGTGACCACGCCCGCCTCCTTGCCTGGTATGCCGGGCTGGTCACCCTCCGCCGTCGGCTGATCGGCACGCGGGAGACCCGTCTGGCCGACATCAGCGTGGAGGTCGACGAGGCCGACCGCTGGGTGGTGATGCGGCATGCGGCAGCCGGCTCCACGGCATACGCCGTCGTCTGCAATCTGGGCGACAGCGCCGCAGAGGTGCCGGTCCTGGGGGTGGGGAGGGTCCTCGCGAGCTTCGACGGGGTCGAGCTGGGTCCCGATGGAGTGCACCTGCCCGCGCACGGAGTCGCTGTCCTCACGATCTGATCACGGCCAGCCAAGGCGCCCCGTTGGGTGACCTCGGTGGTTAGGGTGCGAGAAGCCTTCAGGGAACGGGGAAGTGGATGGGACTGGGCACGCTCCTGCGCCGCCGCCTCTTCACGCATCCCGTGGCGCTCGTCGCGGTCCTCACCGCCGTCGTCATGTCGATGACCGTCGTCGCCACTCTCCAACTGCTCTCCCGCGACCTCGCCGACGCAAGTGTGCGCACGACGTTGGACGTGCCCGCCAAGGACCGGACGGTCGCGGTGTCCGCCTCGCTCAAGCCCGGGCAACTCGCGGCCGCGGACGAGACCATCCGAGCGGGGCTGACTGCCGCGCTCGGTCAGCCATCGATCTCCAGGGTCTCCCTGCCGACGACCCGCGGCATCGAGGGCAGGGCAGCCAACGATCGGGCGCAGTTGGCCGAGATCGCTGGCCTGGAGGAGGGCAGCGAACTCACGGGTGGCGAGTGGCCCGGACCGGTGACGGCGGACGAGTTGTCCGGTGTCCAACCCGTGCCGGTCGCGCTCCCGGAGAGTGCGGCGCGCGAGCTCGGGTTGTCGATCGGCTCCACCCTTGTCCTGAAGGACCTCATCCAGAAAACCGCCCAGCCGGTGACCGTGACTCTTGTGGGGACCTATGTGCCCAAGGACGTGGGGGCGCCGCTCTGGACGGACGACCCGCTCAGTCTGGTCGGGGTGGTGCGGACCGACTACACGACCTATGGTCCCTTCGTCGTCGGGGTGGGTGCACTCGATGGTGGGCTACTGGGATCGGCGACGACCACCTGGCGTGTGGCGGGGCCGGTGCTCGGCTCGGAGGGCGAACTGGCTCGGGCGCGCACCACGCTCGCGGGGGAGACCAGAGCGCTCGGGAAGGCCATTGGGACCTCGGCGGGCACGGTGGCGGGGGAGCCCCAGGCTCCCGGACACCTGGCCAATGCTGTCCTTCAGGACCGGGTCGGCCCACTCTTCGATCGCGCGACCGAGGCCACGCAGCGCGTGCGGGTCGCCCTTCTCACTCCCACCCTCCTGCTCATCCTGCTCGGCGGTGCTGCCCTCATCGTCGCCGCTGGCCTGCTGGCCTCGATGCGCAGCGCGGAGATCACCCTCATGCGCACCCGGGGAGCGAGCGGGGCCCAGTTGGGTCTCTTGGCCACGGCTGACGCGGCGCTGCTCGTCCTGGTCGGCGCCCTGGGTGCGGCTCTGGCGGCCCCGTTGTTGGCGCACTGGATTGGGGCGTCGTCCCAGATCCATGTGTCGGGCCGGAGCTGGTCTGAAATGGCGGCCTCGGGCGCGCTCTGGGGGCCACTTGCCGTGATGGCGGTGCTGGCCGTGGTGGTGATCGGCGCGACCACGGTGCGGGTCGGGCGAGCACCGTCCGCGCCCGGTCGCCGATCGCGCATGCCCGCCGGCGTGACAGCACTGACCGGCTCGGCCGTGGATGTCGTCCTCGTCCTTCTGGGAGTCCTCGGGGTGTTCCAACTGCGTCGGTATGCCGGAGCCAACGCGACCGCTGCCTCCGCCGCCACGTCTGCCGGCGCCACGGTGGACCCGCTCACGATCGCGGCTCCCGTCTTCGTCATCGGCGGACTGGCCGTCCTCTGCCTGCGCCTCCTGCCCGTCATCGCGCGAGCGGCGGCCCGAGCCACCGAACGTCGACCTGGCTTCGACCTCGCATGGGGCGGCTGGCAGGTGGCCCGACGACTGGGCGAGCAGAGCGGCACGATCCTGCTCATCCTCCTGGCCATGGCGATGGGCACGTCAGCCCTGGCGCAGGAGGCCACGACGGCCCGCGCGATCGAGGACCAGTCGAACTTCGCCAACGGTGCAGCCGCGCGGGTCGTCCTCGCGTCGAGTCAATGGCCTGACGCCGGCTTGGGCGCGGCTCTGGCACAGGCGAGCGCGGGAGCCGATCACGTCCTGCCCGTGCACCGCTCCGTCATCAGCCTCGGCCCGCTCGAGGACATCACGGTGCTGGGCGTCGATGCCGCTCGAGCTGGGTCCGTGGTGTCTCCTCGCGACGATGCCCTCGAGGGCCAACAGTGGACGACGCTCACCAGCACCATGACGAAGGAGCGGGCACTCGGCGCGGGGATCGAGTTGCCGGGAGCGCCGTCTGTTCTCACCGTCGACGTCGACTTCACTCCTCCATCCACCGCCATCCTGCCGTCGGCGTATTCCCTGCCGGGCGAGGTCTTCGTTCGGGACGGCTTCGGACTGGTCCACTCCTTCTCACTCGGCGAGGTCGGCGTCGGTCGCACGACCCGAGTCCTCCAACTCCCGACAGCGGAGCGCGCCCTCAAGGGCCCGCTGGCCTTCCTCGGTGCCTACGTCCACCAACCGCTCTACAACGCCTTCCAACCCTTCGACCTCAAGGATTTGAAACTCAGCGTGGCGGCCCTGTCGGCGGACGCGACGCCGATCACCGACCTCTCTGGGCTCGCTTACCATGTCACCGACGATGAGGCGATCCTCATGACGGCTGCCGCCAAGGGCGCGGTCCCGGCGCTCATCACCCGCGAGGTCGCCACCGCCGCCAAGGTGACAGTCGGTGACTCCATGAGTGTCGCCGTGGGCCAGCGCACCCTGCCCCTCACGGTCGCCGGCATCGTCGAATCGGTGCCCACCGCACGCGTGGCCACGCGTGGGATCGTCTTCGACCTGCCCGCCGCGCTCGCGGCGCCCGCCACCTCCGGGTCCACGGACCGGTCGGTCGACCTGCTGCCGGTTCAGGAGTGGTGGCTGGACCCCGTCGATGCCTCCAGCGCTGTGGCGGTCGTGACCCCTCAACTCAGAACCGGATCGACGCTCATCTCGCGGGCCACACTCGTCACACAACGAGCCACGAACCCGGTCAACGCGGGCATGGGTTCGGCGATGCTGCTGGTGACCGGTGCCGCCCTCGTGCTCGCCTCGGTGGGCTTCGCGGCGGCCACGGCAGCCCTCTCGCGCACCCGGCGACACGAGAACGCCGTCCTGCTCGCCCTCGGCATCCCGGCCCGCCGGATCGGGCGCACTCTTCTGCTCGAACGCATCGGCCTGGCGATCGCCACCGTCCTCACCGGGCTCGGGCTGGGCCTGGTCTCGGCGTATGCCGTCGTGCCACTCATCGTGAGCGGCGACGGTCACCCGGCCGTCCCCTCGATCCGCGTCGCCGTCCCGTGGGGGCGGCTCGCCCTGCTCGTCGGTGGGCTGATCGTCGTCCTCGGTGTCGTTGGGCTCTTGGTGCTCAGGAGCGCGAGCCGGCACTTGGCCCGCGACCTTCGGGAGGGGAACTCCTGATGGCGCGGCACACCCCTCGACATGTCGCTCGACACGCTCCGCCCCGGCGGCGCCTGCCCTTGGCGGGCGCGCGCCGCGACGTCGGCCTCACGTGGCCGCGGCTGGCCAGCGGCCTGACGGGTTCGGCCCGCGGGCTCTCGGTGCTCATGGCTGCCGTCACCCTGGTGACCACCCTCTTCCTGGTGGCGACGCCGATCCTGCAGCACACGGCATACGACCGTGCCCTGGGCGATGCGCTCACCGGTCAGCCGACCGCGAAACGGGACATCAACCTGCGCTATCCCACGGACCCCAACCCGGGCTCCATGACAGGGCAGCCTCCGGGCCCTGGTCCCGCCCCGCCCTTCGAGGCGGTGGACGCCTTCGTGCGAACTGCGTTGGGCCCCAAGGTACTTCCGTTGCTCGGGAAGGCCACGCACGCGTCCACGACCCCGTCCTTGCTCGTCGCGCAGCGCGCTGAACGACCGTTGACCAAGGAATTCCAGCAGGTCGTCGTGCGGCTCCAGTCCGACGTCGAGGGCAAGGTGCGCTGGGTCGAGGGGGCGGCCCCCGGCGCGCCCACGGATCGGTTCACGGTGACGCAGGGGCTGCCCGAGGGGATCACCCACGTCGTGCCGATCATCCCGGTCGCGCTGCGGGACACGACGGCGACGACGATGGAGCTCGGTGTCGGCGATGTCCTCGAACTCACAGGGGTCGAGTCGACCGTGAGCCCCATGGTGGTGAAGGTCGTCGGTATCTACACGCCGGCCGATGCTCGAGATCCGTTGTGGGAGAGCGATGCTCGGATGCTGGGGATCGCGCGAGTGCCTGCTGCGCAGGGAGCGGTCGTCAATGAGGCCGCGATGCTCGCCTCCCCGGACAACTACGGCGCGGTCAGTGACAGTCTCCTTCGACTCCCACTGGAGCGGGGCGACATGTGGCGGTCGGTCGTCCTGACCGACACGTGGCGCTATCCGCTGGTCCCGGAGCGTCTGCGCGAGAGTGACGTGCCGATCCTGCGTGACGCGTTGTTCCGGCTCCAGGCGGATGCGCGGACCTGGCAAGGTCTCCCCGAGCCGCCGAGCGTGTCCACGGGGCTCGTGCCGCTGCTCGCCGGCTATGAGCGCAGTCTGGCCACCACAGGCGCGGTGATCTCCTTTGCGTATGCCGGGATCGCCGGCCTCTCCGCCCTCACCCTGACGGTGAGCGCGTTGGCCGGGCTGCGTCGGCGCCGGATGGCCATGATGCTCATGAGAGCACGAGGAGCGTCGATCGGTCAGGTCCTGCCCCTCATGGCTGTCGCGACCTCGGCTCTGGCGGTGGGGGCGGCTGCGCTCGTGGGGCTGGTCGCGCGGTTGGTCGGCGATCCTGGCGTGCCCGCATGGATCGCGGTCTTCCTCGTCGTGGCCGTGCCGCTCTGTGTGGTCCTAGGCGGCGTCATCCTGGCCCTGCGAGTGCCTGCTGCCGGTGTGTCAGCCGTGGGCGCGCGGGCCCGTACGTTGCGGCGGGTGGTCATCGAACTCGCGATCATCGGGGTGGCTGTGCTGGCCGCGACGACGGTGCGTTCGCGTGCCGCCGAGATCGCTGGTGCCGCCGCGGCCGCCGGTTCCGGTGCCGGCCGAATTGACTGGTATGCCGCGCTCACTCCTTTCCTGCTGGCGCTCGCCACCGCTGTGGTCGCCCTGCGGGTGCTGCCGCTGGCCATCGGCTTCGTGGCCCGACTGGTGGCCCGACGTCGGTCGGTGGTCGCCTTCCTCGGGTTCACGCGGGCGGCGCGGTCCGGCGCGGCGGGCGTGGTGCCCGTGGCCGCACTGGTCGTCGGGTCGAGCCTGATCACCCTGCTCGGGTCCGTGGCGACCGACATTGCGCAGCACCGGGTCGTGGCCTCCTACCTGGTGGTGGGGGCTGATGCCCGGGTCGATGCCGAAGTGGTCGACGAGGCGATGGTCGCCGCCATTGAATCGATGCCAGGTGTGTCGGAGGTGGCCGTCGCGCACGTGGCGCCCTCGGCGTCGATGGTCCTGGCCAACGGCGATGACACGACGGTCCACGTGGTGGCGGTGGACTGGCCGACCTATGCGAAGCTCTTGGCGGACACGCCACTCAGCCTGTCGACCTTGACTGCGCAGACCCTGGGAGCCGGTGGAGAGACCACCGGCGGCGAAGCCGGCGGGCTCACTCCGGTGCTCGTCAGCCGGGTCCTGCCCGAGGCCAAGAAGCTCTCGGTGCGGGGCACTCCGGTGCCGGTCCACCAGGTGGGGGTGGCGTCGGCATTGGCGCGCGTGGTCGCCGGTCGGGACGTCCTCGTTGCGCTGGTACCCAGGACCGGACCTGTTGGCTTGGAGGCCAAGGTGCCGCTGGCCCTGCCCAACACGGTCTTCGTGAAGACCTCCGACCCAGCGGCCCTCGCCGGGGTGGAGAGGTCCAGTCTGGGCTCGCTCACGAACGCAGTGCTGACCGCATCCGGCGAAGCCTCACTCATCTCCGAGAGTGCCTTGCCCAAGTTCGTCGTCCGGACTCAGCTGGCCGGCATCGCGCTGGGCGCCGCGCTCGTGCTGCTGGCCATCCTCCTGCTGCTCTTGGCCAGCCGTCAGGACCGGCTGCAACTCCTGCTCCGCCTGCGGACCATGGGTGTGCGACGCGGTGTCGAGAGCCGGCTCGCCTGGGCGGAGGTGCTTCCCTTGGTCGCCGTGGCCACGGCCGGTGGGGTGGTGATCGGGTTGGTTGCGCTCCGGGTGATCCGCCCGGCCATCGACCTCGCGCCCTACACGGGGGGTGCCCCGAATCCGGCCGTGCCGGGGCAATGGGTCGTCGCCGCCCTCACCTGGCTCATGGTTGTGGCGATGGCCGCTAGCGCCCTGATGCTGGAAACCCGACTGGTCCGGCGCCTGAACGTGTCCGAACACCTTCGCAGAGGAGACAACTCATGACTGGTGATCTCTTGACCCCCCAGGTGCCGAGCGGCACGACCCTCGTGGACCGCGAAGTGCCCATGGTGGTCCGCTGCCAGGGACTGGTGCGGATCTTCAAGGCCGAGGGCGTGGAGGTCGTGGCCCTGCAAGGCCTCGATCTCGAGGTGGCGTCGGGTGAGTTAGTCGCGATCGTCGGTGCCTCGGGCTCGGGGAAGTCGACCCTCCTCAACATCCTCTCCGGCCTCGACATCCCGAGCGCTGGGATGGCTCGGGTAGCGGGCCACGACCTGCTCGCAATGAGCGCCAAGGACCGGTTGGCCTATCGACGCCAGACGGTCGGCTTCCTCTTCCAGCAGGCCGCGTCCAACCTGCTGCCCTACCTGACCGCGATCGAGAACATCCAACTCCCGATGAGCTTTGCCTCGGTCCCGGCGAAGGAACGCGTGAGTGCGGCCAAGGAGCTGCTCGACGTACTGGGCATCCCGGAGATCGCCGATCGGCGCTTGGGAGAGATGTCCGGTGGTCAGCAGCAGCGCGTGGCCCTCGGCGTCGCGCTGGCGAATCGGCCGACCCTGCTGCTGGCAGATGAGCCGACGGGGGAGCTGGACAGTCGGAGCAGTGACGAGGTCTTCTCGGCCATTCGTGCTGTGAACGATGCCTTCGGGACCACGGTCATCGTCGTCACGCACGACCCCCTGGTCAGTGAGCAGGTGACCCGGACCGTGGGGATCCGGGATGGGCGGACCTCCTCGGAGGTGCACCGGCGGACTGCCCTCGATGCGGAAGGGCGCGAGATGTTGGTGACGGAGGAGTATGCCGTGCTCGATCGGGCTGGCCGCCTCCAGTTGCCCGCGGCCTTCACGTCGGCCCTCGACCTCAAGGACCGGGTCCGCCTCGGGCTCGAACCCGACCACATCGGCGTCTGGCCGGGAGCCTCGACCGGTGCTGAGGCGCCCGCCTCGACCCCAGCGGCAGGCGCGACGGAGGACTCGCGATGAGCACGGCATACCTGGTCGTTCGCGACCTGCACAAGACGTTCGGTGCGGGGGAGACGGCGGTGCACGCCCTCCAAGGAGTGAGCCTGTCGGCCGAACCGGGTGAGTTGGTCGCTGTTCGAGGGCGCTCTGGCTCGGGGAAGACGACCCTGCTCAACATCATCGGTGGCCTCGACGAACCCGACTCTGGCACCGTGGCCCTCGACGGGCAGGTCGTGACGGACATGAGCGAGGACGACCGCCTGGCGCTGCGGCGCGAGAGCGTGTCCTATGTCTTCCAGAGTTTTGGCCTCATCCCGATCCTGTCGGCGCGTGAAAACGTCGGCATTCCGTTGCGGATCAACGAGATCGACACCGCAGAGCGCGAAGATCGGGTGGCCGAGGCATTGGCGCACGTCGGTCTGAGCGAGCACGTGAACCAGCGGCCGGGGGAGTTGTCCGGCGGTGAACAACAGCGTGTGGGGCTCGCCCGCGCCTTGGTCACTCGACCGAGACTATTGCTCGCGGACGAGCCGACGGGCCAACTGGATTCGGAGACCGGTCGGGAGATCATGCAGCTCATCGCCCGCCTCGCCAAGGAGGAGGCGATGACGACGATCGTGACCACCCATGACCCGGTGCTCCTGTCGCTCGCTGACCGAGTGGTCGAGATCGCCGACGGCCATCTCGTGCCCCCGATCAGTCCTTGATGCGGACCATGCCTTCCTGGGCGACGGTGGCGAGAAGCTGGCCGTCGCGGGCGAACATCCGCCCGATCCCGAGTCCACGACCCGACGTGGCCGACGGAGACTCCTGGGAATAGAGCACCCAGTCATCGATCCGGCCCGGCCGGTGGAACCACATGGCGTGATCGAGGCTGGCGATGCGCAGACGACGCTCGGTCCACGGGATCTCGTGCCGCCGCAGGATCGGCTCGAGGAGGGTGTAGTCCGAGCAGTAGGCGAGGGCGGCAGCCTGCACCAGCGGGTCGTCGGGGAGTCGGCCAAGGGCGCGCATCCAGAGTGACTGGCTCGCGGACGGCTCTGGTGAGGACCAGTAGAGGTGACCGTCGACGTGTCGGAGGTCAACGGGGCGGTGGCGGGCCATGCGCTGGGCCTCGGGGTGATCGATGCCCGCGAAGATCTCCGTGAGGGAGGGCAGGTCCTCGGGGGCCACCACCGCCGGCATCGGGTCCTGGTGATCGAGGCCGTCCGCGGGTTCCTGGAACGACGCGCTCGCGGCGAGGATCGGCTTGCCGTGTTGGATCGCGTGGATCCGCCTCGTGGAGAAGGAGTTGCCGTCACGCATCCGCTCGACCGTGAAGTGAATCGGTGCTCTGTCGTCGCCGGGACGCATGAAGTAGGCATGGAGCGAGTGGATCGCCCGGTCGGGCCCTCCGTCGATGGGCTCGACGGTGAGCCCCGCGGCCATGACGCACTGGGCGAGGACTTGGCCGCCGAAGACCCGCCCGTGCGGCATCTTCTGGCTCTGACCGAGGAAGACGGTGACGTCCTGATTGAACAGGCTCGGGAGTTCCAGACCGTCGACGTCGGCGCCGGTGGTCGACGAGCCGTCCTGCGGGCGCAGGCTCACCTCGACTGCGCCGACCTCCTCGAGGTGCAGGGTGTCCAGCAGGTCCGCGATCGGGGCTTGGTCGTCAGTGGGTTCGTGGGTCACGAAGACAGCCTAGGGTCGGGGGTCATGCCACCAGGGGCCGGGATTCGGCCGGCAACTGGCCAGCCTTGGTGGCCGCTCCGCTCGCTGGACCTGTGATCTGCTGGCCACCCCTGGCGGAGACGGCGAGCGCCAGACGGTGGACCGCCTCCTCCAGCTGGGACGGTGGCAACACGTAGGGGAAGCGGAGCCAGCGCTCGAGGGTGCCCGTCGCGGCGAATCGGGTTCCTGAGGCGAGGAGGAGCCCGACCCGCTCGGCTGCTTCGACCACCCGTGAGGACGATTCGGTGGGCAGGTGGAGCCACAGCGACAGGCCCCCATGGGGGATGGCAAAGTTGATGTCCGGCAACGCTGTTCGCATCGCGGCGACGGCCGTGTCTCGCTGTGTGGCCAGTTCGCCTCGACGTTCTTCGGGCATGCCCGACGTCTGGCGGAGCAGATGGAGCAGGACGAGTTGCTCGACGACCGGGGCGCCGAGATCAATGGTGACGCGTGCGTCGACCAGTCTGGCCAACTCGCGCTTCGGAGCTCGGATCCATCCCAGGCGGAGGCCGCCCCAGTGCGACTTGCTCGCCGAGCCGATCATGATGGCGTCGCGGTGATGGGCGCCGAAGGGGAGTGCCCCGTCGCCCGGATCGAGCCGGACCTCGGTGATCGTCTCGTCGATGAGGGTCAGCGTGCCCGCCCGCTTGAGGGCGTGCGTCACTTCGGCGCGCTGGTCATCGGGCATGAAGGCGCCGGTCGGGTTGTGGAAGTCGGGCACGAGCACCGCAGCCTTGGGGGTCGAGGATCGGAGCGTGGCGACCATCGCTGAGGTGTCCCAGCCCGACGAGTCCACCGGGGTTGCCACGAGCCGAGCACCCATGCGGCGCAACGACTCTGCCGTGTTGGGGTAGGTCGGGTTTTCGAGAAGGACACGCTCTCCGGGGCGGAGGTAGGCCCGGGTGATGATGGCCATCCCGGCGACTGCGCCGCTCGTCACGAGGATCTCGTCCGCAGTTGTGGGAAGGCCACGCTCGCTGTAGCGAAGGGCGATGCGTTCGCGAAGCTCGAGCACGCCGAGCGTGAAGTAGCCAGCCCCGGCGAGGTAGGCCGGCATGTCCTCCACGGCCACGGCATACGCTTCCGCGACGCCGCTCGGTGCTCGCGTCGCCGCACAGGTCAGGTCGATGACGTCCTCGGCCGCCTCCGCCGGAAAGAGCGAGGCGCCCGTGCCGCGGCGGATCATCCCGCTCGGCAGGGAAGCGACGGTGCCGGACCCCTGCCGCGCCACGGCATACCCACTCTCTCCCAGCACGGCGTACGCACGGGTGACGGTCGTCCTGCTCACAGCGAGGGCGGACACGAGGTCACGTTCGCTGGGAAGGCGGGTCCCCACGATCACGCGTCCGTCGACGATGAGCAGGCGCAGGCGCTCCGCCAACGCCCGGTAGGCGGGACGTTCGTCGACGAGGGGGCCGATGAGGCTCGCAAGGCGCGGGGCGGAGACCGAGGTGGGCGACATGAGGCCACTGTCCCACAATTGGCACTCGATTTGGAGTCCACTTTTCTGTCAGGCTTGGCGGCATGTCTCCGATCCACCTGCTCCGGCGCGGTGTCAGCCGCCGGGTCGAACTCACCCCGATGACCTCCATTGAGCAACTGCGAGCCGGGCGCTTCAGCCGCCGATTCGTCCAACTCATCGTCGGCTTGTGGCTCTATGGCGTCTCGATGGCGATGTTCATCCGCAGCGGGTTGGGGCTAGATCCGTGGGACGTCTTCCACTACGGCGTGCAGACGCACTGGGCCGTGAGCTTCGGGACGGTCGTCATCGTGACGAGTTTTGCTGTGCTCCTGCTCTGGATCCCGCTGCGTCAGTGGCCAGGTCTGGGGACCATCCTCAACTCGATCCTCATCGGGATCGCGACCGACGTGACGCTCGGTCTCTTCGACGCGCCCTCGTCTCTGGTGTGGCGCTGGGTGCTGCTGCTCGGGGGGATCCTGGCCAACGGTCTGGCGGGAGCGCTCTACATCGGGAGCCAGTTCGGGCCGGGTCCGCGCGACGGACTCATGACCGGGCTGGCCCATCGCACCGGCTGGTCGCTGCGCCTGGTGCGCACATCGATCGAGGTCACCGTGCTCGCCATCGGATGGCTGCTCGGCGGAGTCGTCGGCGTGGGAACGGTCCTCTACGCACTGCTCATCGGGCCGATCGTGCAGTTCTTCCTGCCGATCTTCACCGTGCGCGTCAACCCGCCATCGCGCGCCAGCGCCGACCCGGAGCCCAACGAAGCTCCAGGGCCGGGCACCCATGAGGTCAACAGTTACGAGGGCCACTGACGATCGACCGTGCGCGAGGCGGGACTTGAACCCGCACACCTAAAAGGCACCAGAACCTAAATCTGGCGCGTCTGCCAATTCCGCCACTCGCGCTCACGTCGAGTGTAGGTGGGAGGGAGGCGCGGGGCCGGGGGCCCCGGTGCCACTGTGCTGCACACTGTCCGGGTGCCCCCGTTTGCTCACCCCAGGGATCAGTGGCGGCCTGGGGATTCGTGGCTGCGCTGTGCCATCGGACTCTTCTTGGTGTGCGTCCTGGCGGCTGCGCTCCATGTGGCGCGTCTGCCACGGGTGGCCTGGGACACGATGTATGCCGAGGATGGCTGGCTCTTCATCCATGATGCCGCGACGGGATGGACATGGTGGACCGAGCCCTATGCCGGATACCTCCATGTGCTCCCGAGAGCCGTCGCGACGGCGGTGACGACTCTGCTCCCCGTGGATGCGTGGGCTTGGGGGATGACCATTGGTGCGGCAGGCATCGTGGGATTGGTCTCTGCGACTGCCTTCGCTGCTGCCAGAACTGTGGACGCATCCCTCCCGGTCGCGATCTTCGCTGCTGCCGTCCCGGTGCTGGTACCCGTTGCCGCCATCGAGTCCTTGGCCAACGTCGGCAACTCACACTCCTTTGCCCTCTACGGAGCTCTGGCGGCTGTTCTGGCGGCCCCCCGGACCCGGTTGGCCAGCTGGGCGTTTGGCCTGATGGCACTGCTCTTTGCCCTGACCGAGGTCCAGACTGGCCTGCTGATCCCGATTGCGTGGGGATGGTTGCTGGCCACACGGGACAGGTGGCGGGTCCTGCCTGTCGCCAGTCTCACGACCGGAGTGGCGCTCCAGTTCATTGCCCTGTTGGCCATTGGGCGTGGCTCAGGGGGTGACCGTCCGACTGCGGTTGAGGTGGTGCGAGGCTGGCTCTTCGACGGCGTTGTCGGCTCGTTCCTTGCCCGCGTGGGACCCGTGCGGACCATCGTCGAGACCTGCTCGTGGTGGGCGCTCGCCTGTGTCGCGATCAGCTGGGTGCTCCTCGTCATCGTCACCCTGCGGAAGCGCCCAGCCACCATGGCCCTGTCACTCTCCCTCGTGCTCGCGTCCTTCGGTAGCTGGGCCGCCTCCCACTGGATCAACGCCTTCGCTGCGGTCAACTTCGACGTCGGCCCCTACAAGATGGTGCGGTGGGGAACCGCCTCGGCGCTGCTCTTCTTGGCCAGCATGGTCGTGGTCGCGACGTCGCTGGAACGAGACGTTCCACGCGCCCGCACCTGGGTGCGACTGGTCCTCGTCGGTGTCGTCCTGGTGCAACTGCTCAGTTTTCAGTTGCCCACGTCGCGAACCGGAGTGCACTGGAAGCCCGAGGTGGCCGAGGCGAGGAGCACGTGCGCGATGAGTGCGAAAGAGGTCCGCATCCCAGTGCTCCCGGACGGCGCAGTTGACCTACCGTGCGACCGTATTGAGTGATGGTCCGCGACTGAGGGCGAGCCTGGACTTGACCGATCATGCATCGATGGCGAGGGCCAGAGGGAGGACGGCCTCGGCTCCGGCCAAGCGGAGTGCTCGCGCCGCCACCGTCAGGCTCCACCGTGAACTGACGAGGTCGTCGACGAGGAGCACTGGTCCGGGATGGGCCGCCAGTGCCGCTGCGAGCTCCGGTCCGACCACGAAGCGCTCCCACACTCCTGCCAACCGGAAGGCGCTGTTGCCCCCGGCCTCGCCGGTCGGGCCACCGTGAGCCAGATCTTGGGTGCCCAACCAGGGCAGTCGACCGATCTCGGCCAACCCAGCGGCCAGTGAGCCGACGAGCGTCGGGTGGCTGCGCGACGGCATACCCACCACTCCGACCGGCCGGCGCTCCCAGCCCCACTCGGCCAACACGGGAACGACGGCCCTCAGCAGCTCCCCAGAGGCTGGCGCGTCCTCGCGCAACAACTCCCGCAAACGAGGCCCCCACCCGAGGTCCGAGAGCCGGGCCAGGGCTCGTCCCTCACTCATCGCCTCGTCGGACGGGATCCGGCCCTTGACCGGCACACCCAGCCGGTCCATGCCGGTCGGCCATTGTGCGCGAGGCTCGATCGGCACGCCGACCCGATCCAGCCGTGTCCGTGCCGCACCGATCACCTGGTCCGGGATGTCGGTCGGGAACCACGGCCCCGTGCAGTTGTCGCACCGCCCACACGGCGCCGCCGACTCGTCGTCAAGGGTCCGCTGGAGGAAGGCCATTCGGCACTCGCTGCTCGCTTCGTAGTCGAGCATGAGTTGCTGCTCGGCCTTGCGGGCTGCGGACACCCGCTCGTAGCGCTCGCGGTCATAGACCCAAGGAACCCCGGTGCCCATCCACCCGCCCGTGACGCGGTCGACCGCGCCGTCGACGTCGAGCACCTTGAGGAGCAACTCCAGTCGGGTCCGCCGGATGTCGACGATCGTCTCGAGAGCAGCCGTCGACAGCGGACGACCGGCCTCGGCCAGAGCAGTCAGCACAGCCGAGGCCTGGTCCTCGCGCGGCATCGATACAGAGGCGAAGTAGGTCCAGATGTCCTTGTCCTCGACCCCGGGCAGCAAGAGGACGTCGGCGCGCTCGGTCGCACGACCGGCACGACCGACCTGTTGGTAGTACGCCACCGGTGAACTCGGTGCACCCAAATGGATGACGAAGGCGAGATCGGGCTTGTCGAAGCCCATCCCCAACGCCGACGTCGCCACCAGGGCCTTGATCTCGTTGTGCCGCAAGGCTTCTTCGAGGCGCTCACGGTCGGCCGGATCTGTGCGGCCCGTGTAGGACGCCACGGTCAGGCCCGCCTCCGACAGCGCCGCAGCGACATCCTCGGCCCCGGCCACGGTGAGGGTGTAGATGATTCCGCTGCCCTCGAACCCACCGAGATGGGTGACCAACCACGCCAGCCGCTGCTCCGGCGAGAGTCGGCGGAGGACCCCCAACCGGAGTGACTGACGCGCGAGCCCGCCGCGCACGGTCAACACGTCGCGCTCGCTCCCGTCAGCAGACACACCCAGCTGCTCGACGACATCGTTCACCACCCTCTCGTTGGCGGTGGCCGTCGTGGCGAGCACAGGCGTGTCTGCCGGGAGCCCGACGAGCAGGTCCTTGATCCGGCGATAGTCGGGCCGGAAGTCATGCCCCCAGTCCGAGATGCAGTGCGCCTCGTCGACGACGAGCAGGCCGCAGCGTCGCGCCAGATCCGGGAGTTGCTCGTCGCGGAAGCGCGGGTTGTTGAGGCGCTCGGGACTCACGAGCAGGACGTCGACAGCGTCCTCCGCCAGGGCGCCACGCACGTCGTCCCAGTCCTGCGCATTCGCCGAGTTCATCGTCACGGCACGGATCCCCGCACGCTCCGCCGCACCGATCTGGTCCCGCATCAACGCCAACAGGGGACTGATGATGACCGTCGGCCCGGCCCCCTCGGCGCGCCTCAGCGCCGTGGCGACGAAGTAGACCGCGGACTTCCCCCACCCCGTCCGCTGCACCACGAGTGCGCGCCGCCGCCCACCGACGAGCGCTTCGATGGCGTCGAACTGCCCATCGCGGAAGTCAACGTCGTCGCGCCCGACGAGGCGTCGTAGCGCCTCCTGGGCCCGGTCGCGCAGGGTAAGAGTTGGTGTTGTCGTCATGATCAACCCACCGTATGCCGTGCCGCCGACAACCGCTTTGCCGCCGGCGCCGCACGGGGCTGGGGACGGGGGCAGACGTCGATGTTCAGTGCCAGCCGAGGTCGTCGACGCCGCCAGGGATGTCGCGCGTCGGGTCATACGGCTCACGAGTGAACCGGAAGGACGCCAGGTCCAGATGGCTCACCGCTCCGTCGGCACCTCGGACCACCCGCAAGGGCTCACCCGTGTAATAGCCGTCAAGGCCGACCCACTCATCGACCCCCACGGGATCAAAGCGGGACCCGCGCCCGATACCCAACTCGCCGAGCACCAATCGCCCTTCGCTCACTGAGGCGGTCATCGGCGCCGGACCCCAGTGCCACGGCCCCAAGAGCTCGAGCGCGGCCGCGTCCCCACTGCCGACCCATGGCTCGGGTGCCGCCGGAGCGAGCTCGGCCAAGGCCCGGTGCAGGTTGCCGATGAGAGGCCGAGTGGCGGGCGCGGCCGTCGAGTTCATCATCACGATGACCCCGTCACCGCTGTCGAGCCGCACCCGCAATCCGGCAAGGAAACCGGGCATCGAACCGCCGTGCCCGGCGAACCGCACCCCTTCCTCATTCCACACTTCCCAGCCGAGCCCGTGGGCCCCCGTCCACGCCAGCCCCGGGAGGTCATGGGGGACGTGCGGCTCGAGCATCTCGGCAAGCGAGTCCTCGCCAAGCACTCCCTGAGTGCGGCCACCGAGGAAGGCAGCCCACCGCGCCAGGTCGCCCACCGTCGACCACAACTGGCCGGCCGGACCCATCGCTCCGGCATCATGCTCGGGCTCGCGCAGGACAAGGTCGGCCAGAGGATGCACGGCATACCCTTGGGCAGCACGCCCCTCGGGCCGAAGCGTCGTCCGGGACATCCCCAGCGGCGCCAGCAGGTCATCACGCACGACGTCGAACCAGGGCCGCCCATGGGTCACCTCGAGAAGG
>Ga0209477_1000297_pt1 | contig 30235 bp, 27 predicted proteins | sample KloWWTupernatant_FD_187180 | JGI IMG/M metagenome (GOLD analysis project Ga0209477, IMG submission 187180) | Active sludge microbial communities from Klosterneuburg, Austria, studying microevolution and ecology of nitrifiers - Klosterneuburg... | ecosystem: Engineered > WWTP > Aerobic digester >...
GAAGCCCCAGTAAACGGCGGCCGTAACTATAACGGTCCTAAGGTAGCGAAATTCCTTGTCGGGTAAGTTCCGACCTGCACGAATGGTGTAACGATTTGGCCACTGTCTCGACTACGGGCTCGGTGAACTTGTGGTACCGGTGAAGACGCCGGTTACCTGCATATGGACGAAAAGACCCCGTGCACCTTTACTGCACCTTAACATTGGGTTTGGACACAACACGTGTAGCATAGGTGGGAGACTATGAAGCGGTGGCGCTAGCTATCGTGGAGTCACAATGTGAAATACCACCCTTGTTTTGTTCGAATTCTAACCTAGGCCCCTGAATCGGGGTTGGGAACAGTGTTAGGCGGGTAGTTTGACTGGGGCGGTCGCCTCCTAAAAAGTAACGGAGGCTTTCAAAGGTACCCTCAGCATGGTTGGTAATCATGCGTAGAGCGCAAAGGCATAAGGGTGCTTAACTGTGAGACCTACAAGTCGAACAGATGCGAAAGCAGGACTTAGTGATCCGACGGTAGAGTGTGGAATTGCCGTCGCTTAAAGGATAAAAGGTACGCCGGGGATAACAGGCTGATGACTTCCAAGAGTTCACATCGACGAAGTCGTTTGGCACCTCGATGTCGGCTCATCATATCCTGGGGCTGGAGAAGGTCCCAAGGGTTTGGCTGTTCGCCAATTAAAATGGTACGTGAGCTGGGTTCAGAACGTCGTGAGACAGTTCGGTCTCTATCCTATGCAGGCGCAGGAAATTTGAGAAGGCTCGCTCTTAGTACGAGAGGACCGGAGTGAACGAACCAATGGTGCGCCAGTTGTCATGCCAATGGCACAGCTGGGTAGCTATGTTCGGTTGAGATAAGCGCTGAAAGCATCTAAGCTCGAAACTCGCTTCAAGATTAAATTTCCCTTCCCGATTCGTCGGGAAATAAGACTCCAGGAAGATGACCTGGTTGATAGGCTGTAGGTATAAGCATAGTAATATGTTCAGCCGAGCAGTACTAATAAGTCGAATGACTTTTCCTATTTTTTTTATCTTACAATGATAAGGTAGTGTATAGGGCATCAATTTAACATATATTTATATAAAGTATTTCCGGTGATTAAATACAGGGGCTACACCTCTTTCCATTCCGAACAGAGAAGTTAAGGCCTGTATCACTGATGGTACTGCATGGGAAGCTGTGCGGGAGAGTAGGATTTACCGGATTTTATTTCTAAAAGCCGTTTCGAATTTATTTCGAGACGGCTTTTTTTATTTGGAAATTCTTTGCTGTTAGATTTTGAAACTATAATTTTAAAATGCTTTACTTAAATAAATAATTTTTTTTTGTTTTGTCATTTAAAAAATAGTTTAAAATTGAAAATTGAAAGTTGTTTTCTGTGCGGGAGAGAGGGTTTTACCAGATTTAAACTTAAAGACTTTGATTTTTCGAATAGATTTTTTATATAAACTTGAAAACAAGAAATCATCCTTAGAAAAATTGTTTATCTAACCAGTCAGTACAATCAACAAAGAACAATATTAACAGAGATCGATTGAGATACATGACTTAAAAAAGTATTGAAAATAGTAAATATTATAACTAATATTCTTCATGTTTACTTTTTTACAAATGAGAAATCCTGAAAAATCCAAATATACAGAGATCTCAATAAATTATTTTTTCAGATCCTTCATCCCAATATTTCTTTTATTTCATCTTTATGTGAATGTAAATGCTCAAACTGGTTGGGTGCATCAAAATAGTGGTACTACTTTAAATTTATTTTCAATAAGATTTTTGAATGAAACTACTGGCTGGGCTGTAGGTGACAGCGGTTTGATTTTAAAAACTACTGATGCAGGAAATAACTGGGTTAGCAGAAGGTTTGGCAATACATTATTAAGAGCTTTACATTTCATAGATGGAAATACAGGCGTAATTGTCGGTGGAAACTATCCCCCACCAATGTGGGGTTCTCCAACGAGAATTATTATAAGAACAACTAATAGTGGTGTCAATTGGAATACCATTGTTAACACCAATGAAACATACTTTAAGAACGTACAATTTGTTAATGATTCTGTAGGATTTATTGGATTTAACGGAGTTTATAAGTCTACAGACAAAGGCAATAATTGGGAACACTATGGAAATATTGTTAATCAAAATGGATTTTTTATAAATGAAAATACCGGATATGCTGCAAACGGGTATATCTCTACAATTCAAAAATCAACAAATGGAGGAATTGATTGGATAAATGTACTTAAACCTGGAAAGTATAACGTTGACGGTGGTATTTATTTTTGCAATCAAAATACTGGATTTGTAACAGGCGCATCAGGAATTTTTAAAACAACGGATGCTGGATCAGGATGGCAGGATATGTGGTATGATGATTTTTATTTCAGAGATGTCGAAGGTATTTTTTTCTCCGATCCTGAACATGGAGTAATTCTTGCATATCAAAATTTTCCTAACTCTTATATTATTCAATCAACAACAAACGGTGGAAACACATGGAATATTAATTATTCTCCAAGCAGGCTCAGGTCTGTTTTTTTTCTCAATAATATGACGGGCTGGATAGCAGGAGATCAAGGGAAAATACTTAAAACTACTACTGGAGGATTAACTATTATTGTCCAATCTTCAAATCCAGTTCCTGATAGTTATTTGCTTGATCAAAATTTTCCAAATCCATTTAATCCAAGCACAAATATTAAATTTGAAATACCTTCATCAGTATATGTTACCATAAAAGTATACACTATACTTGGAAAAGAAGTGGCTACTCTTGTTAATGAATTTATAAATGAGGGAACCTATCAAATTGAATTTAATGGAAGTAATCTAGAAAGTGGGATATATTTTTATAGAATTCAAGCAGGGGATTTTACGGATGAAAAATCAATGATAATACTGAAGTAGGATATATAGGTGAGAATGTATTACTTAATGATATGTTTTGTGAGAGAGTAGGATACGGATTTATTCTAAAGCCGTCACGATTTATTTCGTGCCGGTTTTTTTTTATTTTAAATAATACAGATTTTTAATACCTGAATGAACTCAAACTAAAATCAAATTGATTCATTCTTTTAATTTTTTTAATTTTGTTAAAACCAAATTCGAATCCATTCATCCAAAAAATTGTGTTAGATGAAATTCAGAATTTATAAAAATTCAAATAAGTAAAAATGAAATTCAAAACAAAGATCCTCCAGTTCGGGAACAACACTGGCATTGAGATCAGTGAAGATCTGCTTGAAAAATTAAACGGCGGTAAGAAACCGCTGGTAGTGGTGACATTGAATAAATATTCTTACAGAAGCGCTGTCGGAAAAATGGGAGACAGGTTCATGATAAGTCTCAGTTCGGAAAACAGAAAGAATGCCGGAGTAAATGGCGGTGATAGCCTTGAAGTACAGATAGAACTTGATACTGCGCCGAGGACAGTTGATGTTCCCGATGAACTTCAGACTGCCCTGAATAAAAATAAAACTATAAAAGATGCATTTGAAAAACTTGCTCCAAGCAAAAAAAAGGCAATGGTAATGTCAGTCATTGATGCTAAAGCAGAGGAGACTAGAAAAAAAAGGATAGAAAAAATAATTTCAACATTAAGTCAATAGAAGAGTTTTATCTCAATACACTTTCGATATATTCATTTATATCCCTCAGCCGCTCAGACATTGGATACACAAATACAGACGGTACAAAAGGAATCATCGGGATCGAAGTAAAATACACCGAACGGGAATATAATATTAAAAAAAATTCCAAACAGGAAAAAGACGTTAACGATAAAAGTTCATTATATTTTTCTGTAACCGGTAAGTATGGACTTTACAGGCAGAATGCAGTTGATGTTCTGCCGTCAGACAATTTTCGACAGGTGTGGCGGAACCATATTCTCGGAGAGAGCATACTTCTTGCCGACGGGACACGATAATGAACAGACATTGAAATATTTTTTAAGGACACAGATCAGGGGATTTCACATTACTTTCTTCGACTGTTTTAAAATATTTTTTCTGTAACCTCAGCGATATATTAACCAAACTGATCAGCACAGGTACTTCTACCAAAGGACCTATCACAGCTGCGAATGCTTCACCGGAATTAATTCCGAAAACAGCAACCGCTACTGCAATTGCAAGTTCAAAATTATTACTTGCAGCAGTAAATGATAATGTAGCAGTTTTTGAATAATCCGCCCCGATCTTCTTTCCCATAAAAAATGAAACAAAAAACATAATCACAAAATATAAAACCAGCGGAATTGCTATCCTTACTACATCAAAGGGGATTTTTATTATCATTTCACCTTTTAATGAAAACATGACAAAGATCGTGAAAAGGAGTGCAATTAAAGTAACCGGACTAATCCTGGGAATAAACTTAGTTTGATACCATTCTTTCCCTTTTATTTTTAATAGTAAAAATCTGGTAATAATCCCGGCTAGGAAAGGAATGCCGAGATATATGAATACACTTTCTGCTATCTGTCCTATTGTTATGTTAACAGCGAAACCTGTTAAACCAAATAAAGGCGGTAAAACAGTAATAAAAATATAAGCATAAACCGAAAAGAATAACACCTGAAAAATAGAATTGAAAGCAACGAGACCTGCTGCATATTCAGTATCTCCCTTTGCAAGTTCATTCCATACAATAACCATGGCAATACATCTTGCAAGTCCGATTAAAATAAGACCTACCATGTATTCCGGATAGTTCTGCAGGAATAATACCGCAAGAAAAAACATCAGCATCGGACCAATTATCCAGTTCTGTACCAGAGAAAGCGAGAGTATTTTGTAATTTCTGAATACTTTACCAAGGTCTTCATATCTTACCTTAGCAAGAGGAGGATACATCATAAGTATCAAACCAATTGCAATTGGTATATTTGTTGTTCCTGATTGGAAAGAATTCCAGAATCCTGCGATTCCCGGAAATAAATATCCGGTTAATACTGCGATTAGCATCACCGAAAATATCCATAGTGTCAAATATCTGTCCAGGTAAGATAGTTTCTTTGTTAGTTTTTCCATCATTAAAATATTTACTATAATTTTGTTTTAATCAGTAAGTATTACAATATTGATTTATATGTTTGACTAATCAACGAAATGAACAATTAATTATTTACGGCAGAGAACTTCTCTGTCAATAATGTTTATTAATTTTTTATCATTTTTAATTATCTCGTCATCTTCTAACTGCAGCAGAATAAAGAGAAGTGCATTTGATACTATATTACTTTTAGGTTTAGGATTAATCCTGTAATTAATCCATTTCTTATCTTTTTCATCTGTAATCAGTCCTGCGTTACGAAGTATGCTGAGGTGTTTTGAAGCTGTTGATGCTGCAAGTTTAAGAATTTCTGTTATTTCACATACACAAAGAGATTTTGTCTGAAGCATTTTTAGAATGCGAAGACGGCTTTTGTCGGATAAAGCTTTGAATATTTGTTCGTATTGAGTTATTGTTTTCATTTAGTAAAATGACGAAATGAAAATTAAATTTCAATGCTGTTTATTTTTTAATATCGTTTGTAATTTTCTGATCGGAACTTAGTCAACTTTACCACTATGACACGAAGTCACAAAGGAAAAACTTTGCTTCAAAGACGCTAAGGTTCGAAGAATAATGTTTTTTAAATTATTTTACTCAGAGTCTTAGAGTCTTAGAGTCTTAGAGTCTTAGAGTCTCAGAGTCTTAGAGTCTTAGAGGCAGGTATAAATATTTTGTTTCGGACAAGCTGTCCCAATCGGTAGATTGGTAACGAGAGAGTGATCTGGACAGACATGAATAAAGTGAACGAAGCTATCAGGATTTTACACAATTAGAAAATATCACTTTATATTTGTAGAGATCTTTAAATTTGTTACAGTAATTTAATTATCAGCGGTAAAAAAATTATTGATTAATCAGTAAAATTTTTTAATGAAAAAGAAAATCCCTTTAGAGAATCTAATTTTTGTTCCGATGATTTTAGCGGCAAGATGTACAAGTAATTCAGAATTTTCAGATACAATAACGATTACTACTTCATTATTCAAATCATAATATCTGAAATTTCCGTTAAGATCAATTTGCTTTAACCTGTAATTGTATTTCCCTCTTGACAGATCTCTGTCTTCAAATTTATGGTCAATAGGCATATTAGAATTTCCATTCCCTTTTACTTATCCAGTAATATTCCAGTCAGCAGCTGGCGAAGTTTTGGAAATCCATTTTTCAATCTCAAATCCTGAATTACCTGCTTACGAATTTTTAATTCAACTAAGCTTTACATTTAATAAGGAAGACGAACAAAGCAAAGAAACAACCGGGCAGGTAAAAAATAAAGCAAAAGTAAGAAGATCTGTTTCAGATCAGGCACTTGCAGTTGCAGGAGAATTATCAGTTCTTTTTTTGAATCTTATTAGGAATATGAATTTGATCTTGGAAATTATTTCAAATACAGATCATAATGGGGGAGGACTTCACTGAAGGAGCATGCAGTTACGTGAATAGAATTTTCAGACTAAAGATTCTTTATGAAAAATTTTAAATCCATAGCCTGTAATAAAAAATTATTTAAGAAGCTGTTTCATTTTTTTCGAAACGGCTTATTTTTTATGGCTTTGAATTATGAAGTGTGATCAGAATGAATTTAATATTCTTATATTAGGTCTGCTTTTTTTTTGAAAGTTGATTAATATAACCCATTATATATATATTATCTATAAATAGGTAAAAATTTTTTAAAGTCGCTGAAAATAGAATAATAATATTGTAATTATACTTGTCATTTATTAACTTAACTTTAAATTTAGTTTTAGAAAAAATATTAGAATATAAAATTGTTTAATTAAAAATTTAAAAATTTAAAAATATAAATTATAATTTAGGTATGAAAACATTTGTGAAAAAATATAACTCAGCAGTACTTTCGCTTTTAGTTATGTTTATTATTGTAAGCTGCTCTTCAAAATCTCAGAAAGCAGAAGCAGTTCTTGAGTCCAGATCCGGATCAAGTGTAACAGGTAAAGTTACATTTACAAAAGAAGGAAACGTTGTAAAGATTATTGCAGACATTAAAGGATTAACTCCCGGAAAGCACGGATTTCATATCCATGAAAAAGGGGACTGCAGCGCTCCGGACGCCACATCTGCAGGCGGACATTTTAATCCAAGATCAATGCAGCATTCCGGTCATCAAACTACTGAAAGACATACCGGTGATATGGGAAATATAACTGCTGATGAATCCGGCAATGCTCATCTTGAGATATCAGATTCCATTATGTCATTTGATGGTGAAGAATCTATCATTGGAAAAAGCGTGATAGTTCACGAAAAAGAAGATGATCTCAAAACACAGCCGACCGGTGATGCTGGCGGTAGAGTTGCATGCGGAGTTATTGTTATTGTTAAATAGAAATCTGACAAGAGGATATTGCAAACATTCCGGAACACCTGCAGAAGTTTATATAACCAATGTTGCTGAATTTTTTAATATGCGATAAGTCAGGGCAGATCTTAAGCATGATCTTAAATTCTTCTCCGGAATTTTGTCATCCATTTGAAATACTATTGCTCTGTTGACTTTAAAGTCATACTTTTTTTAAAAAATAATTTTGAAAGTCTCCACTAATCTACAGGTACATTTGAAAAAAAATGCGAATTGACGGGGAGACTTTGATTTCCAGTCCATTCTGAAAGTACTGCCATTATTAACCAGATAACTCGGTTCATCCAATTCAGGATGACGGATTACTGTATTCATTTCTTTGCTTTACTTTACTTTACAGGAGAAGAAAGTGCGGAAGCTTCATTTTCAAGATCCGACGAAACTGTCCGGACTATCGATAAAGATGGATTTGTACCCGCTTTGCTTTCTGCTGAGATCACGGCAAAGCTGAGCCTTGTGATCCGGGGTTTATATATAATGAACTCACAAAAGAAATCGGGAGAAGCAAATCCTGTACAAAAAGAAACGATATAGAAAATTTCTCAAAATCAAATAATTCACAAAAGTCTTGCAGGTGAAAAAATTAAAAACATAATTTCCGTTGCTGCCTGATAAGATGCTTCAATTGGCGGTGTAAAAGGAGAAACAATAAATGGCTGGTTTACAGCACGGCATTCGGATACCAATGATATGTATAAAATATATACATAAAGTTTTTTGAATTAAGGTCATCTGATTCAAATTAACGATCAGACACAGGAAACTTTCAACTCTGTATTAAAAAATAATATATAAATTTTATGAAATTTGAATTAAAAGATTACGAATTAATATCGAATATGCGGGAATTTTATCAATTAAATGAATCTGACCAAATTATTACAAATGAGGAACCTATAAGAGCTGAGTTATACAATTCAGCACAAATGGAACGATTTGGAACTACCTTGGCAGGAACTCACAAGGTAAGTACAATTCCCTCAAAGGATTATTTGCTTAAGCGTCTGTCAGATAATGAAATTAAATTACAAGAAGTTCGTAAACTAGTTACAGATTCAATAAAAAAGAAATTAGAAATTACCTCAACAGGAGAATGGCTAGTAGATAATTTTTACCTGATAGAGGAAAATATTCATATTGCGAAAAAACATTTCCCCAAAAATTACAGTGAAGGTCTGCCTCACTTAGTTGATGAAATATATTCAGGACTGCCAAGAATTTATGACATTGCCCTTCAAAACATTTCACATTGTGACGGAATAATAGATATTGAAATTCTGAGCAGATATATAAAAGCATATCAAAAGGATACTATATTAAAATTAGGAGAATTGTGGGCATTACCAATTATGCTCCGACTTGCATTGATTGAAAATTTAAGACGGGTTGCTGTCCGGGTTGCGGTGAGCAGGTTAGATAGAAATCTTGCAGATTTTTGGTCTAAAAAAATGATCGAGACTGCTGAGAATTCACCTAAAGATCTTATTCTTGTCATTGCTGATATGGCAAGAACAAATCCTCCAATGGTAAGTGGATTTGTTTCCGAATTTATACGAAAGCTGCAAGGACATAAAGCAAACATGAATCTTGTTCATAACTGGGTGGAAAACCGATTATCGGAAATCGGTTTATCAATTTCAGAAGTAGTCTATGCTGAAAATCAAAAACAAGCAGCTCTGCAGATTTCAATGAGTAATATTATAGGCAGTCTCCGGTTGCTTGACGATACAGACTGGAGGAATTTTGTGGAAGAACTTAGTATAGTCGAACAAACTCTGAGGGAAGATAAGATATATGGATTGATGGATTTTTCTACACGCGACAGATACAGACATGTAGTGGAGCAAATTGCTAAAAAAAGTAAAATTGAAGAATGTGATGTAGCTCAGGCAGCAATAAATTTATCCCAAAAAAATATACAAGATAAGGACAAAAATATCAGGACATCTCATGTGGGATATTACCTGATAGGAAATGGAATAAATCAAACAAAAAAGTCAGCAGGTATTCAAGAGCCGGGTATTAAAAGAATTTTTTACTTTATTAAGAAAAATGCATTCAAAGCTTATCTGGCAATTATAATTTTAATTACTCTTGCAATAAGTACTGGAATTGTGGATAAAGCATCTTCGGAAACAAATAACTTTTGGCTGCTTTTGACTATTGCTATCCTTTCACTTTTATGTATAAGTCAATTTGCAATATCAGTTGTCAATTTTTTTTCTACTTTATTTATAAAGCCTGATCTACTGCCAAGAATGGATTTTTCAAATAAAATACCACCGGAGTTCAGCACATTGGTTGTGATCCCCACGATCCTTTTGAGTAAAGATAAAATAGAGAATTTAGTTGAGGCATTGGAAGTTCGTTTTCTTGCAAACAGAAACGACAATTTGCATTTTGGATTATTAACTGATTTTAAAGATAGTAAACAGGAAAAGCTTTCAGAGGATCAGTCACTGATAGATTTAGCTCAGCAAAAAATTGAGCAACTGAATCTTAAGTACGAAAGAGAAAATAATAATTTGTTTTATCTGTTTCACAGACCCAGGCTCTGGAATGCTCAAGAAAATATATGGATGGGTTATGAAAGAAAAAGAGGTAAAATTTATGATTTAAATTCTCTTCTTAGGGGAGAATCAAAGGATAAATTTTCTCTTATAGAAGGCGATCAATCCATTTTACCGGATATAAAATATGTGATCACATTAGACGAAGATACACAATTGCCTCTTGGTACAGCATGGAAATTAATTGGAACTATGGCTCACCCTTTGAATCAAGCCTTTTATGATGAAAAGAAGAAACTCGTAACTCAGGGATATGGAATCCTTCAGCCCCGGGTAAGTGCGAGTTTACCGGATACTATCAGTTCACTTTATACGAAGATGCATGGAAATGAACCGGGTATTGACCCATATACACGTGTTACTTCTGATGTATATCAGGATTTATTTGGTGAAGGTTCTTTTATCGGGAAAGGTATATACGAAGTTGACATTTTCAGAAAAGTACTTGAATTTAGATTCCCCGAAAATCAGATTTTAAGTCATGACCTACTGGAAGGAAGTTATGCAAGGTCAGGATTACTGAGCGATGTACAGTTTTTTGAAAAATATCCTATCAGTTATTTTTCGGATATGAAAAGGTACTCACGCTGGATTCGCGGCGATTGGCAGATCTTTCCTTGGGTACTGCCTGTAGCCCCTGACTCTGACAGACATTGGCACAAAAATCCAATATCCGGATTGTCCCGCTGGAAAATATTTGATAATCTCAGACGAAGTCTGGTTCCTTTAGCTCTTACCTTGTTTTTATTAATTGGTTGGATTGCTTTGCCGTCCACCTTGTTCTGGACATTAATTGTTTCATGTATCATTTTAGCTCCGATATTTATTGCGTCACTATGGAATATGATCAATAAACCTGAAGATTTAAGTTTTTCTGATCATATTAGAAATTCATTATTGAGTATCGCAGAAATCTTAAATAAAACACTATTTACTTTTATCACTCTTCCATATGAAGCTTTTTTATATCTTGCAGCAATTTTAAGAACTCTGTGGAGAATGTTAATTTCAAAAAGAAATCTTTTGGAATGGAATCCATCTTCCAATGAGAAACGAAATAATAATTCAGGAATCATTTCTTCTTATTCTGTAATGTGGATCGAACCGTGTCTGGCTTTAGTTGTATTTTTTTATTTATTGTTTTTATTTCCGTTAAAGTTAGTGATTGCCGGTCCCATTCTTTTTCTCTGGCTCATTACTCCTTTGTATACATGGTGGATCAGCAAACCAACACTGGAAAAAGTTTCCATCCTTTCGAATGAACAGAATATTTTTCTTCGAAAGACAGCAAGAAAGACATATAGCTACTTTGAACAATTTGTCGGAGATGAAGATAACTGGCTGCCGCCTGATAATTTCCAGGAACTCCCGGTTGAATTAATTGCTCATCGGACATCACCCACAAATATAGGGCTTTCACTGTTGGCAAATTTATCTGCATGTGAATTTGGATTCATTAATTCATTTTACCTCATAGAAAGAACTACAAAATCAATAAACACTATGTTCAAAATGGAGCGGTTCAAAGGGCATTTTTTTAATTGGTATGATACAAAAACACTGGCCCATTTAAGTTCAAAATATATTTCAACAGTTGATAGCGGCAACCTTGCCGGATATTTGCTTATAATGAAACAAGGCTTACTTGCTATTCCCGATAAGAATTTATTCGGATCAAAAACATTTGAAGGACTCAGAGATACTTTAAATGTACTATTGGACACTATGAAAATAGATGAGATTAAGCTGCTTAACCAATTCAAATTAGATATAGATCTTGCTTGTAAATCCAATTTAACCGAATACCAAGATATAAAATATAATTTAGAAATTTTAAAAAAAGATTTTTATTTATTTATAGAACAATTTAAAAATAATCCAAATAATAAAGCACATTGGTGGATACAAATTTTGAAAGCACAACTTGATAGATTGAATGATGACCTTCAAATTTTTAAACCCTGGGATTTATTAAAAAATGCTCCTTATGTAATTATCAATGCTGATCCTGAGAATTCAAATAAAACGTTGAAAGAATTATTAGAATCAGCACGAAAATTACAAATACAGGTAAATGAACAAAAGAGAACTAATAGTTTAAACGGAGATATAGAGTGGTATAAATTATTAACTAATTCAATATCACAAACTATTCAACTGGCAAGTGAAAAAATACAAACATTAGAAAATCTTGCTGAACAGTGCAACTCATTATCAGATATGGAGTGGGATTTCCTTTTTGACAAATCAAGTAATCTGTTTAATATAGGATACAATGCAGATGAACATTGTTCAGATAAAAGCTACTATGACCTGTTGGCATCTGAGGCAAGGTTATGTCCGTATTTAGGAATTGTCCAGGGAAAACTCCCGCTGCAGAGTTGGTTTGCTTTAGGACGTTTGCTGACCCGGATAGACGGTAATCAGATCCTTCTTTCCTGGAGCGGCTCAATGTTTGAATATCTGATGCCATTATTAATAATGCCTACTTTTGAAAATACTCTGCTTGACCAGACATATAAGGCTGTTGTAGAATATCAGATTAATTATGGAAGAAGGTTAAATTTACCATGGGGAATTTCTGAATCTGGATTCAATCTTTTAAATGCCAATAACGAATATCAGTACCGGGCATTTGGTGCTCCGGGTTTAGGTTTGAAACGTGGTCTTGACAATGATATGGTAATAGCACCATATGCATCAGTACTTGCGTTAATGGTCGACCCGGCAAACGCATGTGAAAATCTGGAGCAGTTATCAAAACTTGGAATGAATGCACAATATGGTTTTTATGAAGCTATAGATTACACTCCCTCTCGTTTAGAAAACGGACAAGACAGCGCAATTATTTATTCATTTATGGCACATCACCAGGGCATGAGTTTGTTGTCACTGGCAAATTTGCTGCTTGACAAACCTATGCAGAAATATTTTAAATCTGAACCACAGTTTAAAGCTGGACTTTTATTGCTTCAGGAAAGAATTCCGGAAACAACAGTATTCTTCGCGCATACAACTGAAATACCAGACCTGAAATATGTAGGAGAAGAAATTCAACAAAGAATTTTTAATACTCCGGATACACCATTACCTGAAGTACAATTACTTTCAAACGGCAGATATAATGTATTAGTATCAAACTCCGGATCGGGATATAGCTTCTGGAAAGAACTTGCGGTTACTAGATGGCGTGAGGACGGGACATGTGACAATTGGGGTTCATTTTGTTATATTCGGGATTTAAAAAATAACAAGTTCTGGTCAAATTCATATCAACCCACACTCCGTAAGGGTGAAAAATATGAAGCAGTTTTTTCTCAGGATCGCGTTGACATTCGAACAGTAAATAACGAAATTGAATCTCATACCGAAATTGCAGTCTCACCGGAAGATGATATAGAAATGCGAAGATTACACATTTACAACAATTCACAATTTAGAAAAGTCATCGAAGTTACAAGCTATGCTGAAGTAGTACTTGCGCCTTTATCATCAGATTTATCAGGACCGGCTTTCAGTAATCTTTTTGTGCAGACAAAGATCCTCGAGGATGAAAATGCAATCATTTGTACGAGAAGACCGCGTTCACAAGATGAACAAACTCCATGGATGTTTCATATGATGTCATTAAAGGATAAGGTTCCTGAGGAAATATCTTATGAAAGTGACCGTATGGAATTTATTGGACGCGGTAATTCACTTGTTAATCCAAAAGTGATGCAGGAAGTGGGTCCACTTTCGGGTAATGAAGGTTCGGTTTTAGATCCGATAGTCGCAATCCGGTATAAATTTATTCTTGAAAAGGAAGAAACAATTACAATAGATATGGTTACAGGTATTGCTGATACCAAGGAAAATTGTCGTGGGTTAATTGATAAATATCAGGACAGGCATAATAAAGACAGGGTTTATGAACTGGCAAGAACCCATAGCCAGGTTGTTCTCCGGCAAATCGATGCAACTGAAGCAGATGCTCAATTATACGAACACTTAGCTGGTTCCATTATATTTAACAATTCCAATTTTCGAGCTGATCCTTCTATTCTCATAAAAAATCACCGGAAGCAATCTGACTTATGGGCATATTCTATTTCAGGAGACTTACCAATAATACTTTTAAGAATTGTAAATAAGACAAACATTCAACTGATAAAAAAACTTTTACAGGCACACACTTATTGGAGTTTAAAAGGATTAAAAGTTGATCTTGTAATATGGAATGAAGAACAGAGTGGTTACAGACAAGATTTTCAAAAGGATATTGAAGCTTTGATTCCACCGGAAACGAGAAATCGTCCCGGAGGTATTTTCTTAAGAGCTGCAGACCAGATATCTACTGAAGATCGAATACTATTTCAAACCGTTGCACGTATTTATATTGTAGATAATGGAAGAACATTAGCTGATATAACCAATCTTGAACAACAAAAAACTTCCGTTATTCCACGCATAAAGCAGGAAATAAGACGATATCAAATTGATACTTCGATTTCTCTTCCAAATGATCTGATCTTTTTTAACGGATATGGTGGTTTCTCATCTGCTGCTGCTGAATATGTTATTATCACAGATCAAAAAAACAGGACTCCTGCACCATGGGTTAATGTAATTTCCAATCCTAAACTTGGAACGGTAATTTCAGAAAGTGGATCTGCTTATACATGGTCTGAAAATGCACATGAATTCCGACTTACTCCATGGAGTAATGATCCGGTCAGCGATTCCGGTGGTGAAGCATATTATATTCGGGATGATGAAAGCGGGAATTTTTGGTCGGCTTCATTATTCCCATCCGGAGGTAAAACACCATACATTACCCGGCATGGGTTTGGATATAGTAAATTTGAACATATTGAAGATGGAATATACTCAGAAATGTTAGTGTATACAGATATTGAAGAAGCTGTTAAATTCACAGTATTAAAAATTAGAAATCAATCCGGCAGATCTCGTAAGCTATCGGCAACAGGTTATGTAGAATGGGTCCTTGGAGGTAACAGAACAAATACAATGATGCATATTCATACGGAAATTGATCCCGACAGTGGAGCTCTTTTTGCTAAAAATCCTTTTAGTACAGAATTCCGTGATCGGGTTGCATTTTTTGATGTTGATGAACCGAATAAATCGTTTACCGCTAATCGTAAGGAATTTATTGGACGCAATGGAAACTTGACCAATCCCGATGCAATGTCAAGATTAAATCTCTCAGGTACTATCGGACTGGCTTTGGATCCATGTGCAGCCATTCAGGTACCGTTTGTTCTGGCTGATGGTGATGAACATGAAATAGTCTTTAGACTAGGTGCAGGACAGGATTTTAATAATGCAAGTTTAATTGCTATGAAATTCCGTGGAAAAAATGTTGCGCTGAATTCATTCGAAAAAGTGAAAAAATATTGGAGCTGTACTACGGAAGTTATAAAAGTGGAAACTCCTGACGAGGCAATCAATTTACTTACAAATGGCTGGCTTACTTACCAGACACTTTCATCCAGACTATGGGCTCGCAGTGGGTTTTATCAGTCGGGAGGTGCTTTTGGATTTAGAGATCAGCTGCAGGATGTATTGTCACTTCTATATACAGCTCCTCAGCTGGCTCGAGAACAAATTTTATTATGCGCTTCACGTCAATTTAAAGAAGGAGATGTGCAGCATTGGTGGCATCCACCTGTCGGACGCGGAGTTCGTACCAGATGTTCTGATGATTTTCTTTGGTTGCCTTTTGTGGTTTCACATTATATTTCTGTTACTGGAGACACGCAAATATTGGATGTACCGGTTCGTTTCCTTGAAGGACCTCTTTTAAATTCAGATCAGGAATCCTATTACGATCTTCCTGCAGAATCAGGTAAATCTACTAAACTTTACGATCATTGTATAAGAGCAATCAGGAATGGTTTTAAATTTGGCATACATGGATTACCATTGATAGGTACAGGAGACTGGAATGACGGCTATGATAAAGTTGGTAACGAGGGAAAAGGTGAAAGTGTATGGCTGGCATTTTTTCAATATGATATACTTATTCGTTTTAGTGAAATTGCAAATCTTCAAAAGGATTCGGAATTTGCCGAGGAATGTATAAACAAGGCTCAACAATTGAAATCAAATATTGATAAAAATGCCTGGGATGGAGAATGGTATAAACGAGCCTGGTTTGATAATGGAACTCCTCTTGGTTCAAAAGTTAATGATGATTGTCAAATAGATTCTATTGTACAGAGTTGGTCGGTTTTGTCAGGTGCCGGAGAATCAGATAATATTAATATTGCAATCGAATCAGCGTATAATAAGCTTGTAGAAAAAGAGACAGGAATCATTAAATTATTAAAGCCGCCTTTCGATATGTCAAAACTAAATCCGGGGTATATAAAAGGTTATGTACCGGGCATAAGAGAAAATGGCGGGCAATATACTCATGCTGCAGTTTGGTTAATAAAAGCATTTGCGGAATTAGGAGATTATAAACGTGTCTGGGAATTATTGAACATGATAAATCCAATTAACCACGGTAAAACTTCAGAAACAATTGCAGTCTATAAAGTAGAGCCTTATGTTTTGGCAGCAGATGTATATTCAGGTATGCAGCATGCCGGACGAGGCGGATGGACATGGTACACTGGATCTGCATCCTGGCTGTATCTTGCTGTTTTGGAATCGTTTCTTGGTCTCAAAAAAGAATCAAACAAACTTAAACTAAATCCCTGTATTCCTAAAGATTGGAAAGGTTTTAAAATAAGCTACAGGTACAATAAAACAATCTATAAAATTAATGTTACTCAAATAAGCGGTACAGGAAATACAACAGTAATAATTGACGGCATAGACCAAAAAGATAACTGGATTACACTTGTAGATGATGAGTTTGAACATGATGTTCAGGTTCGGTATTTTGTAAAAGCATAAGTTAGTTCCATTATTAGATCAAGAATGATCCAAAGAGTATGAACTGAAATGACAGCCGACAGGAGATGCTGATTAAATAGTTGCAGTGGGTATTAACTTTAAACAAATAGAAAATTATTATTACAGACTATTTTCTATTCATTGCAAGTGTAAGCAGGAAGAAACTTTCTGTCAGCGCTATTACACTATGGGTAATGTTTTCCTGTAATGCTATCATTTGTCCTTTTTCTATTATAGTACTTTGTTGATCTGTAATAAAATTTATTTTTCCATCTATGACTTGAACACTTATCACACCATTTGCCTTATGTGGTTTTAATTCTGCATTTTCGTGAAGTCCAATAAGCACAATTCTCATAGTTTCTGATTTAAATATTGTGACAGAATTTCGGTCGCTGTCTGCCCAGGTTGTTTCATTCTTTATTTGATCAATAAATTCAGATATGCTAATTTCTACTAAGGGGGCATTTAAAACCCGATTACCTTCTGGTCGCTGCGGTGTGGCATCTAAGGTTTTAAATATCTTAGAAACATCTGTTTTATTTGTCTGTAATTTCTCTATCAATTTTGAAAATGTTTCGTCCGATGAAATACCATATCCATTTACCAGGGTTCCCTTAATGCCAAATTTTGTTGAAGAAATTGCATATAGGATTGCCTGGTCTTCAGGATTTGATGCTCCTTCAAAACGATACACTTTGTCAATTTGAAAATATTCAGGAGAGAGTGTAATATTTTTTTGTTGGCATATTAAACATTCTTTCTGAACATTAAAGTCGTGGTTATAACCTAAATTGATTAATCCGTTTATTGTTTCTGATAATGTGCCAAAACTTTCTTTTAAAAGATCTTCTTTCATTTTTGAAAATTAATTATTTATATAGGTTTACATCTAATTATCTGAATGTCAATTTTAAGGCTAATTGTAACCGTGACTTTATTACAACTTCATTAAGATAAATATATTTTCTTTAATAACAAAATTGTCTTTGTTAAATTAAACAATGTCTTTTAGTTTAGTACTGTCAGCAATTTGATGTTCTTTCTTATTCTTTGTTATTTAGAGTAGATAAAATAGAATAGGAATACAATTTTTTAAATACTTCACATGATTTATTAGATACCAAGATATTCGGTTATAGAAAATAATGAGTAAAATTTTAATGGCTGAAATGAAAGTTAAAGAAAATAAAATTAATTGGACGAACGCCATTCACCAATAGGCTATGAAGAATTAGAAGAAATATTACAAACTTTTCAAATTTAGAGACAGCAGGATTTTATTTCACATACAAATATCTGAAGAAATAAATAATACCTAATGCGGACAAATTTGTCCTTTATTATTTCATAAATTCTTATTAACTTTGTACCTCTTGACACACTGCCACCAACATCAGTAATATTGAATTTTAAACAAACTAAAAAACATTTTTAAACCTTAATATTGAAAATTGAAAGTAACAGTCTGGGATACATATGTAACTAAGAAGGACGGCACTAACATGCATTTTGACATAATTGCTCCAGAAGAAATATGCGATCAATCAGTTATTCACAAATACGGAAAAGAGTATTTAATATCGAGAGGAGAGGATGGTCAGCATTTGACTTCAAATGAATGTAAACGTTGCCATGTAGAAGAGATCCAGCCGAAGTGGAAATCTGACATTATTGAAAAAGGATATTACATTGTGGAAATGGAAAACTGTTGATAAAAAAAATCGGGAAAGTAAGACAAAAATATACTGTCTTAAATTTAATTTAAAATTAAAATTAAAATTCAAATTAAAAAATAAATGTTTTCAAAAGCCTGTGAATACGGAATAAAAGCAGCGGTATATATTGCTGTCATATCTCAGAAGGGAAAAAGAGTAAGCTTAAATGAGATTGCAGAGGAGATAAATTCTCCTGTAGCATTCACAGCTAAGGTCCTACAGCAGTTGACAAGAAAAAGTATTGTTGATTCTGTTCGTGGACCTGCCGGAGGTTTCGAAATTAAAAAAAGCAAAGCAAATAAGATCAAGCTGAGTAAAATAGTCTCAGCGATAGACGGAGATTCCATATACAAAGACTGTGCACTTGGATTTAAAAATTGTAATGAAAGACTTCCATGTTCACTGCACCATAGATTTGTAACAATAAGAAATGAATTGAAAAAGATGCTTGAAGAAACATCTTTATTGGATTTATCTAAAGACATTAATGATGGACTGACATTTTTAAAAAGATAAACAAGAAATTTTAATTAAATATTTTATCAACTATTAAATCAAAAAATAAAAAATGGAAAACTTAAGAACACAAAGCATTGGAAAATTTGTAGCAAATGATTACCGCACAGCCGCGGTATTCCAGCAATACGGAATTGACTTTTGCTGCAGAGGGGGTAAATCTATAAATGAAGTTTGCGATAATAAGAAAATATCAGCCGATGAATTACTCGCTAAGCTGAATGAAGTTTCAAAACAAACCTCAGATCAAATTACAGATTATAAATCATGGGATCTGGATTTACTTGCTGATTATATAGAGAAAAAACATCACAGATATGTAGAAAAGACAATTCCTGTATTAAAGCAGTTTCTTGAAAAATTATGCAAAGTTCATGGAAAAGATCATCCTGAATTATTTGAGATTAATGATCACTTTATAATCTCTGCAGGAGAATTAACAACGCACATGAAAAAAGAAGAACTCATGCTTTTCCCTTATATAAAAAAGATGTCAGCTTTAAAAAATGAACCGGGAAAGACATTAAAAACGGGAGAAGGATCAGTTCAAAATCCTATCAATATGATGATGGAAGAGCACAGTGCAGAAGGAGACAGATTCAGAAAAATATCAGAGCTGAGTGATAATTTTAAAGCTCCTGCTGATGGCTGCACAACTTATAATGTAACTTTCGAGATGTTAAAGGAATTTGAGACTGATCTGTTCATGCATATTCACCTTGAGAATAACATACTGTTTCCGGGAGCAATAAAATTAGAAGAAGAGTTAGCTTCATAAATTTAAATAAATAACATACCGCCGGAGTCTCCTGAAATGTAGTGCTCGCTCAGGCGGTATTAGTTTTTATTTTTTTACAATCCGGTCAAAAATTTACAAATGAAACCTATATAATTTTATCATGGACAAACCAATTAAAAGAGTAGAAGAGCTTAAACCTTTTAGCAGAGATCATCACCATACATTACTTCTTTGCTGGAAGATCAAAGCTGGATTTAAAAAAAATATTCCGGTAAACAGAATAAAAGCATATTCAGACTGGTTTTTTAAAAATCACATTATAGGGCATTTTGAAATGGAAGAGGAATATTTATTTCCGGTTTTAGGAAGAGATCATAAATTAATTCAACAGGCATTTGAAGAACATAAAAAGCTGACAGAACTTTTTACTGATAAAACCAATATTGAGGAGTCTTTAAATTTAATTCCTGAATTGCTGGAAAGTCATATCCGGTTTGAAGAAAGGACTTTATTTAATGAAATTCAGAAAGCAGCATCTGCAGATCAGTTGGAAAAATTTCAACATATCCATTCTGATGAGAAATTTACTGATAATCTTAGTGATGAATTTTGGCTATATGAAAAATAATATTTAGTACTAAGATTACTAATTTTTACAATTTTGTATTAAACAATAAATTAAAATAAGATCATGAAAAACCTTATGTATAAATCTTTTAAAGTAAGTTTATTTATCACTTACTTTCTTATAATATTTTCTTTATTAAACATAAATCAAACAACCGAAGCTTGTCCATACTGCACCAAAACATTTTATTATGAGCTGCTTAGTACCAGAGGCAACACTCTTGGAGGACAAGAATTACTTGCTTCCATTATGAATCAGGAAGGAATTGCCGGAGTATCTTCCGTCACTGGAGAGAACAGACAGAATATGACTCAGTTAACAGCAGGACAAAATGTTGTTACTCCCGGAAATACAAAAATCCCACAGGAATTTATTGAGATAATGAAAAGAGATGAAGGACTTTCAATTCCGCAGACAAGTTATGTACCTCAGGATGCCACACCGGATAAGAGAGTTTCAATAGAACTTGCAGAAGGTGAAACATATATTGGCAGAGGTGTCATGTTCAAAGGATTCAGTACAAACGGTTCAATACCCGGTCCCACTATAATTGTAGAAGAAGGTGATATTGTTGAGTTTACTGTTGTGAATAAAGGAACAGTTTCTCACGGTGCATCTATTCATGCGGCATATACTCAGACCTCAAAATATCTTGGGAAGATTCCTGCAGGTGAAACAAGGTCAATGGTATTCAGGGCTACTGTTCCTGGAGTATATATGTATCACTGTGCACCCGGAGGTCATGCAATCCCAATGCATATAATATTCGGTCAATACGGAATGATGGTAGTAAAACCGAAAAAGCAATATAAGATGGAGGAGGTAATGAAGAAGAAACCTGATGTGGAAATATTCCTTGTGCAGCATGAATTATACTCAAACGGTGAGGACGCGGTTAACAGCAAACCAATATATGTTTTGTTCAACGGAAAAATATTCAGATATGTAGATGAACCGATAAAAGCAAAGCCGGGTGATTTTGTTAGGATTTATTTTTTAAATGCAGGACCAAATCTTGTATCGACTCTGCACATAGTAGGTATCATCTGGGATTATGTTTACTGGCAGGGAAATCCAAATGTAGTCATGCCCGGGGGACAGTCTGTAATTGCAGGTCCTGCTGACTCATGGGTGATTGATTTCCGCATGCCGCCGGATGAAGGCGCTTATACCCTGCTCACTCATGCTGTTGGTTCGACCGACAGGGGGGCAATAGGTTTATTAATTTGTGATAAAAATGCTGAGACTCCATTGACAGTAAAATCCGACGGTCCGGTTTACTCAGCTGAAGAAATGAAAGATATAAAATCTAAGATTACAAGAACTATATCTCCGTTCGAGCCCGGAAGTCCGGATGTAGATCCCCCGGCAATTTATGGTTCTGAAACAAAAGAAGTAACAGTAAAAATAATCGGCAATTCTTTCATTCCAAAAGTTTTGCATATAGCACCCGGAACTTCAGTAAAATGGATCAACGAAGATGTCTTCTCTTTTATGGAAGGTGAATTTTCAGGAATCCATACTGCCACTTCATACGAAGGACCGAAAACATTTTTTTCACCATTGTTATCTCATACAGAAAGTTTTACGCAAAAATTTGAAGATGAAGGAGAGTATAAATATATGTGCGCTCCTCATCCTTATATGAAAGGTGTGATAGTCGTTGGTGAAACTGAAGACCAGATATCTGCTTCATCTTTAGGATGGATCAAATGGATGAGCATAATTTCTTTTTTACTGGTGCTCTGCTTATTTTTAGTTTTGATGTCCTTGAGAAAAAGATATAGTAATGCAAAAAACCATGCAGTTGCTGTATAAATTTTATAACACTATATATTTGGATTATCCAAAATATATATTATTAACATTATTATTTTGAAAACTTATAACTCTATCTTATTTAAACTGACAGCTTTTGTAAAACTAATTATTGGGAAGCTGCAGATCAGATCGATTCTGATAATACTTTTACTTTTTGTTCATGAAACATTATTTGCGCAAAATGAAATTCTTGAGACCGGCTTATTTACATATTCTGATTTTATAGTTATAATATTGATACTCCTGATTGCAACTGTTTTTATCGGCATGGAGAAATTTGATGATCCGAAATATGAAATTCAGAATCAGATACCTTATAATAATTCACAGGTAATAACGGACTCTTTTATTAGTCAGGATAATGTTTTTGATAAAAGTGTTTTTTCCAAATTGAAAATTGCTGTTTTTATTACATGCATTTTGCTCATTATGTATGCAGCTTTGATGCTGATTAGCTTCTGATTAAAATTATTTGAATAACTTGATTTACTTTCAAATTTATAATTACAGATCAATTTACTTACAGTATACATTTAAATGAAAATTAAGATTAAAAGAGTATATGAATCTGCCGTAAAAGAAGATGGTTTTAGAATTCTTGTTGACAGACTTTAGCCGAGGGGATTATCAAAAGAAAAAGCAAAAGTTGATATGTGGTTAAAAGAAATTGCTCCCTCAACCGAACTTAGAAAATGGTTTGCTCACGATCCTAATAAATGGGAAGAATTCAAGAAACATTATCTACTTGAACTCAAAGAAAATCAGGAAGCTGTTTTAGAATTAAAAGAACGAATGAAGATGGAAGATCTGACATTAGTTTTTGGCGCAAAAGATGAAGTACATAGTGAAGCAGTTGTGCTCATGAAAAAATTAAAATAATAATAATAAAACAGATATCTTTATATACTTAGCAGATTGAGTGAGAATGAGGTAATAATTAAATAAAAAAAATGAAAACTATACTTGTTTTTGTTTCTACAGTAGATGGAAAAATCACTAAGTCAGGTGATCCTCATGTGAAGAAATGGACTTCTCTAAAAGATCAGGAATATTTTAAAAAAATCTGGAGTGAATCACAACTGATTATTCTCGGCAGCGGAACTTTTGATGCGGAACCTATTACTCCACCATTAAATAATCTACTTGTAATAATGACAAGAAATATTTCAAATTATAAAAAATATGAAGTCTTAGGTCATCTGGAATTTAGTGATAAATCTCCTGTCGAATTAACTGAGCAATTTGAAAAAAGAGGTTTTAAAACTATGATAGTAGCCGGTGGTGCACATATTGCCACATCCTTTTTAAAAGAACAACTGATAGATGAGCTATGGCTTACCATAGAACCCAAAATCTTCGGTACCGGAGGCAATTTTGTCATTGAAGAGGATCTCGACATCAATCTTACATTAATCAGTTTTGAAAAGGTTAATGAGAAAGGTACACTGATAACAAAATATTCAGTTGATAAAACCATCAAATAAAATATTTATCATTCAATGAGTGAAGCAGGCAAAAATAAATTCATCCACACTATTGGTCATTCAACAAGAACTCTTGAAGAATTTCTGGAAATATTACAGTCCTTTCAGATTGAAATGCTGGCAGATATCAGAAGTTTTCCGGGTTCACGAAAATTTCCCCATTTTAACAAAGAAGCACTTGAAATTTTCCTGCCGTCAAATAATATTCAATACTTTCATATAAAAAAATTAGGCGGAAGAAGGAAAGTAAAACCGGATTCAAAAAATATCTCATGGAGAAATTCTGCTTTTCGTGGTTACGCAGATTATATGGAAACCCAAACTTTCATAGAAGGAATCTCTCAGCTTGAATGTATTGCTTTAATTCATAAAACTGCATATATGTGTTCAGAAGCAGTGTGGTGGCGGTGTCACCGGGCTATGGTCTCTGATTTTTTAAAGGTTCATGGCTGGGAAGTAAAGCATATTATGGGAATTAATAAAGAAGTAGATCATCCTTTTACATCACCTGCAAAGATTGTAAACGGAGAATTGTCTTATTATGAAAATAGTTTATTTTAATTTAAATGGTAGAAAATAAAAACATTTTGAAACGCACAAAATGACCTTACTCAATTTGATTAAACGGTATAACCGATGTAATGAGCTCTTTAGACCCAGATTTTTCATTAAAAAATTTTACACCCGTTCTCAAACTCCCTGATAGAACTTGTATGCGAAATCCCGTTTTGTAAAATCCAATTACAGGTATGTTTTACTTAAAAGATCATTTTCCTATTAATGATACAGCTATCATTTTTTCAAGTACTTTTTGATCAATATCCTCCAGCTTATTTATATACAGGCAGCCCCCACCCTGTTTATGCTTACCCAGTTTTTTTAAAGAGTCTTCATGCATTTTTAGATCTATCAGATATATTGTGAGGTTTGCTTTTCGGGGTGAAAATCCAATTTTAAACCATTCGACTTCACGTCCTGAAGCGGGACTTTTATAAATTAATTTTCCAAAACCAATAATTGAACTGCCCCACATTTTTGGTTTTTCCTTTGAAGCTTTTTGCATCATATTCAAAATTTCAAAACTGTCTTTACGTTTTTGTTCATCCTTTACGCTGTTAATAAAGTCCTCTACACTTGAGTCAGTTTCTTTTGTTTTTATTACTGCTAATTTTCCCATAATGAATTTTTAAATTTTAATATTTAAATAAAGTAATAATAGATAAATAAAATAAATCTTTTTAAAATTGTATTTGAAAAATGAATTAAAGTTTATGTTAATCAGTATATCTTGCAGGCTAAAACGATTTTAGTATTCTGATTTTTAATTTTTTGTAAAGTAGATGTTTTAAAAATGTAATCTGAATTACAATTTGCAAAACAAATTTTGAACAACTTCAAACATTATAGTCTCCACAAACACTTGCCAATTTTAAATAAAACAAATAAATTATTTTTGTGTTAAAACAACTCTTCGTCAAAAATATTTCTCATATAAACAGTCACTTTTTAATTGGCTCATAATAAAGAATTATTGTCCTTGATTCAAAAGTTTTTGTCTTAATCAGCTTTAAGATAATCTTTTCATTTATGTTTTTAAATAAGGGCAGACCACTTCCTGCTATTACAGGATGTACACAAAGTTGGTATTCGTCAATTAAATATAGATTCGTTAATTCTGAAATTAAACCAGGACTGCCAACGAAAATATCTTTACCCGGTTGTTGCCTGAGTTCTAAAACTTCTTCTTTAATATCTCTGTCTGCCAGCTTAGCAGTTTCCCAATCTAAATTTTTCAGCGTACGGGAAAAAACAATTTTGGGAATCCTGTCGATTGCCACGGCAAATTCGTCCATAGCTTTTTCACCGGTAGGTTTTTTCAAAACATCCCGCCAGTATTCCATTAGCTGATATGTGATCCTTCCATACAGAACTGCGCCTGCGTTATTTAAAAGTTCAGCGTAATGCTGATGTATTTCTTCATCAGGAATTCCTGCTGTATGGTCGCAATTTCCGTCAAGTGTCGTATTCATTGCAGCAATTATTTTTCTCATACTTATTTATTAATTACAAAAGTTAAATTTCATAGGATTGCCTCAAAGCCTATAAGACTCAAAGGCTCAAAGTTTAAAACTTTAAAATTTATTTTCTCAGAGACTTAGAGGCAAACTTAATATTTCTCAACCTAAATTTCCACCAATACTATTGTAAATATTTTGAGGCTGCCAGTTTCTTTTCTTTCCTAATCTCATTCGCTTTTCTGAACGGTCTTTTTTGAAATTATTTTGTTCCATAAATGCTGTTCCATTTAAATTGTCAATTGGAAACGCAGCAAAATCTTTTAATGTCAAACGTAACTTCATTAGTTCTATTCCTGCTATATTAGTAGTCGCTATTATTAAACCGTTACCTAAATTCGGAATATAAAATCCCTGTACTTTGTTGTCTTTTAAAAATAAAAATCCATCTGAAAGATGCTGTTCTAAAACTAAAATTCTGACTTCTCCCGATACTTGTCTGTCTAAATTTAATATCTGTTTTTTGAAATCATTGCTGATCGCAATAATATTCTCATCCATCTTGAATTTTCCATTTGTTGCATCACATGTATAAATCATATATTCAGTTTCTGTTTCAAACCCTATTTTTTTATACACCGGCTCGCCAAGTTCAGTAGCTAATAAATAAATCGTCTCACAGCCTTTTGAATATGAAGTGTCAACCAAAGACTGAGTTAACTCTTTTCCTATACCTTGATTTCTATAATCAGCATGAACAATAATGTGAGCAAGCCATGCAGATTTATTATGAACTATTGCCGCCCCGATCCCGACAATTTTTTTGTCTATGCATACTTTTACCGGATAGCAAAAATCCGTGTGTGTGTACCAGTCAAAGATCGGAACAACGTCTTCCCAGCCTAATGGAAGCATTTCGTGAATAAATTTTATGTCTTTATGATTTAAATTTTGAATGTCCAATTATATAATTTATATAGTTCTTTCATTTTTAATATCAAGAGTTAGTTGTTTTATTAAATAAACTTGTATATAAAATTTAATATTTAATATTTATTATTTAACATTTAACTGTTCTGCCAGTCCGATAAGAAGTCCTTCTACTCCCCGAATATAACAGAGACGATACGTGTTTTCGTATTGTACCACTTCGCCTACCAGTGTTGAACCATTTTTAATTAGTCTGGAAACAAGCTCGTCAATATTTTCAACTGTGAACATAATGCGAAGATAACCGAGGGAATTAACAGGTGCTGTCCGATGATCTGAAATTGTTGGCGGCTTAAGAAATCGTGAAAGCTCAAGTCGGCTGTGACCATCAGGTGTTACCATCATAGCAATTTCCACCTGTTGAGAATCCAGTCCGGTAACACGACCAGACCATTCACCTTCAATTATCGCACGCCCTTCGAGTGTCAGACCAATTTCCGTGAAAAATGAAATGGCGTCATCAAGTGATTCTACCACGATACCGACATTGTGCATTATAGGTAATTTATTTTTTGTCATAATTTTTTCTCTTATAAAATTAAAGTTTTATTCTTTTAGTTTTTTTGCCAATTCTATTGAATGTTTTAATGAGTTTATATCATTCCAGTCGCTGTGTGATATGATAATAAATTCCGGGTCAGGGCATTTTTCCTGCACATTCCTCAGAGTAGTTTCATATTCTCGGACATTCGCATCTCCTAAGTATCCTAAGTTTTCAGCGTCAGCACCTTTAATCAGACAACCTCCATATAGTATTTTCTCTTTGCCAAACCAAACTACAATGTTGTCTTTAGTATGTCCTTCTCCCGGGTAATAAGTTTCAAATGAATATTGTCCGGCATTAAAAACCGTGTCGTTTGCAATTAAAAATTCAGCCCTTTTTTTATTGTTCTCTTTACTCAATTCATCTGTCAGAAAAGTTGTGTATGTTTTAATTCCGTGCTGCTTATAATATTCAAGTCCTTCAGTTCTGTCACTGTGCCAGTGCGTTGCAATACAAATTATCACATTTTTATTATGCTTTAATTTTATGCTGTCAAGCAATGGTTGAAATTGTGTAGTGTCCCAGGGAGTGTCAAATAAAATCACACCATCATCTGTAAGCAGATACATTCCGTTTGCAGGTATTTGACTTCCTTCATAAATGCTGTATGTTGTATAAATATAAAAGTCACCCTTTAAGTGTGAGATCTTTAGTTTGGGTTCTTCTGTCTGTCCAAAAACACAGGTCAGAGTAAAAGTAAAAAATATTATTAAAAATGTCCGCATTATTATATTTAAAAAGTTTGATATTGGTTCGATGTTATTGTCTGACAACAATATAACTCAGTTCAGTTACCCCGCAGGTAAATTGTCGTGTAGCCAAAAGTTTTAGATTGATTTTGTCTTTGATATCTGTAAACAGTGGAATTCCTTTTCCAAGAATAACCGGATTAACAAACAGCCAGAAGCCGTCAATTAAGTTCAGTTGTATAAGGGCATGTGTAGCAGTCGGACTTCCAAAAAGCAGGATGTCTTCACCTTCACTTTGTTTTATTTCATTTATTCTGTCCGAAAAGTTGTCGTTGATAATTTCTGTGTTTGTCAATTCCGCATCTTTCATTGATCTTGATAATACTATCTTGTTTACTTTTTCATACCACTTTGAATGTTCAATGTCATGCCTGGTTGCATTTGGTTTGTCTGCTGCGGTTGGCCAGTAATTTTCCATCATCTGAAAAGTTACCCGTCCATATAATGCAGTGTCACCTTTGCTTATCCGCTTTCCTATATGATCAAAAATTCCCTCATTAATTTTGATCCAGTTCATTTCTCCGTTCGGCCCTGCTACAAATCCATCAAGCGATATGTGCATGAATGAAATTATTTTTCTCATATAGTTTTATTTGTTATTGTTGTCTGAGATTTATTACGGTAGTATTTATTTTTTTCCATTAGGTCTTATTATTTCCATAAGCTTTTTGGGTGCAACTTCACAATATGCACTTTTCAATGCTTCAGCAAAAAGTTTTTTATGAACTTCACTCATTTCAATAATTGTCCAGCCTTGTTTGCCCCATTTATTATCAACCGGAAAAATTATTGTATTATCTGCAGATGAAAAAACATATTGGTCAGTTTCCGATAATTTGATGCAAGCTCTTTTCTTTATGTCATCATAAGTTGCAAAGATTTTCTTTTTTATTCTGAAAGATGTTTTTTCAAAATGAGCTTCTTCTGTCGTTTCCGGAAACGAAAGTGCTAATTTTCTGAATGTGTCAATAGTTACCATTTGTCAAATTATTTTTTTACCGGTGTTAAATGTGTCAATACACAAAGCCACTTGTCATTTTCTTTTTTATATACATCTGTAATCCATTCGTCCGCTTCCAATGGTTGTCCTTGCCAGGTTCCTGTATTTTGTCCGCGACCTGTCACCAAAGCAATATCACCATATACTTTAACCCGTAAAATTTCCTTTGTCATCGTAGAATGTGAAAGCAAACCTTGTTCGAGAACGCTAAAAAATCCTTCTTGCGGAATTATTCCGCCTTGACTGTCGACCAAAACCCAATCGCTTGTAATACATTTTTTGATCTCGTCAACTCTGTTAGAAATTACAGCTGTATTGAATTCGTCTTCTATTTTTTGAAATTCTGAAATTAATTGTTCGTCTGTCAAAATTATATTTAGTTGTTTGCAGGTTGTCTTTTGTTATAAGTTCGTTGTGTTTACTTTTAAAATGACTGAAAACGTTTTGGAGTTACCCTAAGGATGCATTCTTACTTATAAACTAAATTTGAAAAACTAAACTTCAAATAATGACAAACTTTTCACATGAACACTAAACTCCACTTTTTGGGTAGTTCCTGTTATGAGCTGTAATTTATTGTTCATAAAAAAAGTCCTCGTCAACCTGCTTTATTTCATATATTGTTTTTACTTGAATACCTATGTCAAACTCATGCATAAGCGAAACTAATTTCTGACCGTCAATACATATGATTTTATGATGAGCTGAACGAGCTTTTTCTAATGCTTTTTCATCAAACTCTGAAGTTGTGACAAATACTCCTTTATTTGTATCACCGCTCATGGCACCAATAAAATTTCTAATGTCTTTTTCCCTTACTTTGCCTTCGTTGAATCGTTTTGCCTGGATGTAAATTTTGTCGAGCCCAAGTTTATCCTCGTTAATAATACCATCAATTCCACCATCACCGGATTTTGCAGTTTCAATGAATTCCCCATATCCCATTTTTTTTAATAGTCTTAAGACTACTTTTTCAAAAAAGTAAGGATCAATATTTTTAAGTTTTAGAAGAAGTTCGATTTTTACATCGCTTTCAATTTTGTTAAAACCTTCATCTATTAAATCTTGGGGAGATGAAATTTTAATTTTATCTTCACTCAAAC
>Ga0209477_1000299_pt1 | contig 30129 bp, 21 predicted proteins | sample KloWWTupernatant_FD_187180 | JGI IMG/M metagenome (GOLD analysis project Ga0209477, IMG submission 187180) | Active sludge microbial communities from Klosterneuburg, Austria, studying microevolution and ecology of nitrifiers - Klosterneuburg... | ecosystem: Engineered > WWTP > Aerobic digester >...
GCCCGGGCGCAGCAGAGCCGGGTCGAGGATGTCGGGTCGGTTGGTCGCAGCGATCAGGATGACGTTGGTCTTGACGTCGAAGCCGTCCATCTCGACGAGGAGTTGGTTGAGGGTCTGCTCGCGCTCGTCATGCCCGCCACCGAGGCCGGCGCCGCGGTGACGACCCACAGCGTCGATCTCGTCGACGAAGACGATGGCCGGGGCATTGGCCTTGGCCTGCTCGAAGAGGTCACGCACGCGGGAGGCACCGACACCGACGAACATCTCGACGAAGTCCGAACCGGAAATCGAGTAGAAGGGCACTCCGGCCTCGCCGGCGACCGCACGGGCGAGCAGGGTCTTGCCCGTGCCGGGCGGTCCGTAGAGCAGGACACCCTTGGGGATCTTGGCACCGACCGCGAGGAACTTGGCCGGGTCGGCGAGGAAGTCCTTGATCTCGTGAAGTTCCTCGACGGCCTCATCGGCGCCGGCCACGTCCGCAAACGTCACCTTCGGAGTGTCCTTGCTCGCCAGCTTGGCGCGGGACTTGCCGAACTGCATCACCCGGGAGCCACCGCCCTGAGCCTGGCTCATCATGAACCAGAAGAGACCGACGAGCAGGAGCACCGGGAAGATGCTGATGAGGAAGGTCCAGAAGAAGCTGTCGCCCTTGATCTCGTCGGTGTAGTTGTCCGCGACGTGCTCGTTGACGAGGGTCACGAGTTCCGGTGCGCGGGCATCGATGAACTCGGTGCGCACCTTGGCCGCGCCGCTGATGCCGGCGTCCTTGTCGGTGAAGGACTGACCCTTCTTGAGGTCGAGGTCCAGCAGGTTGGAACTCGTGAAGTGGGCCTTCTCGACCTTGTCGGACTGGATCAACTGCACGGCCTGGGCCGTGGTGATCTTGGAATAGCCGCCGCTGCTGTCGAAGGAGAACACCGCCAGGGTGAGGGCGATGACGATGAGCACCCAGAAGAGGGGTGCTCGGAAGACGCGCTTGATGTCCATTGATCGGTGGGCCCGGGGGCCCCTCCTCCTGCTCGTTCAGCGGGTGCACGGGTGCGGCAGGGCTCGCCACCCCGTCATCGGGTACACGCTACCCGCCACCGGAGGTCCCGGCAGCGGTGATCCGTGCAGGTCAACGCCGGACGAGCGCCGGACGTTCCACGCTGGCAGCCAGGTGGCCGCGTGCCCTCAGGAGTAGACGTGAGGCGCGAGGGTCCCGACGCAGCGCAGGCCGCGATACTGCTCGGCGTAGTCGAGCCCGTAGCCGACGACGAACTCGTTGGGGATGTCGAAGCCCACCCACTTGACGTCGACCTCGACCTTGGCCGCATCCGGCTTGCGCAGCAGCGTGCAGATCTCGACCGATGCCGGGCTGCGTGACTCCAGGTTGGCCCGGATCCACGACAACGTCAGGCCGGAGTCGACGATGTCCTCGACGATGAGCACGTGCTTGCCGGTGATGTCGGTGTCGAGGTCCTTGAGGATCCGCACCACACCCGACGACTTGGTCCCTGACCCGTAGGACGAGACCGCCATCCAGTCGACCGGCGCCGTGATCGGGAGGGCGCGCATGAGGTCGGCCATGACCATGACCGCCCCTTTGAGCACGCCCACGAGCAGCAGGTCCTTCCCGGCATACTCGGATGCGATCTCGGCCGCGAGTCCGTCGAGCTTGGCGTGGATCTGCTCCTCGGTGAGCAGGACGTGCTCGAGATCGTTCGACATGTGGGCAGCGTCCACGAGGCTCTCCTCAAGGTGGCGGCGGGGGTGACCGTGCAGTGGTGTCGGTCCAGACTATCGGTCTGGCGCGGCCGGCCCGATGGCCACCATGCCGCCGCTGCGCTGGACGCGGAGGTCGCCGGGCACATGGAGCGGGCCCTGGCCGTGCCAGTCGGTGAGCAGTCGGTCGCATTCGTCGGTATGCCGTGCGCTCACCTGCCCCCCCGGCGCACCCGCCGCGATGAGCAGCCGTCGCCACACCCGCGTCCGGATGGCCCGCGGCATCTCCAGCAGCGCCGCGACCGCGACCCGATTCGATGTATTACACGACCGGATTCCGGTCGTGTAATACATCGAATCGGCGAGGGCGTCGAGGTGGTCGGCGTCCTCGCGCAGTTGGTCGGCCGAGCGTGCCAGTGCCGTGGCGATCCCAGGGCCGAGGTCGCGCTCGAGGTCGCCGAGCGCTCGCCGCGCCCTCACCCGCAGGTATGCCGGGTCGTCGTTCATCGGGTCGTCCCACCAAGCCATCCGCTCGGCTTGGCAGGAAGCACGGGTCTGCTCACGCGTCACGCCGAGCAGCGGTCGCCGGAAGGTGCCGCGATGTGCTCGCATCCCGGCCAGCGAGCGCGCCCCGCTCCCTCGTGCCAGGCCCAGGAGCACCTGCTCGGCCTGATCGTCGAGGGTGTGTCCCAACAGGACGACCGCGGCCCCGAGTCGTCGGGCTGAATCCTCGAGCGCGGTGTAGCGGGCCTCTCGGGCTGCGGCCTCCAGGCCGTCGCTGCCCTGATCGACCTGCACGCGAACGACCTCGACGGGGGCCAGCCCGAGGAGGCCCGCCCACTCGCCGACCATGGTGGCGATGTCAGCAGAGTCCGGCTGCAGTCCGTGGTCGACGACCACCGCACCGGCCCGCAGGAGCATTTTGTCCGCTTCGAAGGCCACGGCGGCGGCGAGCGCCATCGAATCGGCCCCTCCGCTCACGGCCGTCAGGACCACCGCGTCGGGTGAGAGCTCCGCGAGAGCCGAGCGCACGGCATACCGGATGGCGGCCGTGGCGGGATGCGGACCGGGCATACCCACATTGTCGTCAGATGGTGCGGACCGCACGTCCGTGGGCCACTGCCCACACGGCCCTCAGGCGTGGACGCGGGCGACCCAGGCCTGCGGGTCGGCGATCTCCTCGGGCAGCGGCAGTGTGTCGGGCGAGGTCCAGACCGCGTTGAAGCCATCGACCCCGACCCTGTCCTGGACACCGCGGACGAAGACCGCGCCGTCGCGATACTGAGCCATCTTCGCCTCGAGGCCGAGCAGCCGGCGCAGGATCTTGTCGAGAGCGCCTGCTCCCTTGCGGCGCTCGGTGAACTTGGCCCGGATCTCGGCGACGCTCGGGATGAGCACGGGACCGACGTCGTCCATGACCACGTCCGCATGTCCTTCGAGCAGCGACATGATCGCCGTGAGGCGGGCCATCTGCTCGCGTTGCTCCGGGGTCGTGAAGAGGTCGGCGAGCCCGGCGCCGCCCTCAGCGAACGCCTGGGGCAGCCGCTGGGCCACCTGCTTGGCGAGTTCCTGCACGGCATCGGGATCGGGGGCCAGGTCGACTGCCAGATGACGGGCCGCGCCGATGAGGTGGTCACGCAACCACGGGACGGCCGTGAACTGCACCCGGTGGGTCTCCTCGTGCATGCAGACCCAGGCCCGGAAGTCGGCAGCGTCCACGTCGAGGTCGCGCTGGACCTGCACGAGGTTCGGAGCGACGAGCATGAGTTGGGGTGTGCCCGCGGGCGCCAGGTCGTATTGGCCGAGCACCTTGGTCGCCATGAACGACAGCAGGGCGCCGGCCTCCGCCCCGGTGACCTTCGACCCGATGGCGGTGACGACGGCGCTGGGCTCGTGGGCGCGGGAGGCCAGGAGGGAGTCGAAGGCGGGGTCGAGCAGCGCCCTCATCGAGTCGGCGTTGGCGGCGATCCATGTCGGGCGGTCGACGACGACCGCGGCCGGCGCGTCATCGGGGGTGTGCAGGCGAGAGGTCTCGGCCACCGGCCCGTGCGCCGACCGGGCCGCCTCGCGGATCGCGCCGACCTCGGCAGCGGCCTCCTCGGCACTGATGTCCGGCCCGGAGGACACCAAGGTCCGTCCGGTCGCCTTCGCGAAATCCCAGTCGACGTAACTCGCCACGTGCCCTCCAGCCCCGGCCTCAGCGACAGCCACAGGCCGTGAGCACTGTCGCGAAGCGATCCAACGCCTCTCGGGCACCCTTCGTTCCCGGGCCGTTCGGCGGGACCGAGTTGGTCACGATGGCGAAGGTGAGCAGCCGACCCTGCGCATCGACCGTCGTTCCGGCCAAGGACGACACGCCCGTCAACGAGCCGGTCTTGGCCCGGGGTATGCCGGCCGCGGGCCTGGTGTCCGCCGCCTCGAAGCGCTCGGCCAGGGTGCCCGAGAGCCCGGCCACGGGGAGCTCGGCGATGATGCGGCGAAGCCCAAGGTCATTGCCGCCCACGGCGCGCGCCAGCACCGCGTCGATGACCGCGAGCGGAGCCGTCTGCCCGGGCGTGAGGCCGGATGCGTCCTTGATGCCCACGTTCGTGACGTCGATGCCCGCCTGCTCCAGTCGGTCCCGGACGTAGTCGCCGGTCACCCCGTCAGCGGGGACCTCCGCGCCGTCGTGGACCATCGCCTGGCGTGTGAGGTTCTCATAGATCGCGTTGTCGGATTCGGCGAGCGCGTGGGCGATGACATCGATGTAGGGCGCCGACTGCGCTGCACCCAAGACGGTGGCATCCCTGGCCACCGGGGTGGTCAATGCGAAATCACCCGCCACCTCCACCTTTCGCCCAGACGCCCGGAGCGCCTCGGCGAAGGCGTCCATCACGTCCGCATCGCTTTCCACTGCGGGGACACGGCCACGGATCGGACGCAGGTCGGCCAGACCGATCTGAGCGACACCACGGGTGTAGCCCAGGGTCACGTCCGACTTCGCCCAGGTGCTCACCGTCCTCGGACCTGCGGCATAGGTCGCATCGAGGTGGAGGGTCAGCGGACCGGCGGGAGCAGCTGCGTTGACCTTGGCCGCCAGATCGGCGAGCCCGGCGCGTCCCACGACCTCCCCCGGGTTGCCAGCGCCCCGGGCCAACAGGGTGTCGCCCCCGGCCACGAGGACGACGTCGCCTGGAGTCGCACCCGAGACGGCCTTGGTGGTCATGGTCGCGTCGAGGTCGAGCGCATCGGCCAGGGCGACCGACGCGAGCAACTTCTGGAGGGAGGCAAGGACGCGCGGTTGGTCGGCGGCTCGGGACAGGAGCACCTCGCCCGAGGCCGCGTCGCGCACGATCACGCCGACGTCGCGCCCCAGCGCAGCACTCCCCACGACCGGCGCGATGGCGGCCTCGAGGGCTGCCGGGTTGAGCGCAGGCGGCTCGGGGAGTTGCGCGGGAGCGATCGCCTGGGGAGCGGCCGCCAAGCCGGCCGGAATGGGCTCGGGAAGGGTCAGGATCCCGGGCACCATGTCCTTCGCGTCCGCCACGGCATACGCGCCCGTGCCGACCACCAAGAGGAGTGCGGTCAACGCGACAATGATGCGTTTCACGTCTCTCCGGCCCCTCACCTGTCACGCCGACTCCCGTCGATGCGGAAGACTGTGCCCAAGAGCCTAGGTGAAGACAGCGAAAGGACGACCAGTGGAGTTCGACGTCACGATCGAGATCCCCAAGGGGCACCGCAACAAGTACGAAGTGGACCACGAGACGGGGCGCATCCGCCTCGATCGCATGCTCTTCACCGCGATGGCCTACCCATCGGACTACGGCTACGTCGAGGACAGCCTGGGCGAGGACGGCGACCCTCTGGATGCTCTCGTCCTCCTCGACGAGCCGACCTGGCCGGGATGCCTCGTCCGGGCCCGGCCGATCGGGATGTTCCACATGCGCGACGAGGCCGGCGGCGACGACAAGATCCTGTGCGTCCCCGCGGGCGATCCCCGCAAGGCGAACATCAAGGAACTCGAGGACATCAGCGAGTTCTGGCGCCTGGAGATCCAGCACTTCTTCGAGACCTACAAGGACCTCGAGCCCGGCAAGTCTGTCGAGGGTGCGCACTGGACCGGCCGCGAGGAGGCCGAGCAAACCGTCCTGGAGGCCATCGAACGCGCGACGAACGCCGGTGTCTCGACCGCCCGCTGGCGCACTCCCGACCAGGGGAACCGCGCCATCGCCGACGCCCGGGTGCGTCACACCGACGAGGAACTGCAGGCCGCCGTGCAGCGCGCCGTGCATGAACTCGCGACCAAGGAACGCCCACTCAGCGACGACTGAACCCGCATCAAGCCGGCGTCGTCCACAGACAACGGCGGGGTATGCCGTGGCCCCTGCGCCCGGCACACCCCGCCGTTGTCATGTGGTGTGGTCTCTCCTCACCAGACGCTGATGTGGACGTGGTCGTAGTGGTTCTGGGTGATCGAGCCCCGGTCCTCCATCCAGCGCCACGCTGAGGCCGACGTGCCCGGGAACCAGATGCGCTGGCGCCAGATGACGTAGGTGACGCTGAGGGAACCGGCATTGGACTGGACCCACGAGGCGACGGCATCGCCCTCGGCCTGCGACCGGATCATCACATCGACGGCGTTGCCGTCCTTGTGGTCACCCCAGGTGTCGGTCGGACGGTAGCCGCCGATGTTGGTGATCCCGAAGGTGTTGCGCACGCCGTTGTAGACGGCCTGCGCGTGAGGGGTCAGACCCCGCTGCGGGTAGTTGGCTCCCGAGTTGACCGGGGGCGCCGGAGGTGCGGGCTTCGGCTGCTCTTGCGGTGCAGCGGGCGTGTTTGCCTGCTGAGAGGCGGCCGCGGACGCTGCGGCAGCAGCAGCCGCTGCTGCAGCAGCCTGGCGCTCGGCCTCCTTCTGGGCGGCCTGAGCCGCGGCGACCCGCTCGGATTCGAGCCGCGCGGCGATCGCCGCCTGCTCGGCCACGCGCTTGGCCTCGGCTTCCTCCGCGGCCTTGCGGGCCAGCCCGTCCTGACGCTCGCGCTCGACCTCGACCGACGTGGACTTCGCGGCGGCCAGAGCGGCGATCCGCTGCTCCTGCTCGGCATGGATCCGAGCAGCTTCCTCGGCAGCGGATCGCGCGCGCTGGTCGGCGTGGGCACTCGCGGTGCTCGCAGCAGACGCGGCTGCGTCCTGCTGGGTCTTGGCGACGCCGGCATTTCTTTCGGCTTCGGCCTGGACGTTGGCGGTGGAGCTCGCATTGGCCAGGGCCTGTTGGCGCTTCCCCGTGACCATCTCGAGGGCCGCGCTGCGGTCGGCCAACTCCTGCGGCCCATCGGATTCGAGGTAGACGCCGATGCCGCCCAGCGAGCCCTGCTCCTGATAGATCTGGGCGGCAGTGCGCCGCACCGCCACGTCAGCCTTCGCGTGCTCGGCGGCGGCGGCCACGGCGTCCGCCTTGGCCGCATCGGCGATGGCCGTGCGCTCGACGAGGAGGGCCTTGGCGGCGTCGGCAGCGGCCGCGGCCAGGCCTGCCTCGGTCTGGACCTGGCTCAAGCGTTGGGAGGCCCCGGCATACGCCGCTTCGATTTCGGCGACCGATCCGGCGGCGACGTTGACGGCTGCCTTGGCGGCGTCGACCTGCTCCTGGGTGGGGATGTCATCGGCCGAAACCCCGGCCGTCGCGGTGTGGACGAGGGAGAGGGGCGCAACGACCAGAGCGACAGTGAGGGCGAGAGTCCGCGTGGCGCGGATGACAGGACCGCGAAGGGCGCGCGGTCGGCGGGGCACGGCAGGCACGAGGTGTTGCCCTCTCTCGCAGGGGTCGAAATGAGGTCGGCCTGCCGAGAATAGGACCCTGAATTCACCCAATTCACTTGCGTCACAGGAATATGCCCATGACACAAAAGGGAATGGAAATCACACCTTTGTATTTTCGAAATGACACCCATGTCTTTCCGCAGTTGGGGGCGGAATGACATGGGTGTTAGAACGTGGGATCACGGTTCGGTCACAGTCTGTGACATGTGGTGCGGGTGTGACCTGCGAGACGCGTACGAAAGACATGCCAGAGGGCCCTGGCGGCGCCATGCGGCACGGCCAGGGCCCTCATGTCGGATCGATCAGTTGGTGAGGTGCGTGCGACGCCTCCAGACCAGCAAGCCTCCGATCAGGACCAGAGCCAGACCGAGACCGAGCAATGCGCCGATCCCCTGAGCACCCGTGCTCGCCAATCCGGGGCCCTTGGCCGGCGGCTTCGGCGGGTCCACCATGCGCTTGGTCAATTCGCCGAAGTCGTAGTGAATGGCCATGTCGCCACCGTTGAGGACGATGCCCCGCATCACGTCGTTGCCGAGTGTGCCTGCTGTCGAGGCCCCGATCCCCAGGAGATCGGCTCCATCGGCGTAGCCCGCTGGCTGGGTCTCCCGGACCGTGTAGGTGCCCGGAGCCAGGTTGTCGAAGACATAACTGCCGTTGTCGGCCGTCGTGACGGTGCGCGTGACGCGCTCGCCGGACTCGGTCACGCCGGTGAGGCGCACTGTGACGCCACCGATGCCGGGCTCGTCACCGTCGCGCACTCCGTCGCCGTTCACGTCATGCCAGACCATCCCTGAGAGCGATGCGGCATCGCTCACCGAGAACGGAATCGTCACGGTGGCCGGACTCGGGTCGACCTTGCCCGCGGCATCGACGGACGCCACGGTGAAGATGACCGTGACGGCACCTGGTGCGGGATCGACGGTGAGCTTGGCCGGGTCGTAATCGACGATCTGTTGCCCGGCAGTCACCGGGGACCCGTCGTAGTAGAGGACACCCTGCTCACTCGGCGGCAGGGTCACGATGACGAAGGTGTCGCCCGCGCCGGCGTAAATGCCGTCCTCGGGGTCGCTTCCCGTCAGCGTCGGGACCTGGACCTGGACCGAGCCACCCGGGTTGGGACGGACCGGCTCGGTCTTGTCGTCAGTGTCGGGAAGTCGCTCCAGACCGAAGTCACGGTCCGGTGTCGTCTGCGTGCCGGTGTCGAAGACGGTGTAGGTCATCGGCGAGGTGTTGATCCATCCGGTCGGCACGACCGTGGGGCCCACGGGCTGTCCGAAACCAGGCACGGGGGCGGACGTGATCTGCACGTAGACATCCGTGTTGATCGGAGCGGTCAATGAATAGGTGCCATCGGGATTGACCGGCGCCGAGTTGAGCACCAGACCCGTTTCGGCATCGACGAGGACGGCCGTGAGGCCGCCGGCGTCGGTGCCGGGCTCGTCGTTGGTACGAATGCCCGACAACGTGCCATTGGCGCTGCCGTCGGCGTCGTTCCACACGGTGCCGGTGACCAGGGCCGTCTGCACGAGCAGATTGGCCTGGGAGAGGACGTCACCGCTGGACACGACCGTCGGGTCGTTGACGAGCGAGGCGAAATTGGGCGTGGAACTGGCCGACATGGGGGCGATCGCCGTGTACGTCAGCCTGAATCCGGAGTTGCCCTCGAAGGAGGGCACCGTCGCTGTGATGCCCGAGGCGTCGGACGTGAATGTCGGGCACGGCGTGCTGCCCAGCCTGTCCTGGACCGATCCCGGGAAGTAGTCGGCGGGGAGCGGTGCACAACTCAGGGCACCGAAGCCGGCTGGGTTGGTCGGTTGCAGAATCGGGTCGATGTAGTCGGCGAAGAAGGGATTCTTCGTGGTCTGCCCGAGGTTGGCCACGTCGACCGTGAAGGTCACCTGCTGTCCGGGCTTCGGGTTGATCGGGTCGACCGCTTTGGTGATCGCGAATTGGTTGCCCGTGGGTGCGGTGATGAGCGCCTGCGCAGCCGCCGTCGGCCACCTGCCCTGGGTGGAGGACGGATCGCCGGTGAACAACACGATGTTGCTCGCTGTGCCCGCATAGCCCTTGTCGTAGGTCGAGGTCACGACGAAGGTCACGGTCGACCCCGCCGGCATGGTGCTCGCCCCGGGCTCACCCCAGGTGAAGTCATAGGTGACCGGCCTGAGGTTCACCGCAGTCGTCAACGGGTCCGTCGTGCCATCCGCCTTGTGCCGCACACGGACCTGAGGCGCGAAGTCCGGGCAGGAAGCCCCGCCAGTCGTGGCCGTGCACTCGATCGTCGACGAGGTGACCGGAGTGAAGGCGTCAATGACTCGCGGCAGGTCGAGGTCATGCGTCGACGTGTTGGTCACGACGACCTCGTACTTGGCGACGCGATCCAACGGCATCTGGGGCGTCAGCGCCTTCTTCGTCACTGCCAAGGTCTCGGTGCACGCCGGCCACGCGATGGAGTTGGTCACTCGTACCAAGTCGTTCGCCATGTTGCGGTCGCGACTGGCCGGATCCGATGCGCCATACACGCTGAAGGCCATCTCCAGGGGGACCGGCCGTGCGTTGGGAGTGCATCCCCCCGCCCCAGCAGTCGGATCCAGGGCAGGGATCTTGTACGCACTGATGTAGGACAGCGAACCACCGGCGGGCATGGGTGCGCCCCCGTCGGCCGGATAATTGGCACTCCACCCACCGAGCCGCTGGATCACGGTCCCGCCACCACCCATGGAGCCGCCACCGCTGATCATGGTCGGACACTGCGCACCGCCCGCAGCTTCACACCGGACGCCCGTGTCAAAAGGCGTCACGGGGTAGGGCTGGCCACTCCAGTAGAAGTCGTCGCGAAACAGGATCCCCGCCGGGTCTCCGGTCTGGCCACGGAAGCCATGGACTGCATAGGCATCGAAGACGCGCGGGTAACTGGCGGTGCTCCACATCAGCGATCCGTGCTCGAGGTTGAACTCCGGAGCCGGCGCGATCGACGTGAACTTCGTGCGGTAGTAGAGCACCTGTCCGGGAGCAGCCGGCCCGGACAGCGGAACGGTGGCCGCAGCATCGGTGAAGGGTCCACTGATCTGCGCTTGGTCGTCATGAGTGATTCCACAGTCCACGCCGACGTTGGCCTGGGTGTCCGATGCTCGGCCATTGTTGCCACGGGTCTGCTGACCGACGGTGAACCCGCTCGTGGGGTCGTAGTTGGTGTCGTTGAAGTCACCAGGAGGCGTGATCTCCGCCGTCACCATGGCCCGCAACGGGCGGCAGATCAAAGTGGAGTCACCGCCGGTGATCCCCGTGTAGGTGACCTGCCACGACGCACCAGCCGGCAGGGTGCCGCCAGAACTCACGACGGCGTTGCCAGAGACCCGGAAATCCGTGGGACAGATCGACCCTGCACCCGTGGCCACGCACGCCGGTGTCGCGTCCGGAGTCACCGGCCCCAGGTCCTTGCCCGTGGTCCAGACCAGCAGGAAGTCGGTGCCCGGATTGACCGCCGGCGCACCACTGAGGTTGCTGTAGGTCACCGTGTAGGAGTAGGGCGCACCCGCGTTGAGTCCGCCCGCGGACTGGCTCACGGGTTGCGTGATCGAGGCGACGGCAAGGTCACCGGTCACGCAAGGCAGGGCGGTCACATTGGTGATGACCGTGGACCTGTTGTTGCTGTCCGGGTCGTTGGCTTCGAAGTTCCCGGTCGGGTACGAGTAGTTCACCTGGGAGGACAAGGTGATGGTGCGCGTCCCCGGGGGTGTGCTCGTGCTGCAGGTGACGACGCCGACGTCCACGGTGAGCCGGATCGTCACCGAGCCGCCCGCGGGCACACCCTGAGCCACGGCGAAGACCGAACCGCCGGACCCGTTGACGGCGCGGACGGGTTGGAGGACGCCTCGGGAGACGTCGCTCTCCACGACCTTCGCGCAATCGGCTCCACCGCTGGCCGTGACACATTCAGCCTTGGTGATCGTCAGGCCCGGCATCGGATAGGTCGTCGCCGACCCGTTGCCCGCGCCGGCGTCGACACGCGTCCACGTCCACAGGTCATTCGTCGCTTCGCCGGTGTTGTGGAGGACGACGTCATAACTGATCTGGGTGCCTCCCTCGGCCTGTGCCGGGCCGGTTGACGTCACTGCATATCGGTAGTTGGCCGGCACGAAGGTGGGGGTGACGCTCGCCGTGTTCGTCACACCTGTCGTCTCGGTGTCTGCGCTGTCGGGCGACACGGTCGCCACGACGTGGACACCCTCCATGAAGGCATTGACGCGGAACGTCGGAGGCGTCGCCACGAACTCCACAGAACCGCCCTTGGGCAGCGACGGGATGACCCCGGTCACCTTGGTACCGCTGAGCGTGAAGGCCGTCGGGCAGGCCGCACCGCCCGTGGCTGTGCAGGTGATGCCCTCGTGCCACGTGGCCCCTTGGGCATTGGGCACGTCGAGGGTCACCGTGGCCGGGGCCGTCGCATCGGCCTCACCGCGATTGTTGACCGTCACGGTGTAGGGCGCCGCATCGCCCACGGTGTAGGTCGCCTTGGGTGTGCTGACGTTGACCGTCAGGTCCACAGCAGCGGCAGCGGCCGACGTCGTGCCCACCGTCAGGGAGAGGAGCATGAGCGCGAACAGGCTCGCGGCCACGGACCTCAGGCGACCCATTCCTCGGTGGCCGCGCTCATCGTGGTGATGCATGGAAGGTTCCCCTCGTCGACGAAAGCCGTGACCCCTGCAGACTCGCTGCCCTCACGCGCGCATTTGTTACATCTCAGAGGCCATGGTTTCGTCAGTACTTTGCAAAGAAATCATCAAGACTTGATGACGACGGGGGACGAAATCAGAAATGCCCTCCGGCGAACCGGAGGGCATTGTCTGAGCCGCTTGTCGGAATCGAACCGACGACCTATTCATTACGAGTGAATCGCTCTGGCCGACTGAGCTAAAGCGGCGGGTGCACACCAGGCCACGCGGGTCGTGGGCGCCGCACGAGTATACGTGGACGCCCGCGCCCACGATCAAATCGGCTCGTCCGGCTGGCCGGGCGGCTCAGCACATGAGCCCTTCTTTGGGCACGATCCCGTCGATGTACCAATCATCGATCGCGTGGTCGATGCAGTCATTGGACCGCAGGTATGCCGTGTGGCCGTCACCGTCGTAACTCACCAGCACCCCCTTCTCCAACTGGTCGGCCAGTTGCTGGGCCCACTCATACGGCGTCGCCGGGTCGCGCGTGGTGCCGATGACGACGATGGGCCCGGAGCCCGCAGCGGTGACCTTGGCGGGCGGACCCGTGGGTGCCCACGCGGGACGGGGCCAGTAGCCGCAGGGCAAGGAACTCCAGACCAGCAGAGCCCCGAAGGTGGGGGCCACCTCCGTCACTTTCTCGGCCTCGGCCTGGCGCGCGTCGAGATCGGGCGACTCCCCCTTGTCCAGGCAGGTGACCGCGTAGAAGGCTTCCTGGGTGTTGCTGGAGTAGCCACCGCCGGGCAACCGATCCGTGTAGGAGTTGGCCAGCGCGAGCAGGTCGGCGCCGTCACCGGCGTTCGCCTTGCGAAGCGCGTCGGTGAGCATCCCCCAACGGCCCTCGTCGTACATGGCCGCCGCCACGGCATACCCCGCCCACCCCTCGGTGACGGCCGGGACGGAGGGGTCGCCGGTCTTGGTGATCGGGTGTTGATCGAGCTCGGCGAGGAAGCCCCGCAAGCCCGACATCACGGAGTCGACGTCGGCGCCGAGCGGACAACCCTCTTGGACGCAGTCGGCGGCCCAGGCCCGCGCCGCACGCTCGAATCCCTCCGCCTGCCCGAGGTTGACCTGCGCCGACGTGAGGTCCGGGGGCAGGGCGCCGTCGAGCACGGTGCGCCCCACGAGGTTGGGATAGAGGCCCGCGTAGGTCGCACCGAGCAGGGTGCCGTAGGACTTGCCGAGGTAGTTGAGGCGCGGATCCCCGAGGCGCGAGCGGAGGATGTCCATGTCGCGGGCTGACTCGACCGTCGACACATGGTCGGCCAGGCCGGGAGAGTTCGTCTCACAACTCGCTCCGAACTCCTTGGCCAGGCGAGCCGCGGTCTGCTCCTCGGCGGGCGTGTCCGGGGTCGGGTCCTGCGCGAAGAAGGCGTCGAGTTGGGTGGGCGACAAGCACTTGATCGCCGTCGATCGGCCGACGCCCCGTGGATCGAAACCGACGACGTCGTACTTCGCGAGCACTGCCTGGGACACCACTCCCCCGAAGCGAGCGGCTCGCGCGTAGTCCACTCCGGAGCCGCCGGGACCCCCGGGGTTGACGATGATCGAGCCGCGGACATCGCGCGAGGTCGCCCGCACGCGCAGGACCGCGATCTCGAGGGTCTGCCCGTCCGGCTTCTCGTAGTCCATCGGGACCGTCAAGGTGGTGCACTCACCGCCGGAGCACTTCTCCCATTTCAGCTCCTGGGCATAGAACTTCTCGAGCCCCGCTGGGGCCTCCTCGGGCGGCGTCTCGGCCGGGGCCGCTGCGGTCGGTCGGGGGTTGATGAGGTCACGGACGCCGTCGACGATGCCGCACCCCGTGAGGACCAGACCAGCGGTCAGGGCAAGGGCGACAGAAGCGAGGCGTCGACGCATGGCGTCAACCCTAAGGGGGCTTCCCGACAGAGAGTCTCCCCCCACGTGTGTGGCTGTGTATGCCGTGGTGCCGGCTCTCACGGCAGATCGCGGCGACGCTGGTCTCACCTTGGCAGGCGAAGCTCCAAGGCCATCGCTTCGAGGGCCAGGAGAGGCTGGGCGTTGGCACCAATGCGCTCCCGAGCCGTCCCGATGACCTCGAGGGCGATGAGCAACCGCTCGGGAGGGAGAACCTGGGCGAGGTGCTGGACTGCGGCGCGGGCATCCTCGTTGACCAGCGCCGTGCCGGCACCGGTGGCCATGACGAGCGCGTCGCGGTAGAGGGAGAAGAGATCGACCAGGCTGCGGTCGATCATGTCCCGCGTGAAGCGCGTGGCGCGCGTCTTCTGCTCCTTCTCCAACGCGGTGAGTTGGGAGCGGATGTGCGGCGGCTGGGTGCGCGCAGCGGGGTCCGCACCCAGCGTCTCCATCAGTCGAGTGCGCTCGGCAGCGTCTCGCTCCGCCGAACTTGCCTGCGACTCCTCGGTGGCGATCGTCGAGATGTCCGCCGCCGCTCCGAGGGCGTCGCCGACGGTCTGGATCTTCGTCGCGAGCGCCAAGACGTCGTGTCGCCTGATCCGGGCATGCTCGTCGCGAGCCAGCCGACGCGCGAGGCCGATGTGGGACTGTGCTGCGCGCGCGGCATACGCGGCCATGGCCGGCTCGACTCCGTCGCGCCGCACGAGGAGTGCCGCGACCGCCTCCGGTGGCGGCGTACGGAGTCTGACCTGTCGCGAGCGGGATCGGATGGTGATGATGACGTCCTCGACCGAGGGTGCACAGAGCATCCAGATCGTGCGTGGGGTCGGCTCTTCGAGCGCCTTGAGCAACGCGTTGGCCGGCGCATCCGAATAGGTCGTCAGGCGATCGGCGTCCTCGATGATGATGATCCGCCACCGGCCGACGCTCGGTCGGAGACCGGCGAGCTGGACCAGTTCGCGGACGTGGTCGACCTTGATGGAGAGGCCCTCGGTGGCGACGATATCGACGTCGGCATGGGTGCCGTCGAGGGCGGTGCGGCACTCGCGGCAGGTGCCGCAGCCTCCCTGTGGGCACTGGAGCGCCGCAGCGAAGGCCCGAGCCGCATTGGATCGTCCCGAGCCGGGAGGACCGGTGAAGAGCCAGGCGTGGGTCATCTGGCTGGGGTCGGCAACAGCCCCTCGCAGGGTGGCGACGACGGGCTCCTGACCGACGATGTCCTGCCAGACGGTCCCCTCGGTGGGTCCCGATGGCGCGGTGGTGACGGTGTTGGTCGCTGTGTGGGTCCCGGCCGTCATGCGATCAGTCCGTCGTGGCGGCAACGAAGGATGACCTCGGCGTGGATCGCCTCGGGGTCGACCGTCCCATCCACGACGAGATAACGGTCGGGATTGGCGGCAGCCATCGCCAAGAAATGGGCGCGCACCGCCTCGTGGTAGTCATCGGCCTCCGACTCAAGGCGGTCATGGGTCGTGCCCCGTCGTCGGCGGCCCTCCTCGGCCGAGATGTCGACGACGACGGTGAGGTCCGGCTCGAGGTCGTCGACCGCCCACCGCTGGATCTGGTGGATCTCGTCGGCCCCAAGGTCTCGGCCGGCGCCCTGATAGGCGACCGAGGAGTCGACATAGCGGTCGGTGATCACAACGTCGCCAGCCCGCAGGGCCGGTCGGATCACCTCGTCGACGTGGTGCGCCTTGTCCGCGGCGAAGAGCAACGCTTCGGCCCGCGGAGAGACGTGGTCACCGTGGAGGAGCAACTCCCGAATGCGTGCGCCGAGCGGTGTGCCGCCGGGTTGACGCGTGACGAGCACCTGCCTCCCGGCATCGCGAAAGGCTTGGGCCAGGAAGCGGACCTGAGTCGACTTGCCCGCGCCATCGCCGCCCTCGAAGGCAATGAAGATGCCTCGGGGTCCCGAGTGTTCGAGGGGGGCGCTGGTCACGTCAGCAGCCTAGGCGAGGCCGGAGACAAGCCCTGCTGCAGCCGAGCACGGGTGAGCCCCTTGCGGACGCCGGCGCGAGCACGCAGCGGAAGCCGGCTCCACGGCATACCCCCGCTCTGTGCGCGTCTCGCAAACTCACGCTACGGCGCAGTAAGTGTCGCTCCAGCAGCATTTACTGCGCCGTAGCCGGGGTTCTCAGCCGGCCGAATCCTGGCGGTCGGCGTTGGCGTGGATGGCATCGCGCACGTATGCCGCGAGGCCGGGGGCGATGTCCTCGTAGGTCTTGGTGAAGCGAGGGTCCGCGATGTACATGTCACCCAGGCCCCGATGGAAGGCCGGGCTGCAGTCGTAGAAGCGGGTGTGGATCGACATCCGCGCCGCCTCGGCCGCATCCATCGCGGCCGCGCTCGTGGCGGGCTGCCCGGACTGCAGGGCCGCGACGAAGGCCGCATTGACGGCCTCCTGCTCGGCCTTGATCTCCTCCCAGTCGGCCTTGGAGTAGCGCTTGGTGCGCGCCGCCGACTGCTTCCAGGCGTCGGTCTCGCCCCAACGCTCCTGCGCCTCGGTTTGATAGTCCTCGCTGAAGCCGTCGCCGAAGATCTCCTTCAGGTCGGCGTCGGTCGCGGGTTGGTTGCTCATTTCTGCCTCCAGCACTCGATCGATGGCGCCGGCGAGCTGGTGGAGCTCGTCGACCTGTCTGAGCACCGCCTCCTTCTGACGGGTCAGGGTGGCCACGACATCGCCGTCCCCGTCGAGCAGGGCCTGGACCTCGGGGAGGGCCATGCCGAGCCGACGGTAGGTGACGATCGCGCCCAGCCGCACCAGGTCCGCCCCGGTGTAGAGGCGGTAGCCGGCGTGGGTCCGCTCGCTGGGGACCAGGAGGCCGATCTCGTCGTAGTGGTGCAGGGTGCGCACGGTGATGCCGTAGCGCTCCGCCACCTGTCCGACGGTGAGCTCTTCCTCCATGGCCCCAGTGTCGCGAATGATGATCTCGCTTGTCGTGGTCACGTCACCGAGGTTGGTGCCTCACGTCGCGTGAGGGTCAAGTCGATAGGTTGCGTGCATGGCCACCGAGGAGTTCTCGCCCCTGACCCAGCGCACGCTGCATCGCAAGGCGGTGGAGAAGCAGGTCGCGGATCGTGCCCCCGGCCTGTATGCCGGGGTGGCCCGTCGCGGAGTCATCGCCTGGTCCGCGGGGGTCGGGTCGGCCCGGCTGGGCGAGGAGGGGTGGGCACCGGACGCGGACACGAGGTTCTCGATCGCGAGCAACACCAAGACCTTCGTGGCGGTGGCGATCATGGCATTGCGCGACGAGGGAAAACTGTCGCTCGACGACGACCTGACCGTTCACGTGCCTGAGTCCGCGCACGCAGGCGTCACGATCCGGCAGTTGCTGGCCCACGTCTCGGGGATGCAGCGCGAGCCGGTCGGGGACGTCTGGGAGACACTGGAATTCCCCGATCGTGAGGGTCTCGTGGCCGGCTGGAACGAGGCGACTCGCGTCGGGAAGCCGCACCTGCGCCATCACTACTCGAACCTCTCCTACGCGATGCTCGGCGAGGTGCTGTGCCGGGTCGATGGCGCGGACCGGTGGTTCGACGTCGTCGAGCGACGCATCCTGCAGCCCTTGGGGATGTCGTCCACGACGCTGGGTCCAGCTGCGGACCCGACCGCTAACTCGGCTGCGGGACAACAGGATCGGATCGCCGGTGCCTACTTCGTCCCGCCCTGGACCGACGTGCCGCGGGCCGAACCGCACTTCCTCGACGGGGCCTTCGGTGCTGCCGGAGCCCTATGGTCCACCCCGACCGACCTCGCCCGGTGGGGCGGCTTCGTCGCCGATCCGGTAGAGGAGGTGCTCTCACCGGACACCTTCGAGGAGATGTGCGAGCCGCTCGTCATGGCGCACGGTGAGTGGGAACTCGCCTGGGGTCTGGGCTTCATGCTCTGGCGTCGCGGCACGCAGGTCCTCGTCGGCCACACCGGCGCCTACCCCGGATCAATCACCGGCGTCTTCACCCACCGCGCCTCTGCCACCACAGGACTGGCGTGGGCGAACAATTCGTCCGCCGTCTCTCCCGGCGTGCTGGCCGTCGATCTCGCCTCGTATGCCGTGGAGCACGAGCCGACCACCCCCGAAGTCTGGGTGCCTGGCGAGACGGTGCCCACGGCATACGAAGGGGTGGTCGGTCCTTGGTACAGCGAAGGGCGACCCTTCACCTTCTCGGTCCGACAGGGTCGGTTGGAGGCCACGGCACCGGGGCAGCCCGCGTGGCTCGGGCCGTCGGTGTTCGTGGAGGTCGGGCCCGATCTCTACCTCACGGTCAAGGGGCGCGAACGCGGCGAGGAGTTGCACGTGCGCCGCAATGCAGACGGCGAGCCGATCGCGCTGAGCTGGGCGACCTACCTGTTCACCCGCCAGCCGATGGCCTTCGGCGAGTGGAAGGGCCTCATCCCCCCTCGCTGAGGACCAGCCCTCACTCGAACTGGGCGCGCAACTCACGGGCAACGACCTTGCCGGTGGCGTTGCGCGGCAACTCGTCCATGAAGACCACCTCGCGCGGAATGCAGTGCCGGGCCCGGAACTCACGGACGTGCTCACGCACCTCGTCGGCGGTCAACTCCGCGCCGGGCTCGAGCGCAATGAAAGCCGCGAGCCGCTGACCGAAGTCCGCGTCGGGGACGCCCACGACCGACACCTCGCGCACGGCCGGGTGCTCGGCGAGGAGTGACTCGACCTCGACGGGATAGACGTTCTCGCCGCCGCTGATGACCATGTCGTCGTCACGTCCGACGACGAAATAGAGCCCGTCCTCGACCCGTCCCATGTCCCCGGTGGCCACGAGTCCGTCGATGAACTCCTTGCTGCCCCCGGAGGTGTAGCCGTCGAAGATCAGGTCGTTGCCGCAGAAGATCCGGCCCGTCTCCCCTGCCGGCACTTCCCGCCCGGCGGAATCGAGCAGTTTGACGACCGTCCCCACTGGCGGGGTGCCGGCAGTGTTGGGAGCCCGGCGCATGTCCTTCGGCGTCGCAATGCACACCCATGACGCCTCGGTCGAGCCATAGAGGTTGTAGAGGACATCGCCGTATTCGTCCATGAAGCGCGTGGTGAAGCCGGAGGGATAGTTCGACCCGGATGTCGCCACGATGCGCAACGTCTTCAGCCGATCCCGCAGGCCCGGGTCGGACGGCAACTGCTCGACCATGCGCTGGAGCATCACCGGCACCGCGAACATGGTCGTGCAGCGATAGGTCTCCAGCGCCCGCACCGCCGACTCGGGCGTGAAGCGACGACGCAACACCACCGACGCCCGCATGCCGAAGGACAACTGCAGGGCGGCATAGCCCCAGGTGTGGAAGATCGGCGCCGAGATCAGGGTCGTGTCGCCCACGCGCAGCGGGATCCGCTCGACGATCGACACGATCGGGCCCAAGCCGCCAGGTGTCTTGCGCGCCGCGCCCTTGGGCGTCCCCGTGGTCCCGGACGTGAGGATGATCGTCCGACCAGCCGTCTCCGGCTTGCCGACCGATGCGTTCTCCGTCTGGGCGAGCACGAGCGCCTCGAACTCGGTCTCGCTGATCGTCCGAATCGTCTCCGGCAGCCCCGACACGAGCTCGGAGAACTCGTCGTCGTGGATGAGCAGCCCCAGCCCTTGCTGCTCCGCAATCAGGGCCAACTGCTCGGCCGACAGCCCGGTGTTGCCGAGCACGAGATCAGCGCCCACGGCACTGGATCCGAGCATGACCTCGACGGCGCCGACGTGGTTGCGCGCCAAGAGACCGATCCGATCGCCCGGGACGACGCCCTCGGCCCGCAACGCTGCAGCGGTGCGCATCGCGCGAGCGAACAACGCGGCATACGTGATCTCGCCCTTGGTCTCGTCGTGGACGGCGATGTCGTTCGGGCCGGCCAGAGCGCCCGCGCGCACCTCGCCGATCAAACTCATCCCCCACGTCGCGAGGGACAACAACTGCGCGGCCGTCCGATGCGGGAGGTTGAGCCCGATCAGGCCACTGCGCACCATGGTGGTGAGGATCGTCGTGGGCCTGATCATGCCGTCAGCTCCCCGACTTCTTGGCCGCCGTCTTCTTGGCCGCCGTCTTCTTCGCCGCGGTCTTGGCCGTGGTCTTGCGCGCCGTCGTCTTTCGTGCCGTGGTCTTCTTCGTCGCCGTCTTCTTGACCGCCCGCTTGCGCGTCGTCGGTCCCTTGGCCCGCTTGTCGGCGAGCAACTCGTAGGCCCGCTCGGCCGTGACCTTCTCCGGGTCCTCACCGCGGGGCACGGTCACATTGGTCTCGCCATCGGTGACGTAGGGCCCGAAGCGACCGTCCTTGATCGTGACCTTCTTCCCCGACACAGGGTCCGGCTCGAACTCCGCCATCGGGGGCTTGGCCGCGGCGCGACCACGCTGCTTGGGCTCGGCGTAGATCGCGAGCGCCTCGGGCAGGGTGATGTCGAAGAGCTGGGATTCGGTGGCGAGAGAACGAGAGTCGACGCCTTTCTTCAGGTAGGGGCCGTAGCGACCGTTCTGCGCCGTGATCTCCTCGCCATCGTCCGCGACACCAACGACGCGCGGCAGCGACAACAACTTCAACGCCGTCTCGAGGTCCATCGACGCGAGGTCCATGTCCTTGAAGAGGCTCGCGGTCCGCGGCTTCGGTTTGGCCGCCTTTGCCGCCTTGGCCTTGCCCCGACCCGCCGCAGGCGCCTCGTCGGCCTCGGGCAGAACCTCGGTCACATAGGGCCCGTATCTACCGGCCTTGGCCACGATCTCGTTGCCGCTCAACGGATCCCGACCGAGCACGCGGCCGTCGTCGGCCGCCGCCGCGAGCAACTCGCGCGCCTTCTCGGGCGTCATCTCGTCGGGAGCGATGTCGTCGCCGATCGTCGCCCGCTTGGGTGTCGTCGTCGAACCAACCGCGTCGTATGCCGTGGAGCCGGTTTCGCTCCCGGCCGCCGGTTCGCGGATCTCGCCGGTCTCGGGGTCGACGCCCGAGGGCACGACCTCCTCGACGTAGGGGCCGTAGCGACCGACACGGACGACCATTCCGTCGCCGATGTCGATGGTCGAGATGGCGCGCGCGTCAATGTCCCCGAGGTCGGCCACGAGGGAACGCAGCCCCTCGGCGGTGGCACCCTCGTCACCGAAGTAGAAGCGGCTCAGCCACTCGACCCGGTTGTCCTGGCCCGAGGCGATGGCGTCGAGACCGTCCTCCATCGAGGCCGTGAAGTCGTAGTCCACCAAGTGGGTGAAGTGCTCCTCGAGCAACCGCGTGACCGCAAACGCCAGCCACGACGGGACGAGTGCATTACCCCGGCTGGAGACGTAGCCGCGGTCCTGGATGGTGCCGATCGTCGAGGCATAGGTCGAGGGCCGGCCGATGCGCAACTCCTCCATGGCCTTCACGAGGGTGGCCTCGGTGTAGCGGGGCGGCGGGCTCGTGTCGTGACCCTCGGCCTCGGTGCGCACGACGGTCAGGGCCGTGCCCTCGCCGAGTTTGGGCAGGCGGCGCTCCTCCTCGGCCACGTCCTTCTTGCGCTGGGCCTGCTGCTCGTCCCGGCCCTCCTCATAGGCGGCGAGGAAGCCGCGGAAGGTGATGACGGTGCCGGAGGCGCTGAACTCGACCTCGCGCGCGGGCGCCTCGCGATCCAGCACCGCACCCAACTTAACCGTCGCGGTCGAGCCACGGGCATCGGCCATCTGCGAGGCGACCGTCCGCTTCCAGATCAACTCGTAGAGCGCGAAGTCCTCGCCCCGCAGTTCTCCGGCCACCTGCGCCGGCGTCCGGAAGCGGTCGCCCGCGGGGCGGATCGCCTCGTGCGCCTCTTGCGCACCCTTGGCCTTGGTCGTGTAGCGGCGCGGCGCATCGGGCACGTAGTCCGCGCCATAGAGATCCCGGGCCTGCTGCCGGGCGGCGGTGAGGGCGGACTCGGACAGGGTCACCGAGTCCGTTCGCATGTAGGTGATGTAGCCGTTCTCGTAGAGCCGTTGCGCGACCCGCATCGCGTTCTTCGACGAGAGCCGGAGTTTGCGCGACGCCTCCTGCTGCAGCGTCGACGTCGTGAACGGCGCAGACGGCCGGCGGGTGTACGGCTTCTCCGCGACCGAGGTGACGGACACGTCGGCGGCGCGCACGGCATACGCAATGCCCTCCGCCCGCGACCGGTCGAGGTGGGTGACCTTGGTGTTGGTGAGGGTGCCGTCGTCGGCGAAATCACGGCCGGTGGCCACCCGCTGGCCGTCGACGCCCGTGAGCCTCGCGGTGAAGAGGTTGCTCTGGCCGTCGGGAGTGAAGTCGCCCTCGACGTCCCAGTAGTTGGCGGCGACGAAGGCCATCCGCTCGCGCTCGCGCTCGACGACCAAGCGCGTCGCGACGGACTGCACTCGGCCAGCCGACAGGCCGGCGCGCACCTTGCGCCACAACACGGGAGACACCTCATAGCCATAGAGCCGGTCGAGGATGCGGCGGGTCTCCTGGGCATCGACGAGGGGCATGTCGATGTCACGGGTGTTGTTCGCGGCGCGCTGGATGGCTTCCTTGGTGATCTCATGGAAGACCATGCGCTTGACGGGGACCTTGGGCTGCAGGGTCTCCTTGAGGTGCCAGGCGATCGCCTCGCCCTCGCGGTCCTCATCCGTGGCGAGGTAGAGCTCGTCGGCCGACTTCAGCGCCCGCTTGAGCTCGGCGACCTTCTTCTTCTTGTCGGCGTCGACGATGTAGTAGGGCGCGAAGTCGTCGTCGATGTCGACGCCGAACCTCCCGAACGGCCCGCGCTTGATCTCGGCCGGCATCTCGCTCGGCGTGGGGATGTCGCGGATGTGGCCGACGGAGGCCTCGACGAGCCAGTCCTTGCCCAGATAGCCCGCGATCGTCTTGGCCTTGGCCGGGCTCTCGACGATGACCAGTTTGGTCCCGCTCATGCGTGATCGATCCTTGTCTGTCCGGTCACGTGCAGCGGATTCGTCGCTGCTCCCGACGTGGTCGAACGGCACCGACGGTAGCCTCAAACGCTCATGTCTGCACACACCGACCCCGCGGGCAGCGGGTCGGGTGGGCTCATTTCACCTCGCGTGTCATCACGCGATAGATGCCGATGGCGAGTGGAAGGCCCACCCAGAAACCCACGCCGGTGGCCAGGTGTTGCCAGTCCTCACCGGACATCCTTCCCCCCATGAGCGGGTCGAGGACCCGGTTGAGGTCGAGCCAGACGCCGGCCTTGTTGACCCAGTCGATCATCGACGATGCGATCGACCACAGCGTCGGGAGCACGAGCGCGGCCACGATGGCGGCCGGGGTGTTGAGCACCGTGAAGCCGAAGCCGAAGCCCTGCAGCACGAAGATCGTCAGCGCCACGGTCAGCCCGAGGATCATCCCCCAGGGCACCTCCCACGAGCCGCTGGCGCCCTTGCTGAGGGCGATGAGGTTCGCGCCAGCGGCCAGCACGAGGGCGACCGCAATGAGGACGAGCCCGAGGAGCACGCCGGCGATGAGCTTGGCCGTGACCACCCGCCCGCGTCTGGGCTCGAGGGTGAAGGTCACGAGGCCGGTGCGCTGGCTCCACTCGCTGGTGGCCGCCATGATCCCGAGCACGGGGAGCAGCATCATGAGCGGCAGCCCGATGATCCCGATGAAGGTTTCGTAGTCCAGTGCCTCCGCCGGCGCGGTGAGCAGGGCCGCGATGACCGCGAGCCCCGTGGCCGCTGCCATGACGATGCACATCCACAGGCCCGCCCGCGTGTCGATGATCTTGCGGAACTCGACGTGCACGAGTCGATGGAGGGGCACCGCAGCATCGGCTCGGCCACTTCTTGATTGCGTATGCCGGGTGGTCGCCTTCTCGTCAACGGTGGCGCTCACGCTGCGCTCCCCGTGACTGCGTCGCGATCCTCGCCCGAGGTCAGGCTCAGATAGACCTGCTCCAGGCCGTCAGTGTCTCCCGCGCTCAAGTGCGTGAGGACCACGCCCGCCGCGAGCGCAATCCGACCGACCTCCTCGACCGACGCCGTGACGACGAGACCACGCGCCGTGCGTTGGGTCTGGAGACCGGCGGTGGTGAGAGCAGCCGACAGCGCCGCGTCATCGAGCGAGCTGACCTTGACCCCACCACCGGAGAGGAGGTCCTCCTTGAGGCCCTGAGCCACGATCCGGCCGCGGCCGATGATGACGAGCTCATCGGCGACGACCTGGACCTCGTGGAGCAGGTGCGAGGAGAGCAGGACGGTGCCACCCCGGTCGGCGAACCCCCGGAGCAGACCACGCATCCAGTGGATGCCCTGCGGGTCCAGCCCATTGGCGGGCTCATCCAGGATCAGGACCTCTGGTTCGCCCATGAGGGCCGACGCCAGGCCGAGGCGCTGTCGCATGCCGAGCGAGTAGTTGCGCACACGACGGGTCGACTCGTCGTCGGTGAGACCGACGATGTCGAGCACCTCCTCGATGCGCGAGCGCGGGACACCGAGTTGGATCGCGCTGAGCCGCAACACTTCCCGGCCAGTGCGGCCCGGGTGTTGGGCGGCAGCATCGAGCATCACGCCCACTCGACGTCCCGGGTTGCCGATCTGGCGATAGGGGCGCCCAAGGACCGTGGAAGTCCCCGACGTGGGTGGCGTGAGCCCGGTCATCATCCGCATCGCCGTGGACTTGCCGGCGCCGTTCGGGCCGAGGAATCCGACGACCTGACCGGGACGCACCTCGAAGGAGATGTCGTCGACCGCGGTGAATCGGCCATAGCGTTTCGTGAGGTGCTCGACGGTGATCATGGAAGGAGTCTGTCTGGCCGCTGGCCAGAATCCGACCACGACGAGCCGATCCAAGGGTCGACCTGGGGTGCCGATCAGGGCCGACCCTGACCTATCCTCGCCCCATGCGCCAACCCGTGCTCTACCTCAGTCATGGCGCCCCGCCGTTGGCCGACGACGCGACCTGGACGGCCGAACTCGCGAGGTGGGCGGACGGCATACCCCGTCCGACCAACATCCTCATGGTGAGCGCCCATTGGGAGCAGGCACCCATCTCGGTCTCTTCGACGAGCGGCGACACCCCGCTGACGTATGACTTCTGGGGGTTCCCGCAGAAGTACTACGAGGTGACCTACGACGCCCCCGGCGCGCCCGAACTCGCGCAATCCGTCGCTGGTCTGCTCGAGGGTTCCGGCGAGACCCTCCACCAGGACCCGAGCCGCGGCCTCGACCACGGCGCCTACGTCCCCCTCGTCGAGATGTTCCCCGAGGCGGACATCCCCACCCTCCAGCTCTCGATGCCGACCCTCGACCCACAGCGCCTCTTCGACCTCGGGCAGCGACTGGCCCCGCTCCGCGACGAGGGCACGCTCATCGTCGGCTCCGGCTTCACCACCCACAACCTGCGGTGGTTCAACCCCGGAGCGCCGGCGGACGCCCCCGCTCCGACCCCCTCGACCGAGTTCGACCACTGGGCGGCCGAGACGATGGCGGCTGGCGACGTCGATGCCCTGCTCGACTTCCTCGACAAGGCACCCGCTGCTCGCGAGGCGCACCCGCGCACCGAGCACTGGGCACCCCTCTTCGTCAGCCTCGGCGCGGCCCACGCCTCCGGTGGCATCGATGCCACCAGCGTGATCGACGGCTTCTGGTTCGGCCTGTCCAAGAGGTCCTGGCAGCTCAACTGAGCGGTCGGTCGTGCCGGCCCGCCACCCGCGTGGCAGAGTCGGGTCATGGATGTGCACGCACCCTGCCTGATCCCCGTCGACGACCACATCGGCGGCCTGTCCGAAGCCGCGGCCGTCCTCGCGCGGTCAGCGGGTCACACGTGGCTCGGCGCGCGCGTGCCGACCTGTCCCGACTGGGATGTCCTCGACCTCGTCGCCCATCAGGGCATGGTGCACCGCTGGGCCATCGCCGCGATCCGGGGCGACGAGGCAGGCATGGGCAATGCGGCCCTGACCGAGACCGAGGGGCGCACCGCCAGCGACCCGATCGCCTGGCTGCGCGCTGGCGCCCGGGAGTTGGAGCACGCCTTCGAGCAGGCGCCGCCTGACCTACAGGCCTTCACCTTCCTCAAGGAGGCCCCCTCCCCCAAGGAGTTCTGGGCACGCCGCCAGTGCCACGAGACGACCATCCATGCCCTCGACGCGCTCGCAGCCGAGACCGGTCGCGTGGCGCGCGCCGACGACACGTGGTTCGGCCAAGACCTCGCTGCCGACGGGATCGACGAACTCCTCATCGGCTTCTGGCAGCGCTCTCGCGGCGGCCTGCGATCCACCATCCCGTATGCCGTGCACGTCGTCCCGCACGACGCTCCCGTCTCGTGGGTGGTCGCGGTGAGTGATCAGCCGGTCCGCGTGCGACGAATGACCGCCGAGCGCATTGAAGGCAGCACCGGCGCGGACGAGGGCGTGCCCGCCGACGCCCTGACGCTGTCGGGGGGCGCTGTCGACCTCTACCTCGCGCTCTGGAACCGCGGCGGCACCGTCGATGATCCCGACGAGGTCCTCGCCCGCTGGCGTGAGCCCGCCAAGATCACCTGGTGATCGGGGCCCGGCTCACTTCGTGACGGCGGCGAGGCGCCCGAGCGCCTCCTGTCGCTCCTCGGCGTGGTCGACGATGCATTCTGGATAGCCCTGGGTGTATCCGTTGGGGACGCGCCACGGCTCGTGCGCACTCTTTCCGTCGAGGTGGCGCAACTCCGGCACCCACCGTCGGACATAGTCACCGTCGGGGTCGAACTTCAGCCCCTGGGTCACGGGGTTGAAGACCCGAAAGTAGGGCGAGGCATCGGTGCCAGTGCCCGCAACCCATTGCCAGCCATGGGAATTGGAGGCCAAGTCACCGTCGACGAGATGGTCCATGAAGTGCTGTGCGCCGAGCGGCCACCAGATGTGGAGGTCCTTGGTGAGGAAACTCGCGACGATCATCCGGACGCGATTGTGCATCCATCCGGTCGCGAGCAACTGCCGCATCCCCGCATCGACGATCGGATAACCGGTGCACCCCTGCTGCCATGCCTCGAACTGATCGCCAGCATCGTCGTAGGCCATCCCGATCAAGGTCGGCCGAAGGTCTGTCCACGCACTGGTTGGGTTGTGCCACAACACATCCGCGTAGAACTCGCGCCAAGCCAACTCAACGGCGAAGGTCTCTGCACCAGGCCCGGCCTCCCCGTCGAGGTCAGCCAGGAGGGTGCGCGGATGGATGCTCCCGATCTTGAGGTGGGCGGACAGCATTGACGTCCCGTCACGGTCGGGCCGGTCCCGATCCGTTGCGTATGCCGTGAGCCCGCCTGCTGCTCTCCACTCCCGCCAACGTCGGAGAGCGGCCTCCTCTCCTGCATCGGGCAGGTCGACGTCGAGGTCCTGCTCGTCGAGATCCGCCAGCGCCGAATCCCGCTCTCGCGCTTGGGTTTTGGTCGGTCCCACGAGGCTTAGCCCGTCGGGCTCCACAGCCGGTGCGGGCCAGCCGTGTTCGCGCCAAGCCCGCAGGAAAGGGGTGAAGACCTTGTAGGGCTCACCATCGGACTTGGTCACCAGACCCGGCCCCACGGCATACGGGGTTCCGGTGGGGACGAAGCGGACGCCGCCTCCCGCCAAGACCTCGGACACCGCAGCATCGCGACGGACCCCGAAGGGCGTCGTCTCGCGGCTGACGTGCACGGATCCGGCACCCACCTCCTGGGCAAACGCTGGCACCACGACCCTCGGGTCGCCGACCCGCACGTGCAGGGCCCCGTCATAGGACCTGACGGCCGCCTCCAAGGAGCGAGCGAGCCACGTCCGTCGCACTCTGCCGGCTCCCGACAACAGCGCCGGATCCATGACGAAGAGCGGCGCCACCGACCCATCGCCCGCCGCGGCCGCAGCTCCGAGTGCAGGGAGGTCGGAGCGACGCAGGTCTCGACGCAGCCACAGCGCCGCAGGTGCACTCATGGCGCCCCCGTCAGGTCAATCGTGGACATTCCGTTATTGTTCAAGGTTTGTCGAATGTTGGTCAAGTACCTGAGACACCCATGTTCAACCTTTGTCCAATCCCATCTCAGGGTGGTCCACGCCCTACGATGGGTGGCCATGACGACCCAGCCCATGACGATGCGGATCGGCGAACTCAGCCGGCGCGTCGGCGTGAGCACACACGTCCTTCGGGCCTGGGAGAGTCGCTACGGCCTGCTGCGTCCGGTGCGCTCCACCGGTGGTTACCGGCTCTACGGTCCGGGCGATGAACGCAGGGTCCTCGCCGTCCTCACCCTCCGCGAGAGTGGGATCTCCGCGGCCGAGTCCTGCCGCACCGTCCTGCGTGCCGAGCGACTCCGTCAGGGCGAGACAGGTGCCGACGAGATCCGCATGACCCAGAACGAAGTCGGCGAGGCGCTGGCCGAGTTGCACCTGTGCGTCGACGACTTCGACGAGGCAGGTGCGCAGATCGTCCTCGACCGGCTCTCCGATGCCCTCAACTTCGAGGACCTCGTCCGCCACGCCCTCATGCCCTTCCTCGTGTCGATAGGCGAGGCGTGGGAGCGGGGCGAGCTCACGGTCGCTCATGAGCACTTCGCGAGCCAGTTGATCCGGCATCGGCTGGCCTCCTTGGCCCTGACGTGGTCGGCCGGTGGCGGCCCCAGCGCTGTGCTCGCCTGCCCGCCCGGCGAGCGCCATGACCTCGCCCTGCTCTGCTTGGGTGTCCTGCTGGGCACAACCGGGTGGCAGATCCGTTTCCTCGGGGCCGACACCCCCATGCCGGACCTGTCCAAGGCCTGCCGCACGGTCGAGCCCGACCTCGTCCTGCTCGCCGGGTCGGAGGAGTCGGTCTTCACGTCGGTCACGACCCCGCTGCGCGATCTCGCCAAGCGCCATCGCCTCGGGATCGGCGGCCGGGGAGCCACTCCGGCGATCGCCAAGGCGGTCAATGCCGAGTTGCTCTCCGGGGACATCGTCGCGACGGCCAGCCACCTCAACGAGATCTTCCGTGACGGCCTCGCGATGACCGCCCACCCGTGAGGACCGGTCCATGAGCTTCTCCCCGGGCGCCCTCGGAGTCGCCTTGGTCGCCGCTCTTGCGGCGGCGCTTGTGCTCGTTGCGTTCACCGCTCTGTGGTCCCGGGCGGCAGGTCGCGTCAGTGTCGTCGACACCGTCTGGGGCCTGTTCTTCGTGGCCATCGGCTGGACCGTGGCGGCCGTGAGTGGCTTCGGCGCTCGATCCGTGCTCCTCGCTGCACTCACCACCCTGTGGGGCCTGCGCCTGGCTTGGCACATCTTCATGCGAGCCCGCGGTCACGGAGAAGATTTCCGGTATGCCGCGATGCTGGCGAGCATTCCCGAGGACCGCCGCTTCGGCTGGGCGATCCGGCGGGTCTTCCTCACCCAGGGGGTGATCGCTTGGTTCATCGCGCTCCCGCTCACCGTGGCTGCGGCCACTGACCGCCCGCTCGGCTGGGTGGCCTGGGTCGGTGTCGCGGTCTGGGTGATCGGCCTGTCGTTCGAGGCCATCGGCGATGCCCAGCTCAAGGCCTTCAAGGCCGACCCCGCCCACAAGGGCAAGATCATGGACCGTGGCCTGTGGGCCTGGACCAGGCACCCCAACTACTTCGGCGATGCCGCGCTGTGGTGGGGCCTCTGGCTCATCTCGGCCGAGGCCTGGCCCGGTGTCCTCACCGTGCTCTCACCGCTGGCCATGACCTACTTCCTGGCGTTCCGGACCGGCGCCCGCCTCCTCGAGAAGGAGATGTCCAAGCGACCCGGCTACCCGGCATACATGGAACGCACCTCGGGGTTCTTCCCGCGGCCGCCCAAGCGCTGACCCCTCCTCCCCCGGCTCCTGTGCCGACCTACCGTGCAGTAGATGGGGTGATCACCCCATCTACTGCACGGTAGGTCGGCGCATGAATCGTTGAGGCAGGTCTGGGGCGCGAATCTGGCGGCGGTGGGGTTCGCACAGGGATGCGCCCTTCCCGCGTGGACCCTCGCGACTGCGCGGCCGTTGTGCCTTCAGCTGACTCAGCCTTTCCACAAGGTCTGTACACAGGGCCGCCTGTCCACAGGTTCAAGACGGAAGTGTCCGACGGGGTCCATCGGACCTCAGAGTGCTGCACATGGCACTTCTTCCTCCGGTCGCAGTTGACTTGCTCGCCA
>Ga0209477_1000300_pt1 | contig 30123 bp, 24 predicted proteins | sample KloWWTupernatant_FD_187180 | JGI IMG/M metagenome (GOLD analysis project Ga0209477, IMG submission 187180) | Active sludge microbial communities from Klosterneuburg, Austria, studying microevolution and ecology of nitrifiers - Klosterneuburg... | ecosystem: Engineered > WWTP > Aerobic digester >...
GCGGAGGCGCGCGACGGACGCCCACGCCGTGCCGTGCGCAGGCGCGGGAATGACACCCGGTTCGCGTCGGGCGATTGCGCGGGAACGGCCCGGTCCGGCGGCGCCGACCGGGCGCTCAGCCCGCCCCGACCTGCTGCAACCAGTCGTTGAGGTTGTAGTAGTTCGTGACCCGCGCGATGCGATAGTCGACCAGCTCGAAGAAGGCCCCCGCCGGCAGCACGTAGCGCTGCCCCTTCGCCTCCGGCAGGCCTTCATCGGTCTGCAGGTACTCGCCGTGGACCACGAATTCAGCGGCGGCGCGACGGCCGTCCTGGGTCGACATCACGACCACGTTGCGCAGTTCCTCGCGGTAGCAGCGCGCCATGTGCTCGAGGAATTTCGCGAAGGGTTCGCGCCCGCGCTCGGTGCGTCCCTGGTTGATGTCGTGCGCGACCTCGTCGCTGAGCAGGGCCAGCATGCCCTTCCAGTCGCCGCGGTTGAACGCGTTGTAGTAGCCCAGCACCGTCGAGGTGGCGCGATCGGCGGAGCGTTGCCCATCGATGATCATGCGATCCCCCCTGCCGCTGGCGGCAGCCCGCGCTGGAATCGCGGCTCCTGCCAGGGGAGCCGGTCGAGGTCCACATTACCACCGCTGAGGATCACGCCGATGCGCAGGCCGGCCACGCCTTCGCGCCCGGCGATCAGCGCCGCCAGCGCCACCGCGCCGGAGGGTTCGACCACCAGCTTGAGCCGGTCCCAGACCAGGCGCATCGCGGCGACGATGCCGTCCTCGCCGGCCAGCAGCACCTCGACCGCGTGCGCGCGCAGGATGGCGTAGGTCCGCGCGCACAGCTGCGCCCGCAGGCCGTCGGCGATGGTGTCGGGGATGATGTCGGTGACCAGCGCGCCGCGGCGCAGCGACGCGTGCGCGTCGGCGGCCTGCGCCGGCTCGCCGCCGAGCACGCGCACGCCGGGATCGAGGCCGTGGGTGGCGATGGCCGTGCCCGAGAGCAGTCCGCCACCCGACACCGGGGCGATCACCGCGTCGAAGGGGCCAGCCTGCTCGACCAGTTCCAGCGCCGCGGTGCCCTGCCCCGCGATCACGCGCGCGTCGTCGTAGGGATGGATCAGCTCGGCGCCGGTCTGTTCCTGCACCGCGGCGCAGGCGGCGTTGCGCGCCGCCAGGGTCGGCTCGCACAGGATCACGCGCGCGCCCTGCTCGCGGATCTGCGCCAACTTGATCGCCGGCGCGTTGGCCGGCACCACCACGTGGGCCGGGATGCCGCGCACGCGGGCCGCGATCGCGATCGCGGTGCCGTGGTTTCCCGACGATTGCGTGACCACGCCGCGCGCCGCGTTGGCGGCATCGAGCGACATCACCGCGTTGCAGGCGCCGCGGAACTTGAAGGCGCCGCCGCGCTGCAGGTTCTCGCACTTGAAGTGCAGGTGCGCGCCGACCGCGGCGTCGAGCGCCGCGCTGCGCAGCACGGGCGTTCGCACCGCGTGCGGGGCGATGCGGGCGGCGGCGGCGCGCACGTCGTCGAGGCTGGGCGCGGTGGTGTCCATGCGGGCTCCGGAGGGTGGGCCAAGATACCCGCGCCGAGCGCCAGCGTGCTAGCCTCGCCGCCGCAAAAGAGGTGTAGCTACGACGTGGATCCGAAGGCGACGCGGGCCCTGGGCCCGCCGGTGCGACTGGCCGACTACCGGCCGCCGGCGTGGCTGGTGGACTCGGTCACGCTCACGATCGCGCTCGACTTCGACGAGACCTCGGTGCACGCGGTCCTGGCCGTGCGGCGCAATCCGGCCGGGCCGCCCGGGCCGCTGGTGCTCGACGGCGCCGGCCTCGTCACCGACGGCGTGTGGCTCGACGGCCGCCGCCTCGATTCCGGCGCCCATGCCATCGACGAGCGCACGCTGACGATCCCGATCGCCAGCGCCCACGCGCTGGTCGAGACCCGCGTGCGCATCCGGCCCGACGCCAACACCGCGCTCGAGGGCCTCTATCGCTCCGGCCAGTTCCTGGTCACGCAGTGCGAGGCGCAGGGCTTCCGCCACATCACCTGGTTCCCGGACCGGCCGGACGTGATGAGCCGCTACACGGTCACGCTGGTGGCCGACCGCGAGCGCTTCCCGGTATTGCTGTCGAACGGCAACCCGGAGGCCGCGGGCCTGTCCGAGCACAACGGCCACTGGGCGCGCTGGAACGACCCGCACCCCAAGCCCAGCTACCTCTTCGCGCTGGTGGCGGGGCGCCTCGACCACATCGAGGACCGCTACGTCACCGCCGAGGGGCGCGCGGTGGTCCTGCGCATCTGGGCCGAGCGCGACGCGATCGCGCGCTGCCACCACGCCATGGAGTGCGTCGTGCGCGCGATGCGCTGGGATGAACAGCGCTTCGGCCGCAGCTACGACCTCGACGTGTTCAACATCGTCGCCACCCACGACTTCAACATGGGTGCGATGGAGAACAAGGGCCTCAACATCTTCAACGCCAAGTACATCGTCGCCGACGCGATCAGCGCCACCGACGAGGACTTCCTCCACGTCGAGGGCGTGGTCGCGCACGAGTACTTCCACAACTGGACCGGCAACCGCGTGACCTGCCGCGACTGGTTCCAGCTCTCGCTCAAGGAAGGGCTCACGGTCTATCGCGACCAGGAGTTCAGCGCCGACACCAACTCGCGCGCGCTCAAGCGCATCGACGACGTGCGCATGCTGCGCTCGCAACAGTTCACCGAGGACGCCGGCGCCTTCGCCCACCCGGTGCGCCCGGAGAGCTACCACGAGATCAACAACTTCTATACCGCCACCGTGTACGAGAAGGGCGCCGAAATCGTGCGCATGCTGGCCACGATGCTGGGGCCGGAGGGCTTCCGGCGCGGCATGGACCTCTATTTCGCGCGCCACGACGGCGAGGCGGTGACCTGCGACGATTTCCGCCGCGCGCTGGCCGACGCCAACGCCGTGGACCTTTCGGATTGGGCGCGCTGGTACAGCCAGGCGGGCACGCCGCGCTTGCGGGTGGACGCTGCGTACGACGCCGCCGGCCAGCGCTACGTGCTCGACTTCGCCCAGCACACGCCACCGACGCCCGGACAGGCGGACAAGCACCCGCTGCCGATCCCGGTGCGCATGGCCCTGTACGGCGGCGACAGGACGCCGCTGCCGCTGCGCCTCGAGGGCGAAGCCGGGACGGGTCCGGCGCAGCGCGTGCTGCTGGTCACGCAGGCCGCGCAGCGCTTCGTGTTCACTGGCGTCGGGTCGGCGCCGGTGCCCTCGCTGCTGCAGGACTACTCCGCGCCGGTCGAACTGCTGCGCGAAGTCGATCCCGCCGAACTCGCGTTCCTCGCCCGCCACGACCGCGATGCCTTCAACCGCTGGGACGCGATCCAGCGCCTGATGCAGGCCGCGATCGCGGCCGCGCTCGACGGCGCGGACGCGCTCGCGACGGCGCCGGCCTTCGCCGCGCTGGTCGCGGCCCACGCCGCGCTGCTCGGCGACGCCGGCGCCGACCCGGCGTGGGTGGCGGAATGCCTGAGCCTGCCGGACGAGTCCTACCTGGCCGAGCGGCTGGGGCAAGGCGATCCGCAACGCCTGCACGATGCACGGGAAGCGCTGCGGCGGTCGCTGGGCGCGGCGCTGGGCCCCGCGCTGGCGACGCGCCACGAGCAGCCGGTCAGTGGCGACCTGGCCCATGCGCGCGGCTGCCGGCGCCTGCGCAACATGTGCCTGGGGCTGCTGGTGGCCGCCGATCCGGCGCGCCACTCGGCGCGTGCGCGCGCGCAGTTCGCCGGCGCAGCCACCATGACCGAGCGCCTCGGCGCCCTGACCGTGCTGGTGCATGGCGGGGTCGAGGGCGGCCAGGCCCTGGCCGAGGACTTCTACCGCGTGTTCCGCGGCGATCCGCTGGTGGTCGACAAATGGCTGCTGCTGCAGGCGAGCAATCCGCAACCCGGCACGCTCGAGCGCGTGCAGCGCCTGACCTCGCACGCGGCGTTCACCTGGCGCAACCCGAACAAGGTGCGCGCGCTGGTCGGGGCCTTCGCGCGCGCCAACCGCACCGGCTTCCACGCGCCCGACGGCGCCGGATACCGCTTCATCGCCGAGTCGGTGCGGGCGCTCGACACGCTCAACCCGCAGATCGCGGCGCGCCTGGTCACGGCCTTCAACGGCTGGCGCCATCTCGAACCGGCGCGCCAGGACCTCATGCGCCGGCAGCTCGAAGACCTCGCCGCCGCGCCGGCCCTGTCGCCCGACGTCGCCGAGATCGTGGCCCGCGCACTTCTGTAGGAGCGCATCTCATGCGCGACCGGCGACGCCGGGACGAAGTTCCAGGGCGCGACGCAAGTTCGCGGTTCCGCGGTCGCGCATGAGATGCGCTCCTACGACGGCTGCGCGCTGCGCATGAAGGCCGAGAGCGCCGAGCCCGCGACCACCAGTGCCGCGCCAGCCCAGCCCATCCACGCGATCTGCTCGGGCTGGACCAGCCGCGGCGCGAGGCGATGCACGAGCTCGACCGTCGCCACCGTCAGCAACGGCGTCAACGCCAGCACCACCGAGACCCGTGACGCCTCCCAGTGGTCCAGTGCTTCGGCGAAGGCGCCATAGGCGCCGAGCGTGTTCAGCGCGCAGTAGGCCAGCGCGATCCAGTGGGTGGCGTCGAGCGTCGCCAGCTTGCCTGGCTGCGCCAGCGGCCACAGCAGCAGCGCCGCCACCAGGTAGATGAAACCCAGGATCGCGGTCGAGGAAAGCTGGCGCAGCAACTGCTTCTGCGCCAATGCGTACACCGCCCACACCACGGCGCCCAGCAGCACCAGGCCGCTGCCCAGCACGTAACGGGATCCGGCCGGCGCGGGCCGCGCGAGCTGGTCGGCAAAGAACAGGCCGAGCCCGCCGACGATCGCCAGCAGGCCGGCCCATTGCCAGCCGTTGTAGTGCTCGCGGAACACCACGATGCCGCCCAGCGCCATCAGCAATGGCGCGGCCTGGATCAGGAGCTGCGCGTTGGCCGGCGTGGTGTAGTGCAGGCCCAGCAGGTAGAACACGTAGTTGCCGATCAGGGTCAGCGCCGCCAGCGCCAGCAGCAGCCAGGCGCCGCCGCGCAGCCCGCGGAAGCGGCTCCACTCGCCGCGCCATGCCAGCCATGCGCCGACCACCAGCGCGGCGAAGGCGAAGCGCGCCCAGGTCAGTGTCCAGGGGTCGAGCGCCTCGAGCGCGATCTTGAGCGCGACCGGGAGCGTGGCCCAGAGTGCCGCGGTCACCAGCGCGAGCGTGAGGCCCAGCTGCCAGCGGCCGGAGGGTGCATGCAATGCCATGAACGGAGCCTGCGGGGGCGTGCGAGTATACGGCCAGCCTTCAGCGCGCATTAACCGCATCGGTCCTACCGTTGCGGCGTAGTCCACAGGGGGTCTGCGCCATGTCTGGCCGCTCGCGTTTCCTGGGTGTCGCGCTGCTGGCCGCCGGCCTTGCCGGCTGCGTCACCTATCCCTCGTCCTATTACGCGCCCGGCGACCCGTATGCCGGCGGCGGCGACTATTACTTCGACGAGCGCTACGACGACGGCTATGGCGGCGCCTATGGCTACGTGGAGCCGTATTCGAGCGGCTACGCCTCGGGCTGGCCGGTCTACTACTCGACCTTGTGGCCGGTTTACCGCAACTACTACGACCCGTTCTGGAGCCCCGGCTTCTACTACGGCGTGACCTGGTTCCCGTCGACCTACTTCGGCCTCGGCATCGGCGGCTGGGATGCATGGCCGTACTACACCCACTACTCGCCCTACCGCTACGCGTTCTGGGATTCGTACTACGACTGGTACAACCCCTGGTGGCACGGCGGCGGCCACTACGGCCACGGCCATGGCCACGGCGGTGGCCGCGGGCATCGCGACGACTGGGACGACCGCGACGACAACGGCTGGCGCGATCCGCCGCGCGGCGGCGGCGGACCCCGCTTCGGCAGCGCGCGCAACGAGGCCGAGCGCCTCGCGCGCATCGACGGCGTCGGCGCGTCCCCGGGCAAGGTCGACGGCTATGGCGCGTACGGCAACGCGCGCGGCGCGACCGGTCGCAACTGGCGCGGCACGCCCCCGGCGGGCGCGCTCAGCCAGTCCGGCAACGCCGGCGAAACGCCGCTGAGCAATGCGGATCTGCTCGGCCGCAGCCGCTTCGCCAGCCGCCCGGGCACCGTGCCAGGCGGCGGCGCCCAGCCGGGCTATCGCGACAATGCGGGCACGGCGCCCGCCAATCCGCGCGGCACCCGTGGCGAGGTCCAGCGACCAGGCAGCGCGCCGGGATATCCCGCGCCCGATCGCGCCAATGCCTACCGCCAGCCGCGCGGCAGCGTGCCGCAGGCGGCCGATCCGAATTCCGGATGGGTCGGTCCCACGCCGGGCAGTCGCCCGACCGGCCGCTACGAACAGCGTCCGTACGAGCAGCGCGCGCCTGCCGCCGCCGGGCAGCCGGCACCGCGCAGCTACAGCCGCCAGATGCCGCAACAGGACGGTTACGCGCCGATCGAAGGCAGTGCGGGCGGCAGCAGCCGCTGGCGCTCGGCCCCGTCCAGTGCGCCAGCGCCGGCCACCGGCCAAGCGTGGGATCGGCCGTCCAACGCGCCCCGCGGATATCCGCAGGGTCGCAGCGGGTACCCCGCGCAGGGCCGGCAACCGGCGCCACAGGCCGACTATCCTGCAACGCGCAGCCAGCCTTCGCCGCGCTACGAGTCCCGCCCGCAGAACAGCGGGGCATCGCAGCCGCGTTACCAGGCACCGCCGCAGCGCTACGAGGCGCCGCCGCGCCGCGAGGCGCCGCCGCCGCGGCAGGAATCGCGCGACCGAAGCGACAGTGACAACGACAACGGCGGCGGCTCCAGCAGCGAATCCAGCCGCTTCTCCCGCGGTGGCCGCGACCGCGAGGACTGAGGTCCGCGCGCCGCAAGGCGCGCCGCCCTGCATCTTCAGGCGCGGCTGACTCGCGCCGTCCTGGCGCACGCCCTTCGGGCCCGCTGCGGGGTTGGCTCGCGCTTCCCGCGCGAGCCAGGCAGCCGCGACCGGGCGCCGCAAAAAAAAAGGGGCGCCGAGTCCACGCACTCGGCACCCCCGGGTGGGGTCGGTCGCCATCGGCGACCAGCCCCTGCCTCCATTGGCCTGTGGTGTTCAGGCCATCAGGCGGGTCAAGGCGTCGTTGAGACTGGCGCGGCGCTTCTCCAGCGACTGGACCACGTCGGGCTGGTTGGCCGGTGCGCGACGGCGCACGTCGTCGAGCGCCATGTCGATGCGGCCGATCTCGATCATGAGGTCGTGGCGCAGGTGGACCGGATCCGGGGCGAAACCCTGGGCGAAACTGACTGGCATTGCGCTCATCGGATTGGGCTCCTGCGTCTTCATATCGTGGCAAGTGGTGAAATGCAGCTAGCGTGCCAAGCCCGGTGGTGGACAGCCTCCCCGGCGGTGGTAGCATTCGCCGGCACCGCATTTGACGTGCCGCGTCACTTCCTGACAGGTGACGCCCGGCCCATCAGCAATTCGCGAATCGATCCGGGGTCCCCGTCACGGTTTCGGCAGCACGGGGGCAGTATGTTCGGGGCGGCTGGGCAGCCAGGGCGCAGGTGAGCGCCGGCCCGGCACCTCTACAGGCTTTGGGTCTACTGGCGCCCGGCATACGGTCCTCAAGGATTCCCCCTGTTCCTCAAAGACCGCCGGGCGCCAGCCTCTCTCTCCCTAAGTCCCGCACCATCCATGTTGGCTTCCCAATCCGGTACTGCGGTTACCCCTGCGTAACCCGTCGCGCTTTCGCGGCAACGTAGTCCGGACTGGTGCCAGCAGGGAGTTGCAGGAAGCGTGCCAACCCCCGGTCGGCCCGCCCAGCCCCCTCCCGTACAATCCGCCTGCCGCAACACGGCAGCTTGCGACCCGCATGGACCTTTCGAGCCCTTACGACGTCATCGTGGTCGGCGGCGGCCACGCCGGAACCGAAGCAGCGCTGGCGGCGGCGCGCAGCGGCGCGCGCGTGTTGCTGGTGACCCAGAACGTCGAGACCATCGGCCAGATGAGCTGCAACCCCGCCATCGGCGGGATCGGCAAGGGGCACCTGGTGCGCGAGATCGATGCACTTGGCGGCGCGATGGCACGCTGCGCCGATCGCGCCGGCATCCAGTGGCGCACGCTCAATGCCAGCAAGGGCCCCGCCGTGCGCGCCACGCGCTGCCAGGCCGACCGCGCGCTGTACCGGTCCGCGGTGCGCGCCCTGGTGGAGAACGAACCGCGGCTCGAGCTGTTCCAGCAGGGCATCGACGACCTGGTCATCGAGCACGGCCGCGTCGCCGGCGTGCTGACCCAGATGGGCCTGGCACTGCGCGCCCGCGCGGTGGTGCTGACCGTGGGCACCTTCCTGGCCGGGCGCATCCATGTCGGGCTGGCCAACCATCGCGGCGGTCGCGCCGGCGAACCTCCGGCGCAGGCGCTGTCCGAGCGCTTGCGCGCGCTGGGCCTCGCGGTCGACCGGCTCAAGACCGGCACGCCGCCGCGCATCGACGGCCGCAGCATCGACTACGCGGTGATGGCGGAGCAGCCCGGCGACGATCCGGCCCCGGCCTTCTCGTTCCTGGGCTCGGCCGCGGAGCATCCGCGCCAGGTGAGCTGCTGGATCACCCACACCAGCGAGCGCACCCACGCGATCATCCGCGGTGCGCTCGACCGCTCGCCGATGTACAGCGGCGTGATCGCGGGCGTGGGCCCGCGCTACTGTCCCTCGATCGAGGACAAGGTCGTGCGCTTCGCCGACCGCGACTCGCACCAGGTCTTCGTCGAGCCCGAGGGACTGGACACCCATGAGGTCTACCCCAACGGCATATCGACCTCGCTGCCCTTCGACGCCCAGGTCGAACTGGTGCGCTCGATCCGCGGCTTCGAGCGCGCGCACCTGACCCGGCCGGGCTACGCCATCGAGTACGACTACTTCGACCCGCGCGAGCTGCGACCCTCGCTGGAGACGCGCGCGATCCCGGGGCTGTACTTCGCCGGCCAGATCAACGGCACCACCGGCTACGAGGAGGCCGCGGCGCAGGGCCTGGTCGCCGGCCTCAACGCCGCGCGCGCGACCCGCGACGAGGCGCCGTGGACGCCACGCCGCGACGAGGCCTACCTCGGCGTGCTGATCGACGACCTTGTCAGCCACGGCACCACCGAGCCCTACCGCATGTTCACCTCGCGCGCCGAGTATCGCCTGCAGCTGCGCGAGGACAACGCCGACCTGCGCCTGTGCGCGCGCGGACGCGAGCTCGGGCTGGTGGACGAGGCGCGCTGGGAGGTCTTTTCGCGCAAGCGCGACGGCATCGCGCGCGAGCAGGCGCGGCTGGCGGCGCTGTGGGCGGGACCCGGCAACGCGCTGGGCGCCGCGCTGCGCGAGTCCGCTGCGATCGAGCTTTCGCGCGAAACCCACGGGCTCGACCTCCTGCGCCGGCCCGGGCTTGACTATGCGCGCCTCACCGCGGTGCCCGGCTTCGGCCCGGCGGTCGCCGACCCGGCGGTCGCGGCGCAGGTCGAGGTGCAGTCGCGCTACGCCGGCTACCTCGACCGCCAGCAGGACGAGATCGCGCGCAACCGGCGCCTGGAAGACATGGGCATCCCGGGCGATTTCGACTACGAGCGCGTGCGCGGGCTCTCGGCCGAGGTCCTGCAGAAGCTGCGCCGGGTGCAACCCGCCACCGTCGGGCAGGCTGGCCGCATCCCCGGCGTCACCCCGGCGGCGATCTCCCTGCTGCTGGTGCACCTGCGCCGCAGCCGCGTGGCCTGAGGCCCCGCCGCCGCCCCCACGGTAGGAGCGGCTCAAGCCGCGACCGCGTAACGACGACGCTTCGCGGCCTATCGCCCGCAGAGCGGGCTCCTACGAAGCCGGCCTGGTAGGAGCCCGCTCTGCGGGCGATAGGCCTCGGTCGCGGCTGAAGCCGCTCCCACGGCGGCGAATCCCACCCCTCGGCCGCATTGGCGAGGCGTGCCCGACCGGTGGCAGGGGTGTCCAGAGCCGCGCTCTGCGACAATGGCGCCCTGCGCGCCCACCCCATGTCCGACGAACTCGAACGCCATCGCCACGCCCATCGCCTGCGCAAGCGCCGACTCAAGCGCTTCCTGCGCGCGCTGCCGCGCCGGGGCAACGTGCGCAATTACCCGGTCGTGCGCTGGTTCGCCGAGGCGGCGCGCAAGCGCCCTTTCCTGTGGTCGTTCAAGCGCGAACATGTCCTGCCGGCGATCTATGCCGGCTCGGTGGTGGCGCTGATCCCGTGGCCCGGCCAGATCCTGCTGGTGCTGCTGCTGATGCTGATCATGCGCGGCAACCTCGCGATCGCGGTGGCCCTTCAGTTCATCTCCAATCCCTTCACCTTCGTGCCGCTGTACGGACTCACCTACCTGGTGGGCCACGTGGTGATCCGCGAGTTCATCCCCGGCACCGACCCGATCGCGCCGCAGGAGGCGATCAACGCGCTGGTGCATGCCGACTTCTCCGGCACCGGCGAGATGCTGGCGGCGTTCCTGCTCGGCGGGCTGGTGTGCGGGCTGGTGCTGGGGCTGGCGATCGACCTGTCGTGGCGCCTGCTGGCCTGGGAAGCGCGCGTGTTCAAGGCCAAGCTCGACGCCCTGCATGCCGCGGCCGACGCGCGCCGCGCGGCCGCGCAGCGCCATCCCGGCCATGGCGGCCACAATCGCTGAACCGCTGCCGATGACCGACTCCGGGACCGCAACCATGCGCTTCGAAGGCACCGACCACTACGTCGCCACCGATGACCTCCGGCTCGCGGTCAACGCCGCGATCGCGCTCGAACGCCCGCTGCTGGTCAAGGGCGAGCCCGGCACCGGCAAGACCCTGCTGGCCCAGGAGGTGGCGCGTTCGCTCGGCATGCCGCTCATCGAGTGGCACATCAAGTCCACGACCAAGGCCCAGCACGGGCTGTATGAATACGATGCGGTGGCGCGCCTGCGCGATTCGCAGCTGGGCGAGGCGCGCGCGGCGCAGATCGCCAACTACATCGTGCCCGGCAAGCTGTGGGAGGCCTTCGAGTCCGCGGGCCGCGCGGTCCTGCTGATCGACGAGATCGACAAGGCCGACATCGAGTTCCCGAACGACCTGCTGCGCGAGCTCGACCGCATGGACTTCCACGTGCACGAGACCCGCCAGACCATCCGCGCGCAGCGGCGTCCGGTGGTGTTCATCACCTCGAACAACGAGAAGGAGCTGCCGGACGCGTTCCTGCGCCGCTGCTTCTTCCATTACATCCGCTTCCCGGACGCCGAGACCCTGCAGCGCATCGTCGACGTGCACTACCCCGGCATCAAGAAGGAACTGGTGCACGAGGCGCTGACGGCGTTCTTCCACCTGCGCGAGGCGCCGGGCCTCAAGAAGAAGCCCTCGACCTCGGAACTGCTGGACTGGCTCAAGCTGCTGCTGGCCGAGGACATCCCGCTCGAGGTGCTGCGCGAGAAGAATGCGCGCAAGGCGATTCCGCCGTTGTATGGCGCGCTGCTCAAGAACGAGGCCGACGTGCAGTTGTTCGAGAAGCTGGCGTTCCTGGCGCGGCGGGGCTGAGGCGCGGGGATCGCTCTTGTAGGAGCGCGCTCTGCGCGCGACCGAGGCCTATCGCGCGCAGAGCGCGCTCCTACAAATGCGCGGCAATTGGCCCGGGGCCACGTTCCCCCGGCCGGCTACTCGCCGGCCTGCCACGTGACGCAGGCGATGCCTGATGGCGTCGGGCTCAGCGCGTCAAGCTCCTCCGGCGGCTACTCGCCGGCCCGGTGTTTGACGCAGCCGATGCCTAATGGCATCGGCTAAGCGCGTCAAGCTCCTCCGGCCGGCTACTCGCCGGCCCGGTGTTTGACGCAGCCGATGCCTAATGGCATCGGCTAAGCGCGTCAAACACCACCACCCGCTTGGGCGGAGACGAGGGAGCGGGCTTCGCGGGCTTCGCGGCGGGCGGCCTTGGCGGCGGCTTCGTCGATCTCGACCGGTTCGCCGTTGCGGTCGCTCACGACCACGACGCCTTCGGGATCCCAGCCGATGCGGGACTTGGCGCCACCCGATTCGCGCACCATCACCCAGGGCTTGCCGTCCTTGAACGCGTAGCGGACGTTGACGCGGCCGCCGTCGGGGTAGGAAATCATCTCGCGCACCATGCGCACGCCATCTTCGTCGATGAAGGCGTCCCAGCCGATCGCGACTTCCTGGCCCTCGGGACCGCTGATGCGCTCGCCGGTGACACGCTTCAGGCCGCCGAGGCGGGCCTCGAATTCGGCGAATTCCTTGTTGAGCTCCGCGACCGGGTCCTTCGGCGCCGCGGCCTGCATGGCCTGCATCATCATCACCGTGACCTTGTCCGGCTTGCCCTGGGTGAGCGCGCCGACCCGGTTGACCGCGATGAAGCGCACCGCGCCCTGGTCCATGACCGAGGCATCGACCGCATAGCTGCGGATCGAGTTCACCTCGGCCTTGTCGTAAGGCAGCACGAACTCGGCCGGCAGGCCGGCCACGTTGAAGGTCTGTTCCGCGACCACGGTCGCATCGGACTCGGCGCGGGTGACGTCGAGCAGGCGCACGATCAGGGTGGCGCCGGGCGCCAGGCCGATCGGCGCGTCCGCCATCACGGTGCCGGTGACGACCGGGCCGGTCGGCGGCGGCGGCGCATTGCTCGCGCCCTGGCTCGCCGGGGGCGCGGACTTGCCGCAGGCAGCCAGCACGAGGGCGAGGAAAACGGTGGTCAGCGCGGCACGCATGGCATCGACTCCATGATGAATTGGGGTCGCCGGACCTGAACGATTTCGGTCCGGCCTGGGCCCAGCGCCGGGGGCGTCGAACGCGGCGCGCTCCGGCGACGCTTCGCGACCTGGTACTGGTCCCGCAGGGCCCGCGCGCCATCCCCTCCACCCGGCGCGGACCCGCGCCCGCGCAAGCGGGCCGGGGCGCGGCACAATAGCGCACCGGGGGCGGTTTCGCACCCGGCGGCCACCAGCGTTTTCCATCCGTGCTCATCCGATTCTTCCTCGCGTTGCGTTCGGCCGGACTGCCGGTCAGCACCACCGAGTTCCTCGGCCTGCTGGGCGCCTTGCGCGCCGGCGTCGCGCCGCCCGAGCTCGACCAGTTCCACGCGCTCGCGCGCACCTGCCTGGTCAAGGACGAGTCGCGCTACGACCTCTACGACCGCGTGTTCGGCGCCTACTTCAAGGGCATCGAGGCCCTGGCGCCGGACCTCCTGGCCGAGATTCCGCAGGAATGGCTGCGACGCCAGGCCGAACTCCTGCTCAGCGACGAGGAGAAGGCGCGGATCCGCGCGCTCGGCGACTGGGACGAGTTGATGCGCACGCTGCAGGAGCGGCTCAAGGAGCAGCAGGCGCGCCACAGCGGCGGCTCGAAGTGGGTCGGCACCGCCGGCACCTCGCCCTTCGGGCACTCGGGCTACAACCCCGAGGGCGTGCGCATCGGCGGTACGGGTGGCCAGCGCCGCGCAGTCAAGGTGTGGGAGCGGCGCGACTACGCCAACCTCGACGATTCGGTCGAGCTGGGCACGCGCAACATCGCCATGGCGCTGCGCAAGCTGCGCAAGTTCGCGCGCGAGGGCGCGGCCGAGGAACTCGACCTCGACGCCACCATCGACGGCACCGCGCGCAACGCCGGCTGGCTCGACCTGCATTTCCGCCCGGAGCGCCACAACGCGGTCAAGGTGCTGCTGTTCCTCGACGTCGGCGGTTCGATGGACGAGCACGTGCGCAGCTGCGAGGAGCTGTTCTCGGCCGCGCGCGCCGAGTTCAAGCACCTGGTGCACTTCTACTTCCACAACTGCCCCTACGAGCGCCTGTGGCGCGACAACGCGCGCCGCTGGCAGGAGTGGACCAGCACCTTCGACCTGCTGCACAAGTACCCGGCCGACTACCGCGCGATCTTCGTCGGCGACGCCAGCATGAGCCCGCACGAGATCCTGATGCCCGGCGGCAGCATCGAGCACTGGAACGAGGAAGCGGGCGCGGCCTGGATGCGACGCCTGACCGAGGTCTACCAGCGCGCGGTGTGGCTGAACCCGGTGGCGGAAGCGCACTGGGAGTACACGCCCTCGATCACGGTCATGCGCGAGCTGATGGGCGAACGCATGTATCCGCTGACGATCGAGGGCCTGGACCGGGCGATCAAGCGCCTGCGGCGCGCCCATTGAGACGCGAATCGCGCGCAGAGCGCGCTCCTACAGAGCCGGCCTTGTAGGAGCGCGCTCTGCGCGCGATCTGCGCCCCGGGGACTGGTTGGACTAACATGAATGCCAAGCGACACAACTCGAGCCCCCACCCATGAGCTATCCCAACACCCGCCTGCGCCGCATGCGCCGCGATGCCTTCTCGCGCCGCCTCGTGCGCGAGCACGTGCTGACCACCAACGACCTCGTCTGGCCGGTGTTCGTGCGCGAGGGCGAGGGCGTGCGCGAGGCGATCGCCTCGATGCCCGGCGTGGTGCGCCATTCGATCGACACCCTGCTCGAAGCCGCCGGCGAAGCGCAGGCGCTCGGGATCCCGGCGCTGGCGCTGTTCCCGGTGACGCCGGCCTCGGCAAAATCGCTGGATGCGCGCGAGGCGTGGAACGCCGAAGGCCTCGCGCAGCGCGCGGTGCGCGCGCTCAAGGCGAAATACCCGGCGCTGGGCGTGATCACCGACGTGGCGCTGGATCCTTTCACGACGCACGGCCAGGACGGCCTGATCGACGACGCCGGCTACGTGGTCAACGATCCCACCGTCGAGGCGCTGGTCAGGCAGGCGCTCTCGCATGCCGCCGCCGGCGCCGACGTGGTGGCGCCCTCCGACATGATGGACGGCCGCATCGGTGCGATCCGCGCGGCGCTCGAGGGCGCAGGCCACGTGCACACGCGCATCCTCGCCTACTCGGCCAAGTACGCCTCGGGTTTCTACGGCCCCTTCCGCGATGCGGTCGGCTCGGCCGCGAGCCTCGGCAAGGCCGACAAGTACACGTACCAGATGGACCCCGCCAACAGCGACGAGGCCCTGCGCGAGGTCGGCCTCGACCTGGACGAGGGCGCCGACATGGTGATGGTCAAGCCCGGGCTGCCCTACCTCGATGTGCTGCAGCGCGTGAAGGCGCGCTACCGCGCGCCGACCTTCGTCTACCAGGTCAGCGGCGAGTACGCGATGCTCAAGGCCGCCGCCGCCAACGGCTGGCTCGACGAGCGCGCCTGCGCGCTCGAAGCCCTGACCGCATTCAAGCGCGCCGGCGCCGACGCCATCCTCACCTACTTCGCGGTCGACGCCGCGCGCTGGCTGCGCAGCGGCTGATTCGCCCACGTCGCGACGGCGGAATCGTTCGCCCGCGCGAGCGGCCTCAGTGGCGACCAGGTCTATCGCGCGCAGAGCGCGCTCCTACGAAACCCGATCTGTGTAGGAGCGCGCTCTGCGCGCGATAGACCTGGTCGCCACCGAGGCCGCTCCTGAAGGCACTCGGCCGGGCAGTCGCACGGAGTATCCTTGGGGCATCGATCCTCGAGGCCTGTCCCCATGTTCGAAGCCCCGGAAATCCAGCCCGAAGCGCCCGTGGCGGTCAAGCGCTACGCGGTCTTCGGGCAACCGATCGCGCATTCGCGTTCACCCTGGATCCACGCGCGCTTCGCCGAGCAGACCCGCATCGCGCTCGAATACCGCGCGATCGAGGCCGGCGTCGCCGGATTCGGTGCCGCACTGGCCGCGTTCGAGGCCGGCGGCGGCCTCGGTGCCAACGTCACCCTGCCGCTCAAGGCCGAGGCGCCGCGCCACTGCAAGTCGCTGAGCGAACGGGCGCAGCGCGCCGGCGTGGTCAACACGCTGTCACGGCTGGACGACGGCGGCTGGCACGGCGACAACACCGACGGCATCGGCCTGGTCCAGGACCTCGCGACCCGCCACCGCCAGGATATCCGCGGCCGGCGCACGCTGGTGCTGGGCGCGGGCGGCGCCGTGCAGGGCGTGCTGGTCGCGCTGCTCGAAGCCGGCCTCGATTCGATCGTGATCGCCAACCGCACGCCGGCCAGGGCCGACGCGCTGGCCGACCGCATCGGCGAGCCGGGCCGGGTGAGCACCGTGTACTGGGAGGACCTGCACGACGCCGGCGCCTTCGAGATGGTGGTCAACGGCACCGCGGCCGGCCACCAGCGCGAAGCGCTGGTGCTGCCATTCAGCCTGATCGGCCGGCGCGCCGTGGTGTACGACATGAATTACGGCCGCGCCGCGATCGACTTCCTGGCCTGGGGCCGCGCCGCGGGCAGCGAACACGTGTACGACGGTGCCGGCATGCTGGTGGAGCAGGCAGCAGAGGCCTTCGAGCGCTGGCATGGCGTGCGCCCGGAGACCGATCCGGTCTACGCGCAGCTGCGCCACTTGCTCGACCATCCCTGAGCCCCCGCCATGAGCCCGCCGTTCGCCTGCCGGATCGGCTGCGGCGCCTGCTGCATCGCGCTTTCGATCAGTTCGCCGATTCCCGGCATGCCGCGCGGCAAGCCCGCGGGCGTGCGCTGCGCGCAGCTGACCGACGACAACCGTTGCGCGATCTTCGGCCGCCCCGAGCGACCCGCCGTGTGCGTGCGGCTGCGGCCGGAGCCGGCGATGTGCGGCGCAAGCTTCGACGAGGCGATGGCGAACATCGCCGCCCTTGAAACCGCCACCCAACCGGATCGACGGCCCCTGTAGGAGCGCACCTTGTGCGCGACCGTGGCCTGCCAGGCGCACATCGCGACAACGGAAACCGAGGTCAGCGTGCAAGTCCGCGGTCGCGCACAAGGTGCGCTCCTACAGGGGGCGCTGGTCAAGCCGCAGGGAGTCCAGGGTGGGCCTCACTGCGCGGCCAGGTACTCGTCCTTGAGCTTGACGTAGTGGTACGCGGAGTAGTGCAGCTGCTCGATCTCGCGATCGCTGAGCTTGCGCACGCAGCGCGCCGGGTTGCCGACCCACAACTCGCCCTCGCCAACCACCTTGCCCGGCGCGATCACGGCGCCGGCGCCCACCAGCGCATGGCGGCGCACCACCGCGCCGTCGAGCACGGTGGCGTGCATGCCGATCAGGCAGGCGTCCTCGATGGTGCAGGCGTGGATCACGGCCGCATGTCCCACGGTCACGTCGCTGCCGATCCGGGTCGGGAAACCGCCCGGGCTGTAGGGGCCGTCGTGGGTGACGTGGACGATGGCGCCATCCTGCACGTTGCTGCGGGCGCCGATCGCGATCGAGTTGACGTCGCCGCGGATCACGGTACCCGGCCACACCGAAACGTCATCGCCCAACGTCACGTCGCCGACCACGATGCCCGAGGGATCGAGGTAGACGCGCTCGCCCAGGGTGGGCAGGCGACCGCGGAAGGCGCGCAGGGTCATGGGGACGATTCAGGGACGGAAAGGACGCGGATGCTAGCATTTGCGCCATGAATGCCCAGCTGAAGCCCCCCGTGGCGGCCGCTCCGCCGGCCATGGCAGAAACCCTCGCCCGGCTGCGCGCCGCCCAGCAGGCGCAGACCCCGGACCTGGCCCAGCGACTGGACGATCTTGCGCGCCTGCGCGATCGCTTCAAGGCCTGCCTGCCGGCGCTGGCCGAGGCCATGAGCGCCGACTTCGGCCGCCGCTCGCGCCACGAGTCGCTGTTCTCCGACGGCATGACGGTGCTGCACGAGATCGACTACACGCGCTCGCACCTGCGCCGCTTCATGCGCGCGCGCGGCGGCATGGCCGACTGGCTGTTCTGGCCGGCGCGGGTCGAGGTGCGATACCAGCCGCTGGGCGTGGTCGGGATCATCTCGCCGTGGAATTACCCGGTGAACCTGGCCCTGATGCCGCTGGTGGCGGCGATCGGCGCCGGCAACCACGTGATGCTCAAGCCGTCCGAGCACACGCCGCGCACCAGCCAGGTGCTGGCCGAGTTGCTGGCCGACGCCTTCCCGGCCGATCGCGTGGCGACGGTGCTCGGCGACGCCGGGGTCGCGGCGTCCTTTGCGGCGCTGCCCTTCGACCACCTGTTCTTCACCGGCTCGACCGAGGTCGGTCGCAAGGTGATGGCGGCCGCGGCACCGAACCTCACGCCGGTCACGCTGGAACTCGGCGGCAAGTCGCCGGCGATCATCGCGCCGGACTATCCGATCCGCACCGCCACCGAGCGCATCGCCTACGGCAAGTTCCTCAATGCCGGCCAGACCTGCATCGCGCCCGACTACGTGCTGCTGCCGCGCGCGCAGATCCCCGGCTTCGTGGAGGCGATGCGCGAATATGTCAGTCGCGCCTACCCCGATGCCGTGGCCAGCCCGGACTACACCAGCATCATCAACGACCGCCAGTACGCGCGCCTGTCGAAGTACCTCGACGAGGCGCGGGCGCGCGGCGCCACCGTGATCGAACTGGGCGCGCACGACCGCGCGCGGCGCGTGCTGGCGCCGACGCTGGTGCTCGACGCGCCGACCGACCTCGCCCTGATGCGCGACGAGATCTTCGGGCCGATCCTGCCCCTGATCGCCTGCGAATCGGTCGAGGCCGCGATCGCGCACGTCAACGCCGGGCCGCGCCCGCTCGCGCTGTACCACTTCGACCACGACCGGGCGCGCACGCGCCGGGTCCTCGACGGCACGGTCGCCGGCGGGGTCACGATCAACGACGTGGTGCTGCACATCGCGCAGAGCGAACTGCCCTTCGGTGGCGTCGGTCCGTCGGGCATGGGCCACTACCACGGGCGCGAGGGCTTCCTCGCCTTCAGCAAGCAGAAGCCGGTGATGTACCAGGCGCGCTGGAGCAGCATGGCGTTCATGCGGCCGCCCTACGGGAAGCTGGCCGATTTCCTGGTCCGATTCCTGACCCGCTGAGTAGTCCTGCGGCTTCAAGGCGGCTGGAAGGCCTATCGCGCGCAGAGCGCGCTCCTACAGGGCGATGCCTTGTAGGAGCGCGCTCTGCGCGCGATGGACCTCTCAATGCAGCGAACGAGCCCCGCGCCAGCGGCGCACGCGCTTGGGCGCTGGCGGCAGCGAATCCTCGCTGCCCGGCGGATGGTCGAGCCAGTACTGCTGCACCGCGTGCACGGTCGCGCCGATCTGGTTGAGCGCGGCCTCGTAGCCGGCGTCGTCCAGCGGCTGCGCCGGCGCCAGCTCGTCGTCCTCGAGCAATCCATCGTGGCCGGCCAGCGCCAGGATCGGGCCGAGCAGGTCGAGCAGGCGCGGATCCGCCGCCAGCCGTGCATCCCACAAGGCCGCGCGCAGGTCGACCCCGCGGCCGAAGCCCTCGCACCAGCCGCGGCCGCTGTGGCGCAGCTCGCCGCTCTCGTCGGACTCGGACAGGATCGGCTCCCACTCCATCGAGTCGAGCGCGCGTTCGACGTCGTCGCGCATCCGCACCAGCAGCGCGTACGACCGCCCGGCCGCCTCCACCGATTCGAAGGGCTTGTCGGCGTCGAGCACCTGCGGCAGCCATTCGTCGACCGCCACCGCGTCGGGCCCGATGATGATCGCGGTCAGCAGGCCGTGCACGCCGTCGAGCAGCAGGTCGTCGTCTCCACCGTGCCCCGAAAGCAGCTGGTGCAGTTCCTCGAGCTCGGCGTCGTCGAGCCAGGTGTCGTCGTCGCCCACGTCAGGCGAACTCCGCCCAGACCGGCGCGTGGTCGGAGGGGCGATCCCAGGTGCGTGGATCGCGATCGATGCCGGCGCCGCGGCAACGCGCGCGCAAGGCCGCGCTGGCCAGCACCAGGTCGATGCGCAGGCCGAGGTTGCGCCGGAACGCGGCCTGGCGGTAGTCCCACCAGCTGAAGTTCCCGGGGCCGGATTCGAACAGGCGGTAGGTATCGTGCAGGCCCGCGTCCATGATCGCGCGCAGCGCCTCGCGCTCGGGCGTGGAGCACAGCACCTGCTCGCGCCAGGCCTCGGGATCGTGCACGTCGCGGTCCTCGGGCGCGACGTTGAAGTCGCCCAGCACCACCAGTTCGGGATGGTTCGCGGCTTCGGCGCGCAGCCATTGCGCCACCGCGCGCATCCACTCGAGCTTGTAGGCGTACTTGTCGCTGCCCACCGCCTGCCCGTTGACCACGTACAGGTTGACCACGCGCACCGTGCCGACAGTGACCGCCAGCACGCGGCGCTGCTCGTCGGCGAATCCCGGGATGGCCGCCAGCGGGTCGCGCGGCGCGGATCGCGCGAGCACGGCGACGCCGTTGTAGGTCTTCTGCCCGCTGTGCACGCACTGGTAGCCCAGCGCGGCGATGGCCGCATCCGGGAAAGCATGGTCCTCGAGCTTGGTCTCCTGCAGCGCGACAATGTCGGGCTGCGCGAGCTTGAGCCACTCCTCCAGGTGCGGCAGCCGCACCTTGAGCGAGTTGACGTTCCAGGACGCGATCTTCATGCCGCCAGTCTACCCCCGCCTACCGTCGCCTTTGTAGGAGCGCACCTTGTGCGCGACCGCGGAGTCACGCACTGGCCCGGCATCCAGCAAATGCGGTGCGCGCCCGACCGTCCACGGTCGCGCACAAGCGCCTGCCCCGGCGAAAGCCGGGGCGCGCTCCTGCAAAGTCCGCGGCCCGGGTCGCGCAGCCCCGACCCGGGGACTATCTCACCAGGGGCCGCACGGTCGTGAAGCCGCCGTCCACGGCGATCACCTGCCCGGTCAGGCGCGCCGAATCCGGCGACAGCAACCAGTCCATTACCGCAGCCACCTGGTCGGCGGTCTGCACGCCGCCGAGCGGATATTGCTTCGCGGCGCCGTCGCGCATCACGGGCTGCCTCAGCAGGCCCTCGGTCAGCGGCGTGTCGGTCATGCCCGGCGCGACCGCGTTGATGCGCAGGCCCTGTCCCGCATAGGTCGCGGCGGCGCCGCGCACCAGCGCCTCCACGCCACCTTTGGCGGCGGCGATGGCCTCGTGGTTGGCCACGCCGATGCGCGCCACGACCGAACTCGCGAACACGGCGGCGCCGGGCGCGCCACCGAGCGCGGCGATCCAGGCCTGCAAGGTCCACAGGCTGCTCTCGAGGTTGACGCGCAGCACTTCGCGCGCGGCCTCGGTCCGGGTGCGATGCAGCGGCGCGATCAGCGTGCTGCCCACGGCATGGGCGAGCCAGGACGGCGCGGCGCCGAGCTGCTCGCGGCAGGCCGCGAAGGCGGCGGCGGCGCCCTCGGGCGTGGTGGTGTCGGCCGCGATGCGGGCTGTGGCCGGCAACTCCGCCAGTGCGGCGGCGTCGCGGCCCACCGCGGCCACGCGCAGGCCGCGGGCGCGCAGCCGGGCCACCAGCGCGCGGCCGATGCCGCCGCGCGCGCCGGTGACGAGGGCAATGTCGTTCGGGTCCATGGTCACTCCATCCAGTCGATCATCGGAACCGCTGCGCCAGCGGGCTGGCGGCGATGGCGGCGAGCGGCGCGCCGGCCATGGTCAGGCCACCTCGCCGCGGCGAATCGCCGCGGCACGTTCGCGGATCCCCTGCTTCTGGGCCTCGTCCAGGCGCGCCACGTTCTTCACCTGCAGCGCCATGCGCGGGTTGGCGGCCAGCAACTTCTCGTGGCGCATCAGGAAGTCCCAGTACAGCGTGGTGAAGGGACAGGCCCGCTCGCCCGCGCGCTGCGCAGGGTCGTAGCGGCAGCCCTGGCAGTGCGGGCTCATGCGCTGGATGTACTTGCCGGTCGCCACGTAGGGCTTGCTCGCCATCAGGCCGCCGTCGGCGTACTGGCTCATGCCCAGGGTGTTCGGAAGCTCGACCCATTCGACCGCATCGACGTAGACCGCCAGGTACCAGGCATGCACTTGCCGCGGCTCCACGCCGTACATCAGCGCGTAGAGGCCGGTGACCATCAGGCGCTGGATGTGATGGGCGTAGCCGTGCGCCAGCGTCTGCGCCAGCGCATCGCGCAGGCAGGCCATCTCGGTGGCGCCGGTCCAGTACCAGGCCGGCAGGTCCTCGCGCGCATCCAGCGCGTTGAGACCGGCGTAGCCGGGCATGCGGGTCCAGTAGATGCCGCGCACGTACTCGCGCCAACCGAGGATCTGGCGCACGAAGCCTTCCACACTGGCCAGCGGCGCGGCGCCAGCCCGGTATGCAGCCACGGCCGCGTCCACTACCTCGCGCGGATCCAGCAGCTTCAGGTTCAGCGCGGCCGCGAGATGCGCGTGGTACAGCCACGGCTCGCCCGGCCACATCGCGTCCTGGTAGCGGCCGAACAGCGGCAGGCGCTCGGTGATGAAGCGCTGCAGCGCGACCAGCGCCTGCTCGCGCGTGACTGGCCAGGCGAAGTCGTCCAGCCGGCCGGGGTGGGTGGCAAAGCGCTCGGCGACCAGCGCGATCACCTCGCGCGTGAGCGCGTCGGGCGGAAACACCGCGCGCGGCGGCACGGCGCCGGGGCCCGCGGCGGCGAAGGCCCCGCGGTTGTCGGGGTCGAAGTTCCACTGGCCGCCTTCGGGCGCGTCGCCCTGCATGAGCACGGCGTGGCGCTGGCGCATCTCGCGGTAGAAGTACTCCATGCGCAGCGACTTGCGGCCCCGCGCGTGCGCCGCGAACTCGCGCAAGCTGCAATAGAAGTGCCGGTCCTCGCGGATATCCAGCGGCAGCCCGCAGGCCTGCGCCGCGGCCTCGATGGCCTCCAGCACGCGCCAGTCGCCCGGTGCCGTCAGCACCAGCCGCGCGGGTCGCAGGCGCCCGATGTCTGCCTCCAGCTGCGCCCGCAGGCTGCCGCGGTTGGACTGGTCGTCCAGCCGCTTGTAGTGCAAGGGCCGGCCGGCCGCGCGCAGCGCTTGCGCGAAGTGGCGCATCGCGGCCAGGAACATCACCGTGCGCGGCTTGCTCGACCACACATGGGTCGATTCCTCCGCCACCTCGGCCATCCACACCGCGTCGTGCGCGGGGTCGAAGCCATCGAAGGCCGCGGCGTCGAGGTCGAGCTGGTCGCCCAGCACGAGCACCAGGTGGCGCAGTTCAGCCACGCGCTGTCCGGGCGCGCCGGCAGGCATTGGAGCAGAACTTCACCTCGTCCCAGTTACGGGACCACCGGCGACGCCAGGTCATCGGCCGGCCGCAGGCCGCGCAGGGCTTGCTGGGCAGGGTGGCCTTGTTGCCGCGGAATGCGGGGGCGGAGGTGGTCATCGGCGATGCCTTGGGCTCGTGGTCAGGCACTTGACCATCGACCCTACGCGAAACGAGTTCAACACCGCGTCATGATGGACGACGCGGTGTTGACGACCGCCGCGATCGCCCCTGTAGGAGCGCACCTTGTGCGCGACCGCGGACCAACAGGCGGCGGTCGCTTGATCGGAAGCCGGGGCAGCGTGATGGTCTGCGGTCGCGCACAAGGTGCGCTCCTACAGGGGCGACGCTTGCAGGACGGTCTCCGCTACGCGGCGAGGCCGTAGCTGCGCAGCAGCGCGCCGGGATCGGGTTCGCGGCCGCGGAACTCGACGAAGCTCTCCAGCGCGGGGCGCGAGCCGCCGACGGCGAGGATGCTGCGGCGGAACGCGGCGCCGGTCGCGCGATCGAGCACGCCGGCCTCGACGAAGCGCTCGAAGGCATCCGCCGACAGCACTTCGGCCCACAGGTAGCTGTAGTAGCCCGCGTCGTAGCCGCCGCTGAAGATGTGGGTGAAGGTCCACGGCATGCGCTGCCACGCCGGCGGGCGCATCACCGCGACCTCGTCGCGCACCTGGTCCAGCAGTTCCAGCAGGCGCGGCCCCTGCGCCGGGTCGTATTCCAGGTGCAGGCGGAAGTCGAAAAGGCCGAACTCCAGCTGCCGCACCAGGAACATCCCGGCGTGGAAGTGCCGGGTCGCGGTCAGGCGCCGGAACAGGTCCTCCGGCAACGGCGCGCCGCTCGCATGGTGGCGCGCGAACAGGTCCAGCGCCTCGCGCTGCCAGGCGAAGTTCTCCATGAACTGGCTGGGCAGTTCCACCGCGTCCCACTCCACGCCGCTGATCCCCGCCACGCTGGGCCAGTCGACCTCGGTGAGCAGGTGGTGCAGGCCGTGCCCGAACTCGTGGAACAGCGTCACCACGTCGTCGTGCGTGAGCAGCGAGGGCAGCGATTCGGTCGGCGGCGCGAAGTTGCAGGTCAGGTACGCCACCGGCCGCTGCAGGCCATCGGCGTGCCGGCGTCGCGTGCGGCACACGTCCATCCAGGCGCCGGGCCGCTTGCCGGCACGGGCGTACAGGTCGAGGTAGACCCCGGCGATCACGGCGCCGGATTCGTCGAGCAGGTCGTGGTAGCGCACCTCATCGTCCCAGGCCTCGACCCCGGCCCGCGGCGCCAGCCGCACGCCGAAGACCCGTTGCGCCACCGCCATCAACCCCTCGATCGCGCGCTCCGCCGGGAAGTACGGCTTGAGTTCCTCCTCGCTGAGCGCATAGCGCGTCTCGCGCAGCCGCTCGGCGGCCCAGGCCACGTCCCAGGGCTGCAGCTGGTCGAGGCCGAGCGATTCGCGCGCGAACTGCGCCAGGTCGGCCAGTTCGCGCTGTGCCAGCGGTCGGGCCTTCGCCGCGAGCTCGCGCAGGAACTGCAGCACGCGCGCGGGCGAGCCGGCCATCTTGGTGGCGAGCGACTCCTCGGCCGCGTTGTCGAATCCCAGCAGCTGCGCCGACTCGTGCTTGAGGGCCAGGATGCGGGCCATGCGCGGGCCGTTGTCGAACTGTCCGGCGCACGGCCCCTGTTCCGAGGCGCGGGTCTGGTAGGCGTGGTACACGCGCTCGCGCAGCGCGCGGTCGCGGGCGTGGGTCATGATCGCCTGCACGCTGGGCGAGCGCAGCGTCACCCGGTAGCCGGCGCGCCCCGCCTCCTGCGCGTTGCGGCGCATGATCTCCAGCGCCGATTCCGGTAGCCCGTCCAGCGCATCGGCGCGCTCGATATCCAGCGACCAGGCCTCGGTGGCGTCCATCACCGCCTGGTCGAACTCGGTGCCTAGCTTCGACAGCTCGGTGGCGATTTCGCGGTAGCGCGTGCGCGCCGGTTCCTCCAGGGCGACGCCGGCGAGGCGGAAGTCGCGCAACGAATCGTCGATGATGGTGCGCTGCGCGCGCGTGAGCTGGGCGAAGTCGGCGCGCTCGCGCACCGCGCGCACGGCCTCGTACAAGGCGCGGTTCTGCCCCAGTTCGCTGGAGAAGTCGGTGATGCGCTCGAGCGCCTCGCCGTAGGCCTCGCGCAGCGCCGGGCTGTCCTTGACCGAGTGCAGGTGGTCGACCGGGGACCAGGCGCGGTCGAGCCGGTCCTCCATGTCTTCCAGGGGCTGCAGGAGCGAGTCCCAGTCGCGCGCGGCCGGGTCGGCGCACAGCGCATCCACCCGGGCCTGGTATTCGGCCAGCAGCGCCTCGACCGCGGGCACCACGTGGCGCGGCTCGATCGAACGGAACAGCGGCAGCTCGGCGGCCGCGAGCAGGGGATTGGTCTCGGTCATGGGAAATTCGGGCGTGGGGACGCCATCAGGGTGGGCGCGCGCGGCCGCGTTTTCAAGCGCCGGCCGCCGCCGGCCCGCACCCCGGCCGCCCGATCGCAGTAGCATCCCCGCACCGCCGGCGATCGCTCCCCTCCGCATGAACCCCGTGCCGCCGATCGACCCCAAGCTGCTGGCCGATACCGTGCCCTGGTTCGCGCACATGCCGGAACCGGTGCGCGAGTGGCTGGTCGGCGAGTTCGAGGCCCTCACGCTGCCCGGTGGCGCGACCCTGTTCACCGCCGGCTCGGCTTCCGACTGCGTGTACCTGCTGCTGTCCGGCTCGCTCGGCGCCTTCGCGCCCGACGATCCTGCGCGCGTGATCGGACAGGTGGTGGCCGGCGAAGCCGTGGGCGAGACCGGCCTCATCACCGGCCGCCCGCGCAGCGCCACCGTGCGCGCGCTGCGCGATTCCGAACTGCTGCGCCTGGGCCGACCGAAGTTCGAGGAACTCGCCCACCGCGCGCCGCAGGCCGCGATGGCCATGGCGCGCCAGGCGCTGGACCGCGCCACCGTGCCGCAGGGCCAGCGCCAGACCCTGGGTCCGCGCACGCTGGCGCTGCTGCCGCAGACCGAGGGCGTCGACGTGTCCGGCTTCGCCCGCACGCTCGCCGCCGCGCTGACCCGTTACGGCAGCGTCACCACCGTGGGCGCCGGCGACGGCCAGGGCCACGATCCGGCCTGGTTCGCCGCGCTCGAGGCCCAGCACCGCTATGTGATCTACATCGCCAACGCCGCCGACGATGCCTGGCGCCAGCTCACCCTGCGCCAGGCCGATGCGCTGGTGTTCCTCGCCGAGCCCGGCGCGCAACCCGCGCCCTGGGCCGAATGCGCACGCGGATTGAGCGCGCCGCTGCCGCGCCCCGAACACCTGGCCCTGGTCCACCAGGGCAAGCCGCGCCTGGGCGCCGGGCGTCGCTGGTCGCGCCTGCGCCCGCGCGCGCAGTTGCACCACGTGCGCAATGCCGACGACGTCGCGCGCGTGGCGCGCCTAGCGGTGGGCCGCAGCTTGAGCCTGGTGCTGTCGGGCGGCGGCGCGCGCGGTTTTGCCCACATCGGCGTGATCAAGGCGCTGCGCGAGGCCGGCATGGCGGTCGACGCCGTGGGCGGCACCAGCATCGGCGCGATCATCGCCGCGGGCCTGGCCTGCGACTGGTCGACCGAGGAGATGATCGCCAACTTCCGCCGCTGCTTCGTCGAGACCAACCCGCTGTCGCAATGGACCCTGCCGGTGGTGTCGATCAAGTCCGGGGCCAAGATCAGCCGCCTGCTGCGCGAGACCTTCGGCGAGCGCGAGATCGAGGACCTGGTCCTGCCCTACTTCTGCGTCAGCGCGGACCTGACCGAGGGCCGCGCCGCGGTGCACCGCAGCGGCCCGGTGTGGCAATGGCTGCGCGCGAGCGTGGCCATCCCCGGCGTGCTGCCGCCGGTGTTCCTCGGCGGCCAGGTCCACGTCGACGGCGGCGTGATCAACAACCTGCCGGTCGACGTGATGCGAGAGACCCACCATGGCGAGGTGATCGCGGTCGACATCGGCGGCGACCACGCCGTGCGCGCGCACGCCGACGAGATCGACCTGCCACCGTGGTGGAAGCTGATCCCCGACCTCTTCGGCCGCGGCAAGCGGCCCGGCATCCTGCAGGTGCTGTTGCGCGCGGGCATGGTCAACTCGGGCGCCGCCACCTTGGCCGCACGCCAGTCCTCGAGCCTGCTGCTGGCGCCGGCGCTGGGCAACATCGACCTGCTCGACTGGCAGGCCTTCGACCGCGCCGTCGACATCGGCTACCAGTGCGCGGTGCGCACCCTGGGCGGGGATTTCGACAGCTTCTCGGCGCAGGCGCCGCTGGTGGGCTAGCGCTTGGCGGCGGCGCCATCCTGAAAAAGGGGCCAGAGTGAATTATCGTTTGAAACGGATATTCACTCTGGCCCCTTTTTTGGGCCCCTTTTTTGCGGGCGCCGCTGGTGGGCCAGCGGATGGGGACGGCGCCATCTGGCGCGTGAATCGGGGGTTCGCGCCGGCCTGTCGTTGCGGTGCACGTGCGGGAGGAGCCGATGTTCGACGTCATCATCGTGGGTGCGGGGACGGCAGGGTGCGTGCTGGCCGAGGCGCTCACCCGCTCTGGCCGGCGCAGGGTGCTGCTGGTCGAGGCCGGCGGCGAGCCGGCCAGCCGCTTCGTGACGATCCCGGCCGGATTCACCAAGCTCTTCAAGGGGCCGCTGGACTGGAACCTGGAAAGCGAACCGCAGGCCGGCGCGGGCGGCGTGCGCATCTACACCCCGCGCGGCCGCATGCTCGGCGGCTCGTCGAACATGAATGCGCAGATCCACCAGTGGTGCCACCCCGCCGATTTCGAGGGCTGGGTCGGCGCGGGCGCGAGCGGCTGGGGCTGGGGCGACGTCGCCCCGGTATTCAAGGCCCAGGAGCGCTGGCTGGGCGCCGACGGCGACGCGACGCGCGGCCGCGACGGGCCGATGGTGGTCTCGCCCAACCACAACGCGCGCCGGTCGGCCCATGCCTTCGTGCAAGCAGCGCGCGCCAGTGGCCTCGGCACGCAGCCGCACTACAACGGACAGGCCTTCCAGGGCGCCTGGATGTGCGAGCTCGCGCACCGTGATGGCAAGCGCTACAGCTGCTACGACGCCTACCTCAAGCCCGCGATGCGCAGGCCCAACCTCGAGGTACTGATCGACGCGCACGTGAGCCGGATCCTGCTCGAGGAGGGGCGTGCTACCGGGCTGGAGGTTCATCGCGGGGGGAAGGCGCAGTCGTTCCGGTCGGGCGCCGTGGTGCTCGCCGCCGGCGCCTTCGGAACGCCGCAGCTGCTCATGCTGTCCGGCATCGGGCCGGCCGCGGAACTGGCGCGGCACGGCATCACGCCCGTGCTCGACGCGCCCGAGGTGGGTGCCAACCTGCAGGACCATCCGGTGGCCGGTGTCAGCTTCAACACGCCGGGGACCGACACCCTGTTGCGCGCGGAGTCGCTGCGCAGCCTGTTCGACTACCTGCTGCGCAAGCGCGGCATGCTGGCCTCGAACGGCGTCGAGGCCTTTGCTTTCACCCAGGTCGAGCCGGGGCCGGTGTCGGCGCCCGACCTGGAACTCATCTTCCTGCCCTTCGAGCGCCGCAACCACTTCCTGGAACCGCCACGGGTGCACGCCTTCAGCATCGGCACCGCGGTGGTGGCCCCGCGGTCGCGCGGACGCCTCTCGCTGCGCAGCGCGGATCCGCTGGCGGCGCCCGCCATTGACCTCGGCCTCCTGACCGATCCCGAGGGCATCGACCGCAAGGTCCTGCTGGCCGGCGCCCGCTTGGCGCGCCGCATCGCCGCGACTGCGCCGCTGGCGGCGGAGAACGCGGGCGAACTGAGTCCCGGAGCCGGGACGCAGTCGGACGAGGCCCTGCTGGCGCACCTTCACGCCGACCTGCAGACCGTCTACCACCCCAGCAGCACCTGCCGCATGGGCTCGGACGCCCGGGCAGTGGTCGATCCGCAACTGCGCGTGCACGGCGTGCGCGGCCTGTGGGTCGCGGACGCCTCGGTGATGCCCAGCGTCCCGCGCGGCCATCCCAACGCGGTGGTAGCGATGATCGCCCAGCGTGCCGCCGGCTGGATCGACGGCGCCGGCGCATAGCCCGGATGCGGGGCTGCAGCAGCAGACCGTATACGTTCCGCCACCCAAGTCGAGGAGCAAGGGTGACATGAAGACGTTGCTGGGCCTGGTGTTGTCGTGCCTGCTGGTGGCGGACGCCGTGCGCGCCGCTGAGCCCGTGCTTGGCCTGCCCTGCGAGGGATGCGAGCTGGTGTTCGCCGGGATGCCCGCCGAGCCTGGGTCGCGGGCCCGCATCGCGCCAGTCGACGCCAAGGGCGAGCCGATGACCATCGAGGGCACGGTGCGCACGCGCGATGGCGTTGCGGCGGCCGGCATCGTCGTCTATGCCTACCAGACCGATGCGCACGGTTCCTATCCGCGGGGCAACACGCGCCATGGGTTGCTGCGCGGCTGGGTCCGCACGGATGCGCAGGGCCGCTATCGCTTCGATACGGTGCGGCCTGGCGCGTACCCGATGCGCAGCGATCCGCAGCACGTGCACCTGCACGTGGTCGAGCCCGGTCGCGGCACGTATTACATCGACGACCTCGTGTTCGATGACGATCCGAGGCTCACCGCCGCGCAGCGCGAGCGGCAAAGCGGTCGCGGCGGATACGGGATCGCCCATCCGGTCCGCGATGCCGATGGCGTGTGGCAGGTGCGGCGGGACATCGCCTTGGGCGCGGGAATCCCCGCCTACCTCGCGGACTGACGCGCGGTCGGCGCGCGCCGGCGCCCCGCATGCCGCCTCATTCGAAGCCGTCGGCCAGGATCACGCTGGCAGGTGCATCCGGGCGGGTATCGCAATCGGCCTCGCCGTCGTATTCGACCGCGCCGATGTCATTGAGTCCGTCGTCGCGGTCGTCGCCGCAGTAGTCGTCGATCACCGCGGTGCCGCCCGCACCCTGATCCACCAGCGCCGCGACATCGAGGGCACGGAAGTCGGCATTGACGGGATCCTGGAACCAGGCCTGCATCGTCGCGAGCGCGACATTGGCCAGGTTGCCGGACTGCGTACTGGTGCCGCCGTCGCGATTGCGGATGGCGCCGGTCAGCGCGTTGTTGCGCAGGGTGGCGCTGCTGGTCGCGAAACGCACGTCGATGCCGGTGGTGGCATACAGCGTGTTGTGGTCGACCAGG
>Ga0209477_1000303_pt1 | contig 30079 bp, 30 predicted proteins | sample KloWWTupernatant_FD_187180 | JGI IMG/M metagenome (GOLD analysis project Ga0209477, IMG submission 187180) | Active sludge microbial communities from Klosterneuburg, Austria, studying microevolution and ecology of nitrifiers - Klosterneuburg... | ecosystem: Engineered > WWTP > Aerobic digester >...
CCGGCGCGCCAGCCGAAGGCGTCCTGCACGCGCGCGAGGAAGGTGGCATCGTCGAGCGCGGCCACCGCATCGGCGTGGTCGCGCGCAACCCCGTGCACCAACCCGTAGTGGCCATCGCCGCGCGGCAGCAGCGCGGTCGGCCCACTGTCGGTCAGGCGCTCCCAGGCGGTGCCATCGGGCGGCCGCTGGGTGCGCAGGCGCGCCACCAACAGGGTCTGTGCATAGTCGTGCTCGCGCGCCGAGATGCCGAGTGCGTCGCGCACCGAGCTGCGGCTGCCATCGGCGGCGACCAGCAGGCGCGTGCGCAGTTCGCGTTCGCCGCCGGCATCGACGATCCGCACCACCCGCTGCGCCGCGTCGGCATCGGCATCGGCCAGGCCGACGAAGCGCGCCGGACGGTAGCGGGTCAACCGCGACAGCTGCGACAGGCGCGTTTCCAGTGCCTCGCCGAAATCGCGCGCAACCACGACCTGGCCGAATCGGTCGCGGCCATGCGCGCGTGCATCCAGCCGGATGCGGCCGAAGTCGCCGGCGCGGCTGACGTGGATGCGCCGGATCGCGCCGGTCGGCGCGGCCAGCAACGGCATCACCCCGAGCGCAGCCAGCGCATTCACGGTGGCCTCGGCGAAGCTCAGGTTGCGCTGGTCGAACACCGCCGGCAACGCGCCCGCGGGGGTGGCCTCGAGCATGCCGACATCCAGGCCCTGGGCATCCAGCGCGATCGCCAGGCTGGCGCCGACCAGGCCGCCGCCGACGATCAGCACGTCGTGCAGGGGCATGGTGTCGTTGGGGGTTGCGGTCATTGCGTTATGCTAACGGCTCCGCTGTCCGCCGATCGAAACGCCATGAATCGCCCCCTGCTTTCCTCCGGCCCCGACCTGCCCGCCGCGGGCCCGCTGGCCCTCGCCGCGTTGATCTTCATCGCCGCCCTGAGCCGGGTGCTGCCGCACCCGCCGAATTTCTCGCCGATCGAGGCGGTGGCACTGTTCGGCGGCGCCTATTTCGCCAGCCGCCGCTGGGCGCTGCTGGTGCCACTGGTGGCGATGTTCGCCTCCGACCTGGTGCTGGGCCTGGCCAATGGCGGCATCTACTGGGACTACTTCCGCAGCGCCGGCTACCTGCTGGTCTATGCCTGTATCGCGCTGTCCACGGTGCTCGGCTTCGGCCTGCGCGGCAGGGTCAGCGGCAGCCGCGTGCTGGGCTATTCGCTGGCCGGCTCCATGCTGTTCTTCGTGGTCACCAACTTCGGGGCCTGGCTGTCCGACCCGGCCTACCCGAAGACCATCGCCGGCCTGGTCGCGGCCTACCTGGCCGGGGTGCCGTTCTTCCAGTGGACGGTGCTGGGCACGCTGGCCTATGCCGCCCTGCTGTTCGGCGGCTTCGAACTGCTGCGCAAGCACGTGCCCGCGCTGCGGGCGCAGACGGCCTGACCCGCGGCGATGGGCAACCGCCTGTCGAAGATCTACACCAGGACCGGCGACGACGGCACCACCGGCCTCGGCGACGGCACCCGCGTGGCCAAGGATTCGGCGCGGGTCAACGCCTATGGCACGGTTGACGAGGCCAATTCCTGCATCGGCGTGCTGCTCGCCGGCGAAGTGCCGGATGACGTGCGCGCGCTGCTGACCCGGATCCAGCACCAGCTGTTCGACCTTGGCGGCGAGTTGTGCATTCCCGGGCATGCGGCGATCTTCGATGCCGACATCGATGCGCTGGAGGCAAGGCTCGACCACTACAACGAAGGGCTGCCGGTGCTGAAGGAGTTCATCCTGCCCGGCGGCGGCGAGGCGGCGGCGCGTTGCCACGTCGCCCGCACCGTGGTGCGCCGCGCAGAGCGCGATACCGTCACCCTCTCCCGCCACGACGCGGTGCGGCCGCAGGCGATCCGCTACCTCAACCGGTTGTCGGACCTGCTGTTCGTGCTGTCGCGGGTGCTTGCACGCGCCGGCGGGCACGGCGAGGTGCTGTGGGAACACGACCGCCGCCGATGAGCCGCGCTTGAGCCTGCGCATCTACACCCATCCCGCCTGCCTGTGGCACGACACCGGCCCCGAGCACGCGGAGCGACCTGAGCGCCTGCGCAGCGTGATCGATGCGCTGATCGCCGCCTTCCCCGAACTCGACTGGCGCGAGGCGCCGCGGGCCAGCCGTGGCCAGTTGCTGCGCGCGCACGCGCCGGACCTGCTGCAGGCGGTGCTGGAGACCAATCCGCGCGAGCGCATGCTGCTGGATCCGGACACGGTGCTGTCGCCGGCCTCGGCGGAAGCGGCGCTGCGCGCCGCCGGCGCCGGCGTGGCGGCAGTGGATGCGGTGCTGGGCGACACCACCACCCGTGCCTTCTGCGCGGTCCGCCCGCCCGGGCACCACGCCACCCACGATGTCGCGATGGGGTTCTGCCTGTTCAACAGCATCGCGGTGGCGGCGTTGCATGCGCTGGATGCGCACGGGCTGGAGCGGGTGGCGGTGGTCGACTTCGACGTCCACCACGGCAACGGCACCCAGGCGATCTTCGAGCGCGATCCGCGGGTGCTGTACGCCAGCTCGCACCAGTGGCCGCTGTATCCGGACAGTGGCGCGCGCTCGGAAACCGGCGTCGGCAACATCTTCAATGCGCCGCTGCCGCCGGAAACGGATGGCGCGCGGTTCCGCGCCGCGTGGTCGGGCAGCCTGCTGCCGGCGATCGATGCGTTCAGGCCGCAACTGCTGCTGGTGTCGGCCGGGTTCGACGCCCACCGCCGCGATCCGCTCGCGGAATTGCGGCTGGAGGCGGGCGACTTCGGCTGGATCGCCCGCGAGCTGGTGCAACTGGCGAACCGCCACTGCCGCGGGCGCATCGTGTCGATGCTGGAGGGCGGCTACGACCTCGAGGCACTGGCCGAGTCCAGCGTCGCCCACGTGCGCGAGTTGCTGGCCTGATCAGGCGCCGGCAGCGTCCACCAAGAACACCAACGAAGCCGAGTTGACGCAATAGCGCCGCCCGGTCGGTGCCGGCCCGTCGGCGGACCGCGGCAGGCCGCGAACTGCTGCGGATCCAGGCGCTGGCGCCATTCGCCTTCGGACTGCGGCAGGGCGCTGGCGGGCGGGTCCTGGCCGGGCTTCGCGGGTTCCCCGGGATTCGGCCGGGCCAGCCTTGACCCGGGCGGGCCAGGGCGCTTCGCGGTTTGCCCGCACCGCGCCGTTCCGGCAAGCTAGCCGTTGGATCCTGTCATCTGGATTGTCCGTGCGCCCAGCCCTGCGCCTGCTGCCGTTGTCCCTGTGCATCGCCGTCTCCCTCAACGCCCGTGCCGGCGACGACATGCCGCAGAACTGGAGCCTGTGCCCGGTGCAGGACGTGGTGAAGCCGTTCGCGGAGGCGCAGGCCGCCCCGGAAGGCATCGGCATCGACAACACCGAGCAGGCCACCGACATCGAGGGCGATGCGCTGACCGGCACCGAGGAAAACCCGGTGTTCAACGGCAACGTGACCCTGCGCCGCGGCGACCAGTTCATGGGCGCGGACCAGCTGACCTACGACAAGGGCCAGGAGCACTACACCGCCGAGGGCAGCATCCGCTACCAGGGCTCCGGCCTGCGCATGACCGCCACGCGCGCCGAGGGCGACCAGGCCAAGGACGTCCACACCATCCATGACCTCGACTACCAGTTGCTGGCGAATCGCGGCAACGGCGGCGCCGAGCGCGTGACCCTGACCGGCGACATCGGCTCGCTGCATGGCGCAACCTATTCCACCTGCGCGCCGGACGCCCGCCATTGGGAACTGCGCGCGAACCGGATCGACATCGATACCGAGAAGGGCATGGCGGTCGCCCGCGGCGCCACCCTGCGGGTCGGCCAGGTGCCGATCATCTACCTGCCCTGGTTCATGTTCCCGACCGACGAGCGCCGCCGCACCGGGCTGTTGTTTCCGTCGGTCTCCAATTCCAGCCGCAACGGCTTCGACTGGAAGCAGCCGATCTACCTGAACCTGGCCCCGAACTACGACGCCACCCTCAACCCGCGGCTGATGACCAACCGCGGCGTGCAGCTGGGCGCGCAGTTCCGCTACCTGGTCGAGGGCGGCGCCGGCGTCGTCGATGGCACCTGGATGCCGGACGACGACCTGCGCGACAGCGACCGCAGCATGATCAGGTACGGCGCGTTCCAGAACGTCAACCGCAACTGGCAGGCGCGCGCCAACCTGAACTGGATCAGCGACTCCCGCTATTACGAAGACTTCAGCAGCAGCCTCGACGGCCTCTCGCAGTCCACTTCGTTCAGCGAGATCGGCGTGTACGGCCGCGGCCACGGCTGGGAGGCCGGCATCACCTCCGACTATTGGCAACTGGCCGACTTCACCCTGACCGAGGCGGACCTGCCGTACAACCGGGTGCCGCGGGCCTACGTCCATTGGGAACGCGGCCTCGGCCTGCACTTCGTCGGCGGCGTCGATGCCGAGATGGTGCGGTTCCGGCACCCGCTGTTCGACGCGGGTTCGCGCCTGGACGTGAAGCCCTGGATCAGCCTGCCGCTGGAGGGCGACAGCTGGTTCGTCAAGCCAACCGCGGCGTTCCGCCACACCTCCTACGAGCTCGATGAGAGCCTGACCGCGAGCCGTTCGCGCTCGCGCAGCCAGCCGATCTTCAGCCTCGACAGCGGCCTCTTCTTCGACCGCGACACCCGGGTCAAGGGCAAGGACTACCTGCAGACGATCGAACCGCGCCTGTACTACCTGCACGTGCCCTACGCCTACCAGGACGACATGCCGCTGTTCGACACCCAGCCGCTGACCTTCAGCTGGGGCCAGCTGTTCCGCGACAACCGCTATTCCGGCGCCGACCGCCAGGCCGACGCCAACCAGCTCACGCTGGCGCTGAGCACCCGCATGATCCGCCAGTCGGATGGCCGCGAGCGTTTCTCCGCCAGCCTCGGCCAGATCCGCTACTTCGACGAATCGCGGGTGAGCATCCCGGGCGAGCCGGTCACCGAAAAGGGCCGTTCGGCGTGGGTGGCGGATGCCAACTACGCACCGACCGACCGCTGGACCTTCGGCGCCTCCTACCAGTGGGACCCGAAATTCAACCGCACCGACCTGGCCAGCATCCGCGCCCGCTACCTGCTGCCGGACGATGGCGTGTTCAACCTCGGCTACCGCTATCGCCGCTCGCTGCTGGAACAGGCGGATGTTTCCTTCCTGTACCCGATCAACCCGACCTGGAGCGTCGTCGGCCGCTACTACTACTCGATGTACGACAGCAAGGCACTGGAAACGATTGCCGGGCTGCAATGGGACAGCTGTTGTGTCGCCGTTCGGCTTGTGGCGCGCCGCTACGTGCACAATCGCGCCGGCGACCTCAGCAATTCGGTCCTGCTTGAAATCGAACTGAAGGGGCTCGGCTCGGCCGGCCAGGACACCCGTCGCGCCTTGCGCCGGGCCATCCTCGGCTACAATCGGGACGACCTCTACCTGGTGCCGCCGCAGACCGCCACGGGCCAGCCCACCCCGCCCGCCATCGACACGGTTAACGACGCCAGCCCATGACACTAGCCCCCACCCGCTCCCTGCTCGCCATCGCCCTCGCCGGCCTGCTGTTCGCCGCAGGCGCGCATGCGCAGAGTTACGCCGGCACCGCGCCGGTCGACCGCATCGCCGCGGTGGTGAACGAGGACGTGATCCTGCGCAGCGAGCTGGACCGCGCGGTCGCCAACATCCGCGCGCAGTACGCCGGCAAGGAAGCCCAGTTGCCGCCGCAGGACGTGCTGGAACGGCAGGTGCTGGAGCGCCTGGTGCTGATGCGCCTGCAGCTCGCGCGCGCCACCGATTCCGGCATCACCGCCAGTGACGAGGACCTCGAGCGCGCGGTGCAGGGCGTCGCCGAACAGAACGGCATGAGCGTGGACCAGTTGCGTGCGCGGATCAGCCAGGACGGCATGTCCTTCACCGAGTTCCGCAACAACCTGCGCGATGAAATCGTCACCCAGAAGCTCCGCCAGAGCTTCGCCCAGGGCCGGATCAACGTCAGCGAGGCCGAAGTGGATTCGGCGATGACCGCCGCGGCGGCCTCCATCAGCCAGCAGTTCCGCCTGGCGCACATCCTGGTCGGCACCCCGGACGGCGCGTCCGCCGAACAGCTTGCCACCGCGCAGAAGAAGATCGAAGGGGTCAAGGGCCTGATCGACAAGGGCGAGATGTCCTTCGCCGCCGCCGCCGTGCGCTATTCGGACAGCCCGAATGCGCTGGAGGGCGGCGACCTCGGCTGGCGCGGCCTCAACGAGATCCCGCCGGCCTTCGCGCAGACCATCCAGCAGATGCAGCCCGGCCAGGTGATCGGCCCGATCCGCGGCGCCAGCGGATTCCAGCTGCTGCAGCTGGTCGAGACCCGCAGCCAGGCCGCGGGCGGCGGCGAGCAGGTCACCCAGTTCTCCGCCCGCCAGATCCTGGTCAAGGTCGACGACACGACCGACGACGCGGCCGCCAAGGCGGAAGCCGAGACCCTGGCCGCACGCATCGCAGGTGGCGCAGATTTCGCCAAGCTGGCATCCGAATCCTCCGACGACGATGCGACCAAGCGCCGCGGCGGCGATCTCGGCTGGTTCGGCGCAGACACCTACGGCAATGCGTTCGGCATGCAGGTCGCCGCGCTCTCCGACGGCCAGACCTCGGCCCCGTTCAAGACCGATGCCGGCTGGGTGCTGGTGCAACGCACCTCCAGCCGCCAGGTCATGGCCGGCAGCGACAGCCTGCGCGCGCAGGTGCGGGAGACCATCGGCCGCCGCAAGCTGGAGGACGAGTGGAACCGCTGGACGCGCGAGATGCGCGGCGAAGCCTTCGTCGACGTGCGCGGACTCGACGGCGCGGCCGCCAATCCCGCTACCGGCGGCTGAGCGCGCCCCCGCAGATGCGCCCGCGGCTCGCGCTGGTGCCGGGCGAACCGGCGGGGATCGGCCCGGAGCTGGTGGTCCGCGCGCTTCGGCAGGAGTTCGACGCCGAACTGGTGGTCTTCGGTGATGCCGCCGCGCTCCAGCGTGCCGCACGCGCACTGTCGCTGCCGCTGGAACTGCATCGCGCCGGTGAAGCGCCGGCGTCGCCGCGCAGCACCGGGATCGTCGACATCCCGCACCCGATGGCGGCCGCGTTCGGCACTCCCGAACCCGCGAACGCAGCCTCGGTCGTGCAGGCGCTGCTGGCGGCGGCGCAGGCCTGCGTCGAGGGCACTTGCCACGGCATCGTCACCGGTCCGGTGCACAAGGCCGCGATCAACGACGGCGGCATCGCCTTCACCGGCACCACCGGCCTGCTGGCCGCGCACGCCGGCCGCGAGGTGGTGATGATGCTGGCCAACGACATCGTCCGGGTCGCCCTGCTGACCGTGCACCTGCCGCTGCGCGCGGTCGCCGACGCGGTCACGCCGGCGGCGCTGGCGACCACCTTGCGCATCGTCGATGCAGCGCTGCGTGGCGACTTCGGCATCGCCGAGCCCACCATCGCCGTGCTCGGCCTGAACCCGCACGCCGGCGAAGCCGGGCACCTCGGGCGCGAGGAACTGGACATCATCGAGCCCACGCTGCAGCGCCTGCGCGGCGAGGGCTTGCGCCTGGCCGGCCCGCTGCCGGCGGACACCGCGTTCCTGCCCGGGAAGCTGCGCGGCTTCGACGCGGTGCTGGCGATGTACCACGACCAGGGCCTGCCGGTGCTGAAGTACAGCGATTTCGCCCACGCAGTGAACATCAGCCTGGGCCTGCCCTACCCGCGGGTGGCGGTCGACCACGGCACCGCGCTGGAACTGGCCGGCACCGGCATGGCCGACCCGTCCAGCCTGCTCGCCGCGATCAACGCCTGTGCGCGCTTCGCACGCAACCGGATGCACGCATGAGCACCCGCTTCACCGAGCCGGCCAAGACAAGCCCCTCCGGTTTTTCCGCCGAGGCGAAAAAGCACCTCGGCCAGAATTTCCTGCACGACACCACCGTCATCGCCAAGATCGTGCAGGCACTGGATCCCAAGCCAGGCGATGTGATCGTGGAGATCGGCCCCGGCCAGGGCGCGCTGACCTTCCCCTTGCTGCGCAGGCACGGCGAACTCACCGCGATCGAGTTCGACCGCGACCTGCACGCGCCGCTGCAGGCCGCCGCGCGCGAACACGGGACCCTGCACCTGGTCCAGGGCGACGTGCTCGGCGTGGACTTCAGCGCGCTGGCCGCGGAACTTGCCGGCACCGGCGGACAGATCCGGCTGGTCGGCAACCTGCCCTACAACCTCAGTTCGCCGATCCTGTTCCATGCGCTGGACCATGCCGCCGCGGTGCGCGACATGCACTTCATGCTGCAGAAGGAGGTGGTGGAGCGGATGGCCGCCGGCCCCGGCAGCAAGGTCTATGGGCGCCTGAGCGTCATGCTGCAGGCCTATTGCACGGTCACCCCGCTGTTCATCGTGCCGCCCGGCGCGTTCCGGCCGGCGCCGAAGGTGGAGTCGGCGGTGGTGCGGCTGGTGCCGCGGCCCGCGGCCGAGGTCGAGGTCGGCGATCGCCGCGACTTCGCCAACGTGGTCCGCGCCGCCTTCGGACAGCGCCGCAAGACCCTGCGCAACGCCCTGCACGGGGTCGCCGACAGCGCCCTGATGGAAGCCGCCGGCGTGCGCCCGGATGCGCGCGCCGAGCAGGTCGAGGTCGCCGCCTTCGTTCGCCTCGCCAACCTGCTCGGCGGCGGATGAACGCGCGGCGGTGCCCGGCCGCGTGCGTCACCGCTAGAATGCACGCATGGGCAACACCGACTACATCATCGACATCGCGGTCGACACCTGCTTCCTCGACGACCAGTCCGCGCCGGAGGAAGGCCGCTTCGTCTTCGCCTACACCATCCACATCCGCAACCACGGCAAGGTGCCTGCGCGCGTGCTCGGCCGCCATTGGCTGATCACCGACAGCAACGGCAAGGTGCGCGAAGTGGTCGGCGAGGGCGTGGTCGGCGAGCAGCCCTGGCTGCGTCCGGGCGAGGGCTTCGAGTACACCTCGGGCGCGGTGCTGGAGACCGACATCGGCACCATGCGCGGCAGCTACGACGTGCTCGCCGACGACGGCACCCGCTTCGCCGCGCCGATCCCGGCGTTCACCCTGTCCGTGCCGCGCACGCTGCACTGACGCCGGGACCCGCGCCGTGAGCACATGGGCCATCGGCGACCTGCAGGGTTGCCACGACGTCACCCAGCGCCTGCTGGAGAAGATCCGCTTCGATCCCGCGGTGGACCGGCTGTGGTTCTGCGGCGACCTGGTCAACCGCGGCGGCCAGTCGATCGAGACCCTGCGCCTGGTCCATTCGCTGCGCGCGGTGTCGCACGTGGTGCTGGGCAACCACGACCTGTCGCTGCTGGCGATCGGCGAACGCAGCCCGGACGAACAGCGCAAGGTCAACCCGGACCTGCAGGGCGTGCTGTTCGCCCCGGACGCGCGCGAACTGCTCGACTGGCTGCGCAGCCAGGAACTGGCGCATGTCGACCGCGCGCTCGGCTGGATGATGGTGCACGCCGGGCTGGCGCCGAAGTGGACCACCCAGCTTGCCGAGAAGCATGCGCGCGAAGTCGAGGCCAAGCTGCACGGCGACAACTACCGCAAGCTGCTGAAGAACATGTACGGCGACGGCCCGGAATGGTCGCCGCGGCTGAACGGCGCCGAGCGCGACCGCGCGATCATCAACATCTTCACCCGCATGCGCTATTGCAGCCCGCGCGGGCGCATCGCCTTCGAACACAAGGGCGAACCCGGCAGCCAGCCGCCCGGCCTGTACCCGTGGTATTCGGTCCCGGGCCACGCCCCGCGCGACCTCAAGGTCGTGTGCGGGCACTGGAGCACGCTGGGCCTGTTCGTCGGCCACGGCGTGCATGCGATCGACACCGGCGCGGTGTGGAGCGGCAAGCTCACCGCGCTGCAGCTGGACAGCGAGGACCTTCGCGTGGTGCAGGTGCCCGGCCGCGACGTGCCGGCACCGGCGCCACGGGTGCGGCCGCCGAAGCCGAAGCAACCGTCGCCGCAGCACCGCCACGACGGGCAACGCCGCTAGCTAGCGCGCGGCGCACGCCTGCGGTTGGTTGCGCGTGTAGTCGACGAACGCGAACGCGAATGCATGCGCTGCATCCGCGGGATGCGGCTGGCGCACGCTGACCGTCCATTCGCCCGGATCGAAACGCGGGAAGAACGCGTCGGCGCCGGCGACCGCGGCATCGACGTGGGTCAGGTGCATGTGCGTCGCCAGCGGCAGCGCCAGCGCGTAGACCTCGCCGCCGCCGATCACGCACAGCGCCTCCGCGCCATCGGCGGCCGCCAGCGCCTTGGCATCGGCGATCGAGGCCACCGCCTCCATCCCGTCGAACGGCACGTGGCCACCGCGGGTCAGCACCAGGTTGCGCCGTTTCGGCAGCGCGCGCCCCAGTGATTGCGCGGTCTTGCGCCCCATCAGCACCGGCTGGCCCAGGGTCAGCGCCTTGAACCGCTTGAGATCATCCGGCAGGTGCCAGGGCAAGGCGTTGCCCTTGCCGATGGCGAGGTTGCGGTCCAGCGCGGCGATCAGGGCGATGCGCACCGCCGCCTCAGACCGCCACCGCTGCCTTGATCGCCGGCAGCGGGTCGTAGCCTTCGATCGCGACATCCTCGAAGCGGAAGCCGAAGATGTCCTTCACGCCGGGGTTGAGCTTCAACGTCGGCAGCGCGCGCGGGGTGCGCGCCAGCTGCTCGCGCGCCTGCTGGAAATGATTGCTGTACAGGTGCGCGTCGCCCAGCGTGTGCACGAAATCGCCCACGCCCAGCCCGCAGACCTGCGCCACCATGTGGGTCAGCAGCGCGTAGCTGGCGATGTTGAACGGCACCCCGAGGAAGATGTCGCCGCTGCGCTGGTACAGCTGGCAGCTGAGCTTGCCGTTGGCCACGTAGAACTGGAACAGCGTGTGGCAGGGCATCAGCGCCATCTTCGGCAGGTCGGCCACGTTCCACGCCGACACGATCAGCCGGCGCGAATCCGGGTTGCGGCGGATCTCGTCCACCACCCAGCGGACCTGGTCGATGGCCTGCCCGTCCGCGCCTTCCCAGCTGCGCCACTGCTTGCCGTAGACCGGGCCGAGTTCGCCGTTTTCGTCGGCCCATTCGTCCCAGATCGAGACCTTGTTGTCCTTCAGGTAGGCGGTGTTGGTCGCGCCCTGCAGGAACCACAGCAGCTCATGGATGATCGAGCGCAGGTGCAGCTTCTTGGTGGTGACCAGCGGGAAGCCTGCGGCCAGGTCGAAGCGCATCTGCCAGCCGAACACGCTGCGGGTGCCGGTGCCGGTGCGGTCCGGTTTCTCCGTGCCGTGTTCCAGCACATGGCCCAGCAAGTCGAGGTATTGCTTCATTGCTTGCCTCCGGCAAGACGCCTCACTTCGCGGCCTCGGTGGCGGGCTGCGGCACCAGGGTCGGCGAGGAATGCGATTTCCACAGCCAGAACAACCCAAGCAGGATCAGCGGCGTGCTCAGCACCTGGCCCATGGTCAGCCAGCCGAAGGCCAGGTAACCCAGCTGCGCATCGGGTTCGCGCACGAATTCGACCAGGAAGCGGAAGCAGCCGTACAGCAACGCGAACAAGCCCGACACGGCATGGCGCGGCCGCGGCCGGCGCGAGTACCAGACCAGCACGCAGAACATCGCCAGCCCTTCCAGGGTGGCCTGGTACAGCTGCGACGGATGCCGCGCGAAGCTGTCGACGATGCCGCTGTCGAACTGCGCCTTCAGGGTGGCGGCATCCATCGAGGCGAACGGCTCCGGCAGCGAACGCGGGAACACCACGCCCCAGCCGTCGAACGCGGAGCCCTGGGTCGGCTTGCCCCAGAGTTCGCCGCCGATCCAGTTGCCGATGCGGCCGAAGCCAAGTCCCGCCGGCACCAGCGGGGCGACGAAATCGACGGTGTCGAGGAAATGCAGGCGCTGCCGGCGCGACCACCAGCCGACCGCGAGCAGCACCCCGAGCAGGCCGCCATGGAAGCTCATCCCGCCCTCCCACACCTTCAGGATCATCAGCGGGTTGGCGATGAAGTCAGGGAAGCCGTAGAACAGGATGTAGCCGATGCGCCCGCCCAGGACCACGCCGAGCATCGCGTAGAACAGCAGGTCGCCGAAGCCGTTGTCGTCCACGCCCGGCAGGCGGCCGGCGCGGATGCGGCGGCGGCCCAGCCACCAGGCGACCAGGAACCCGAGCAGGTACATCACCCCGTACCAGTGCACCTGCGGATGCACGCTGCCCAGCAGCGGCAGGTTCCAGGTCCCGAAGTCGATGGCGATGGGGTCGATCTGGTGGAGGTAAGGCATGTGCGTATTGTGCCGCAGTGGGGCGCGATGCAATCCCCGTCGCCCGCGACCGTCAAAGGAACACGGGCGCGTTCGGCAGTTCGTCCTCGTCCATGCCACCCGGTGCCTGCGGGAAATGCGCCGCCAGCAGCGCGCTGGCGGCGGCGATGGCGTCGACCACCGCATCGGTGTACTCGCCGGCACGCAGGCGCTCCTCCATCAGCAGGCAGACGCCGCGCCATTGTTCGTCGCCCACCCGTCCGCGCAGGCCGCGGTCGGCGACGATCTCGATGCGGTGGTCGGCCAGCAGCAGGTACACCAGCACGCCGTTGTTGGCGGCGGTATCCCAAACCCGCAACTGCGCGAAGGCGTCGAGCGCGCGGGTGCGCGCCTGCACGCCGCGCAGGACATCGCGCCAGTCCAGTGCGCCCTCGACCGCGAAGCAGACCTCGCCGCGGTGGCGGGCCTCGCCGTCGGCGATCGCGGCGGCGATGCGCTGCATGTCCGCCTCAGGAAAACGGCCCTGCGCATCGCCGGTGAACAGGTGCGCGAACAATCGCCTCATGGTGCCGGCCATCACCAGCCCCCCGAGGCGCCACCGCCCCCGGACGTGCCGCCACCACCCGACCAGCCGCCTCCGCCGGAACTGCCGCCGCCCCAGCCGCCACCGCCGGAACCGCCGCCACCCCAGCCGCTGCCGCCACCGAAACCGCCCCAGTCGTGGCTGCGGGCGTAGCGGCGATTGCCGGCGCCGGGCAGCAGGCCGACCAGGAACCCGATCGCCACCCCGATCCCGCCAACCAGCACGGCCGACGACAGCAACCAGGCGATGCCGCCGCTGGCCGCGCCGCCGAACAGCGCGCGTACGCCCGCCGGCGTGCGGGCGAGGATTCCCCGCACGAGCTGGGCCACGATGAACGCGGCGAACAGCGCAAGCATCCAGTTGTCGCCGCCATCCGGACCGGTCGGATGACTGGCCACCGGCTCCGGCAGCGGCTCGCCATCGACCAGCTTCACCAGCTGCGCGGTGGCATCGACGATGCCGCCGGCGTAGTCGCCCTGGCGGAACTTCGGCACCAGGTATTCCTGGATCACGCGACCGGCGGTGATGTCCGGGATCGCACCCTCCAGGCCGTAGCCGACCTCGATCCGGACCTTGCGGTCGTCCCTGGCCACGACCAGCAGCAGGCCGTCATCCACGCCCCTGCGGCCCAGCCGGAACGATTCGAATGCACGCACCGCGTATTGCTCGATGGTCTCCGGCGCGGTGCTGGGAATGACCAGCACCTGCAGCTGGCTGCCCTTGCGCTGCTGCAGGTCCAGCGCCTGCTGCTGCAGCTGGCGGGTGGTGGCCGGGTCCAGGGTGCCGGTGGTGTCGACCACCGGCGAGTCGAAAGGCGGGACCGGCGCCGGCTGCTGCGCCAGGCAGGCAAGCGGCAGCCACGCCAGCAACGACGCCAGTGCCAGCCGCCAACCGCAGGTGCGCAGTGCGTGCATCGGATCGGGCACTGCCGGCAGGGTCAGCGGGAGGCCAGGCTCACTCGGTGGGCGCGGGTTGCGGTGCGTTGCCGCCCTGCACCGGGGGCAGTGCCGGTTGCGGCGGATTGACCACCGACGCGGCCGGTTCCACCACCGGCGGCACCGGCGCGGGCTCCGCCGGCGCGGCGCCGAAGTCCACGCTCGGCGCGTCCGCGATCCGCGTCTCGTCCTCGACCGTGAAGTTCGGCTTCTGCTTGTAGCCGAACACCATCGCCACCAGGTTCTGCGGGAACGAGCGGATGTAGGTGTTGTAGTCCTGCACCAGCTGGATGTAGCGGCCGCGGGCCACGGTGATGCGGTTCTCGGTGCCTTCCAGCTGGGTCTGCAGGTTGAGGAAGGAGGCGTCCGCCTTCAGTTGCGGGTAGTTCTCGCTGACCACCAGCAGGCGTGACAGCGCACTTGCAAGCTCGCCCTGCGCCTGCTGGAACTGCGCAAGCGACGCAGCGTCGTCGGCATTGACCTGGACCTGGCCGACCCTGGCGCGCGCCTCGGTCACCGCGGTCAGCACCTGCGCCTCGTGCCCGGCGTAGCCCTTGACGGTGCCGACCAGGTTCGGGATCAGGTCGGCGCGGCGCTTGTACTGGTTCAGCACCTCGGACCAGCCTGCCTTGACCGCCTCGTCCTTCTGCTGGATCTGGTTGTAGCCGCAGCCTGTCAGCAGCATCGACAGCAGCAGCAACAGGATCACGCGCATGGCACTCCTCCCGGGATTGGACGCCGCCATTGCAGCACCAGGAACGTTAACGCCAGATCGCGGCCATGCGGTCACTCCGGCAGGCCGCGCCGCTGCGCGTTGCGCCGCACCCACAGGTTGAGCACTTCCACCAGCGCCGAGAATCCCATCGCCCCGTAGATGTAACCCTTGGGCACGTGCATCTCGAAGCCCTCCAGCACCAGGAAGGCGCCGACCAGCACGATGAACGCCAGCGCCAGCATCTTGATGGTCGGGTTGCGGTCGATGAAGCGGCCCAGCGGGGTCGCCGCCATCAGCATCACGCCCACCGCCAGCAGGATCGCGCAGACCATGATCCAGGTCTGGTTGGCCATGCCCACCGCGGCGATCACCGAGTCCAGCGAGAACACGATGTCGATCACCGCGATCTGCGCGATCACCATCCAGAAGGAAGTCATCGGCTTGGTGTCGATGTCCTCCTCGACCGACTCGCCGACCACCAGGTCGCGGATTTCCATGGTGCCCTTCACCAGCAGGAACACGCCGCCGAGGACCAGCACCAGGTCGCGCACCGATATCCCCTGGCCGAACAGGGTGAACAGGTCGTGGGTGAGCCCGGCCAGCCAGGCCAGGGTCAGCAACAGCGCGATGCGGCTGATGCAGGCGACCGCGATGCCGAACTTGCGCGCCTTCTCGCGCTGCTGGTGCGGCAGCTTGCTGACCGCGATCGAGATGAACACCAGGTTGTCGATGCCGAGCACGATCTCGATCGCGCTCAAGGTGATCAGGGTGATCCACGCCTGCGGATCGGTCAGCAGTTCAATCATCGGCAGGGTCGTCTCGTCAGCCTTGCAGCAGGCGCGGGCCGAGGATCAGCGCCCATACCAGGATCACGTTCATCATCAACACGAACACCGCCGCCGACCCCATGTCCTTGGCACGACCCGCCAGTTCGTGGTGTTCGGCGCCGTAGCGCTCGATCACCGCCTCCATCGAGGAGTTCATCAGCTCCATCGCCATCACCAGCAGGCAGCTGCCGATCAGCAGCGCGCGCTCGACCCCGTTGGCGCCGAGCATCCAGCCCAGCGGGCCGAGCACCACGAACAGGCAGACCTCGAGGCGGAAGCTGGATTCGTGCAGCCACGCCGAACGCAGGCCCTGCAGCGACCAGATCGCGGCTTTCATCACCCCCGCCGGACCGCGCGGGAGGTGGCCATAGATGTCAGCCATGCGTAGGCACTCTGGATTGGACGGGCATGGCGGAACACGGTTGCGGCATCGCCGGCGATTTTGCCACATGGCCCCCGCCACCGCCCGTGCCGCGCCCGAACGGGCACGGCCTGGAGGAGCGGAGCAGGGCTGGCGCGGGCGACGCCCATCGCCGCATCCGGGACTGCCCGCGCTACTGCGAGCGCAGCGCCTCGATCGGATCCAGCAGCGACGCCTTGCGCGCCGGGTAATAGCCGAAGAACAGCCCGGTGCAGATCGAGAAGGTGGCCGCCAGCAGCACCACCTTGGTGTTCAGCTCCACCGGCAGCTGCCCGATCTTGCTGAAGACCAGCGCCCCGACCACGCCGAACGCGATCCCGATCACCCCGCCGATCAGCGAGATCAGCATGGCCTCGGCCAGGAACTGCCGGCGGATGTCGCGCGGGCCCGCCCCCACCGCCATGCGCAGGCCGATTTCGCGGATCCGCTCGGTCACCGAGACCAGCATGATGTTCATGATGCCGATGCCGCCGATCACCAGGCAGATCCCGGCCACCGCGCCCAGCAGCTTCGACATCAGGTTGGTGGTGGCGGTGCGGGTGGCGACGATCTGGCTGATGTTGCGGACGCTGAAGTCGTCTTCCTCGCCGGGCTGGATCTTGTGGCGCTGGCGCAGCAGCGCTTCCACCTCGCCCTGCACGTAGTCGAGGTCCTTGGGGTCGGTCACGGTCAGCGCGATCTGCATCACCGTGCCCGGCGGCAGGCCCATGCTGCCCATCAGCCGGCGGCGGGCGGTTTCCATCGGCACCATCACCACGTCGTCCTGGTCCTGGCCCCAGCCACCCTGCCCCTTCGGCTTCAGGGTGCCGGCCACGGTGAACGGCACCCGCCCCAGGCGGATGGTCTGGCCGATGCCGGAATCCTCGCCGAACAGGGTGCGGCGCACGGTTTCGCCCAGGATCACCACCTTGCCGGCGCTGCCGTAATCCTGCGCGGTGAAGCCGTCGCCCTGCACCAGCTCCCAGCTGTTGATGTCGAAGTACTCCGGCTGCACGCCCTGCCAGCTGGTCGAGCCGTTGTTCTCGGCGAACACCACCTGGGTGTTGCCGCGCAGCGAACCGGCCACGAACTGCACGTTCTGCACCTCGGTGCGGATCGCGTCGACGTCCTCCTCGGTGAGGGTGAAGAAGCTGCTCGAACTCATCCGCGCGCCGCCCGGCCCGCGGCCGCCACCCGGCGAGATGTCCAGCCGCTGCGAGCCCAGCCCCGACACCATCTTGTCGATCTCGGCCTGGGTGCCCTGGCCCACCGACACCATCACGATCACCGCGGCGATGCCGATGATCACCCCCAGCGATGTCAGCGCGCTGCGCAGCCAGTTGCCGCGCAGGGCGAAGATCGCGGTGCGCAGGATCTCGAGGAAATTCATGCGCTGCCTCCCTGCGGCGGATGCAGGCCTTCCTGCAGGGTGCCCTCGTGCAGCTCGCCGTCCTTCATCACCAGCACGCGGTCGCAATGCGCCGCCACCTCGGCATCGTGGGTGATCAGCACCACCGTGTGGCCCTCGTCGCGCAGGCGCTTGAACAGCGCCAGGATCTCTTCGCCGGTCTTGCTGTCCAGCGCACCGGTCGGTTCGTCCGCCAGCAACAGCGGCGGGCGGTTGATCAGGGCGCGCGCGATCGCCACGCGCTGCTGCTGGCCGCCCGACAGCTCGCTGGGCAGGTGGCCGCCGCGGTTGTGCAGGCCCACCGCCGCCAGCGCCGCGGACGCACGCTGCAGGCGCTCGATGCGCGGCACGTTGGAGTAGCCCATCGGCATCGCCACGTTCTCCAGCGCGCTCATCCGCGGCAACAGGTTGAAGCCCTGGAACACGAAGCCGATCTTGTCGCGGCGCAGGACCGCCAGCTCCTCGGCGTCCAGCGTCGACACGTCGACGCCATCGCAGGCGTAGCTGCCTGCGGTGGGGGTGTCGAGGCAGCCGATCAGGTTCATCAGGGTCGACTTGCCGGAGCCGGACGGGCCCATGATCGCCACGAACTCGCCGGGCAGGATGCGCACGTCGACACCCTTCAGCGCGACCACTTCCGCCTCGCTGCCGGCGGCGTACACCTTTTCCAGGGCCCTGGTCAGGATCACCGGCGTGACCGCCGACGCGGTGGCGTCGCCAGCACGCTGGCTCACTTGGCCTCCGCCGCGCGTTCGCCAGCGACCAGCAGGTCGCCTTCCTTGATGTTGCCGGAGATCTCGGTGGTGGTGCCATCGCTGGCGCCGATCCGCACCATCGCCATGTCCGGCTTGCCGTCCACCAGCTTGTAGACCGGCGCGCGCTTGGCGTTGAGCAGGCCATCGACCGCGGCATCCCACTTCGCGCGCTGGGCGTCGTCGAGGGTCGCGCGGAAGCCGGCGAACTGCTGCTGCATGCGCTCGCGCATGCGCTGGCGCACCTGCGCCATCATCCCGCTATTGCCGGCACCGCCGCCCATCACCACCATCCGCGGGCCGCCGGTTCCGCCGCCGAACAGGCGGCTGCCACCCTGCTGCCCGTTCTGCGCGGTGGCCTCGCGCGCAGCCTGGCGCTGGCGCATGTCATCGAGTGCCTGCTGCAGCGCCGCCTGCTGGCGCTCGTCGAGGCCCAGCGCCTGCGCGCTGGCCTGCAGGTCCTCGGCCATGCTGCCGGCACCGCGCGCGCCCTGGGGCGCCTGCGCCGGCGCCGCGCCGGTTTCCGCCGGCTTGTAGCGCAGCGCTGCATTGGCGACCTTGAGCACGCCCGTGCGCTTGCTGACTTCGATCTCCGCGTTCACGGTCAGGCCGGGCAGCAAGGTGCCGTCGGCGTTGTCCACGGTGACCACCACCGGGTAGGTGACCACGTTGCTGGCGGTGGTCGCGGACAGCCGCACCTGGTCGACCACGCCCTTGAACTGGCGGTCGGGGAAGGCGTCGGCGGTGAAGTTCACCGCCTGCCCGACCTTGACCTGGCCGATGTCGGATTCGTCGACCGCCAGCTCGATCTTCATCTTCGAGAGGTCTTCGGCGATGGTGAACAACTCCGGCGCCGAGAAGCTTGCGGCGACGGTCTGGCCCGGCTCGATCTTGCGGGTCAGGACCACGCCGTCCACCGGCGAGCGGATCACCGTGCGCTGCAGGTTGACCCGGGTGGTCTGGGTCGAGGCAGTCTGCTGGCGGATCTGCGCCTGCGCGGAATTCACCTGCGCCTGCGCCTGGTCCAGCGCGGCGCGCGACAGGTCGAGGTCGCTACGGGCGATCAGCTGCTGCCGCCCGAGGTCGCTCTTGCGCTGGTAGTCGAGCTGGGCGTTGCGCAGGCTGGCCTGGGCCTGCGCCAACTGCGCACGCGCACTGGCGATCTGCGCCGAGCCCTGTTCGATCTGCGCCTGGTAGGTGGAGGGATCGATCGTCGCCAGCACCTGGTCCTTGCGGACCGGGGAATTGAAGTCGACCAGCACATCGGTCACCAGCCCCGAGATCTGGCTGCCGACGGTCACCGTGGAGATCGCGCTGAGGGTGCCGGTGGCGGAGATCGCCACCCGGATGTCGCCGCGCTGCACGGCCTCGGTGCGGTAGCCACCCTCGGCGTCGGCGGACTTCTGCTTGCCCCAGAAATACCAGGCCGCTCCAAGCAGGGACACGACCAGCAATGCGGTGGCGATCTTGCGCGGGGTCGCGCGCTTGTGCAGGGCAACGGGGGAACGACGTGGTGGCTGGCTCATGCGGGGGCAAGGTCTTCGGCAAAGGGGCGGGAACGCGCCAGTGCGCGCGCGGTTGACAGGTCGGGGGGTGTCGGCACCAGGTTCAACCCCCGGCGAAGCCCGTCCCGAACACGATGGTCGCACGTGTGCCCGTGCCCGGCGTGCTGGAGAGCTGCAGCGGCCAGCCGCAGCGCTGCCCCAGCCGCTGCGCGATCGACAGCCCGAGCCCCGCGCCCGCCGGGTGCTCGATGCCGGCGCGCCAGAACGGCTCGAACGCGCGCGCCAGCGACGCCGCATCCATGCCGATCCCGGTGTCGGTGACCTCCACCCGGTCGGCGGCCAGGCGCACGCTGATGCGGCCGTTGTCGGTGAAGCGCACCGCATTGCCCAGCAGGTTGCCCAGCATCACCCCGAGCACGCGCGGATGGGCGTGCAGCTCCGGCTCGGCATCCATCTGCAGGTGCAATTGCAGGCCCTTGCCCTCCACCAGCGGCCGGATCCGCTCCAGTTCCGCCTCCACCACCTCTCGCACCGCGAAGTCCTCGGTTTCCAGCGCCACGCCCTGGTCCCGCGCAAGCACCAGCAACGCGTCCATCAGCGATTCCATCCCCGAGTTGGCGGCGCGGATCCGCGCCAGCGATCGGCGCGAGCGTTCGGACAGGCCGTGGTCGCCTTCGATCAGGTCGGTCGCCACCCGGATCACGGTCAATGGCGTGCGCAGTTCATGGCTCGCGTCGCGGGTGAAATCGCGTTCGCGGGCGATGTAGGCGTCGACCCGTTCGCCCAGCGCATGCAACGCCTCGGCCAGCTGGCGGGCGGGCCCGCAGACCTGGCCCGGGATCAGCTCCGGCGACAGCGCGCGCACGTCCGGTCGCTGCGGGTCCCAGCGCGCGACCTCGCGCAGCAGCCAGCTGATCGGCGCCAGCGCGCGGCGGGTGGCGCGGTAAGCCAGCCAGGAGGCACCGGCGATCGCCAGCACCGCGATCGCGACCGCGCCCAGCGTCGCGGCGGGATCACCCAGCCGTTCCCTGGCCGCGGCAAGACCCAGGATGCACAGCACCACCACCAGGCTGGCGATGACCACCTGCAGCAGGAACGCGATCCGGATCGGGCGGCTGGTCGCGGGCACGGGCTGCGTCCTGCGCGGCTCAACCCGGGTGGGTCGAGAGGTCCGCGATCCGGTAGCCGGCGCTCTGCACGGTATGCAGCAGCGGGTTGTCGAACGGCTTGTCGATGACCTTGCGCAGGTTGTAGAGGTGGCTGCGCAGGGTGTCCGAATCCGGCAGGCCGTTGCCCCAGATCTCGCGCTCGATTTCCTGGCGGCTGACCACCCGCGGCGATTCGCGCATCAGGATCGCCAGCAGCCGCAGCCCGATCGGCGAAAGCTGCAACGCGCTGCCGCCGCGGGTGGTCCGCAGCGACGCCGGGTCCAGCACCAGGTCGGCGACCTTCAGCACCTCCGCGCCAACCTCACGGCGTTCGCGGCGGATCAGCGCACGCAGCCGCGCCTCCAGTTCCTGGATCGCGAACGGCTTGGTCAGGTAGTCGTCGGCGCCGGACGACAGCCCGGTCAGCTTTTCATCGAGGGTGTCGCGCGCGGTCAGCATCAGCACCGGCGTGGACTTGCGCGCCTCGCCGCGCAGCCGCTTGCAGACTTCGATGCCATCCAGCCGCGGCAGCATCAGGTCCAGCACCACCACGTCGTAGTCGTTCTCCGCCGCCAACCGGTAGCCATCGAGGCCATCGGAGGCGTAATCGACCTCGAAGCCACGGCTCTCGAGGTACTCGCCGACCATCTCGGAAATGTTCCGGTTGTCCTCGACGATGAGGACCAATCCGGCCTGTTCCTGGCTTCGCATCGGTGACCGCTCCGGATTTTCAACTTCGTGGAAGATGCCGGCAGCGCGGTGGAAGCAACGTGAAGGGCAGCCGCCGGCGGGCGCCTGCGGCCTTCCGGCGATACCTGCGCGGGTCAGGCCTCGCCGCGCTCCGCCTGCTTGGCGCGCACCCAATAGCGGTCCTGCGCCTCCAGCGATTGCCCGGCCAGGCCGCCATCGGCTTCGGCAAGCGCTTCCATCGCCCGGAACCGGCGCTCGAACTTGTGGTTGGCACGCCGCAGCGCCGCGCCGAAATCCACCTTCGCATGCCGCGCCAGGTTGGCGCAGACGAACAGGATGTCGCCGATCTCGTCCTCCAGCCGGTCGCGCGCCGCCGGATCGCCGGGGTTGGCCGCCACCGCCGCGAACTCCGCGCGGACTTCCTCGATTTCCTCGTGCAGTTTCTCCAGCACCGGCGCCGGGTCCGGCCAGTCGAAGCCGACCTTGGCCGCCCTGTGCTGCAGCTTCACCGCGCGCTGCCATTCCGGCAGCCCACGCGCGATCCCGGCCAGTGCCGACACATCGCTGTCGCCGCGCGCCGCGCGTTCCGCGCGCTTGAGCTCTTCCCAGTGCTGCAACTGGGCATCGGCGTTGCCGCGGCGGGCCTCGTCGGCGGCTGCTCCCGGCATCCTGCCTCCCGCCGCACTTGCACGTCCCCGTGCGGCGAACACGTGCGGATGCCGGCGCACCATCTTGTCGCAGATCGCCGCCACCACGTCGCCGAATTCGAAGGCACCGCCTTCCTGCGCCATCTGCGCATGGAACACGACCTGCAGCAGCAGGTCGCCGAGTTCGTCCCGCAGGTCGGCCATGTCGCCGCGGTCGATCGCATCGGCGACCTCGTAGGCTTCCTCGATGGTGTAAGGCGCGATGCTGGCGAAGTCCTGCACGACATCCCACGGGCAGCCCGATGCGGGATCGCGCAACGCGGCCATGATCGCCAGCAGGTCGCGGATGTCGCGCGCGTCGCTCATGCCGGCAATGCGTTGCGCACGGCGATATCGCCGAAGGCGAGGAAATCGCCGTTGAGCAAGGTGTCGCGCTGGTTGTAGCGCAACGGGCGTCCGCGCGGATCCAGCACCGCGCCGCCTGCCGCCTCCACGATCGCCTGGCCGGCGGCGGTGTCCCATTCGCTGGTCGGGCCGAAGCGGGGGTACAGGTCGATGCCACCCTCGGCGATCCTGCAGAATTTCAGCGACGAGCCGCAGCCCACCACTTCGCTGCCGGGCAGCGCGTCGAGCAGCGCCTGCGTGCGTGCGTCGCGATGCGAGCGGCTGGCGGCGATGCGCAGCGGCGCCGATGCGGGCTTGCGCGAGCAGATGGCGACATCTGCGTCGCCCTCGCGCCGGAATGCGCCTGCACCCGCTGCCCCGTGCCACAACGCGCCGGTGACCGGTTGCTGGATCACGCCGAAGGTCGCCACGCCATGCTCGATCAGCGCGATGTTGACGGTGAACTCGCCGTTGCGCTTGATGAACTCGCGGGTGCCGTCCAGCGGATCCACCAGCCACAGCGTCGGCCATTCGCGGCGCGCGGCGATGTCGAGGTCCTTGGATTCCTCGGACAACACCGGGATCTCCGGCGTCAGCGCCTGCAGGCCGGCCACGATGCAGCGGTGCGAGGCAAGGTCGGCCGCGGTCAGCGGCGAACGGTCCTGCTTGTGCTCGATGGCGAACGGGCTCTCGTAGACCGCCAGGATTTCGAGCGCCGCCCTGCGTGCGAGTGCGATGACCGCCTCGCGCCGGTCCGTCGAGACGGTCATCGCTGCTGCCTCAGCCATTCGCGGGCGATGAACAGCGCGGCGATGCTGCGGCCTTCGGAGAATTCCTCGCGCAGGATCAGCTCGCCGATGTCGTCCAGCTTCCACGGCACCAGTTCCAGTTCCTCCGGCTCGTCGCCGGGCAGGCGCTGCGGATACAGGTCGCGGGCCAGCACCAGGTCGGTGGCGTGGCTCATGTACACCGGCGCCAGGGTCAGGCTGCGCAGCACCAGCAGGTCGCGCGCGCCGTACCCGGCCTCCTCCATCAGTTCGCGGTTTGCCGCCTGCAAGGCGGTCTCGCCGGCGTCGATGCGGCCCTTGACCAGCCCGAGTTCGTAGCGGTGCATGCCGGCTGCGTATTCGCGCACCAGCAGCACGGTTTCGGCATCCAGCATCGGCACCACCGCCACCGCGCCATGCCCGCGCCCGTGCAGGCGCTCGTACTTGCGGCGCTCGCCGTTGCTGAACTCCAGGTCCAGCCGCTCCATCCGGTACGGGCCGACGTCGTGCTCGGTGATGCCGTGGATGGTGGGCAGGCGCCGGCTCATGGCGCGCAGCCTGCCTTGCCGGGGTTCGGGGCGATAATGGCGGGATGGGGATGCTTCACGATGCCGACATGATAGCTGCCGCCGACGGGTGGCGGACACGCGACCTGGACGTGCTCTGGCACCCGTGCACGCAGATGCGCGAGCACCCGGGCGTGCTGCCGCTGGTGCCGATCGAGCGCGGCGAGGGTGCCTGGTTGGTAGGCCGCGACGGGCGCCGCTACCTGGATGCGGTCAGCAGCTGGTGGACCAACCTGTTCGGCCACGCCGAGGCGCGCATCGCCGGGGCCATCGCCCGCCAGGCGCACACCCTGGAGCAGGTGATCCTGGCCGGGTTCTCGCACCAGCCGGCGGTGGAGCTGGCGGAGAAGCTGCTGGCCATCGCCCCCCGCGAGCCCGGCCGCGCGCCGCTGGCCAAGGTGTTCTATGCCGACAACGGGTCGGCCGGGGTCGAAGTCGCGCTGAAGATGGCGTTCCACTGGTTCCGCAACCGCGGCGAAGGCAAGCGCACCAGGTTCGTGGCGCTGCACAACGGTTACCACGGCGAAACCATCGGCGCGCTTGCGGTCGGCGATATCCCGCTGTATCGCCGCGTGTACGCGCCGTTGCTGGCCGAAGCCTTGTTCGCGCCCTCTCCCGACAGCTACGCCGCGGAACCGGGGGAAACCGCGGCCGATTGCGCCGAGCGCGCCGCCGACGGCTTGCGCGAGTTGCTGGAACGCCATTCCGGCGAGGTCTGCGCGTTGATCCTGGAGCCGCGCGTGCAGTGCGCCGGTGGCATGCGCATGCACGATCCGCGCTACCTGCGCCGCGCGCGCGACCTGTGCGACGCGCACGGCGTGCTGCTGATCGCGGACGAGATCGCGGTCGGCTTCGGCCGCACCGGCGCGATGTTCGCGTGCGAGGGCGCCGGCATCCAGCCGGACCTGCTGTGCCTGTCGAAGGGCCTGACCGGCGGCTTCCTGCCACTGGCCGCGGTGCTGGCCACCCAGGCGATCTACGACGGTTTCCTCGACGACTCGCGCGAACGCGCCTTCCTGCATTCGCACAGCTACACCGGCAACCCGCTGGCCTGCGCCGCGGCGCTGGCCTCGCTGGCGATCTTCGATACCGACGACGTGCTGGCGCGCAACCGCGCCACCGCCGCGCGGATGGCGGCACTGGCCGCGTCGATCGTGGAATTGCCGCACGTGGCGGACGTGCGCCAGGCCGGGATGATCGTGGCCTTCGAACTCACCCGCGACGGCGACCGCCACGCGCCGTTCGAGCCGGCGGCGCGCATCGGCCTGCGCGCCTATCGGGCGGCGCTGGAGGGTGGCGTGGTGCTGCGCCCGCTCGGCGATACGCTTTACTGGATGCCGCCCTACTGCATCGACGACGAACAACTGCATCTCCTCGCACGCGTCACCCGCGACGCCATCCTCGAGGCCACCGCATGCGCCTGACCCGCAGCCATGTCGACCTGCCGTTGCGGGTCGGCGAAGAGATCGCCCTGCCCGAGGATGTCGCCGCGCACCTGCTGCGGGTGCTGCGGCTGCAGGTCGGCGACGCCTGCGTGCTGTTCAACGGCGACGGCCACGACTACGACGCGCGCATCACCGCGGTCGGCAAGCGCGATGCGCGGGCATCGGTACTGGCCGCACGCCGCGTGGACAACGAGTCGCCGTTGCGGATCAGCCTGCTGCAGGGCATCGCCCGCGGCGAGAAGATGGACTGGATCCTGCAGAAGGCGACCGAACTCGGGGTGGCGCGGATCCTGCCCGCCTGCAGCGAACGCAGCGAAGTGAGGCTGGACGCGCAGCGCGCCGAAAAGCGCCTGGCGCACTGGCGCGGGATCCTGGTGTCCGCCTGCGAGCAAAGCGGCCGTGCGAGCCTGCCGGAGATCGTCGCGCCATGCGAGCTGGCGCAGGCGGCTGGGTTGCGCGCCGGACCCGGCTTCATCCTCGACCCCGAGGCAGGCGAGTCGCTCACCTCGCTGCGCGGGGCCAGCCTGCGCGAGTGCACGCTGGCGATCGGCCCCGAGGGCGGCTGGTCGCCGCGCGACCGCGAACGCCTGCTTGCGGCCGGCTACACCGGGCTGCGACTGGGGCCGCGCGTGCTGCGCACCGAAACCGCCGGGATCGCCGCGATCGCGGCGCTGCAGGCGTTGTGCGGGGACCTGGGCTAGGCGGCGATCGCCAGCGCTTCGGTGATCCGCGTTTCCAGCATCGCCAGGTCCGGCAGCAGGGCGTCGTCCTCGTTCAGGCGGACCCGGGCCAGCACACCTTCCGGAACCGCAGCATCGTCGCCCACCGCGGCCAGGCCGGCTTCGGTCACCGTCACCAGGCGCGGGAAGCCCTGGGTCAACAGGGCGAAGAACGGGTGCTTGGTATCGCCGCCCAGCGCCTTGAGCACGATCACCTTGCTGCCAAGGCCACCGCGCTCCTCGGCAATCCCGGTGAAGCGCGAGAACGACACCAGCGGCAGCTGCCAGCCGCGCCAGCGCATGCGGCCCAGCAGCCAGTCGGGCGCATCGGCGACCGGCTCCGGATCGGCGTAGGACAGCACTTCGGCGATGGTCGCGTTCGGCAGCAGCAGGCGCGCATCGGCCACCTGGATGAGCACGCCTCGGATGATGGATGCGGAGTCGGACATGGGGAACCTCAGGCGGGCCAGCGGGCAAGCAGTTTGAGCGGCAGCTTGGCGAGGCTGATGGCCTCGCCGCCGCGTGCGACCAGCGCATTGCTGGCGGCGGGATCGAAACAGTTTTCGTCGGACTGGCCAACCGCGATGCCGCCGGCCATGGCCAGCGCCAGCGCGCGGTCGACCAGTGCCGGGTCGGCGCCGCTGAGCAGCAGCAGGGCGCTGTTGGCCGCGGCGAGCGCGGCGAACGTAGGTTGCCCCGCGCAGGCCGCGAACTGCAGCCCGGCCGGCGCGGCGTGGACATCAACGCCATCCGGGATCACGTGAACGGCCGTATTCGCCACCGGGTCGCCCGGCTGCGCCAGCACGACCGGCAGCTGGGTGGCCCGCTGCATCTGCCGCACCAGCTTGTCGTAATGGCCACCCTCGATGCGCTGGCGCAACAGGATCGGATGCGGGAATCCGGCCGGCAGTCCTGCAAGCAACTGGCGCACCGCATCCGGACCACCAATCCCGGCCGCGATCACGACTGCGCCCGCGGTTGCCGCTGCGGCGCGTGGATTGCCACGCGGCAACTCCGGCATCGCCGCGACCTGCGCCTGCAGGGCTTCCATTTCGTCGCGGAAGCGCGACTCCTCCTCGCTGGCGCGCGACTGCGGGGCGGCTGCAGGCGGCGCGCCCTTGGCACGCGGCAGCACGTCGTGATGGCCGTACAGCTTGGCACCGAGGTGGCGCGCCCAGCGCGCCGCCTCCCAGCCTTCGCGCCTGGCGGCGACGTCGGCGTCCTCGAACATGATGTCCAGCGCCGGGTCGCCGAGGACCGCGTCGAACTTGTGCAGCGCCTGCTCGACGGCAGGATCGAGGATCACCAGCACCACGTCCGGCGCGGCGTTGCGCACGTCGCCCTCGCTTGCGGCCCCGGGGTCGAGCACCGCCGCGACCTCCGCGCCGGCGGCGATGATCCCGGCCTCGGTGCGCTCGCGTGCGCTGCCCGGGCGCGTCAGCAACACGACGCGCTTGCGAACGCTCACGACGCCGAACCGTCGCCCGTGCGTTCGACCCCGAGCAACTCGAGCACGTTGCGCATGAGTTCGACTTCCTGGTACGGCTTGCCGAGGTAGCGCTGCACGCCGAGGTCCATCGCGCGCTGGCGGTGCTTTTCGCCGGTACGCGAGGTGATCATGATGATCGGCACGTCGCGCATGCGTGGGTCCGCCTTCATCGCGGTCGCCAGCTCGTAGCCGTCCATGCGCGGCATTTCGATGTCGAGCAGCATCAGGTCTGGGATCGTGTCCGCCATCCGTTCCAGCGCGTCGAGGCCGTCCTTCGCGGTACCCACCTCGAATCCGTGCCGTTCCAGCACGCGGCCGGTGACCTTGCGCATGGTGACCGAGTCGTCGACCACCATGACCAGCGGCACCCGGCGTTGCTCGACCGCCTGTTCCACCGCTTCCACGTCGCGCGGCATCGACACCTGGCGGCGCACCAGCGGCGCGACGTCGAGGATCACCACCACCGAGCCATCGCCCATGATGGTGGCGCCGAAGATGCCCGGCACCGACGCCAGCTGCGGACCGCCCGACTTCACCACGATCTCGCGGTTGCCGATCACCTGGTCGATCGCCACCGCCGCGCGCAGGTCGCCGGAACGGACCAGCAGCAACGGCATCTGCAACTGGCCTTCCGCCTTCGCGGTGGTGCTGGCGCCGACGAGGTTGCCGAGGTCGTGCAACGCGTAGTCCTCGCCACCGTAGCGGTAGGCCGCGTCCGGCTTGGCCATGTCCTCGCGGGTAATCCGGCCGACGCCGCGGACCGATGCGATCGGGACCGCGTACTGGGTGTCGCCGATCTTGACGAACACCGCCTGGGTCACCGCCAGCGTCTGCGGCAGGCGCAGGGTGAAGGTGGTGCCATGGCCCGGGTTCGAGGCGATGTCGAGGGTGCCGCCGAGCTGGCGCACTTCGCTGGCGACCACGTCCATGCCGACGCCGCGGCCGGCCAGGCGGCTGACCGTTTCCGCGGTCGAGAAGCCGGGCTCCAGGATCAGCACGTCGAGGTCGGAATCGCCGAGCACCGCATCCTCGCGGATCAGTCCGCGTTCGATCGCACGCGCGCGGACCGCCTGGCGGTTGATGCCGCCACCGTCGTCGCTGACCTGCAGCACCACTTCCGAACCTTCACGGCGGACCGCGACCCGGATGCTGCCTTCCTCCGGCTTGCCCGAGCTGCGGCGCGCGCCTGGCGCTTCCAGCCCGTGCGCGACTGCGTTGCGCAGCATGTGCTCCAGCGGCGCGGTCATCCGCTCCAGCACGTTGCGGTCGAGTTCGCCCTGGGCACCGTCCAGCTTGAGCTGGGCCTGCTTCCCGGTCTCGCCGGCGGCCTGGCGGATGACCCGGCGCAGGCGCGGCACCAGCGCATCGAACGGCACCATGCGCGTGCGCATGAGGCCTTCCTGCAGCTCCGAGCTCACCCGCGACTGCTGCAGCAGCAGGGTTTCGTACTGCCGCGTGAGGTCGTCCATCGACCCATGCAGGCTCTGCAAGTCCGCCGCCGATTCGGCGAGCGCGCGCGACAGCTGCTGCAGGGTGCTGAAGCGGTCGAGCTCCAGCGGGTCGAAGGTCGCGTCCGCGGTGTCGTGCTCGCGCTGGTAGCGGGCGATGATCTGCGCTTCGGTTTCCGCGTCGAGGCGGCGCAACTGGTCGCGCAGGCGCAGGTTGGTCTGCTCCATTTCCGCGGCGGTGTTGCGGAACGCACCCAGCTGCTGTTCCAGCCGCGAGCGGTAGATCGCCACCTCGCCCGCATAGTTCACCAGGCGGTCGAGCAGGTCGGCGCGGATGCGCACCTGCTCCTGCGGCGCGCGCACGCCGATGTCCTCGTCGTCGCCGAAGCCTTCGGCCACCATCGGCGCCGACAGCGGCTTGAGCTCGATCTTCGCAGCCGGCGCGGGCACGAAGTGCAGGCCGTCGTCGGCGGCCTCGGCCACCGCGACCGGTGCTTCGGCACGGGCATTGAACTCGTCGATCAGACCAACCGGCATGCCGACCGCGCGACGCGCGGCGACGCGGGTGATCATCCCGTGCAGGCGGTCGAAACCGCGCTCGAGCAGGGGCACGCCATCGCGGCCGAGTTCGGCACGCTGGGCGACCACCGCTTCCAGCAGGGTTTCCATCGCGTGGCCGAGTTCGCCCACCGGCATGATGCCGGCCATGCGCGCGCCGCCCTTGAGGGTGTGCAGTTCGCGCTGCAGGCCAACCATGGCCTCGCGGTCTTCCGGCGCGTCGCGCAGCTGCGCGAGCAGGCCATCGGACTGGTCGAGCAGGTCGCCGCCTTCCTCGACGAAGATGTCGATCAGTTCCGCGTCCAGCCCGCTCATGTCGAGCGCCTCGTCCGGATCCTCGGACGAGGTGGCGCTGGCCAGCAACGCCGCCAACGCGGCCTGTTCGCGGGCCTTGGCGGCAGCCGCCGTCTCCGCGAGCCGGCGTTCGGCTTCGACCCGCTCCGCTTCGGCCTTGGCCGCCGCGATCCTCTGGGCTTCCGCGCGTTCGGCTTCCGCGCGCGCAGCGGTGATCCGCTCTGCTTCCAGGCGATCGGCTTCCGCGCGTTCGGCTGCAACCCGCTCCGCTTCCAGGCGCTCGGCTTCCACCTGCTCCGCGGCAAGCCGCTCGGCCTCGGCCTGTTCGGCCGCAATGCGCTCCGCTTCCAGGCGCTCGGCTTCCGCCTGCTCGGCGGCAACGCGTTCCGCCTCGGCCTGCTCGGCCGCAAGGCGCTCCGCTGCCAGGCGCTCGGCTTCCGCCTGCTCGGCGGCAACGCGCTCCGCCTCGGCCTGCTCGGCCGCAAGGCGCTCCGCTTCCAGGCGCTCGGCTTCCGCCTGCT
>Ga0209477_1000304_pt1 | contig 30051 bp, 24 predicted proteins | sample KloWWTupernatant_FD_187180 | JGI IMG/M metagenome (GOLD analysis project Ga0209477, IMG submission 187180) | Active sludge microbial communities from Klosterneuburg, Austria, studying microevolution and ecology of nitrifiers - Klosterneuburg... | ecosystem: Engineered > WWTP > Aerobic digester >...
TTGGAGGGGCGACGGCTCGTTCCTCACGGACGGCTCCTCAGGGTCCGGTTGGAGGGGCGACGGCTCGTTCCTCACGGACGGTTCCTCAGGGTCCGGTTGGAGGGGCGACGGCTCGTTCCTCACAGACGGTTCCTCAGCCCAGATTCACCGATCGGCTGGTCGAGCCTGTCGAGACCGCGCTCACTCGGTGTATCGAGGCTCAGGGACCGGTTGAGGGGGAGACGGAGTCCTTGAACGGAGCCTCCGCCAACCTTGCCGGGCACCAGCCGCGCAGGCTGTTCAGGAAGGCCAGATCCTCCGCGCGGTGCAGATCGGCCACCGCGATCGGATGCTCGCGCAGACGTCCGGCGGCGAGCAGCTCGGCGCGTAGCACGCCGGGTAGCAGCCCGGCCGACTCCGGCGGGGTCAACCACTGACCGTCCAGCAGCACCGCGAGGTTCCCCATCGTGCATTCGGTGACCCAGCCGTCGTGGTGGCAGATCACGTCGTCGCAGCCGGGCAGCCGTAGGCGGTCGTAGTGGCTGCGCAGAGTGGTCTTGTGCCGCACCACCGGTCCCAGCCAGCCGTTGCTGGCCAGCGACTCGGTCGCCAATCGCAGGGTCATCGGTTCACCGGACGTCGGCGCGGGCGCCGAAATGACCTCGGAGGGCCCATCCCCAGCCACCAGTCGAACCCGCCAACGACCGGACGGGTGCCCGCCGGCGACGAGGTCGAGCGCATCAGCCACCTCAACCAGGTCAAGAGCCAGACCGTGGGCATCGCAGGTCTGGATGAGCCGAGCCAGATGCGCCGTCCGTCGCTGCAGTACTCCATCGACGAGCAGCATGGTCTCCAGCGCACGCAATCGTGAGCCGCCCAGGAACGCGGTCTTGGCCCGCCATTCAGCCAGTTCGGCGTCCGGGTCGGAGTCGGTGACCACCCCGCTGCCCACGCTGCACACCAGTCCATCGGGTCGCGCGACCACCGTCCGGATCGGAACCGCGAACGTCGCGGTGCCGCCGGGACGCATCACGCCCAGCGCCCCGCAATACCAGCCGCGCGCGCTCGATTCGAGGTCGGCGATGACCCGCATCGCCGCGATCTTCGGCGCCCCGGTCACCGAGCCGCACGGGAAGAGTGCCGCGAAGACGTCGGTCAGGGCGGTGCCGGCGCGAACCGTTCCGCTGACGGTCGACGTGAGTTGCCACACCGTCGGCAGCCGATGCACCTCGAACAGCCGATCGACCAGCACGCTGCCCGGTTCGCACACCCGGCCCAGGTCGTTGCGGATCAGGTCGACGATCATCAGGTTCTCGGCCCGCTCCTTGGCGGCGTCGAGCGCGGCGGCGTCGGTCCAGGAAGTGCCCTTCATCGGCTGGGTGACCAGCCGGTCGTCTTCGAGGTGGAAGAACAGCTCCGGAGAAGCGCAGCCGACGCCGGCCAGCCTCGACCCGAACAGGTACCCACCCGGCTGGGCAGCGGCGACCGCCTCGAACAGCGGCCAGAACTCCCCGGCGGCCCGATAGCGGGTGGTCAGGTTCACCTGGTAGCAGTCACCGGCGGCGATGTGCTCGCGCACCTCCTGGATCGCGTCGCGTCCGGTACGTCCATTGGCCAGGCTGACTTCAGGCACCCAATCGAGCGCAGGCAGCGGACGCGGGTCCGCGGGCCAGGGCTCCGGAGCCTCGGCATACACCTCGAAGTGCGCGAACGGGGTGTCGTCGCGCCGGGCGACCTGGGCAGCGTCCCAGGTGGCGGAGGCGGAGTAGCTCAGCCCGCCCAGCACCCAGTTGCCCGCATTGGCCGCGGCCACTGCGGAAGCAACGACAGCAGGCACCTGATCGGACGTTTCGGCCCGCAGCACTTTCGCGGGCGGTCGAAGGAACCGTCCCCGGATTCGCGTCTCCCGAGCCGGCGGCTGCGCGGGGAAGTCGAAGGCGGCCCACACCACGTCCGCTCCGTCCATGACGACGTTGATACACCGAACCAGCGAATTCCACCATCAGAGAGTGTGCGAACCATATCCCAGCCAACTGCGAGAATTGCGCTCGGTTCCACCCGGACGTGGCCAAGCTCGGCCGCATCCTCCCTGAGAAAGGCCCGACGTTGTCAGTCGCAACCCACACGCTCGACCCGGCCGCGCTGCCCGTGGCGGTTCGCCCCGCTTTCGAATCGGTGGTGCGACGCAACCCTGGCGAGCCTGAGTTCCACCAGGCGGTGCACGAGGTGCTGGCCTCGATCGTGCCGGTGCTGGCCGAACATCCGCACTACCTTGAGGACGGCATCCTCGAGCGCCTGGTCGAGCCCGAGCGGCAGATCATCTTCCGGGTGCCGTGGGTGGACGACGCCGGCCGAGTGCAGGTCAACCGCGGCTACCGGGTGCAATTCTCCTCGGTGCTGGGCCCGTACAAGGGCGGCCTGCGGTTCCATCCGACGGTGAACTCCTCGATCATCAAGTTCCTCGGGTTCGAGCAGATCTTCAAGAACGCGCTCACAGCCCAGGGAATCGGCGGCGGAAAGGGGGGCTCGGACTTCGACCCCCACGGTCGCAGCGACGGCGAGGTCATGAGGTTCTGCCAGTCGTTCATGAACGAGCTCTACCGGCACCTGGGCGAGCACACCGACGTGCCCGCCGGTGACATCGGCGTCGGCGCTCGCGAAGTCGGCTTCCTGTTCGGTCAGTACCGCAAGATCACGAACCGCCATGAGTCGGGCATGTTCACCGGGAAGGGCACCGGGTGGGGCGGCGCGGAGGTGCGCACCGAGGCCACCGGCTACGGGACGGTGTATTTCGCGCAGGAAATGCTCGCGGTGAGCGGGAAGTCCTTGGCGGGACGCCGGGTGGTCATCTCCGGTTCGGGCAACGTGGCGATCTACGCGATCGAGAAGGCCCAGCAGTTGGACGCGCTGCCGATCACAGCGTCCGACTCGTCGGGCTACGTGGTGGACGAGGCCGGCATCGACCTCGAACTGCTGAAGGAGGTCAAGGAGGTCGAGCGGCTGCGCATCGGCGCCTACGCCGAACGGCGCCCTTCGGCTCGTTTCGTTCCCGGAGCGCGGGTCTGGGAGGTGCCGGGCGAGATTGCCCTGCCGTGTGCGACCCAGAACGAGTTGGCCGGCTCGGACGCCGAGGCCCTGATCCGGAACGGTGTGCTGGCAGTGGCCGAGGGCGCCAACATGCCGTCGCTGCCCGACGCCGTGGACGCGTTCCAGTCGGCCGGCGTGCTGTTCGCACCCGGCAAGGCGGCCAACGCCGGTGGCGTGGCAACCTCGGCGCTGGAGATGAGCCAGAACGCCGCCCGCCAGCGCTGGACCTTCGCCGATTCGGAGCAGAAGCTGCATCACATCGTGCAGTCGATGCACGAGTCGGCCTACACAGCGTCCGAGCGCTACGGCAGCCCGGGCAACTACGTGGTCGGGGCCAACTGCGCCGCCTTCGTCAAGGTCGCGGACGCGATGATCGCCCAAGGGATCATCTAGCGACCCTGCTGACGCCGGCCGACGAAATGGTCCATGGTGTGGTTGATGCCGAAGAGATCCATCACTGCATCGAAGACCCGCACCGGGAGCACGCGCAGCAAGGGCACCAGGCGGGCCATCGGGGGCAGCACCAACTGCTGACGACCGGACGCGATCGCGTCCAGGATCTGGGAGGCCACGTCGACCTCGTGCAGGATCGGCAGCAGCAGCGGCACCCGGGTGCGCACTCCGGCGAACATACCGGTGTCGATGTAGTACGGCGCCACCACAAGCGTCCGGACGGCCGAACCGGACCCCCGCAGTTCGGCACGCAGCGACTCGGTGAACCCGATCGCCGCCCACTTGCTGGCCGAATAGTCGGTCTGCCGGGCCACACCAACCAGGCCGGCCGCGCTGGCGATCGTCACCACGGTGCCGCGGTCGCGCTCGCGCATGCCGGGCAGGAAAGCCCGCGTCGTCCAGTACGAAGCCAGCGTGTTCACCTCGAAGGTGCGCCGGATGGCAGCTTCGGACGACTCAAGGAGCGGCTTGCCGGTCACCACGCCGGCGCAGTTGATCAGCACGTCGATGGGCCCGGCCGTCTCGGCAGCCTCGGCCACCGCGGCCGAATCGGTCACGTCCACCTGCTGCCAGGTGCCGCCGGTCACCTCCGCGGTCGCTTGCGCAGCGTCCGCCGCCAGGTCCCAGACCTCCACCCGCGCACCGCGGGCGGACGCCTGCAGCGCCAACTGCCGGCCGAGGCCGGACGCCCCGCCGGTGATCACGAATCTCGCACCGTCGATCTGCACTTCAGCCTCCCAGCCGGTTGAGGACGCGGATCGCGGCCGTCATCACCTTCGCGTACCCCTCGTTGCCGAGCGCGTCCGGCGGAGCGATGGGGTGCAATCGCTGCCGGCTCACGGTCTGCGGCTCGGTGTACTTCAGCAGCCCCTGGCTGCCGTGCCGCCGGCCCATGCCCGACTCGCCCATGCCGCCCATCGGTGCGGCGTGCGAGCCCCAGGTGGCCGCGAAGCCTTCGTTGATGTTCACCGTGCCGGCCCTGATCCGGCCGGCGATCGCTTCGCCGTGGGCCGACCAGATGCTCGCGTTCAGCCCGTAGCGGGTGTCGTTGGCCGCAGCGATCGCCGCCTCCTCGGACGCGACGCGGTAGACCGCGAGCACCGGCCCGAAGGTCTCCTCGCGGAACAGCGTCATCTCCTCGGTCACGCCGGTGAGCACGGTCGGCTCGTAGACGAACGGCCCGAGGTCTGGACGATCTCGCCCGCCGGCCAGGACCGTCGCCCCCTTGGCGACAGCGTCGTCCACGTGCTGGGCCACCGTGGCCAACTGCTTGGCCGAAGCCAGCGAGCCCACGTCGAGCTGCCAGTCGTTGCCGATGCCCAGCCGCAACCCCGCGGTGATTCGCACCAGGTCGGCGACGAACTCGTCGTACACGCTGTCGACGACGTACGCGCGTTCGATGCCGACGCACACCTGTCCGGTGTTGGCGAAGGCCGCCCGGACGGTGCCCGCGGCCGCAGCCTGCAGGTTCGCGTCCGCCAGCACGAGCAGGGGGTTCTTGCCGCCGAGTTCACCGGAGAACCCGATCAGGCGTTCCGCGCAGGCGACGGCCAGCTTGCGTCCGGTCGCGGTGGAGCCGGTGAACATCAGGTAGTCCACCCCGGCCACCAACTCCGGACCGAGTTCGGCGCCCGAGCCCGGCAACACCTGGAAGAGCCCGTCGGGCAGGCCGGCGTCGGCGAAGAGTTCGGCCAGGAGCAGCGCGGTGAACGGGGTCTGCGAGTCGGGTTTGAGTACCACCGCATTGCCGGCCAGCAGCGCCTGGGCAGCGTCGCTCGCGGGCAGGTTGAACGGATAGTTCCAAGGGTTGATGATGCCGACGACGCCAACCGGACGGTGATGCTCGAACGTGCGGGTAAGGACGGGGATGGCGCCCCCGCGGCGAATGGGACGCAGCAGTCGCGGCGAGCGGCTGGCGAACACGCGGACGGCGCGTCCCGCGTCCATCACCTCCTCGAAGGCGCTCAGCCTCGACTTGCCCGTTTCGGCCTGGATCACATCGAGGATTCGGTCGCGGTTGGCCATGATGCCGCGGGCGAGCTTCGTCAACACGCGGGCCCGTGTGACAGGTGGCACCTCCGCCCAGACCGCCTGCGCTTGGCGCGCCCTCGCGATCGCCACGGGGACGTCCTGCGGCGGGGTCGCGGGCAGAGTGCCGTACACGCTGCCGTCAAAGGGCGATATCACCTCGAGCTGCATTGCGTCAGGTTACGCGGACGCCCGCCCGCTGGTGGGCCGCATCGGGATTCCGGCCCGCCAGACTCAGGGTCGCCACCCGCGGCTCCCCAGTCCGACCCTGGAAGGCCTGCCCGCCGGCACTGGTCGCACTAGGGTGAAGCCATGTCTGAAACTCCTGCTGTCCGGGACGCCGAACTGCGCACCCCGGACGCCGATTCCATCGAGCCCACGCTGGTCGAGATCGTCGATGACGAGACCATCCAGATCGACGAGGACGGTGTCGAGTGGGTCGGGGACCTGACCAGCGACGCCGCCGATCCGGAGGAACTCGCCGAAGACATCGTCGATGCCGAGGTGGTCGATGACAGCGTGCCCGCCGTGAACCCGCCTGAGCCGGTCGTCGACGTCGAGCCGGTCGTCGTGCCTGAGTCGATAGCGTCACCTGAGGGCTCGGAGACCGATACGTCGGACGCGATCCCGACGACCGATTCGACTGTGATCTCTCCGGCGCTCGCGCCGCGGCTGACCCTCGACGACGCGGAGCCCGAGGCTCGCGCGGTCATCGACCTGGAGGCTGTGGAGACCGTGCCCCGGCAGCCGGCCGCGCCGTTCCCGCCCAAGCTCGACCTGCCCGACACCGACGCGGAGTTCCCGTTCGCCAGTGAGCCGACGCCCGCCTACGAGCCCGCGCCCTACGTTCAGCCGCGCTTCGAGGACGAGCCCGTGTCCGCCTTCGGGCAGGCGGCTTACGGCGAGGCGCCGCTCACCCAGACCCCTTACGGACAACCGGCCGGGTCGCAGCCGAACTACACCCAACCCGCCTTCCCGCCGGCCGAGCCCGCCCAGCCGGTCCCGTCCGGCTACGGCCAGCCGACGCCGCAGCCCCACCCGGCACAGCCCAGCCAGCCGTCCCCGCAGCAGCCCCACCCCGAGCCGTACGCAGCTGCGCCGTACCCGGGCCAACCAGGCGGCAACTACGCCCAGCAGCCCGCCTACGGGCTGCAGCCGCAGTACGCGCCGCAAGCCGCTCCGCTCAGCCCGACGGACGAGGTCACCTGGTCCTCAGCGGCGCACTGGTCTGCGTTGGTGGCCAGCTTCGTCGGCCTCGGATTCCTCGGCCCGCTACTGGTCATGCTGATCCAGGGGCCGAAGAGTGCCCGAGTGCGGGCCAACGCGGTCGAGTCGCTGAACTTCGAGATCACCTACGTGATCGGCATGGTGCTCAGCGTGGTGCTGATGCTGGTGCTGGTCGGTTTCGTAACGATCATCCTGTTCCCGCTGTTGTGGCTGATCCTCCGGATCGTGGCCAGCGTCCAGACCGCGAACGGGCAGGACTACCGCTACCCGGTCAACATCCGACTGGTGAAGTGAGCCGGGCGGGGCGGTCACCGTCCCGGCCGGTAGAGTTACCCCGTGCTGAGCCCGGGTGACGACTGGACCGACGATCCCGGCCCCCGCGACGCCTGCGGCGTCTTCGGCGTGTGGGCACCGGGGGAAGAGGTCGCCAAGCTGACCTACTTCGGGCTGTACGCGCTGCAGCACCGCGGCCAGGAGTCGGCCGGCATGGCCGTCAGCAACGGCGAACGGATCATGGTCTTCAAGGACATGGGCCTCGTCTCGCAGGTCTTCGACGAACCCACGCTGAGCTCGCTCAACGGTTTCCTCGCGGTCGGCCATTGCCGCTACTCGACCACCGGCGCCAGCACCTGGGACAACGCCCAGCCGACCTTCCGGGGTACTGCGGACGGCGGGCTCGCGCTGGCACACAACGGCAACCTCACCAACACCGACGAACTCGAGGCCTGGCTGGCCACGTCTGTCGCGGAGTCGGACGTGCCGCGCAAGGACCGGATGGATTCCACGTCGGACACCGCGCTGGTCACCGCGCTGATGGCGGTCTACGCCGACGAGGGCCTGAAAGCCGCAGCCCTCACGGTGCTGCCGCGGTTGCAGGGTGCCTTCTGCCTAGTGTTCAGCAACGAGCGGACGCTGTTCGCCGCGCGCGACCCACAGGGCATCCACCCGCTCGTGCTCGGACGCCTGGAGCGCGGCTGGGTGGTCGCGTCCGAGACCGCGGCGCTGGACATCATCGGCGCCACCTTCATCCGCGAGGTCGGGCCGGGTGAGCTGATCTCGATCGACGAGTCGGGTCTGAGCAGCGCCCGGTTCGCCCCGGCCGAGCCCAAGGGCTGCCTGTTCGAGTATGTCTACCTGGCCCGCCCGGACACGCTGATCGCGGGTCGGCGGGTGCACTCGGTGCGCGTGGAGATCGGGCGGACGCTGGCCATGGAGGCCCCCGTCGACGCCGACATGGTGATTCCCACCCCGGAGTCGGGGACGCCGTCCGCGATCGGCTACGCGGAGGCGTCCGGCATTCCGTACGGCCTGGGCCTGGTGAAGAACTCGTACGTCGGGCGGACGTTCATCCAGCCGTCTCAGACGATCCGGCAACTGGGCATCCGGCTGAAACTGAACCCGATCCGCGACGTGATCGAGGGGAAGCGGCTGGTGGTGGTCGACGACTCGATCGTCCGTGGAAACACCCAGCGTGCTCTGGTGAAGATGCTTCGTGAGGCCGGGGCCGCTGAGGTGCACGTGCGCATCTCGTCCCCGCCGGTGCAGTGGCCGTGCTTCTACGGCATCGACTTCGCCACGCGAGCCGAGTTGATCGCGCCCGGGCTGACGGTGGACGAGATCTGCCGCTCGATCGGGGCGGACTCGCTCGGTTACATCAGCCTGGAAGGGCTGACGGCCTCGACCGGCATCGCGGGCAAGCGCCTCTGCCGGGCGTGTTTCGACGGGAATTATCCAGTGCCGATCCCGGAAGCCCGGGCTCGCCAGATGGGATTGGAGCGCAAGTTTGGCTGCTGAGAATGCGTACGCCGCCGCCGGGGTCGACATCGAAGCCGGTGATCGCGCCGTCGAACTGATGAAGGCCTCCGTGGCGGCGAGCCACCGGCCCGAGGTGCTCGGTGGGCTCGGCGGTTTCGCCGGCTTCTTCGACGCGTCCGCGCTGGCCGGCTACCGGCGTCCGGTGTTGGCGGCCTCGACCGATGGCGTGGGCACGAAAGTGGCCATCGCGCGGGCGATGGGCGTCTACGACACCATCGGCTACGACCTGATCGGCATGCTCGTTGACGACCTCGTGGTCACGGGAGCCGAACCGCTGTTCGTCACCGACTACATCGCCTGCGGCAAGGTCTATCCCGAGCGCATCGCCGCGATCGTGGGCGGCATCGCGTCCGCCTGCAGGGAAGCGGGCGCGGCGTTGCTGGGTGGCGAGACCGCGGAGCACCCCGGGCTGATGGATCCAGAAGACTTCGATGTGGCTGGGGCGACCACCGGTGTGGTCGAGTACGACTCCATTCTCGGCGCGAACCGCGTGCAGCCTGGCGACGTGGTACTCGCCCTTGGCTCGTCCGGACTGCACTCGAACGGCTACTCGCTGGTGCGACACGTGTTCGCGTCCGCAGGGTGGGGGCTGGAGCGCGACGTGCCCGAACTGGGCCGGACGCTCGGCGAGGAGTTGCTCACTCCCACCCGGGTGTACGCGCGGGACCTGCTGCACATCATCCGCTACACCGAGGTGCACTCGATCAGTCACATCACCGGTGGGGGACTGGCCAACAACCTGGTTCGAGTGCTGCCGGAAGGCATTGGGGTGGACCTCGATCGGGCCACCTGGACGCCGGCGCCGATCTTCTCGCTGGTGCAGCAGGTGGGCGGAATTTCACAACCTGACATCGAGGCAACCCTGAACATGGGCGTCGGGATGGCGCTGGTGCTGCCGCAGTCATCGGTCGGGCCAGCGCAGGCGCTGGCGAGCCAGGCCGGGATGATCTCCTGGGTCATGGGCACGGCGTTGGCCGAGCCCGGCGGACCGGCGCGGGTCACGCTGCACGGGACGCACCCCGAGGGCTGACCGCCGTCTTTGCGAGGGTGCCCTGATTGGGTACCCTTGCCTCACGACGATACTTTGAACATGAAGCGGCTCCGACCGCTGCGAACAGGCGAGGGGGCTGACCCGACCATATGGGGCGCGGCCGTGCAAAGGCGAAGCAGACCAAGGTCGCTCGCGATTTGAAATACCGTTCTTACTCCACCGACTTCACGTCGCTGGAGCGCGAGTTGCGTGGCGACTCCGACGACCCGCAAGTGGTCGAGGAGCTGATACCCGACGTCGAGGACGACCAGTACGGCGATCTCGCCGGCCGCTACTCCGACGATGACGAAGAGCCCGAGCCCTACCGCCGCATCAGCTGACCTGAGGACGTCGGCTGGCTCTCGCCCGCGGTCCCTGACAGCGTCACCTCCCCCAACGGTTCCTGAGGAGCCGTTCGGCGAGGAACGAGCCGCCGTCACCAACGATCCCTGAGGAGCCGTCCGGCGAGGAACGAGCCGCCGTCACCAACGATCCCTGAGGAGCCGTCCGGCGAGGAACGAGCCGGACGGCGTCACGAAGGGCCGTCGCCTGGGTGCACAAGTCCTGGCGGGCCGCTGGTCATCATGCCGCGATCACCGCGCCGCTCGAAGATCCACTGCGTTGGCGCGATCGCGTCCAGCAGCGCTTGATCGTGGGTCACGATCAGCAGCGTGCCACCGAAGGCCAGCAAGGCCTGCTCCAGTTGCTCGATACCTTCGACGTCCAGATGGTTCGTCGGCTCATCCAGGACCAGCACGTTCACCGCGCGTCCCTGCAGGACGGCCAGGGTCGCACGCGTGCGCTCGCCCAGCGAGAGGCTCGCGCACGGTCGGTCGATGTGCTCCGCGCCCAGCCCGAACTTGGCCAGCAGGGTTCGGGTCGCGGACTGGTCAGTGCCGAGCAGGTCGCCAACCAGTTCGAGAAGGGACGCCTGGCCGGCGATCAGCGTCCGCTCCTGGTCGAGGCTGCCGATCCGCGTCCGGGTGCCCCAGGAGATCCTTCCCGCGCTGGGCTCGCGCACGCCGAGCAGGGCGCTGACCAGGGTGCTCTTGCCGGAACCGTTCGGGCCGACCAGCGCGATCCGGTCGCCGCGGACGATCTCGGTCGAGACGGGCCCGAGGGTGAAATCGCCGATCTCGACCACAACCGCGTCCAGACTCACTACCAACTCGGCGGACGGCGGTGCCTCGGCGATCGTGTAGCGCAACCCCCACTCCTTGCGGGGTTGCTCGACCTCGGGTAGGCGCGTGGCGGCGTCCCGGGCGCGGGCGGCGCGCTGGTCCATCCGCCTGGCCTGGTCGCCGGCATGCTTCTTCGCGAGTTGGGAGTGCGGTCCGAGCTTCGCTGCCTTGGCGCGTCCGAGCGCGGCCCATTCGTTCTGGCGGCGGGCGCCCCCGGTGAGCGCGTCGCGCCGCTCGGTGTAGGCGAGGTAGGCGTCCTCGGCCTGACCACGGGCGAGCGCCTTGGCGGCGCGGTAGTCCGTCCAGCCACCCGCGTAGGTGTTCACCGACTCCTGGTGCGGGTCGAGTTCGAGCACAGAGGTGGCGACGGTGTCGAGGAAGGCGCGGTCATGGGACGCGATCAGGATCGGGGAGCGCTGGGCGGTGACGAAGGTGGTCATTGCCCTCAGGCCGTCGAGGTCGAGGTTGTTGGTGGGCTCGTCGAGCAGCAGGACGTCGTATTGACTGACCAGGATGGACGCAAGGCCTACCCGCGCGGCCTGGCCCCCCGAAAGGGTCCCGAGCGGACGCGCCGGCTCGGTGTCCAGGCCGAGTTGAGCGAGGGTGGCGGTCAGCCGCGACTCCAGATCGGCGCCGCCGAGGGCGAGCCAGTGCTCGAAGGCGCGGGCGTAGGCGTCGTCCGTGCCCGGTTCGTCGTCGGCAAGGCGCCCGGCGGCAAGCTCGAACTCGGCGGACGCCCGACCCACCCCGGTCCGACGGAGGGCGTAGTCGAGCACGGATTCCGTAGCCAGCGGCGCTGACTGGGGCAAGTAGCCGACGGATGTGTCCGGCGGGGCCAGTCGGACGGAACCGCTGTCCGGCGTGTGCTCACCGGCGAGGATGCGCAGCAGGGTGGTCTTGCCCGACCCGTTCGGGCCCACCAGAGCGGTCACGTCGCCCGGGGCGAGGGTCAGATCAAGGCCGGCGAACAGCGGCCGGGCGCCGAAGGACGCGGCCAAGCCGGAACAGAACAGGGATGCAGACACGGAACTTCCTCGATCGCTGGTGGGTCAGGACGAGCGGTCAGTTCCACATGCATCCAGGGTGACCCGGGGCGCGGCCGTGAGTCAAACCAGCGCCGACGTGACGCGTCGAGCCGTCAAGCTCTGGCCGAGTACCGGTGCGCAACAGCCGCGGCCTGCTCACCGTAGCCGCCGCCGAACAGCACCGCGTGCACCAGCAATGGATGCAACTGGTGCAGGGCGATCAGTGGGCGCCAGTCGGACGGAAGCCGGGTGCTCGCGTCCGCGTAGGCGGCGAAGACCTCGTTCAGGTGGGGCAGGCCGAACAGGGCCAGCATCGCCAGGTCGGCGATCCGATGGCCGCCGTGGGCGGCCGGGTCGATCACGGTCGCCGACTCCCCGCTGAACAGGACGTTGCCCGCCCAAAGGTCGCCGTGGATCCTAGCCGGCGGCGAATCGTCGTCGAACTCGCCGGACGCCAGTCGCTCGCTCAGGGCCTCTATGAGCGCCAGTCCAGACGCACTCAGGTTCCCCAGCTGGTGTGCCTGCCGCGCGTAGGGCAGCACCCGCTGTTCGGCATAGAACTCACCCCACCTCTGCTGCGGGCGCAGCGACAACGGCAGGTCGCCGATGAACCCGTCGCCACTCCACCCGTCCGGTGGGGAGCCGAAAGCCGGAGCCCCAGCATCGTGGGTCACCGCGAGTTGTGCGCCGAACCTGGCCGCCGCGTGCGCCGTCGCCGCTGCGGGGCGCACCCGCTCAAGCACGACCTCACCGGCCGACACCGAGCGGACGCCGACCACCGGCACTCCGCCGGGCACCTGCAGCCAGCGCAGGCCGGCGGCCTCAACCTCGAAGAAGCCGGCGGGTGCGTCCGGACGGCGCTTGGTGAACACGCTGAAGATCATCTCGCACGCCATTGGCTGGACGGATGGCCCTTCGTCAGGCTCAGGGGTCGTTGGGTGGGCTTTGGTGGAGCCGGTGACCGTTCGTCAGGCTCAGGGGTCGTTGGGTGGGTTTTGGTGGAGCCGGTGGCCCTTCGTCAGGCTCAGGGGTCGTTGGGTGGGCTTGGGTGGAGCCGGTGGCCCTTCGTCAGGCTCAGGGGTCGTTGGCTGAGCTTGACGAAGCCTCGAGGCCTTCTGGCGCTCAGGATCTGCGGCGGGTCCAGGGACCGTGGCTGGGTTACTCGGCCAGGATCACCAGCAGCGTGCGTGGGCCGTGGACGCCTTCCACCCGGCTGAGTTCGATGTCCGAGGTGGCGGACGGGCCGCTGATCCAAGTCAGCGGACGGCCGGCCGCGATCGCCACGCCGAGGCGTCCGACCGCCTCGGGCACGTCCGAGACCACCTGGTCGGCGCGCACCACCACCAGGTGGGTGTCGGGCAGCAGCGTGGTCGCGCGCCGGCCCTGGTCGTCGCCGTGGTCGAGCACGATCGTGCCGGTCTCGGCGATGCCCACCGTCGCGGCGGTGACGACGCCGTCGATCCCGTCCAACTCCTGCCGCGAGAGCACCGGGTCGTCGGAATGCACCGCGATCCCGGCGGCCTCGATCGCCGCTCGCCAGGAGGCGTCCAATCCCGGTGGCAGCACCACCGAGCGCACTCCGGAGGTGGTCAGCAGCCGCGCGCACGCGTCCGCCACCCCGGCTGCCGGAACCCGTTCGACCACGGCTCGGTAGTCCTGGGTCTGCTCAACGAATTGAGCCAGCACGTCGGGCATCGGCGTCGGCTGCCGGTAGGTCCACGGGATCGGCACGTCGAGCTCCGGATCCGGCTGCACGACGTCAGCCAGCGCCGAGCGAATCCGGCCCAGCACCTCGTCGCGCGCGCTCATTTCGACTCCTCCCCTCGGGTCCGCTGCCACCAGGCGCGGAAGGACTCGGTCGGCGGCATCGGCAGGTCGCGCGCTCGCGTCCAGGCTGCCGCCGGCCAGGGCAGCGGCCCCAAATAGTCCTTGTGGAGCACTCTCGCGGCCACTGCGGCCATCGCCTCGGCGGCCTCGAAGCGTCCGGCCTTGGCGAACATCCAGCCGCCGCCGGCCATCAGCGTCGACTCCAGGTGCGGACGCCCGTGGCTCTTGGCCTCGGCCACCTGGTGACGCAGGTGCACCAGCATGTCCGGAATCGGGATCCGCACCGGGCAGACCTCGAAGCACGCCCCGCACAGGCTGGACGCGAACGGCAGCGACTGGTCGATCTCGGACGTGATCCCGCGCAGCTGAGGCGTCAGCACCGCTCCGATCGGTCCGGGGTACACCGAGCCGTAGGCGTGGCCGCCGACCCGCTCGTAGACCGGACAGATGTTGAGGCAGGCCGAGCAGCGGATGCAGCGCAGCGCGGGGCGTCCGATCGGGTCGGCCAACACGTTCGTGCGGCCGTTGTCGATCAGCACCACGTGCACTTCCTGCGGCCCGTCGCCGGGGGTGACCCCGGTCCACATCGAGGTGTAGGGGTTCATCCGCTCGCCGGTTGACGAGCGCGGCAGCAGCTGCATGAATACCTCGAGGTCGGCGAAGGTCGGCAATACCTTCTCGATGCCGACCACCGAGATCAGGGTCTCCGGCAGGGTCAGGCACATCCGTCCGTTGCCCTCGGACTCGACCACCACCAGCGTCCCGGTCTCGGCGATCGCGAAGTTCGCACCAGAGACCGCGACTTTCGCGCGCAGGAACTTCTCCCGCAGATGGACGCGGGCAGCCCCCGCCAGCACCGCCGGATCATCGCTCAGGTCGGCCGGCGCCGGCGTGCCGTAGAGCTTCATCTCGCGCAGGAAGATTTCCCGCACCTCCGACCGGTTGCGGTGGATCGCCGGCACCAGGATGTGGCTGGGCCGGTCATGGCCCAGCTGCACGATCAGCTCGGCAAGGTCGGTCTCCCAGGCGGCGATGCCGGCCGCTTCGAGGGCCTCGTTCAGCTCGATCTCCTGGGTGGCCATCGACTTGACCTTGACCACCTCGTCCACGCCCTTGGCCCGCACCAGGTCGACCACGATCCGGTTGGCCTCGGCCGCGTCCCTGGCGAAATGGACGGTTGCTCCAGCGCGGGTCAGCGATTCCTCCAGCTGCACCAGGTAGGTGTCGAGGTGGCGCAGGGTGCGGTTCTTGATCGCCTCGGCCGCCAGCCGGAGTTCTTGCCACTGCGGAACTTCGGCTACGCGCGCCGCCCGCTTGGCCCGGATCGTGTGCGTGGCCTTGTGCAGGTTGCGGCGAAGCTGGTTGTTCTCCAGCTGCGTCTTCGCGCCGCGGGCGAACTTCGGCATGCCCAGGTAGGTGCCGCTGGGCGGTGCCGGGGTGCGCCGGACGGGCTCGGTGGTGGTCATGCCAGTGCCCCCTCGGTGGAAGCGAGGATCTCGGCCAAGTGGATCGGCTTCACTCCGCTGTGCTGCCGGTGCAGCAGGCCGCCGATGTGCATCAGGCAGGCGTTGTCGCCGGTGACCAGGTACTCCGCGCCGGTCTCCATGACGTGTCTGGCCTTGTCGGAGCCCATTGCCACGGAGACGTCCGGGTTCTTGATCGAGAACGTGCCGCCGAAGCCGCAGCACTGGTCGGCGTCCGGTAGCGGCACCAGGTCGATGCCCTTGACCGCACTCAGCAGCGTCTGCGGACGGTCGCCCACCTTCGCCACCCGCACCGAGTGGCAGGTGGGGTGGAAGGTCACCCGATGCGGGAAGTAGGCGCCGACATCGGTGACGCCCACCACGTCCACGAGGAACTCGGAGAGGTCGTAGGTGCGTTTCACCAGGGCCTCGGTCTCAGCCAGCAGCTTGGCGTCCTTGGCATGCTCGGCCAGCATCGGGTGCTGGTGCCGGATCGCTCCCACGCACGACCCGGACGGTGCCACCACGTAGTCGTAGTCGGCGAACGCGCGGACGTAGGCGCGCACGGCAGGGACGGCGGCGTCGAAGTATCCGGTATTGGTGAACATCTGCCCGCAACAGGTCTGTTCCATTGGGAACTCCACGGTGCAACCGAGTCGCTCAAGCACGGCCACAACCGCTTTCGGCGTGCTCGGGAACATCAGGTCGTTGATGCAGGTGGCGAACAGGGCCACCTTCAGGCCTTCGGTGGGGATCGTCATCGTTCCTCCTCGCGGCAGCGTCGCCTCGGTCGTCGCTATTGGTCAGACCGATTCGAGTGTCCACCCGGTTTCCGGTCACGTCAAGTGGGTGGCGCCTGTGGTGTCCGGCCTCTTCCTGGCCGGACTGGTCAGTTGTGGCCTCATGCCGTGCGCGGGTGACCACCTTGATGGGGACGAGGGCGGTTTTCGGACACAATGAGGGCGTGGTACCCACGAAGCACACCGAACTGCACGCCTACGAGGTGGTGCTCAGGCACATCGAGGCCGGCATCCTGGCCGGCACGCACCATCCGGGCGACCAGTTGCCGACCGAGCGCGACCTCGCGGTGCAACTCGGGGTCGGCCGCTCCGCCGTCCGCGAGGCCATGCGGGTGCTGCAGACCCAGGGCCTGATCACGTCCAGCGCCGGACCGGGCCGCGGCACCCGCATCGCCCCAGCCAGAGGGGACGCGCTGGCTCGCATCTTCCAGCTGCATCTGGCCTTGTCGGACACTGCTACAGCCGACCTGACCGAGACCCGGATCGCGCTCGAGCGGTCCTCGGCCGCGTTGGCCGCACAGCACGCCGACGCTCGTGCTTTGCGGCGGCTTCGCGGCCTGATGAGCGCGATGGACGAGGCCGAGCCGATCGCCGAGTTCAACGACTTCGACACCGACTTCCACGTGCAGATCGCCCGGGCCGGTCAGAGCGAGTTGATCGCCGATCTCACCGTTGCCATGCGGCAGGCCGTCCGCGAGGCGATCCGAACCGCGTCCGCAGCGCTGCCGGACTGGCCGAGTCATCGCCAGGAACTCATCGTCGAGCATCAGGAGATCCTGGACGCGATCGAAGCCGGCGATTCCGCGTCCGCCGCCGCGCTGATCGAGCGCCACATCCGTCGCGCCTATCGCACCCTCGGCATCGCTCAGGCCGCGGGGGAGTAGCCCAGCTTTCTACCAGAGTGGTCAGTGGGGCCTCAGGTGGTGCGCGGGTGACCACCTTGTCGGGGACGGGGTGCTGGCCGGCTTCGCATAATGGTCCGACCGATTAGTTCTTTGGTCTTACCAAAACGCTTCCGGTGTGCTACCACAGAGTCAGTACAAAGCCGTACTGAATCGTTGAAAGAGGTGTGCTCACCAGTGGAGACCTATCAGCAGTTCATCAACGGGGCGCTTGTCGACTCCCACTCCGCGGACTGGATCGACGTCGAGAACCCCTACACCAACGAGGTGATCGCTCGTGCGCCGAAGGGCGATGACGAGGACGCGAACCGCGCCGTCGAAGCGGCCAAGGCGGCCCAGCCGGCCTGGGCCAAGCAGGCTCCGGTCAGTCGCGGCGCGTACCTGAAGAAGTTCGCCGAACTGATCCGCGCCAACCGCGTCGAGCTGGCTCGGACGCTGGCCAGCGAGCAGGCCAAGATCCTGCCACTTGCCCAGGTCGAGATCGACGTGACCGCCGAGTACTTCGACTACTACGCCGGCTGGGCGCGGATCTACGAGGGCGAGATCATCAACTCCGACGACCCGCGCGAGAACATCCTGCTGTTCCAGAAGCCGGTCGGGGTGGTCGCCGGTATCTGCCCATGGAACTTCCCGTTCTTCGTGATGGCGCGCAAGGTGGCCCCGTCCCTGCTGGCCGGGTGCACGACCATCCTCAAGCCGTCCAGCAACACCCCGGCGACCACCTTCGAGTTCGCCCGCCTGGTCGCCACGCTCGACCTGCCCGGCGGCGTGCTGAACTTCGTTTCCGGTGCCGGTTCGAGCCTGGGACGCACCCTGGTGCAGCACCCGGACGTCGACATGGTCTCGCTGACCGGATCGGTCGAAGCCGGCCAGCAGATCTTGCGCGACGCGGCCGACAAGGTTATGAAGACCTCCCTCGAACTCGGCGGCAAGGCGCCGGCGATCGTGTTCGGCGACGCCGACCTCGCGCTGGCCGTCAAGGCCGTCACCGATTCCCGGCTGATCTACTCCGGCCAGGTCTGCAACTGCGCCGAGCGGGTCTACGTCCATGCCAGCATCTACGACGAGTTCGTGGCCAAGCTGAAGGCCGCCTTCGAAGCGGCGGCCATCGGCGACCCGTTCAGCGACCCGGCCCCGGCCTACAGTTCGCAGATCGACGCCGCCCAGCTGGAGAAGATCGACGCAATGGTGCAGCGCGCTGTGGCCGCGGGTGCCGAGATCGTCACCGGCGGAAAGCGCGCTGACAAGGGCACGGGCTACTTCTACGAGCCCACATTGATCGCCGGCGCCACCCAGGATTCCGAGATCGTGCAGAAGGAGGTCTTCGGGCCCGTCCTGCCGATCCTGAAGTGGGACGACTACGACCAGGTGATCGCCGACGCCAACAACGTCGAGTACGGCCTGACGTCGTCTGTGTTCACCACCAGTGTCAACACCGTGATGCAGTCGATCAAGGACCTCAACTTCGGCGAGACCTACGTGAACCGTGAGCACTTCGAAGGCATCCAGGGCTTCCATGCAGGCTGGCGGAAGTCGGGCATCGGCGGTGCGGACGGCAAGCATGGCCTCCACGAGTACCTGGCCTCGCAGGTGGTCTACATCCGCTACTGAGCCCGGGTGACCGTTCGCCGGTCCCGGTGATCACCGTTCGTCCCCACCCTCGCCTTCACCCCACCTTGCGAGGGTCGGTGACGATCATCGCGCCAAGGAAAGTCAGGCCAAGGCCGAGTACCGCGATCGCGAGAGCAGGCTCGCGCATCGGGTGGAGTGCGGCGCTGAGCACCACGTTCGCCACCGGCTCAAGGCCGTCGGCGAGCAGGCCGGCGGCCGTCCGTCCGGCGACGGACAGGACGGCCCAGAGCACGGCCGCGCCGGCCAGAAGGCTCAGCCCGACCCACAGCAGGCCGCGACGCAGGCTGGGCCAGGCCCAGAGCGCAAGCAGGACGCAGCCAAGCACCAGCCACGGCAACACGTCCGCCAGGGCGACCAGATAGCGGTAGGCGGTCTGGACCCTCGGCACCAGGTTCGGATCGATCTGCACCAGCGGGATCGTCGCGGTCACATCGGGCAGTCGGTCGATCATCGGCACTCCGGCGTCGCGCAGGGGCTGCTTGAGCGCTTCGACGAACGGTGCCAGGCGCAACTGGACGAGGCCACCGTCCACGGCCACCCGGCCGGGCTCGTCGCGCAGCAGCGCGCTGACTTCGGCGTGGCTCAACCGCAGGCTGGTGGTCCAGGCGGACGCGAACAGCTCGCTGCTGGTGAAGCCGGCCACCGTCCGTCCGACCAAGCCGCGCACCACCTCGGTGTCACCCAGCGGCAGCGGCCGGCTGATCGCATCGGTGAGTTGCGCATTGAGCAGCTCCTGGACGGCCGGCGCCTGCGCCAGGGGAGCCAACAATGCCACCACCCGATCGGTGTCGGTGGTCATCGTCTGCACCCACCCGGACACCACGGACAGCAGGGCCAACACCCCGGCGAGGACGCTGGCCACCGCGCCGACGATCGCCCGCCACGTCATTGTGCGTCCTCTGGCGGGATGCATGGCGATGGTGACATCAGCCCTCTCCGACCTGCTCGGCCAGCTCCAGCCACTGGCCTTCGAGCTCGTCCTGCCTGGCCAGGGCTTGGTCGAGGTCCGCGCCGAGGGCGCTGAGCCGCTCGTAGTCGGACGCATTCCCGGCCATCTGTGCATGCAACTCATCGATGCGGCTGGCGACCTTTGCGAGTTGGCTCTCGACCCGGCCGAGATCCTTGCGCGCCTGCCGTTGGCGTGCGGCCTCGGCGGGCGCTGGCCTGGCCCGATTGGACGAGGTGCCGACCGGCTCGACCGGCGGATCAGCACGGCGACGGCGGCGCTCCAGGTACTCGTCGACGCCTCCGGGAAGCAGGACGCAGCTGCCGTCGCCGAGCAGTGCGTAGGTCACATCGCAGGTGCGTTCAAGGAAGTAGCGGTCGTGCGACACCACGATCAGGGTGCCCGGCCAGGTGTCAAGGTAATCCTCGATCACGGTGAGGGTGTCGATGTCGAGGTCGTTGGTGGGCTCGTCGAGCAGGAGCACATTGGGCTCGGAAAGCAGCAGTCGCAGGAACTGCAGCCGCCGCCGCTCGCCGCCGGAAAGCTCGCCGATCCGGGTGACCAGGCGATTCCCGGTGAACCCGAAGTCCTCCAGCAGGTTGGACGCCGACACCTCACGTCCGGTCGCCAACCGGGTCTGGTTCTGCAGCTGTTGCACAGACTCGAGCACGCGCTCGCTCTCGTCCAGCTCGGTCACCGCCTGGGAGAGGTGCCCGAGCCGCAGCGTCCGGCCCTGCTTCACCTTGCCCACCTGGGGCGCGACCTCGCCGGTGAGCAGGCGCAGTAGCGTGGTCTTGCCCGATCCGTTCACCCCGACGATGCCGATCCGGTCGCCCGGCCCGATCGACCAGTCCAGCCGGTCGAGCAGCGTCCGTCCGTCCGGCAGCCCATAGCTCACGCCATGCAGGTCGAAAACGTCCTTGCCGAGCCGGGAGGTCGCGAACTCGAGCAGCTTCAGCGAGTCGCGCGCGGGTGGCACGTCTTCGATCAGGACGTTCGCCGCATCGATGCGGAACTTCGGCTTCGACGTGCGCGCGGGCGGGCCGCGGCGCAGCCAGGCCAGCTCCTTGCGCAGCAGGTTCTGCCGCCGGGACTCGTTCGCAGTGGCCTGCCGGACGCGTTCAGCTCTGGCCAGCACGTAGGCCGCGTAGCCGCCGTCGTAGGCGTCCACGGAGGCGTCGTGAACCTCCCAGATGCGGTTGCAGACCGCGTCCAGGAACCAGCGGTCGTGGCTCACCACCAGCATCGCCATCCCAGACGCCTGCAGCAGGTTCAGGTGATCGGCCAGCCAGGCGACCGCCTCCACGTCGAGGTGGTTGGTCGGCTCGTCCAGCACCAGCAGGTCGTGCCCGGCCAGCAGGATGGACGCCAGGCTCACCCGCCGCCGCTCACCACCGCTCAGCTCGGCGACCGGACGGTTCAGCTCGAGCGTCCCGAGCAGGTGCGTGACCACAGCGCGCTTCGCGGCGTCCGCTGCCCAGGCGTGGTCGGGACGGCCGTGCACCGCCACCTCGCGGACGGTCGCCCCGGGCGCGAAGTCCTCGCTCTGTCCGAGATACCCGATGGACGCGGACCGGTTGCGCACCACCTGGCCGGAATCCGGTTCGAGGTCGCCGACCAGCAACTTCAGCAGCGTGGTCTTGCCGTCCCCGTTGCGTCCGAGTACACCGACCACGTCGCCGTTATCGAGGCCCAGGCTCACCCCGTCCAGCAGGATGCGGGTGCCGAACGCGATCGAGATGCGCTCAGCGTTGACCAGGTTCGCCAAGCTCAGTGCCCGCGCATCGCGCGGTTGACGCCCTTCATGGACGGCATCGGGCCGCGGGGGATCGGCACCTTCGGCCGTACCGCGTCGAGTGCGCGCAGCCGAGCCTTCACGTCGGTGATCTGCACGGCTTCCATCTTCTTGGGCAGCTTCTTGATGTGCGCTGCCAGCTTCGCCAGCGGCACCTGGCCCTCACCGTCGCCCATCACGATGGTGGTCACGGGCACGCCGTAGGCGACCTGCTCGTGCTTCTTCGCCTCGCTGGCGAGCAACTGCTTGACCCGGGCCGGAGCGCCGTCGCCGATGAGCACGATGCCGGACGGGCCGACGACCCGATGGACGGCGTCCAGCTGGCGGGTGGCGGTGATCGCCGCGGTGTGGAAGTACTTCTTGGCGTCGAGCATCGAGAGGGCGACCTCAGCCGAACCGGGCTGGCCGGCGTAACGGGTGTAGGTGGCCTTCTTGGCCCGGTCGAGCAGGACCCACAGCGCGGCGGTGATGCCGCCGAGCAGGCCGATGAGCAGCCACATCCACAGCGGGGGCAGCAGCAATCCGACGATCAGGAAGACCACGAGTACGCCGAAGAAGCCGCCGAACAGCCACCAGTTGAGCTGCGGGTCGACCTCAGCGGTCACCTTGTAGGTCTGCCAGTACTGCTTGTACCAGGGCCAGTCCCGGGGGTTGGTGGAGTTCTTCTTCGCCAGCTTGAGGGCCTTGACATCGGCCTTCTGCTTGGCGGCCAGTTCCTTGGCCTTTTCGCTCGCCATTTCGGTGCTTTCGGGTTAGTTGCTCACCCGCTGCTCGCGGGCCGCCATCGCCTGCCGGTACAGCCGGCCGGCTCGGTAGGAAGAACGTACCAATGGTCCACTCAGAACGCCGACAAAGCCAATTGCCATGGCTTCCTCGGCGAGCTCGTCGAACTCGGTCGGAGTGACCCAACGATCGATCGGGTGATGGCGGACGGACGGGCGCAGGTACTGGGTGATCGTGACCAACTCGGTGCCAGCCGAATGTAGGTCGCGCAGTGCCTGGGAGATCTCCTGGCGGGTCTCGCCCATGCCGAGGATCAGGTTCGACTTGGTCACCAGGCCCACCTCGCGCGACCAGGTGAGCACCTGCAGCGACTTCTCGTAGCGGAAGCCCGGACGGATCTGCTTGAAGATCCGCGGCACGGTCTCGACGTTGTGGGCGAAGACCTCCGGACGGGTGTCGAAGATCTGGTCGAGCAACTCGCGGCGTCCGGAGAAGTCGGGGGCGAGCATCTCGACGCCGACGCCGGGGTTGCGGGCATGGATCTGCCGGATGGTCTCGGAATACAGCCAGGCGCCCTCGTCCTCGAGGTCGTCGCGGCAGACCCCGGTGACGGTGGCGTAGCGCAGGCCCATCGTGGTCACCGACTCGGCGACCCGCACCGGTTCGGCGGTGTCGTAGCCGGACGGTTTGCGCGACTCGATCTGGCAGAAATCGCAGCGGCGGGTGCAGGAGTCGCCGCCGATCAGGAACGTGGCCTCACGGTCCTGCCAGCACTCGAAGATGTTCGGGCAGCCGGCCTCCTGGCAAACCGTGTGCAGGCCCTCGTCCTTCACCAGCTTCTGGAGCTCGCGGTAGTCCGGGCCCATCGTGGCGGTGGTCTTGATCCACGACGGCTTGCGCTCGATCGGAGTCTGGGCGTTGCGCACCTCGAGGCGGAGCAGGCGTCGCGGCTGGGTGTCGGTCACCCGGTAATCGTAACCGGCCTAGCCAGGCGCGCCCGCGCGGGCTGCGGCAGGGGCCAGATCGCCCGCGCTGGCCGCCGATTCGCCGCATAGGGGTGGGTGCGGCCCTTCTCAGGGCTGGTATGCCTCGTCTTCGGCGAAGTATCCCCGACCTGCTATCCGTCGCTGACCCGAACGGCGTCGCGAATCACGCCCAGAATGTCGTAGGCGAGGGCGCTCGACGTCGTCTTCGACCAGACCGCCAGGACTTCGTTGGGGCCGTCAATGTCGGTGGTCGTGGTTGCGGAGCCGATAGCTTGCTCCGTTCAGGTCGGGACGTCGGCGGGGTGGACGATGCGGTCGATCATGGCGGCGACAACCTGGTCCCCGATGACCCCCGACCCACACGGCTGGAGACGAGCTGGAACCCCGTTCGCCCAATAGTCGGGATACGACGGGGGTTGCGGCGCTGGCCGCAGGCCGGTTCGCCCGATAGGGGGGTTGTGTGGCCCTTTTCCGGGCTGGTATGCCCCTTCTCGCGCGAATCACTGCCAACGAGGCCAGCCTGGGGCTTCGTAACCCGAACATCGGGCGAAAGGCTGCTGTCGGTGTGAGGGCACCACGAGGTGCGCGAGTCCCAGCCGGTTCTCAGAGCGCCAGTTGGCAGCGATCAGACGCTGAGACCGTAGCGGACTGCGGTTGTCGGGATTGCTGGGCGCTTCAGATCAGGGCTCGATGCGAAAGGCTCGAATCGAAGCATCTCGACCAGGTGGGGTTCGAGGGCTCGACCCACCTCGGCCAGGGTCGGCGCCGGTCCGGACAGCTCGTCCGCCAACGACGTCACGCCTGCGTCCGAAATGCCGCACGGCACGATCCGTCCGAAGTCGGCCAGGTCGGAGGTCACGTTCAGGGCGAAGCCGTGCATGGTGGTCTGCCGCGACACCCGGATCCCGATGGCCGCCATCTTCCGCTCGGGTTTGGCGCCGCCCGCCGCGAGCCACACCCCGGTTCGCCCGGGCACCCGTCCGGTGTCGATGCCGTAGCCGGCCAAGAGCCGGATCAGCGCCTCCTCGATGCGCCGGACGTAGTCGACCACGCCGACGCCGCGCGGTAGGAAGACGATCGGGTAGCCGACCAGCTGTCCGGGCCCGTGGTAGGTGATCTTGCCGCCGCGATCCACGTCCACCACTGGGGTGCCGTCGAGCGGACGTTCGTGCGGCTCGGTGCGGCGTCCTGCGGTGTACACCGGGGGATGTTCTACGTAGAGAACTTGCGGGCCGAGAGAACCCTCGGACACCTGGGCGTGCACTTCGCGCTGCAACGCCCAGGCCTCGTGGTAGTCGGTCAGCGTCGCCGGGTCGTCGACGATGCCGAGGTAGCGGAACCCGACCGGGGTCCGGTCGGGCACCTGATCCCTCACTGGCCGAGCTCACCCCCGAATGCGCCCTCTTCGAGCCGTGCCTTCACAAAGCTGAGGAAGCGGGCGGCCTCGGCGCCGTCCACCAGGCGGTGGTCGTAGCTGAGCGAGAGGTACATCATGTCGCGCACCGCGATGATCTCGCCGAGGTTCGGGTCCTTGACCACCATCGGACGCTTCACCAGCGCGCCGGTGCCGAGGATCGCGACCTGCGGCTGGTTGATGATCGGGGTGTCGAACAGGGTGCCCGCCGAGCCGTAGTTGGTGATCGTGAAGGTGCCACCGGTCAGTTCGTCCGGGGTGACCTTGCTGGCGCGGGTACGGGCAGCCAGATCGGCGATCTTCTTGGCCAGTCCGGTGACGTTGAGGTCGCCGGCGTCCTTGATCACCGGGACGAGCAGGCCCTTCTCGGTGTCGACCGCGATGCCCAGGTGCTCGGCGTGGGCATAGCTGATCGTGCCGGCTTCGGTGTCGATGGTCGCGTTGACGACGGGGAACTGCTTCAGCGCCTCGGCCGCCGCCTTCGCGATGAACGGCAGGTAGCTCAGGCCCACGCCCTCGCGGGCCTTGAAGTCGTCCTTCACCTTGGCGCGCAGCTTGGACACCGCAGTCAGGTCGACCTCGACGGTCGCGGTGAGTTGTGCCGAGACCTGCAGCGACTCGACCATGCGCTTGGCGATAGTCGCACGCAAGCGGCTCATCTTCGCAGTGGTTCCGCGCAGGCTGCCGTCCGCGCTCGTCGCGGAAGCTGCCGCGGACGGGGCGGGACTTGCCGGCGCAGCCGGTGCCGGGCCAGGACTGGGCACGGGGGCGGTGGCCGCGGGGGTAGGTGCGGGCGCCGGGACGGCTGCGACAGCCGCCTTGGCGGCTTCCTCGGCCTTCTTGGCCTCTGCGGCGGCGAGGACGTCCTGCTTGCGGATGCGTCCGCCGACGCCGGTGCCGGAGATGGCGTTCAGGTCGACATCGTTGGCATCGGCCATCTTCCGCACCAGCGGCGTGACATAGGGCGCCTCGGGCGCATCGGCGACTGCCCGGCGAGCAGCGGGCTCAGCGGGCGAGGGCTCCGGGACAGCCGCGGGGGCTGGCGCTGGAGCGGCCACCGCCGGCACGGGAGCGGGTACCGGGGCCGGAGCGGGTACCGGGGCCAGGGCCGGTACCGGGGCAGGCGCGGCGACCGGCGCGGGTTCAGCCGTGACCGGAGCAGGAACTACCGGGGCCGGAGCGGACACAGGCGCCGCACCGGCGGCACCGATGACCGCCAGCACCGAGCCGACGGGCGCGACGGCGTCCTCGGCCACTCGGATCTCCAGAACCACTCCCGAAGCCGGTGATGGGATCTCGGTGTCGACCTTGTCTGTGGAGACCTCGACCAAGGGTTCGTCCGCCTCGACAGGGTCGCCGACCTTCTTCAACCAGCGCGAGATCGTCCCCTCGGTGACCGACTCGCCGAGCTGCGGGAGCAGCACCTCGGTACCGCCCGCAGCAGGTGCCGGGGCGACCGCAGCGACCGGTTCGGCGACGGGAGCGGCAGGCTCCGGGGCGACGGGAGCCGGAGCAGGAGCGGCGGGCACCGGAGCGGGCTCGTCCGGAACAACCGCCTCGACAGCCGCGGCCGCAGCAGGAGCGGTCTCAACCACATCAGGCGCTGCCGGCGCAGCCTCAGCGGCCCCCCCGGCCTCGTTCGGCTCACCGATCTGGGCGAGCACCGCACCGACCGCGGCCACACCGTCCTCGGGAACCAGGATCTCCAGCAGTACGCCGGCGACCGGCGAAGGGATTTCGGTGTCGACCTTGTCGGTGGAGACCTCGACCAGCGGCTCGTCCACCTCGACGCGATCACCAACACGCTTGAGCCAGCGAGAGACTGTGCCTTCGGTGACGCTCTCCCCAAGTGCCGGCAGCTGGACGGGAGTGGACATATTGCTTGGCTCCTTCGCGATCTGATCGGTTCAGGGTTCAGACTAGCCCCGAATCATGGCGCCATAATGGGCGCCGTGGCTTGGTTCTCACGAAAGCGGCGCAAGGCCGGCACTGCGGGGCGCGGCGGGATGGACGCGGCGACCATCGACCACCTTGAGCAATTCCTTGCCAGCCGTCGTGGAGTCGAAGCTTTCATCGAGCAGCCCACCACGGTGACCAGGGCAACGTTGTTGCTGATCGCGCACGACGGTGAGTGGACGCGGCGCAGCGTCCTCGATGTCGACTGGGCACGCGGTTTCGCGTCCAACCACAAGCTGCCTGCCTACGACGCAGGTGTGGTCGGCTACCCGCAGCGCATGCGCGACTACAACGCCCGGCGCCGTTCCGGAGGCTGAGTCCCGGAGCCGATGCGGCTCGGTCCGGCGATCAGCGGTCCGCCCACGGGGGTTCAACCCGAGTTCAACCGGTTTTGCGGGTGGCCAAGTAGCCGGTGGCGAGATCAACCCAAGAACAACTGGTTACCAGGCGGATTTCGGGCCTGAGAACCAGTTGTTTTTGGGTTGATCCAGTTCGGGACCGCCGAGCGGGTCGCATAACCGGTCAAAACTGGGTTGGCCGAAGCTCAGTCGATGCTTTCGGCCGAGCGTGAGCCCGCAGTGACCGCCAGGAACGCCTGTATCAACGACTCGCCCAGGGCGGCACCCGGGCCGGGCGAGGTCCGCTTGAAGATGGACGCAGCCACGCCGCCGCAGGCGTAGAGGCCTTCGATCGCAGTGCCGTCGCCACGATGTACGCGTGAGTCGGCGTCCGTGAGCAGTCCGCCCTTGGTGCCGGCGTCCCCGGGGTAGACCTTCACCGCCCAGAACGGCCCCTTGTCCAACTTTCCGAGGCTCGGGTTGCGCCGCTTGCCGCCCTCGCGGGTTACCGACGACTCACCGCGTCCGAAGTCGAGGTCCTTGCCCTTGGCTGCGAAACCGTTGAACCGCACCACGCTGCCCAGGAGGCCGGCGCGGTCGATGCCCAGCGACTGGGCCAGGTCGTTGAGCGTGCTCGCTCGCACGATGTCGCCGGACTCGATCGCCTTGCGCGGGGTGTTGTTCGCCGGCCACGGACCGAGCGGCACGTGCTGGCGATGCCGGTTGTCCATGACCAGGAAGGACGGCACCGCGCGCACGCCGTAGCCCCGGTCGTAGACGGCGCGGCCGACCGAGTCGTCGATGGTGCACTCGTCGAAGAACCGGTCACCCACCGAATCCACGATCAGGGAATGTGCCCTCTCCCGGGCACCATCCAGCGGGTACGACACGCCGTCGGCCACCATCACCGGACGCCACCAGGCAGCGTCGAGGTCTGCCGTCGCGGCACCGTGGGCCATTGCTCGCTGTAGGGCCAAGCCCGTGTTCGTGGCGACGCTGGTCGACCAATCGGTCTGCGTGGGCAGCGGCAGGTACTCCTCGCGCAACTCCTGGCTGCGCTCGAAGCCACCGCTTGCCAGCAGGACCATCTCGGCACTCACCGTGACGTCCGCGCCGTCCCGGCGCACGACGACCCCACTGATCCGATCGTCGGTGCTGACGAGTTCTACCAGCGGGGACTCGAGCCAGATGTCGACGCCGTTGGCCGTCGCGCGCAGCAGCAGCTGGGCGACGAGCGATTCGCCGGTCGACTCGGTGATCCGTCGTTTCGGCAGGAACCGCGCCAGCGGGCCGCTGCCGGACTCGGGCTCGGGGCGCAGCTTGTCCTCCCATTCGCCCAGCGCCTTTCGATCCATCGGCTGGGTCTGCAGCACGCGTCCCTGCATCTTCGCGCCGGGCAGCTCGGGGTGGTAGTCGCCCAGCGAGCGGACGGGGTTCAGCGGGATCTTCGAGGAGGTCAGCCATCGGACCAGGTGGCCGGCGGCGCTGACATAGGCCGCGCGCCGTTCCAGGCTGGAGGCAGGAGTTGGTTCGCCCAGGAGCCCGGCGAGGTAGGCCGTCGCGTCCTCGGGCGAATCCTGCGCTGATTTCGCCCCGAGGTGGTGGCCGGGCAGCCAGAGCCGTCCGTCGGTCAGAGCAGTGCTACCACCGACCAGTCGGTCGGCTTCGACCACCAGGACGGTCTGGCCGAGGCGACGGGCGGCGACGGCCGCCAGCAGCCCGGCGGCGCCGGCACCGACGACCACGAGGTCGTAGTTGAACTCCATCCTCAGTTCGCCAGCACGTGTGCGAGGGCCACCAGGGTGCGGACGCTCATTCCGGTGGCGTCGGCGGGCGTGTAGTCGTAGGCGGCGCCGTTGTTGAACGAGGGGCCGGCGATGTCGAGGTGCGCCCACGGGATCTCGGCAGGGACGAACTCGGAGAGGAAAGCGGCCGCGGTGAGGGCGCCGCCGGGACGGTCGCCGGTCGATCTCAGGTCGGCGACCTTCGACTCCAGCTTGGGCCGGGCGTCCTCGGGGATCGGCAACTGCCAGAACTGCTCACCGGCGGCCTCGGCCGCGTCCAGCACCAGGTCTGCGGTCTGGTCGTCGCGGGCCATCAGGCCGGCCACGCGCTCACCGAGCGCGACGATGCAGGCACCGGTGAGGGTGGCGACGTCCACCACGAGATTTGGGTGTTCCTCGCAGGCTTTCACCAGGGCGTCGGCCATCACCAGACGGCCCTCAGCGTCGGAGTTGCCGTTCTCGACGGTCTTGCCGCCGTAGATGGTGAGCACGTCGGAGGGGCGGTAGGCGGCGCCGGAAGGCATGTTCTCGGCCATGGCGGCCCAGGCGGTGACCCGGATCTTCAGGCCCAGCTGGGCGATCGCCGAGACCGCGGCGAGCACCGAGGCGGCCCCGGCCATGTCGGACTTCATGGTGTACATGCCGTCCGCCGGCTTGAGGTTGACGCCGCCGGTGTCGAAGGTGATGCCCTTGCCGACCAGCGCCAGGTGGAACTTCGCACCGCGTGGGGCGTAGGAGACCTTGACCAGGCGGGGCAAACGGTGAGAGCCGCCGCCGACCGCCATCAGGCCGCCGAAGCCTTCACGCTCGAGTGCCTTGTCGTCCCAAACCTCGACGCCGATCTTGGCGTTGCGAGCAACCGCCTTGGCAGCTTCCGCGAACGATTCGGGGTAGAGGTCGTTGGCGGGTGCGTTCACCCAGTCGCGGGCCAGTACGACCGCGCCGGCGGTGACCGCGGCCAGTTCGACAGCCTGCTTGCTCTCGGTCCGCGGCTTGGCTGAGACCAGCACGATCTCGCCGATGCCGGGCACGCTCGGCGACACCGGACGGTAGCTGTAGGCGCCGAGCAGTGCGCCCTCGGCCGCGCCCTTGATCACCTGTGGCTCGGACGTCTCCAGGCTGATGGTGACCGACTTCGGGGCGTCCGAGGGCAACCCGGCGACGAGGCGGACGGCAGCGCCCGCGGCCCGGCGTACCTGCTCGGGCGTGACGTCGATCGGACCGACGCCGACCACGACGAGCTTCAGGCCGCCGGCTCCGGGAAGCAGGACGGTCTTGCCCGTCTTGGTGACCGCGCCAAGCTGCTTGGCCACGGTCGCGACATCCGCGCCGAGTGCCTTGGTGAACGACTTCCCGACCTCATCGGGAAGCCCGACGAGCAGATCGCCGTCTGAGGTCTCCGCCAACCCGACCACGAGAACCCCGGGATCCTTGCCAACCGTCGCGGACAAGCTGATCGCGGGCAGAGTGTTCGTCAACACGGTGTAGATCCTCTCCTTTGGGCCCAAACAGGCGCTCACCCAAGGCTAGTCCCGATTGACCGGATTGCCGGACGTGGCTGGTTCCGCGCCGTCGCTTCCCGTCCGGATTCGCGCGATCCAGGCAAGGTGGACCGAAATGGTGGCGCACCAACCAATTTCGGCCCACCTTCGCGGTTGTG
>Ga0209477_1000305_pt1 | contig 30027 bp, 23 predicted proteins | sample KloWWTupernatant_FD_187180 | JGI IMG/M metagenome (GOLD analysis project Ga0209477, IMG submission 187180) | Active sludge microbial communities from Klosterneuburg, Austria, studying microevolution and ecology of nitrifiers - Klosterneuburg... | ecosystem: Engineered > WWTP > Aerobic digester >...
CTGTTGGACAGCCATGGTGTTCTCCTTGGAATCTGGAATCTAGTCGCGCTTCGGTCCCTTGAGGCCCGCCAGCGCCGCGAACGGCGAGGGCTTGGCCGGCTCCTCCTGCCCTTCCTCCCCGGGCCCCGGCGCGATGCCGGGTTTCCTCGGGACCATCGGCAGGGAGAGGATCACCGCCTCCTCCACCAGCCCCCGCAAGTCGACCGGCGAGGTGGCGACCACGAAGTCCTCCTGGTCGCTTTCCTCCTCGAGCGGCGGAAGCTCCGCGTCCGAACCGACCAGCACCAGCCGGTCGTCGATCGCGATCCCGTGCCGGAAGGTTTCGAAGGTCGACTGGCACGTGAGAAAAACGAAGCCTTCGATTATACACGACACGACGCGCCGGCGCGCGCTGTCGAGGCGCGCGACGATGCGGTAGCGCAGCTCGCCGTCGGGCGAGGCCAGTTCGGCGGCCAGATTCTCGAGATCGCCGGGCCGGAAGGTCCCCTCGAACACGGTACCCTTGGGGGTGAGCCGGTCGGGGTGGAGGATCATGTCGCTCGTCATGGCCGTTTCATGATAGACTTTGCTTCATAAATCGTCAACATTAAATTGATTTGAAAGACTTTTTCCTCGTGCTCGCCTCGGGCTCCCGATATCGGGCCGAGCTGCTCGGGCGCCTCGGCCTGCCGTTCCAGGCGTGGTCGCCCGCCCTCGACGAGTCGCCCCTGCCCGGCGAGGGGTGCGCCGCGACTGCCGCCCGGCTGGCCCGCGCCAAGGCCGAAGCCGCCCTCGCGCGCTTCCCCGGGGCCTGGATCATCGGTTCCGACCAGGTCGCCGAGCTGGACGGCGCCCCCATCGGCAAGCCCGGCAACCGCGACAATGCCCGCCGCCAGCTGCGGTCCATGCGCGGGCGCACGGTCGTCTTTCACACCGGGCTCTGCCTCCTCGCCCACGGGCGCGCCCAGGAGGCCCTCGTGCCCACGCGGGTGAGCTTCCGCGACCTGGGCGACGACGAGATCGAGCGCTACCTGGACCGCGAGCCCGCCTTCGACTGCGCCGGGTCGGCCAAGAGCGAGGCGCTCGGGATCTCCCTGCTCTCCGGCCTCGCCGGCGACGACCCGACCGCACTGGTGGGCCTGCCGCTCATCGCCCTCGCCGCCATGCTGCGACGGGAAGGGGCGGCAGTGCCGTGACCGATCCGGCCGCGCTCTACCTCATCCCGGTGCCGCTCGCCGCCGACGCCGCGCCGGCGGCGTCGCTGCCCGCCCCCGCCATCGAGCGCGTTCGCGCCCTGCGCGACTTCGTGGCGGAGAACGCCCGCAGCGCGCGCCGGTTCCTCGCCGCGTGCGGGCACCCGGGACCGATCGCCGGGATCGGCATCGCCGTGCTGGACGAGCACTCGCGGGAGGAAGACATCCCGCCGCTGCTGGCACCGCTCCGGGAGGGCCGGCCCCTGGGCCTGGTCTCGGAGGCCGGCGCGCCCGCCGTCGCCGATCCGGGCGCGCGCCTCGTCGCCGCCGCCCATCGCGAGGGCTTCCGCGTCGTGCCGCTGGTGGGCCCCTCCTCTATCCTCCTCGCGCTCATGGCGAGCGGCCTGGAGGGCCAGCGCTTCCGCTTCGCGGGCTACCTGCCCGTGCCCGCCGCCCAGCGCGCCGCGGCGATCCGCGAGCTCGAGGCCCGCTCGGCCGCCGCGCGGGAGACGCAAGTCTTCATCGAGACGCCCTACCGCAATGACGCGCTCCTCGCCGACCTCCTCGCCAACTGCCGGGAGGACACGCGCCTCTCGGTGGCGGCGGAACTCACCGGCGCGGGCGAGTCCGTGCGCACGGCGAGCGTGCGGGAGTGGCGGGCGCACCCGGCGCCGCCGGGCAGGCGACCGGCGATCTTCCTGCTGTTGGCGGCGGCGCGCGCGCCCCGGCTCTAGGGCTCGCGGGCCGGCTCGCGGGCGTAGAGGTTGTTCTGCCTGAGCAGCAGGTACAGGTTCTCCGCCGAGACCGGCGCGGAGAAGTAGAAGCCCTGCCCCACGCGGCACTCCTTGGCCCGCAGGAGCGCCAGCTGCCCGGCCGTCTCCACCCCCTCGGCGATCGTCTCGAGGTCGAGGCTGCGCGCCATGCTGATGATGGCCACGACGATGGCCGTGTCGTTGGGGTCGACGGTGATGTCGCGGATGAAGGACTGGTCGATCTTGAGCTTCTGGATCGGCAGGCGCTTGAGGTACGACAGGCTCGAGTACCCCGTCCCGAAGTCGTCGATGGCGAGGTGCACGCCCATCTCGGCCAGGCGGTTGAGCAGCAGGATCATGCCCTCGGTCTGGCGCATCACCTGGCTCTCGGTGATCTCCAGCTCCAGCCACTTCGGGTCGAGGCCCGTCTCCTGCAGCACGCGCGTGACGGTGTCGAGGAAGGCCTTGTCGGCGAACTGCCGGGCCGACAGGTTGACCGCCATGCGCCGCGGCGCGAGTCCCCGGGCCTGCCACTCCCTGTTCTGGCGGCAGGCCTCGCGCAGGACCCACTCCCCGATCTCGTTGATGAGGCCGGTCTCCTCGGCGAGCGGGATGAAGTCGCCCGGCATGACGGTGCCGCTGTCCTCCGTCTTCCAGCGCACCAGCGACTCGACCGCCACGATCTCGCCGGTGTCGAGGTTCACCTGCGGCTGGTAGTGCAGCACGAAGTCCTTCTGCATCACCGCGCGGCGCAGCGCCGACTCGAGCGTCATGCGCCGCTTCACCGCGATGTTCATCTGCGCCGTGAAGTACTGGTAGGTGTTCTTGCCGATCCCCTTGCCGTGGAACATGGCGGTGTCGGCGTTCTTCATGAGCGTCTGGGCGTCCTTGCCGTCCTCGGGGTAGACGGCGATGCCCACCGAGCCGCTCACGTGCTGCTCGGTGCCGCCGAGCGGGAAGGCCGCGCGAAGCGAGTTGAGGATCTTCTGCGCCACGACCGAGGCGCCGCGCCCGTCCTCGAGGTTGTCCAGCAGCACGATGAACTCGTCGCCGCCCTGGCGCGCGATCGTGTCGCCCGCGCGCACGCATTCGCCCAGCCGGCGCGCCACGTGGCGCAGCAGCTCGTCGCCCACGTCGTGGCCGAGGGTGTCGTTGATGTTCTTGAAGTTGTCGAGGTCGATGAAGAGCACCGCCACCTTGCGTCCGGTGCGGTCGGCGCGCGCGATGGAGTGCGCGAGGCGGTCCTGCAGCAGCCCGCGGTTGGGAAGCCCCGTCAGGTTGTCGTGGTAGGCGAGGTGCTGGATGCGCTGCTGGATCGCCTTGCGGTCGGTGACGTCGCGCGAGTTGAAGACCACGCCGCGGATGTGCGGGTTGTCGACGCAGTTGGTGCCCAGCGACTCGAAGGTGCGCCAGGCGCCCTCGCGGTTGCGGATGCGGAACTCCAGGGGCTCGCGGAAGTGCCGCGTCTCGAGGATCCGCCGGAAGGCCTGCCGCGCCTGGTCGGCGTCCTCGCGGTGCACGAGGTCGAACACGTTGCGGCCCACCGTCTCGGCGGGCTCGTAGCCGAGGAGGTTTCGCAGCGCCGGGCTCTGGTAGAGGATCGTGCCGTCCTCGGCGAGGACCGAGATGAGGTCCAGGCCGCTCTCGGTGAGCACGCGGAAGCGGGCCTCGCTCGCCTCGAGCGCCCGCTCGGTCTCCTTGTAGGCGGTGACGTCGGTGACGGTGCCGATGAGGCCGGCCACCTGCCCCGACTGGTCCACGAAGCTCACCTTGTTGTAGAGCATCTCGCGCTCGCGGCCGCCGGCCGTGGGCATGAGCGCCTCGTACCGGACGGAGGCGGCCTGCCGCAGCAGAGGGCGGTCGCGGTCGTCGTGGATCCGGGCGATCTCCGGGCCGAACATGTCGTTCACGGTCAGGCCGACCCAGTCCCGTCCCGCGCCCCAGAGCTCGCTCCAGGCGCGGTTGTAGACGCGGTAGCGCCCCTCGAGGTCCTTGAAATAGACGGGGTTGGGGATGGCGTCGATGAGGGCGCGCGTGAAGTGCAGCTGCTCCTTGAAGGCGGCCTCGGTGCGCTTGGCCTCAGTCACGTCGATGCACATGGCGATGAGGCCCGTGATGCGGTTCGCCTCGTCGCGCAGCGGCGCGGCCGACCCGTTGATCACGAGGGGCGTGCCGTCGGCGCGGCGGCGGTGCAGCTCCAGGTTCTCGAGCACCTCCCCGGCCAGGGCGCGCTCGCGAAGGCGCCGGGCCTCCTCCTTCTTCTCGGGCGGCACGAAGGGCGCGCGCCGGCCCAGCGCCTCGTCGCGACGGTAGCCGAACATGCGCTCGGCGGCCGGGTTCCAGAGCGTGATCATGCCCTCGAGGTCGGTCGCGTAGATGGCCACCGGCGCCGTCTCGATGATCGCGGAGAGGAAGCGGTTGGTCGACTGCAGCGCCCGGTCGCGGGCGCGCTGCTCGGTGAGGTCCGTCCAGGCGCAGATCACGAACCGCGGCTCGCCCGAGGCGTCGCGCATGAGGCCCGGCGAGCGCCGCACCCACACGGTGGAGCCGTCGCGGCGGCGCAGCGCCCGCTCGACCGGCGGCGGCGCCCGCCCGGCGCACGCGCCCGTGAGCGAGGCCTGGTCCGCCTCGACGTCGGACGGGTGGGAGACGAGACAGCAGCTCCCGCCGACGAGCTCCTCGCGCGAGTACCCCGAGAGCTCGCAGAAGGCCCGGTTCACGAGGAAGAACTCGCCCTCGAGCGACACGAGCGTGAGCCCGACGGAGGTCTGGTCGAAGGCCTCGCGGATGAGGTCGAGCTCGCCCGGGGCGGCGCGGTTGCCGGGCTTGCCCCGGCCTAGGAGGTCCTGGATCGCCCGCGCGAACCGGTCCATGCGGCCTACCGGATCGTCGCCGCGCCGCGCGCGGCGATGTCGGCGAGCGCGCGCGCGACCGACTCGGCCGCGCCCGCGCCCAGGCGCTTCGAGAGCTGCTCGAAGTAGTTGTCCTCGGGCGTGAAATCGACCACGTTCTCGGCCTTGAACACGTCGCGCGCCACGGAGTCCAGACTGCCGAAGCCGTCCGCGAGCCCGAGTTCCACGGCCCGCTCCCCCGTCCAGACGAGGCCGGAGAAGATCTCCGGGGATTCCTTCAGGCGCTTGCCCCGGCCGTCGCGCACGACCTTGATGAACTGTTCGTGCATTTCGCCGATCATGCGCTCGGCGTGCGCCTTGTGCGCCGGGTTCTCGGGCGCGAACGGGTCGAGGAAGTCCTTGTTCTCGCCCGAGGTGTAGGCGCGGCGGTCCACGCCCAGCTTTTCCATCGTGCCGGTGAAGCCGAACCCGGAGATGATCACGCCGATGGACCCCACGAGGCTCGCCTTGTCGACGTAGATGCGGTCGGCGGCCACCGCCACGTAGTAGCCCCCGGAGGCGCACAGGTCCTGAACGACCGCGTGCAGCGGGATGTCGGGGTACTTCGCGCGCAGCCGCCGGATCTCGTCGTTGATGTAGCCGGACTGCACGGGGCTTCCCCCGGGGCTGTTGATGCGCAGGACCACGCCCTGCGTGTGCTTGTCCTTGAACGCGGCGTTGAGCGCGTGGATCATCCGGTCGGCGCTCGCGCGAGACTCCACGCCGATCACGCCGCGCAGGTCCACCAGCGCCGTGTGCCGCCCCGTGCGCAGGGGTTCCTTCGCGCCGCCGCCGATCCAGCCCAGCAGGGCCGCGACGACGAGGAACAGGAGCGTGAGCCAGAGCAGGCGGATGAGCGTCGACCACTGGCGGGCGCGACGCTGCTCGTCGAGCGCGCGCAGGGCGATACGCTCGAGGGTGGCGCGTTCCCAGCTGGGCGGGGTGGGTTCGGTCATGGGCGGCGGGGGGAGGCTTCCCGGGGGACGCCTTCCCGGCAGTCGTCGTGAATGAGGATCCGGCCTTCGCGCTCCTCGACGGCGATCGCCTCGAGCCGGGCGCCGCGGCAAGGGCCCGCGACGCACAGGCCCGTGGACGGCTCGAAGATCGCGCCGTGCGTCGAGCACACCAAGTATAGCCCGGTTTCCTCGAAGAACTCCCCCGGCTGCCAGTCGAGCTCGACCCCCAGGTGCGGGCAGCGGTTCACGTAGGCGCGCGCGACGTACCGGTGGCGGACGACGAAGCCCTTCCCCTCGCCTCCGGCCGGCTCCCACGCGAAACGCACCCCCGGCCCGCCCTCGGCCAGCGCCGCGGCGGCGCAGATCAGGCGTGGCTCTCGAGCCATTCGCGTAGCGCCGCGACCGTGGGCGCGAAGTGGCGCGCCGGGCGGGCGCGAAGCTCGGCTTCGCCGTGGGCGCCGTAGGTCACGGCGACGGCGTCCACGCCGGCGTTGGCGGCGAGCTCGAGGTCGTGGGTCGTGTCGCCGATCATCACCGCGCGCGCCGGCGCCACCGCGAGGCGGTCGAGGAGCGCGAGCACCATGTCCGGGTGCGGCTTGGGGAACCCCTCGTCGGCGCAGCGCGTCGCCTCGAAAGACCCGGCGAGTCCCGAGGCGGCCAAGGCCCGTTCCAGCCCGCGGCGCGACTTGCCCGTGGCCACGGCGAGGCGGCGCTCGCGCGCGCGCAGCTCGCCGATGAGCGCCGGGATTCCCTCGAAGAGCGGGGCCTCGTGGTCGCGGGCGAGGAAAAGGCGGCGGTACCGGTCGGCGAACTCGCGCTGGCCGGCCGCGCCCAGGCCCGGCGCGATGCGCGCCATCGACTGGTCGAGACCCAGGCCGATGATCCACTTGGCCTCCTCCACGCCGGGCACGGCGAGCCCCATGTCCCGGCACGTCTCGCGGATGCAGCCGGCGATGAGCCCCGTGGAGTCCATGAGCGTGCCATCCCAGTCGAAGATCACCAGCTCGTAGCGGCTCATGGCGCCTCCTCCTGCGCCATGTGCGAGCGGCGAAAGGCCTCGAGGTCGGCCGGCAGCGGCGAGCGCACCGTCACGCGCCGGCCGGTCGCGGGGTGGTCGAACGAGAGCACGGCCGCATGCAGGAACATCCGCCGCAGTCCTTGCGGGCGCAGCGCGCGGTTGAGGGCGAAGTCGCCGTACTTCTCGTCGCCCAGGACGGGGTGCCCGATGTGCGCCAGGTGCACGCGGATCTGGTGCGTGCGGCCGGTGAGGAGTTCCGCCTCCAGCAGGCTCGCGGATTCGCCGCGGGCGAGGCGCCTGAAGACCGTCTCGGCCTCCTGCCCTTCCCGCGCGTCGACCACGACGCGGCGGTCGCCGTCGCCCGCCGGGAGCTTGCGCAGGCGTGCCTTTACCAGCCGCTTGGCGTCGCGCACCCGCCCGGCCACGCCCACGAGGTAGCGCTTGTCCATGCCGCGGCCGCGCAGCGCCTCGTGCAGGGCGGTGAGCGCCGGCCGCCGCTTGGCGAGCAGCAGCACGCCGGAAGTCTCGCGGTCGAGGCGGTGGACGAGCTCGAGGAAGCGCGCCTGGGGCCGCGCCGCCCGCAGGCGCTCGATCGCGCCGTGGCTCACGCCGCTGCCGCCGTGCACGGCGAGGCCGGCCGGCTTGTCCACGGCGAGGAGGTGGTCGTCCTCGTAGAGGACCGGCAGTTCGAGGGCGGGCGCCGGGGCGTCGCCGGCCTCGCGGGCCGCCAGCCGGATGGGCGGCACGCGGATGCGGTCGCCCGGCACCAGGCGGTGCGAGGCGGCCACCCGACCGGAATTCACCCGCACCTCGCCGCTGCGCAGGATGCGGTAGACGTGGCTCTTCGGCACGCCTTTCAGTCGCGCGACGAGGTAGTTGTCGATGCGCTGGCCCTCGCCCTCCTCGCCCACGTCGATCCAGCTCACGGCCGGGGCGGGGGCGTCTTTGCCTTCGGCGTCCATGGCCGCTATACTAATATCCTGTTGATTTGAAAGACCCGTTGGCTGCGCTTCGCGCAAGGCCCCCGGGTGGCGCGCGAGACCCGCGCGCCGGTCAGGTCGACGCCGCGCGGAGGCCGCACAAGGGTTTCCGGAGCCGGTTAACTTCGCTCACCGGCCAAGCCAAGCAGCGATGGTAAACGAATTGACGCGCTCGATTTCACGCCAAAGAATCCCGGCGCGCCGCCCACCCAAGAGCAACGCCGCGGCGCGCCAGACGAAAGTCCCTCAGCGACATCGCCCCCCTTCACTCGCACGCACCTGATGCAGTCAAGAATCGATTCCTGAAGCCTCTCGTCCAGGGCCCCCTGGTACGGGGCCCGCTTCCGTGTTCCGAGCGCGGGAGAGAAGAACGATGAAGCGAATGCTTTTCAACGCGACCCAGGCGGAGGAACTCCGGGTCGCGATCGTCGACGGTCAGAAGCTCATCGACCTCGACATCGAGTCCGCCGGCAAGGAGCAGAGGAAGAGCAACATCTACAAGGGTGTCATCACCCGCGTGGAGCCTTCCCTGGAGGCTGCGTTCGTCGACTACGGCGCCGAGCGCCACGGCTTCCTGCCCTTCAAGGAAATCGCCAAGCAGTTCATGGTCAACGACGGCGGCGAGTTCGGCCGCGCGAAGATGGCCACGCACCTGAAGGTCGGCCAGGAGATGATCGTCCAGGTCGACAAGGACGAGCGCGGCAACAAGGGCGCGGCGCTGACCACCTACGTCTCGCTCGCCGGCCGCTACCTGGTGCTCATGCCCAACAACCCGCGCGGCGGCGGGGTGTCCCGGCGCATCGAGGGCGAGGACAGGAACGAGCTTCGCGAGGTGATGGACCAGCTGCAGGTCCCGGAGGGCATGAGCCTCATCGCCCGCACCGCCGGCATCGGGCGCACGCTCGAGGAGATGCAGTGGGACCTGAACTACCTCCTGCAGCTCTGGACGGCGATCGAGACCGCCGCCAGCGAGGAGAAGGGCCCCTGCCTCATCTACCTCGAGTCGAGCCTCGTGGTGCGCGCCATCCGCGACCTCTTCCACCCCGACATCGGCGAGATCCTCGTCGACACGCCGCACATCCACGAGCAGGCCCTCGCGTTCATGAGCACGGTGATGCCGGCGAACGTGGGCAAGGTGAAGCTCTACCGCGACGACGTCCCGCTGTTCTCGCGGTTCCAGATCGAGCACCAGATCGAGAGCGCCTACCGGAGGGACGTCACGCTCCCCTCCGGCGGGGCCATCGTGATCGACCACACGGAGGCCCTCGTCTCCGTCGACGTGAACTCGGCGCGCGCCACGCGCGGCCACGACATCGAGCAGACGGCGTTCAACACGAACCTCGAGGCCGCCGACGAGATCGCCCGCCAGCTGCGCCTGCGCGACCTGGGCGGCCTCATCGTCATCGACTTCATCGACATGGAGAGCGCGAAGAACCAGCGCGAGGTGGAGAACCGCCTGCGCGACGCGCTCCGGCACGACCGCGCCCGCGTGCAGGTGGGCAAGATCTCGCGCTTCGGGCTCCTGGAGCTCTCGCGCCAGCGCCTGCAGCCCTCGCTCGAGGAGACGACGCACTCCGCCTGCCCGCGCTGCCACGGCACGGGGTTCATCCGCGACACCGCCTCCACGGCGCTTCACGTCCTGCGCATCCTGCAGGAGGAAGCCATGAAGGAAGGCACCGCCGCCGTGCGCGTGCAGGTGCCCGTCGACGTCGGCACCTACCTGCTCAACGAGAAGCGCTCCGAGATCATCAAGATCGAGGCGCGCTTCAAGGTCGGCGTGCTTCTCATCCCCAACCCGGCCCTCGAGACGCCCAACTACCACGTGGAGCGCCTGCGGCACGATTCCCCGCTCCTCGACGCGCAGGTGCCGAGCTACGAGATGGTCGGCATCCCCGAGGAGGAGGAGGACGATCGCCGTCCGCAGCGCGGCGGCTCCCGCAAGGAAGAGGAGAAGCCCGCCGCGCGGCCCGAGCCGCTCGTGAAGGGCATCACCCCGGAGCAGCCCGCACCGCAGGTCGCCGCACCCGAGGCCGCGCCCGCCGCGGCGGCAGCACCCGCTCCCGCTGCCGCCCCCGTGGCGCCCCGCGAGGAATCCCGGGGCGGCCTCCTCGACCGCATCTTCGGCTGGTTCCGCAAGCCCGAGGCCGCGGCCCCCGTGGCCGCCATCCCGGCTCCGGCCACCGAGGCGGCGGCCGCCGAAGGCATCCTGCGCAAGGATCGCGACGATCGCCGGGGCGCGCGCGGTGATGGCAAGCGCGGCGAGCAGCGCCGCGGCGAAGGACGCGGCGAAGGACGCGGCGAAGGCCGTGGCGGTGACGGCCGCCGGGGCGAAGGCCGCGGCGGGGAAGGCCGTCGCGGCGAAGGCCGCGGTGGCGAAGGCCGCGGTGGCGAAGGCCGCGGTGGGGAGAGCCGCCGCGGTGAAGGCCGCCGCGACGAATCCCGCGGTGAAGGCCGGCGGGACGAACCCCGCGGAGAAGGTCGCCGCGACGAATCGCGCGGTGAAGGTCGTCGGGATGACCGCGGCCGCCGCGGCGCGCAGGGCGGCGAGCCACGCCCCCCTCGCGACGCGGAGCGCCAGGAGACCCCCGCGGCCGAACCCGTCGCCGCGATCACGGCGCACGCGGTTCCGCCGGGTGCCGAGGGCGCAAATGGCGAAGGTGAAGGCGGCCGTCGCCGTCGCCGCGGCCGCGGCCGTGGCGGTCGCGGCGACCGGGCGGAACGCACCCCGCAAGGGGCCGACGACGCCCAGGGCGGCCTGCCGCTCGAGACCGAGGCCGGCATGCCGGTCGAGAGCCGGTCCGAGGAGCCGGTGCCTTCCGTCGCCATTGCCGAAGCCGAGCCCACCGTTGCCTCGCCGGCGCCCGTCGTGGAAGCCGCCCGCGAGGCCGTGAGTGCGCCTCCCGCGCCCGCGGAAATCGCGCCCCGCGAAACCACGCCGGTGGACGTGACCCCCATCCCGCACGAGCCGCAGGTCATCGCCTCGTTCGCCGCGCCGCCCGCCACCTACCAGGTGGTGAGCGAGCACGACCAGGCCGCCGCCGCGCAACCGCATCGCCCCGTGCGCCGCCGCCGGCAGGAATCGGCCGCCCAGGCGCCCGCCGAGCCGCTGCAACTCGTGGAGACGGCCGCCGAAAAGGCCGCCGCCGTGGCCGCGCCCGTCGAGGAGGAGGCGCCGCGCCGTCCGGTGCGCCGCCGCCGCCACGCCGCCGCAGCCCTGCCCGACGAACCGCTGCAGCTCGTCGAGACCGCGCCGGGCGCCGATCGCCCGGATGCCGGGCCGCCCGCCGCCTGACCCCCCGTGAGCGCGCCGATCGACTTCTGGTTCGACTTCTCCTCGCCCTACGGCTACATCGCCGCGGAGCGAATCGACGAGGTGGCCGCAAGGCACGGGCGGGGCGTGAACTGGCGGCCGATCCTGCTCGGGCCGGTCTTCAAGGCCGTGGGGACGGCGCCGCTCGCCACACTCCCCATCAAGGGCGAGTACTCGAAGCACGACTTCGCCCGCATGGCGCGCTATCACAAGGTGCCGTTCCGGCTGCCGGAGAAATTCCCGGTCGGCACGCAAGTCGCGGCGCGCGCCTTCTACCTCATCTCGGATTCCGATCCGGCGCAGGCGCGCGATTTCGCGAAGCGAGCCTACCGCGCGTACTTCGCCGAGGGGCGCGACATCGCCGACCCGGCGGTCGTGATGGAGCTCGTCGCGGCCTCTGGGGCGGACACGGCGGCGATCGCCGGGCCGCTCAAGGGCGATGCCATCAAGGAGCGCGTCAGGGCCGAGGTCGAGCGCGCCATGAAGGCGGGCGTGTTCGGCTCGCCCTACTTCGTGGTGGACGGCGAGCCGTTCTGGGGCGTCGACCGCCTGCCGCTCCTCGACGAGTGGCTGCGCACCGGCGGCTGGTAGCCGCGAGGGGGAACGCATGCTCGAATCGATCGGCCAGGTCGCCGTCAACGTGAAGGACACGGCGCGGGCACGCGCCTTCTACCGCGACGTGCTGGGCCTTCGCCACCTCTTCGACGCCGGGCCCGACCTCGCGTTCTTCCAGTGCGGCGGCGTGCGGCTCATGCTCTCGCCGCCGTCCGAGCGGCAGTTCGACCACCCCGGGTCGATCATCTACTACAAGGTCTCCGGCCTCGCCGCCACGCACGCCGCCATCGCGGCCCGGGGCGCGACCTTCGAGCAACCGCCCCACCTCGTGGCCACGATGCCCGACAACGAGCTGTGGATGGCGTTCCTGCGCGATTCCGAGGGCAACCTCCTCGCCCTGATGGAAGAGAAGCGCCCCGGCTGACTCACCACCGGCCGGGCGTCGGCCGCGGTTGCGCCTTCGGCTCCCGCACCGGGTCGCGGGCAAGCGCCTCCTCCAGCACCCGGATCGCGGCGGCGAGCTGCGCGTCCTCGCCCCTGAAGGTCGCATGCGGCGGGTTGTCGACCTCGACGTCCGGCGCCACGCCGCGGCCCTCGACGAGCCACGCGCCTTCCAGGCCCATCTGGGCGAACTCGGCGCTCCTTGCGATGCCGCCGTCGGCGAGCCGGTTGCGGTCCGAGAGCCACACGCCGGCCCCGGTCGTGCGCCGGCCGACCACGGTCGCGAGCCCCAGACGCTTCACGCCCTCGGCGAAGGTCTCGCCGTCGGAGTAGGTGCGCTCGTTCACGAGGACGACGATGCGCCCGCGGAAGGCGTTCTGCATGTTCCACGAGAGCCGCCCGTCGCGCGTGCTCCAGTACGCCCACGCCCGGCGCATGAGCTTCTCGATCACGATGGAATCGATGTTGCCGCCGTCGTTGTCGCGCACGTCGATCACGAGGCCCTCGCGCCCGGCGACGGGGTAGAACTCGCGCGCGAACGTGGCCACGTCCGCCGCGCCCATGGCCCTGAGCGCGACGTAGCCGAAGCGGCCGCCCGAGGCCTCCTCCACGCGGCGCCGGCGCTCCCACTCCCGGTCGCCGCGCCGGAACGCCATCGCGCGCGTCCACGCCGCCGGGACCGCCACTGCCTTGCGCAGCTTGCCGTCGGCGCCCTTGAGGCCCAGCAGCACCTGCTTGCCGGCCTTGTCGCGAAGCAGGAGCGAGATGTCGGCGACCTCGGCCACCGCGCGACCGTCCACGGAGACGATCACGTCGCCCTCGCGCGCGTCGACCCCGGGGCGGGAAAGCGGCGGCGCCTCGCCCGGCAGTTCCGGATCCGCACGGTAGATGCGCTCGATCCTCGCGCCCCCGGCCACCTTGAGCAGCGCCGCGCCGAGGGTCGCGGGCTCGACGTCCTCGTCGCCCTTTCGCACCTCGCCGCGGCCCACCTGCGAGTGCAGCGACGAGAGCTCCGCGGCCATCTGGCCCATGAGGTCGGCGAGCTCGGCGCGGTCCGTCACCCGGTCGAGCAGCGCACCGTACTTGCGGCGGGCCGCGGGCCAGTCGGCCCCGGCCATCGCGGGGTCGTGGAAGTGGTCGCGGTGGAACCGCCAGGCGTCCGCGAAGTACTGGTTCCAGTCCTCGCGCGGCGTGGCGGGAAACTGCCAGTCGGCGAGCTTCACCTGGTGGCGCGCGAGCTCCGTCGGCGGCTTCGCGGCCGTGTCCGCGATGTGGATTTCGCCGGCCCCGCGCGCCACCCACTTGCGCCACATGAGCTTCTTCCCGTCGGCCGAGAGCGCGAACTGGCGCACCTCGGGGGCGAAGGTCTCGGCCGGCGCGCCGGCGTTGTCGATGGCGATCGAGCGCAGCGCGGTCTTGCGCTCGGGCGCGGTCTCGGCCTCGAGGAACCACAGGCGCTTGCCGTCGGTGGCGAGCGCGGCGTAGTTGCCCGGCGGCAGTGGCGCCTCGTGGAGGCGCGAGGCGAGCCCCTCCCAGGCGATGGGGGGAACCTTCGGTGCCGCGGCGGGCCTGGCGCCGGGCTCCGGCTTGGCTCCCTTCATGGTGTCCTTCTTCGCTACCGGGGCGTCCGCCGGCGCTTCCTTCGGCGCCTCGGGCTTCGCGGGCGCGAGCTCGTCCCTCGGCTGGAACGGGAAGCGGTTGCCCGGCTGCAGCGAGATCGCGTAGACGCGCGAGCGCCGGTCGAAGTACGGGCCCAGGTTGCGGTCGCCCCAGGGGTTGCCGTTGAGCGCCGCGAAGTGGCGCTCCGAGACGAACCAGAGCCACTTGCCGTCCGGCGAGAACGCAGGCCAGCCGCTCGCGTAGCGGGTCGAGGTGACCGGGAAGCGCGCGCGGTCGGCCACGCGGTAGAGCACCACCTGGCTCGTGGTCGCGTTTCCGGGCGACTCGACCTTGAGGGCGAAGGCCGAGGCATCCGGCGACCACGCCACCTGGTCGAAGGCCCGGTCGTCGGTGGCCGCCCCCTCCTCCAGCAGCGTGTCCTTGCCGGTGGCGACTTCGTGCAGCCACAGCTGCCGGCGGATGTCGTGGTGCACGATCCACTTGCCGTCCGGCGAGGGCCACGCGCGCCAGCGCAGCGCCTGCGCGCCGCGGGTGATCACGCGGCCGGGGCCGCTGCCGTCGGCCGGGAAAAGCCACAGCTCGTATTCGCCACCCGCGTCGCACAGCGCGAGCACCTCCTTGCCGCCGGGCATCATCACCGCCTCGCGCGCGCGACTGCCGGCGGGCACCGCGATGTCCACGCGCCGCAGCAACCCCACGCCCGCGGTGGCGACGCGCCCGCGCGCCGTGACGACCACGCGCTCGCCGTCGGGGGAAAGCGCGGCGGAGGTGAAGTTCTCGAGCGGCTTGCGCACCCAGCGCGTGCGCAGCTGGTCGAAGTCGGAGGCGAGCTCGATCGGCACCACGCGGTCCGCGCCGGTGTCGAGGTCGACGATGCGCAGGTCGGCGCCGTGGCGGTAGGCCACGCGCGAGCCGGAGATCGACGGCTCGCGCACCTCGAAACCGGCGTGCCGCGTGTGCTGCCGGAGGTCGCCGCCGCCGGCGTCGCGCGACCAGAGGTTCGCCACGCCGTCGCGGTCGGAGACGAAGACGATCCGGCTGCCCCACGGCAGCGGGCTCGACTCGTTCGCCTCCGGAACGGCCGGCCCGAGCGGGACGGCCTCAGCCCCCTTGCCGGGCGAGAAGCGCCAGAGCGAGGCCATCGCGCCGCCACGGTAGCGCCGCACGTTGTCCCCCTGGAGCCCGAAGCGGGTGAACGCCACCGTGTCGCGATCGAGGTAGGCGCCGTCGCTCGCCTGCGCGAGCGGCAGCAGCCGCACCGCGCCCGTCTCCGGCGAGACGGCCGCAAGCTGGCGCTCGCGCGTGGCCTGGTAGGCGGGCGTGGTGAAGAGCACTTCCCCGGCGGGGGTCCAGCCGGCCACGAAAGCCGGTCCGCCGGCCCAGGTGAGGCGCTTCGGGAGCCCGCCCGCGAGCGGCATCACGTAGGCCTCCAGCGGGCCCTCGTAGGCGCCGGTGAACGCCACCTGCCGGCCGTCGGGGGAAATCGCCGCGCGGATCTCCTGGTCCGGGTGGGTCGTGAGCCGCGAGGCGCGCCCGCCCGCGGCCGCCACGCGCCAGAGGTCGCCCTCGGCGGTGAAGACGAGCGTGTCGCCGGAGAGCGCGGGGAAGCGGAAGTAGCCGGGGCCCGCGTTCGCGGCGCACGCCCAGGCCAGCGCCAGCGCCGCGAGGAGCCGGGCCCTCACCGGCCCATCCCGTAGAACTCGTCGTTGGGCCGCATCGCCGTGAGGTTCGCCATGCGGTTGGAGAGCGCGAAGAAGGCGGCGATGGCGCCCACGTCCCACACGTCCTCGTCCGAGAGGCCGTGCGCGTGCAGGGGCGCGAAGTCGTGGTCCTCCACGCGGTTCGCCTCCCGCGACACCTTCATCGCGAAGTCGAGGATGGCGCGCTCGCGCGGCGTGAGGTCGGCCTTGAGGTAGTTGCCCGCCACCTGGTCGGCGATGCGCGGGTTCTTCGCGTATACGCGCAGGATCGCGCCGTGGGCGACGATGCAGTACAGGCACTGGTTGGCGCTGGAGGTGGCGACCACGATCATCTCCTTCTCCGCCTTGGTGAGCCCGCCCTTGCGCAGCATCAGCGCGTCGTGGTAGGCGAAGAAGGCGCGGAACTCGTCGGGCCGGTGGGCGAGCGCGATGAAGACGTTGGGGACGAACCCCGCCTTGTCCTGCACCTGGCGGATGCGGTCGCGGATGTCGTCCGGCAGCTCGGAAAGCTTCGGGACGGGGAAACGGCTCACGGCGTGCGCGGTCATGGCTTCCTCCGGGGTTTCAGCGGTCGAGGCCGGCGACGATCTCCTCGAGGAGCCTCGCTGCGGCCTCCTCGACCATGTCGAGCACCTCCTCGAAGCCGCGGGCGCCCCCGTAGTAGGGATCGGGGACGTCGAGGCCGCGCCAGGTGCCGGAATGGTCGAGGAACATCGCGAGGCGCGCAGGCGACCCCGCCGGCGCGATCGCCTGCAATTGTCGCAGGTGGCCGCGGTCCATGGCGAGGATGCGGTCGAACTCGTGGAAGTCGGCGCGCGAGACCTGCCGGGCCCGAAGCGGCGCGAGGTCGTAGCCGCGGCGGGCCGCGTGCGCGACCGAGCGGGCGTCCGGGGGCTCGCCCACGTGGTAGTCGTGGGTGCCGGCCGAATCCACGCGCAGCCGGTCGAGGACCCCGCGCCGCGCCGCGAGGTGGCGGAAGACACCCTCCGCGGTGGGCGAGCGGCAGATGTTGCCGGTGCAGACGAAGAGCACGCCGGGACGCTTCTCAGCCACCGCCCACCTCCATCAGGCGCTCGCGCGCCACGCGCAGCTCGTCGCGCAGCTTCGCCGCGCGCTCGAACTCGAGGTTCCTCGCCGCCTCGAGCATCTCCTTCTCGAGCTTCCTCACGCGCTGGTCGAGCTGCTTCTCGCCCAGCGCCTCGATCGCCGCGGCCTCCTTCGCGATGCGCCTCGACTCCTTCGCCCCGTCGGCGTCGTAGACGCCGTCGATGAGGTCCTTGATGCGCTTGGAGACGCTGCGGGGCTCGATGCCGTTCGCCTTGTTGAAGGCCACCTGCTTCGCGCGGCGGCGCTCGGTCTCGCCGATGGCCGCCTGCATCGAGTCGGTCATGCGGTCGGCGTAGAGGATGGCGGTGCCGTTGATGTGGCGCGCGGCGCGCCCGATCGTCTGGATGAGCGAGCGCGCCGAGCGCAGGAACCCCTCCTTGTCGGCGTCCAGGATCGCCACGAGCGACACTTCCGGCAGGTCAAGGCCCTCGCGCAGCAGGTTGATGCCCACCAGCACGTCGAAGAGGCCCTTGCGCAGGTCGCGGATGATCTCGACGCGCTCGACGGTGTCGATGTCGGAGTGCAGGTAGCGCACCTTCACGCCGTGCTCGGCGAGGTAGTCCGTGAGGTCCTCGGCCATGCGCTTGGTGAGCGTGGTCACGAGCACGCGCTCGTTAACGGCCACGCGGCGGTTCACCTCCGACAGGAGGTCGTCGACCTGCGAGGAGGCCGGCCGGACGATCACCTCCGGGTCCACGAGGCCCGTGGGGCGCACCACCTGCTCCACCACCTGGGAGGCGTGCTTCGCCTCGTAGTCCGAGGGCGTCGCGGAGACGAAGATGGCCTGGCGCATCTGCCGCTCGAACTCCTCGAACCGGAGCGGCCGGTTGTCCAGCGCCGAGGGCAGGCGGAAGCCGTAGGCCACGAGCGTCTCCTTGCGCGAGCGGTCGCCGTTGTACATGCCGCCCACCTGCGGGATGGTGACGTGGCTCTCGTCGATGATCATGAGCGCGCTGGCCGGCAGGTAGTCGATGAGCGTGGGCGGGGGCTCCCCGGCCGCGCGCCCCGAGAGGTGTCGCGAGTAGTTCTCGATGCCCTTGCAGAAGCCCAGCTCGTTGAGCATCTCGAGGTCGAAGTGCGTGCGCTGCTGCAGGCGCTGCAGCTCGAGGAGCTTGCCCTCCTTCTGGAAGAAGTCCAGGCGCTCGCGCAGCTCCGCCTTGATGGCCTCGATCGCCTTCAGCACCGTCTCGCGCGGCGTAACGTAGTGGCTCTTGGCGTAGACCGTGAAGCGCGGCACCTTCTGCCCCAGGCGCCCGGTGAGCGGGTCGAAGAGCGTGAGCGACTCGATCTCGTCGTCGAAGAGCGCCACGCGCAGCGCGGTCTCCCCCAGCTCCGCCGGGAAGATGTCGATCGAGTCCCCGCGCACGCGGAAGGTGCCGCGGCGGAAGTCGACGTCGTTGCGCGCGTACTGCATGTTGGCCAGCCGCCGCAGGAGGTCGCGCTGGGCGATCGGGTCGCGCTCGCGCAGGATGAGGCGCATCTCCTGGTAGTCGCCGGGGTCGCCGATGCCGTAGATGCAGGAGACGGTCGCGACGATCACCGTGTCGGGACGCTCGAGCACGCTCTTGGTGGCCGACAGCCGGAGCTGCTCGATGTGCTCGTTGATCGAGCTGTCCTTCTCGATGAAGAGGTCGCGCGAAGGGACGTAGGCCTCGGGCTGGTAGTAGTCGTAGTAGGAGACGAAGTACTCGACCGCGTTCTCCGGGAAGAACTCGCGCATCTCGGCGTAGAGCTGCGCCGCGAGCGTCTTGTTGGGCGCGATCACGATGGCCGGCCGCCCCGTGCGGGCGATCACGTTGGCCATGGTGTAGGTCTTGCCGGAGCCGGTCACCCCCAGGAGCGTCTGGTAGGCGAGGCCGTCGTTCAGGCCTTCGACCAGCGCCTCGATGGCGGCGGGCTGGTCCCCGGCGGGCGGGAAAGGCTGGTGGAGGCGGTAGGGGCTGCCGGGGAAGGTGACGACGTCGGGCATCGGGCGGGGGCGGGCGGCGAATCGGCCATTCTAGCAACTGCGCCCGGCCCGTTCCTCCCCCCGGCCCCGCCTCGCCTCGCCTTGCGGCGCCACCGCAACCAGTAATGCGACTAAGTCGCAATCCCCTGTTTTGCCGGGAGATTCGGCGATTGTGCATCGCAATAAACATCGCCTATACTGGAATCGCCACGAACACGGCGACGACGCAAGCGACGCCGTGTGCATAAGGGAAACGTCACCTCGTGTCCCTGTCGAGCAGGCCGGAACCAACCTCCGGCCGCGCCGTGAAGGGTTCCGCGCGTCGCGCCCGCAAGGCGGCTGCCGCGGCCCCCAAGGGAGCATTTTTCGTTCCGGCCCGGCCGCCGCGCGTCCCCTCCCCCGGGGTTCCGCTTCCGCCCGTCGCCGGGGGCAGTTCGACGAAGAGGTGACGAATGGACCTGTCCGGCCTGGCCATCGCGGGTGCCTTCATGGCAACGCTGGGCATCGCCCTGGCCGCCCTCCTGGCGCTGGCCAACCGCAAGCTCCATGTCTACGAGGACCCCCGCATCGAGGCGGTCGAGAGCCTCCTGCCCAAGTCCAACTGCGGCGCCTGCGGCCAGCCCGGATGCCGGGCCTTCGCCGAGAAAGCCGTCGCCGGGCAGGTCGTGCCCGCGGAGTGCACGGTGAGTTCAGTCGAGCAGCGCTTCAGCATCGCCGACCTCCTGGGCGTGCCGGCCGGCGAGGTGGAGAAGCGCGTCGCGCGGCTCGCCTGCGCCGGCGGCAGCCACGTGGCCTTCCAGCGCGCCCGCTATGCCGGCCATGGGTCGTGCCGCGCCGCCGCCGTGGTGTCGGGCGGCGGCAAGGAATGCGCCTGGGGCTGCCTCGGGCTCGCCGACTGCCGCGACGTCTGCACGTTCGACGCGATCCGCATGGACGCGCACGGGCTTCCCGTCGTCGATCCCGCGAAGTGCACGGCATGCAACGACTGCGTCGAGGTCTGCCCGAAGGGCCTGTTCTCGCTCGAGCCGGTGAGCCGCAGGCTCTGGGTGGCGTGCAGGAACCTCGCCGACGGCGACACGGCCGAGGCCGCCTGCGAGGTCGCCTGCAACGCGTGCGGCAAGTGCGTGGCCGACGCGGCGCCCGGACTCATGAAGCTCGCGGCGAACCTCGCCGTCGTCGACTACGCGCGAAACGACCTCGCCGAGCGCAAGGTGGTCGAGCGCTGCCCGACCGGCGCCATCGTCTGGTACGACAACCCCGACCGCCCCGCGAAGGGGGCCGCCGCCAGGAGGATCCTGCGCAAGGAACCCCTGCCGGTCCTGAACTGAATCACCGATCCAGGAGAGTAACGCCATGTTCAAGAAGCTCTTCCAGTTCTCCCTCGTGGAGCAGGGCAGCGGCGCGCGCCGGGCCGGGGAAGTGAAGTACCCGGGCATTCGCGACGCCGTCGACGGCAACACCGCGGTCATCCACGTCGAGCGGGAAGCCTCGGACGCCGCGGGCGCCTACCCCATCACGCCCTCGACGCAGATGGGGGAATACTGGGCGGAGGCGGCCGCGCAGGGCCACCTGAACATCTCCGACCGGCCGCTCATCTTCGTCGAGCCGGAGAGCGAGCACGCCGCCGCGGGCGTCACCGCCGGCATGGCGATGGCGGGGCTTCGCGCGACCAACTTCTCCTCGGCGCAGGGCGTGGCCTTCATGCACGAGTCGCTCTATGGCGCCGTCGGCAAGCGCCTGCCCTACGTGCTGAACATGGGGTGCCGCGCGATCACCAAGGCGAGCCTGAACGTCCACTGCAGCCACGACGACTACCACTGCGTGGACGACACGGGCTTCATCCAGGTGATGGCCAAGGACGCCACGGAGTCGGCGGACCTGAACCTCGTCGCCCGCAAGGTGGCCGAGCTCTCCCTCACGCCGGCCATCGTCGGCCAGGACGGCTTCCTCACCACGCACCTCATCGAGTCCGCCCGCCTCCCCGAGCGCGAGCTCGTGGCGGAGTACCTCGGCAGGCCCGACGACACGATCGAGACTCCGACCCCGGCGCAGAGAATGCTCTACGGCCCGACGCGCCGGCGCGTCCCGGCGATCTGGGACGTCGACCTGCCCATGGTGAGCGGCGTGGTGCAGAACCAGGACGCCCACATGCAGGCGGTCGCGGGCCAGCGCCCCTATTTCTTCGACCACATCGAGGAGATCACGGAGCGCTGCATGGAGGAGTACGCGGCGCTCACGGGCCGCCGCTACCGCCGCGTCTCGACCTGGCGCGCCGAGGACGCGGACTACCTCATCGTCGGCATGGGGTCCATGGTCGTGCAGGCCGAGGCCGTGGCCGACTGGCTGCGCGAGACCCGCCGGCTCAAGGTCGGCGTGGTGAACGTCACCATGTACCGGCCGTTCCCCGGCGACCTCCTGGGCCACGTGCTGCGCGGCAAGAAGGGGGTGGCGGTGCTGGAGCGCACCGACCAGCCGCTGGCGGAGGACCTGCCGCTCATGCGCGAGCTGCGCGCCACCGTCGCCAAGTGCCTGGAGAACGGCGCCTGCGCCGCCGCGGAGCGCGCCTACCCCGGATACGCCGCCTACGGACCCGGCGACCTGCCGCCCCTCTACTCGGGCTGCTACGGCCTGGGCTCTCGCGACCTGCAGCCCGAGGCCCTCATCGGCGCGATCGAGAACATGCTGCCCCAGGGCGCGAGGCGCAAGTTCTTCTACCTGTCGGTCGACTTCGCGCGCGAGGCGCTCAACCCGAAGGACGAGGTGCACCAGCAGCGGCTCCAGGAAGCCTATCCCCGCATCCGCGAGCTCGCCGTGCGCGGCAGCGAGAACCCCAACCTCCTGCCCAAGGGCGCCATCACCGTGCGCATGCACTCGGTGGGCGGCTGGGGCGCCATCACCACCGGAAAGAACCTTGCCGTGACGCTCTTCGAGCTCCTCGGCTGGGACATCAAGGCGAACCCCAAGTACGGATCGGAGAAGAAGGGGCAGCCGACCACCTACTACCTGTCGGCCGCGCCCGAGCCCATCCGCGTGAACTGCGAGTACCTGTACGTGGACGTCGTGCTCTCGCCGGATCCCAACGTCTTCGGCCACTCGAACCCGCTCGCGGGGCTGAAGAAGGGCGGGATCCTCGTCATCCAGTCCAACCTGGGCGACGAGACCTGGGCGAGCTTCCCGCGCTGGGCGCAGAAGCAGGTCGTGGACGACGGCATCCGCGTCTTCCACCTCGACGCGTTCCGGATCGCGCGCGAGGAGGCCGGCAGCCCCGAGCTGCAGCTGCGCATGCAGGGCATCGCCTTCCAGGGCGCCTTCTTCGCGGCGAGCCCGGTGATGGCGAACGCGGGCCTCACCGAGGAGCGCCTGTTCGCCGCGGTCGAGGCGCAGCTCAAGGCCAAGTTCGGCGGCAAGGGCGCCTCCGTGGTCGCGAACAACCTGCAGGTGGTGCGCCGCGGCTTCACGGAGCTGCGCGAGATCACGCGCAAGACCGTGGGCGAGTCGCGTCGCGTCGAGGCGAGGAAGGACGCGGGGCTGCCCGTCATGCTGCGCGGGCTTCCCGAGGCCGACGGCCGGGTGGGCGACATCCACCGCTTCTGGGAACAGACCGGCCACTTCTACGCCACGGGCAAGGGCTCCGACAACCTCGTGGACCCCTTCATCGGCGTGTCGATGATGCCGGCGGCCTCCGGGGTCTTCCGCGACATGACGGGCATCCGCTTCGAGCATCCCGAGTGGATCCCGGAGAAGTGCACCGCGTGCGGCGAGTGCTACACGCAGTGCCCCGACAGCGCCATCCCGGGCCTCGTGAGCTCCGTGGCCGACGTCTTCGACACCATCGTGAACCGCATCGAGACGGGCGGGCGGCCGACCCGGTTCCTGCGCCGCGCGAGCCGCACCGCCGAGAAGAAGCTGCGCGGCCTCATCGCCGGCGACGGCGTGGCCGTGCGCGCGCTCGTCGACCAGGCGATCGACGCGACGATCGCCGAGGCGCCCGAGGCCGACCGCGCCAGGATGGCCGAGGAGTTCGCGCTGTTCCGGGAGTCGCTGGGCGGCTTCGAGTTCTGCACGACGAAGCCCTACTGGACCGCCAAGGAGAAGAAGGCCAAGGGCAGCGGCGGCCTCTTCTCCATCACGGTGAATCCCATCACCTGCAAGGCCTGCGCCCTGTGCGTGACGGTGTGCGGGGACGGGGCGCTGCGCATGGTGACGCAGACCGAGGAGAGCGTGGCGAAGCTGCGCCGCGACTGGGGACTGTGGCTGGACCTCCCGTCCACGCCGAAGGAGTTCAGCCGCATCGACAGCCTGGACGAGAAGATCGGGGCGCTGGAGACGCTGCTCCTCGACAAGCACAACTACCAGTCCATGAACTGCGGCGACGGGGCGTGCCTCGGCTGCGGCGAGAAGACGGGCATCCACCTCTTCACGTCGACCGTGACGGCGCTGATGCAGCCGCGCGTGAAGGCCTTCGTCGAGCGCCTCGACGGCCTCATCGCGAGCCTCGAGCAACGCATCCGCCTCAAGGTCACCGAGTCGATGGACGTGGGCGACACGCGCGCCATGATCGCGGCGGTCGAGGCCGCCCGCGACGGCGACCTCACGCTCGCGCGCCTGTCGGACCGGGTGAGCGCCGGCAAGCCCTCCCGGCCCATCGATCCCGACTGGATGCGCACGGTCGCGCGCACGCTCGAGCGCCTGAAGGACCTGCGCTGGCGCTACGTGGAAGGCCCGACGAAGCGCGGGCGCGCCGAGATGGGCATCGTCAACTCCACCGGCTGCACGTCGGTGTGGGGATCGACCTGGCCCTACCACCCCTACCCGTTCCCGTGGACCTCGCACCTGTTCCAGGACAGCCCGTCGGTCGCGATGGGGCTCTTCGAGGGCCACATGGCGAAGATGGCGGAGGGCTTCAAGGCGGTGCGCCTCGCCGAGCTCGAGCTCGCGGGCGAGTACCTCCCCGAGGTGCACGAGGACTTCTTCCGGCGCTTCGACTGGCACCAGTTCAGCCGGGAGGAGTGGCTGCTCTGCCCGCCCGTGGTGAGCGTGGGCGGCGACGGCGCGATGTACGACATCGGCTTCCAGAACCTCTCGCGCGCGCTCATGTCCGGCATGCCGATCAAGGTGCTGGTGGTCGACACCCAGGTCTACTCCAACACCGGCGGGCAGGCGTGCACCTCCGGCTTCATCGGCCAGGTCTCGGACATGGCCCCGTGGGGAAGCGCCCGGCACGGGAAGCAGGAGACCCGCAAGGAGATCTCTCTCATCGGCATGGCCCACCGCACGGCCTACGTCATGCAGGGCACCGTCGCGCACGTGAACCACCTGATCGAGAGCTTCATCGACGGGCTGAACTCCCGCAGGCCGGCGCTCTTCAACCTCTACGCGGTATGCCCGCCGGAGCACGGCGTGGGCGACGACCGCAGCGCCGACCAGAGCAAGCTCGCCGTGGAATCGCGCGCCTATCCCCTCTTCCGCTTCGACCCGGACGCCGGCACGACTTTCGAGGAGTGCGTGAGCCTCGAGGGCAACCCCGCCCTGGAGCGCGACTGGCCCACTTATGCCCTCAAGTACCGCGACGAGTCGGGCGAGGAGAAGTCGATGGAGCTGCCGCTGACCTTCGCCGACTTCGCCGTCACCGAGGCGCGCTTCGCCAAGCATTTCCGCAAGGCCCCCCCGGAAACGTGGAACGACGACATGATGCCCGTCGCCGACTTTCTCGCCCTGCCGGGGAACGAGCGCGAGGGCAGGTTCCCCTTCATCTGGGGCGTCGACGGCAAGAACCGGCTCCTGCGCCTGCTCGTGACCGAGGATCTCGCTCGCGCCACCGAGGAGCGGCAGGCCTTCTGGCGGCAGCTGCGCGGCCTCGCGGGGGGCGGACGGCCGGCCGTGGACACCGGGGCCATCGCGGAGCAGGTCCGCGCCGACCTCATCGCCAAGATCACCTCGAGCCTCGGCGTGACCGGCACCGACATGGCCGCCCCCGTGCCGCTGGCGGCGGCCCCCGCCGCCGGCGCCGCGGCCGGCGAGCCCGGGGGGTTCGAAGCCTGCTGGGTCGAGACGCCGGAGTGCACGGCCTGCGACGAGTGCGTCCTGCTCGCGCCCAATACCTTCGCCTACAACGGCCAGAAGAAGATCGTGGTCATCAACCCGAAGGGGGCGAAGTACGCCGACATCGTGAAGGCCGCGGAGAAGTGCACGGCCGCCTGCATCCACCCGGGGACGCCGTGGAACCCGGCCGAGCCCGGGCTCGAGAAGCTCGTGGCGCGCGCCGCGAAGTACAACTAGGGAGCGGAGCCGGCGTGAGGCTGCTCAGCTACTTCCGCGGCGAGGCGTTCCAGCGCGGCGTCCACCCGCCGCCGCGCAAGGAGGCCACGGCGCGGCGCGCAATCCGGCGGCTGCCGTTCCCGCCCCGGGTGACGGTGCCGCTCGCGCAGCACATCGGCAGGCCGGCGCGCGCGCTCGTCGTCCCCGGCGAGGAGGTCGTTCGCGGCCAGCCCGTCGCCGCGGCCGACGACTGGCTCTCCGTGCCGCATCACGCGCCGGTGACGGGCGTGGTCGAGGAGATCGGGTTGCGCCCCTCCGCGCGCGGGCCCTGGCTGCCGGCGATCGTGATCCGCAGCCATCCGGGCGCAAGCCAGGAGGACCTCTGGGGCGAGCCGCGCGACATGGAATCGGCCTCCGGGGCGGCGATCCTGGAGGCCGTCCGCGAGGCCGGCCTCGTCGGGCTCGGCGGCGCGGCGTTCCCGACCCACGCCAAGCTCGCCGTTCCCGATACGGCCCGCGTGCACACCCTCGTCGTGAACGGCTGCGAGTGCGAGCCGTACCTCACCTGCGACCACCGCATCATGGTCGAGGAGCCCGACGCGCTCGTCTCGGGCATCCGCTACGCGATGCGCGCCACGGGCGCCGTGCGCGCGATCGTCGGCATCGAGGACAACAAGCCTGATGCCGTCGGGGCGGTCGAGGCCGCCATCGCCCGCGCCCGCGTTCCGGAAGGCGAGATCCACGCCGAGGCGGTGCCCACGAAGTATCCGCAGGGGGCCGAGAAGATGCTGGTCATGGCCCTGTTCGGCACGGAGATCCCCTCGGGGGCGCTGCCGGTCTCGCTGGGGATGGTGGTGAGCAACGTGGGCACGCTGGCCGCCATGGGCAGCCTCCTGCCGCGCGGCCGCGGGCTCACCGAGCGCGTGGTCACCGTCGCCGGGCCGGGCGTCGCCCGGCCCGGCGACTATCGCGTCCCGCTCGGCACGCCGCTGCGGTTCGTGCTCGAGCAGGCCGGGGCGGGAGCCGACGCCGGCGGCCGGCAGGTGATCCTCGGCGGCCCGATGATGGGCCAGGCCGTGGCCTCGCTCGACGTCCCGGTCACGAAGGGCGTCTCCGGCGTGCTCGTCTTCCGGCACGCCGACCTGGCCGCGCGCGACGGCCTGCGCACCTATCCGTGCATCAAGTGCGGCGAGTGCGTCGAGTCCTGCCCCATGGGGCTCAACCCCTCGGCGCTGGGCATGCTCGCCGCCAAGCGCGAGTACGACCTGATGGGCGGCGCCTACCATCTGGGCGAGTGCTTCGAGTGCGGCTGCTGCACCTACGTGTGCCCGTCGAACATCCCGCTCGTGCAGCAGTTCCGCGTGGCGAAGCAGGTCCTGCGCGAGAGAGCCGCGAGCCGCGCGTGAGCACCGTCGAGATCCGTCCCGCGCCCCACCTGCACGGCAGCCGCAGCGTCGAGCGGATCATGCGGCACGTCGCGGGGTCCCTCGTGCCGGTGTGCGCGTTCTACGTCTTCCAGTACGGCCTCTCGGCGCTCGCCTCGATCGTCGTGGTCACGGTCGCGTGCCTCGCCACCGAGCGATGGCTCGTCGCGACGGGCACGCAGTCGGGCCGCCCGGGCGATTTCTCCGCCGCCATCACCGGCCTGCTGCTCGCCCTGACGCTCCCGCCGGGGTTCCCGCTGTGGATGGGCGCGGTGGCCGGCGTCGTCGCGATCGCCCTGGGCAAGGGGCTCTTCGGCGGGATCGGCTTCAACGTCTTCAATCCCGCCCTCGTCGGGCGCGCGTTCGCGCAGGCGGCCTTCCCGACCGCCATCGCCACCTACACGCCCTCGTTGCTGCCCGGCCGGTTCGCGGAGTTCGTGCCTTCGTCGCTCGCGTGGCCCCTGATGGCGCCCGCGCCGGCCGGTCCCTGGCTCGCCGCGCGCCAGCTCGACGGGTTCTCGGGCGCCACCCCCCTCGCCGAGTGGAAATTCGAGGGCGTGCAGGCGGGCGCGCAGGAGCTCCTCACGTCGCTCTCGGGCCACATGGCCGTGGGCCCGGCGCCCGCGCTCATCCTCGCTTGCGGCGCCTACCTCGCCCTGCGCCGCTTCCTGGACTGGCGCATCCCCGCGGCCGTCCTCGGCAGCGCCGGCGCCGTCGCCTGGATCCTGCACGCGCTCAGCCCGGGGAGCTACCCGAGCCCGTTCTTCATGCTCTTCTCCGGCGGGCTCGTCCTCGGCGCGGTGTACATGGCCACGGACATGGCGACCTCGCCCGTGACGCCGCGCGGGATGTGGCTCTACGGCGCGCTCATCGGCCTGCTCACGGTGGGGATCCGCTACTACGGCGGGCTGCCCGAGGGCGTGATGTACGCGATCCTCATCGGCAACGCCGCCACGCCCCTCATCGAGCGCGTCACCCAGCCCACGCCCTTCGGCAGGAGCGTGCTGCGCCCCCCGCGCAAGGGCGCGTCCTACCCGCTGCATCCCGGCTACATCTCCCGCGAGGAGGATGGCGCGCAGCCGCCGAGGAAGCGCCTCTTCCCGGGGAAACCCAGACGCGATGAGCGCAAGCCCCCCCGACCCTAGCTCCACGGCGCCGGCGCCCACGCCCACCCGGGACCTCGTGCTCACGCTCGGCCTCGTGGCGGCGATCTGCGGGCTGGTCATCGTCGCCGCCTACCAGGGCACCTACGACGCCGTCGCGACCAACCGCCGCATCGCGCTCGAACGATCCGTCTTCCGGGTGATCCCGCGGGCGACCTCGATCGTGGAGTACCGCGCCCTGCCCGCCGGGGGCATCGAGCCCGCGGCCACGGGCGAGGCCGTCCCGGGCGCCATCCGCTTCTTCGCCGCCTACGACGCGGCGGGCCGGCTGGCGGGCGTGGCGGCCGAAGGCAGCGCCAAGGGCTATGCCGACAGCGTGCGCATCCTCTTCGGCTACCAGCCGGATTGCCAGTGCATCACCGGCATCGGCGTCGTCTCGATGCGCGAGACGCCCGGCATCGGCGACAAGATCGTGACGGACGAGGCCTTCCTCGCGAACTTCCGGGCCCTCGACGCGCGCCTCGACGCCGAGCTCGCCGGGCTCGCCCACGCGATCCGGACCGTGAAGCACGGCACGAAGAAGGATGCCTGGCAGATCGACGCCATCTCGGGCGCCACCATCACCTCGCGCGCCGTCGGCAAGGCGATCGACGATTCCGCCCGGGCGCTGCTGCCCCGGCTCGTGCCGCACCTGGAGACCCTGAAGGAGAAGAAATGAGCGCCGTCGCCGCTCCCGGCAACCGGGACGAGTTCCTCGAGGGATTGTGGAGGCAGAACCCCGTCTTCGTGATGGTCCTGGGCATGTGCCCGGCGCTCGCCGTCACCGTGTCGGCGGTGAACGGCCTCTCCATGGGCCTCGCCACGACGTTCGTCCTCGTCGCCTCCTGCGGCCTCGTGTCGACCATGCGCCGCCTGGTGCCAAGGGAGGTGCGCATCGCCACCTACATCGTCATCATCGCCACCTTCGTCACGGCCGTGGACTACGCCATCCAGGCCATCAGCCTCGCCCTGTACGACGCGCTCGGCGCCTTCATCCAGCTGATCGTCGTGAACTGCATCATCCTCGGCCGCGCCGAGGCGCACGCCTCGAGGAACCCGCCCGTCGCGGCCATGGTGAACGCCGCCGGCATGGGCGCGGGCTTCACGCTGGGCCTGCTCCTGCTGGGCGCAGTGCGCGAGATCCTCGGCGCCGGGACGCTCTTCGGCTTCTCCCTCTTCGGCCCGGGCTTCCAGCCCTGGGTGATCATGCTGCTGCCGCCGGGAGGCTTCTTCGTGCTGGGCGGCTGGCTCCTCGCCTTCGCGTGGTGGGCGCGCCGGCGGCAGCGGCCGGAGGCGGCGGGCCATGCCTGAGACCGCCTTCCAGGTCTTCGTGGGCGCGCTCCTCGCCAACAACTTCGTGCTGGCGATGTTCCTGGGGCTGTGCCCCTTCCTGGGCGTGTCGAACCGGCTCGACACGGCGTTCCCCATGGGCCTCGCGACGACGTTCGTGATGCTGGTCGCGTCGCTGTGCGCCTACGGCCTGAACGTGCTCCTCGGCGCCTTTCACCTGGAGTTCCTGCGCCTCATCGCCTACATCGTCATCATCGCCTCCGCGGTGCAGCTCGTGGAGATGGTGCTCAAGAAGTACAGCCCGGCGCTCTTCCGCGCGCTGGGCATCTACCTGGCCCTCATCACGACCAACTGCGCCGTGCTGGGCGTGGCCCTGTTCCAGACCGCCCGCGAGTACGACTTCGTGCAGTCGGTGGCCTTCTCCGTGGGCGGCGGCGCCGGCTTCACGCTCGCGCTCGTGCTCATGGCGAGCGTCCGCGAGCGCCTGCAGCTCTCCGACGTGCCCTCGCTCGCCCAGGGCACGGCGCTCGCGCTCATGCTGGCCGGGATCCTGTCGCTCGCGTTCATGGGCTTCGCGGGGCTGGGAAGCTAGCGATGTCGCTCTACCTCGTCACGATCGGCCTCGTCTTCGCCATTCTCGCCGCCGGCATCGCCGTGGACCGCGCGTACCGGCGCTTCGCGCGCCGCCACCCCGGGCTCGGCCCGTTCCGCGACCCGGAGCACGCCTGCGGCTCCTGCGCGTCGCGGCCCGGCTGCGATTCCCGCAAGCCCTGCGCGCCCGGGGAGCGCTAGGCCCGCCCTTCCCGGGGCCGGGCAGGGGGCGCAGCATGGTGCGGCGCAACATCCGGTAAAATGGCCCGCTGGAAATTCACGCCGAACGCACCCGGAGCCCCCATGTCCCTCGTCGCCACGCGCCTCGCCGCCATCAAGCCCTCCCCCACCCTCGCCGTGTCCGCCAAGGCGGCGCAGCTCAAGGCGGAGGGGAAGGACATCATCGGCCTGGGCGCCGGCGAGCCCGACTTCGACACGCCGCAGTTCATCAAGGACGCGGCCGTGGAGGCCATGAGGAAGGGGCTCACCAAGTACACGCCGGCCGGCGGCACGCTCTCGCTCAAGAAGGCGATCATCGCCAAGTTCAAGCGCGACAACGGGCTGGACTACACGCCGAAGCAGGTCCTCGTTTCCTGCGGCGGCAAGCACACCTCGTTCAACCTCTGCCTCGCGCTCCTGAACCCCGGCGACGAGGTGATCATCCCGGCCCCCTACTGGGTGAGCTACCCCGACATGGCGGTCGTGGCGGGCGCGAAGCCGGTCTTCATCGCGGCGGGCATCGAGCAGGGCTTCAAGATCACCGCGGCGCAGCTCGAGGCCGCCATCACGCCGAAGTCGCGGCTCGTCTTCATCAACAGCCCCTCCAATCCCTCGGCCGCCGTCTACACGCTGGAGGAGCTGAAGGCCCTGGG
>Ga0209477_1000306_pt1 | contig 30016 bp, 26 predicted proteins | sample KloWWTupernatant_FD_187180 | JGI IMG/M metagenome (GOLD analysis project Ga0209477, IMG submission 187180) | Active sludge microbial communities from Klosterneuburg, Austria, studying microevolution and ecology of nitrifiers - Klosterneuburg... | ecosystem: Engineered > WWTP > Aerobic digester >...
TCCAATGCGCTGAAAGCGCAAGACCAGATTGCGGCGAAGGCTGACCTGGCGCGAAGCGGCAGGTCAAGCCCGCGAAGCGGGCGGCCGGAGCCACAATCCCCCAATGCGCTGAAAGCGCAAGACCAGATTGCGGCGAAGGCTGACCTGGCGCGAAGCGGCAGGTCAAGCCCGCGAGGCGGGCGGCCGGAGCCACAATCCTTCAATGCGCTAGCACAAGATGTGATTGTGGTGAATGCCACAATAGTTCAATGCGCTGGCGCAAGACCAGATTGCGGCGAAGGCTGACCTGGCGCGAAGCGGCAGGTCGAGCCCGCGAAGCGGGCGGCCGGAGCCCAAGGCTAGCCAGCGACCACCGCCGCGTCGCGACCGTCGCGCTCGAGCCCGTCGTCGAGCGAGATGCCGATCGCATCGGCCTCGTCGACCGACACCACGCGCCGGTTCTCGCAGAAGAACCGCAGTCCGGTGCGGTTCTGCGCGTAGAGCCTTCGCGCCGCCGCCAGCGCAGCCGACGGATCGAGAATGGTGGTGAGCGAAAACACCTCGTCGCTTTCCGCTTCCGTTTCCGCGCCTTGAGCCTGCATCGTCTCCATCCCGTGTCCCCTCGTCCTGTGACGAAGCCAGACTAGGCGGGTTGGCAACAGGCGATGCCGGCGATCGGGCGAACGCCGCTTGTCGCATGACGAACGTCGCCCGATCGCATCGCAGATGTTGCGCGTGAACCACGTGGAGGCGTTCACCCGGCGCGCGGCCGGCCTCCACGGCGGGACATCGACACCCACAGGTAGATCGCCAGGTTCACGGCCACGACCGCAGCGCCCAGCCACTGCTGGATCTGCGGCGTGAGCCCGGGCGGATAGACGACCTGGAGCAGATACTGCTCGACGAAGCCGCCCGCGTAGCCGGATTGGCCGGCGATTCGCCGCAACTGGTTTTCCAGAGGCGTGAGCGGGCAGATCGCGCCGCTGAACTCCGCCCACGCCGCCCACGCCGCCGCCGGCAGGTGCAGCCACGCGACACGCGAGCGCCACGCGACCAGCACGCCGCCGAGCACGACGAAGGCGACGAAGGCCAGGTGCAGCAGCACCACGGTATCGGCGGCGAGACGGGCGATCACGGCACGGTGCGCTCGGGACGTTGGACCTGCGAAGGGATTGTCGGCGAAAACCGCGTCGACACGGCGGTCGGGGCGATCGGGAAACCGGCAGGAAAAACGGCGACAATCGCGGCGTACCGAACCGCGCAAAGGTCGACGATGGCCCACCGAAGCTTTCACGGCGTCTTCCCCTACCTCGTCTCGCCGATCGACGCGGATGGGCGCGTCAACTCGGACGTGCTGGCCAGGCTGTGCGAGGACCTGATCGACGCCGGCGTGCACGGGCTCGCGCCGCTCGGCTCGACGGGCGAGTTCGCCTACCTGTCGTGGGAGCAGCAACGCCGGGTGGTCGAGGTGGTGGTCGAGGCGGCACGCGGGCGCGTGCCGGTCGTGGCCGGCGTGGCCTCGACGACGATCTCGGAGGCGGAGTCGCGCGCCCGAAGCTTCGAGCGGCTGGGGGTCGACGGGATCCTGGCGATCCTCGAGGCGTACTTTCCCATCGGCGACGAAGGCGTCTACGCGTACTTCGAGGCGATCGGCAAGGCAGTCGACCTGCCGGTCGTCCTCTACACGAACCCGAACTTCCAGCGCTCCGACCTGAGCCTGCCGGTCATCGAGCGCCTGAGCCGGGTGCCGAACATCGGCTACATCAAGGACGCGTCGTCGAACACCGGCAGGCTGCTGTCGATCATCAATCGCGTCGAAGGCCGCATGCAGGTGTTCGCGGCCTCGGCGCACATACCCGCGTGCGTGATGCTGATCGGCGGTGTCGGCTGGATGGCCGGGCCGGCGTGCGTCGCGCCGCGCCAGAGCGTGGCGCTCTACGACGCCTGCCGCCACGGCGACTGGGAGCGCGCGATGGCGCTGCAGCGGCCGCTGTGGGCGCTGAACCAGGCGTTCGCGAAGCACAACCTCGCCGCGTGCATCAAGGGCGGGCTCGAACTGCAGGGCTATGCAGTCGGGGCGCCGCTGCGTCCGCAGGCGCCGTTGTCGGCGGACGGGGTCGAAGAGGTGCGTGCGGCGCTGACCGCGATCGGGGCGCTGTAGCCGCCGCGGCGGCGCGTGGCGGGCGTGCAGCCCGCGAGCCAGCAGGAGGACCGTCATGCCGCAGCACCGCACTCATCGCGTCGAACGCGACACCTTCGGGCCGATCGACGTGCCAGCCGATCGGCTTTGGGGCGCGCAGACGCAGCGTTCGCTGCAGTTCTTCGCGATTTCGACCGAACGGATGCCCGCCGAGCTGATCGACGCGCTGGCCGAGGTCAAGCGCGCGGCGGCACTCGCCAACCGCGATCTCGCCATACTGGACGCCGCGAAGGCGCAGGCGATCGTACGAGCTGCCGAGGAAGTCCTCGGCGCCCGTCATCGCGACGAGTTCCCGCTGTCGGTCTGGCAGACCGGTTCGGGGACACAGACCAACATGAACGTCAACGAGGTGCTGGCCAATCGCGCTTCGGAACTGCTCGGCGGCGATCGCGGCTCGCAACGGATGGTTCATCCGAACGACGAGGTCAACCGCGGGCAATCGTCGAACGACGTCGTGCCGAGCGCCGTCCACGTCGCGGCCGCGCACGCGGTGGGCGTGCGCCTGCTGCCGGCGCTCGACGCGCTGATCGGGACGCTCGACGGGAAGGCGCGGGCCTTCGCCGACGTGGTCAAGATCGGACGCACGCACCTGCAGGACGCGACCCCGCTGACGCTCGGGCAGGAGATCTCGGGCTGGGCCGCGCAGTTGGGGCGGGCGCGCGAGGCGATCGCGCGAAGCGTGACGGCGCTGCACGAACTGGCGATCGGTGGCACCGCGGTCGGCACCGGGCTCAACACGCATCCGGAGTTCGGCGCGCGCGTGTGCGCCGAACTCGCACGGCGGCTGTCGGTGCCGTTCGTGCCCGCGCCGAACCGATTCGCGGCGCTGGCCGGTCACGAGCCGGTCGTGGTGCTGCACGGCGCGCTGCGCGCGCTGGCCGCGGCGTTGACGAAGATCGCCAACGACGTGCGCTGGCTGGCCAGCGGCCCGCGGTCGGGGCTCGGCGAGATCCGCATCCCTGAGAACGAGCCGGGCAGCTCGATCATGCCCGGCAAGGTCAACCCGACGCAGTGCGAGGCGATGACGATGCTGTGCGCGCAGGTGCTCGGCAACGATGTCGCGATCGGCGTCGGCGCGGCCTCGGGCAACTTCGAGCTCAACGTGTACCAGCCGCTGGTCGCGCACAACCTGCTGCAGAGCCTGCGGCTGCTGGCCGACGGGATGGCGAGCTTCGACCGCCACTGCGCAGCGGGGATCGAGCCCGATCGGGCGCGGATCGCGGCGCTGCTCGAGCGCTCGCTGATGCTGGTCACCGCGCTCAATCCGCACATCGGCTACGAGCGGGCTGCCGAGATCGCGAAGAAGGCGCATCGCGAAGGCAGCACGCTTCGAGAGGCGGCGCTGGCGATGGGGTACGTCACGGCGGAGCAGTTCGACGCGTGGGTGCGGCCTGATCGGATGACCGGCCAGGGCTGAACCCGCGCAGCTGCGCCGCCCGCTTGGCCAGGCGTTCGTACAGGCGTTCGGCCAGGTCGCGGTCGAAATCGTGGCGACAGGCGTTTCGTACACCGTCTTCGGCAGCCCGAGCAACTGTAGACGAGCGGCACGGACGAAGGTCGATTCATGGCGCAATGATGCCGCGGGAATCGCGAAATTCCCGTGACAGCCATCGCGAGGCCGGGTCGGGGCGCTTCGCTTATGCTTCGTCGATGAGCGACGAAGCCCGCCTTTCCTCCGTCGCTGCCGCGCCGCCCGCCGATGCGCGCGCCGCGGTGGCCTCGCAACGCAGCTCGCTGTCGGTGCTGCGGGCGCTGTGGCCGTTCATGGCCCCCTATCGGGCGCGCGTCGCGGTGGCGGCGATCGCGCTGCTGGTCGCGGCCGCCGCGACGCTGGTGGTGCCGATCGCGTTCCGGCAGCTGATCGACGTCGGTTTCGCCACGCCGGCGGCGGCTCCCGGCGCCGTCGCTGCCGACCCGGTCCACGTGAACCTGTGGTTCCTGGCGCTGTTCGGCGTCGCGGCGGTGCTCGCGCTGGGCACCGCGCTGCGCTTCTACAGCGTGTCCTGGCTGGGCGAACGGGTCACGGCCGATCTGCGCCGGGCGGTGTACCGGCAGGTGCTTCGGCAGGACCCGCGCTTCTTCGAGACGCTGAAGACCGGCGAGGTGCTGTCGCGCCTGAGCACCGACACGACGCTGATCCAGACGCTGGTCGGCACCAGCATCTCGCTGGGGCTGCGCAACGCGCTGCTGTTCGTCGGCGCGCTGGCCATGCTGATCGTGACCAGTCCGCAGCTGGCATCGATCATCGTCGGTCTGCTGCTGGTGGTGGTGCTGCCGATCCTGGTGTTCGGCCGGCGCGTGCGGCGCCTGTCGCGCGCCAGCCAGGACGCGATCGCCGACAGCAGCGCGCTCGCCGGCGAGACGCTGAACGCGATCCAGATCGTGCAGGCTTACGCCCGCGAGCCGCTCGAGGCGCAACGCTTCGGCGAGTCCACCGAAGCGGCGTTCGCGAGCGCGATCCGGCGCGTGCGCGCCCGCTCGCTGCTGACCGCGCTGGCGATCGTGCTGGTGTTCGGCGCGATCGTGTTCGTGCTCTGGATGGGGGCGCACGCGGTGCTCGAAGGACGATTGACCGCCGGGCTGCTGACGCAGTTCATCCTGTACGCGGCGCTGGTCGCGGGTGCCACCGGCGCGATCGCCGAGGTGCTCGGCGACGTGCAGCGCGCGGCAGGAGCGACCGAGCGGCTGCTCGAACTGCTCGAGGCCGAGCCGGCGATCCGCGCTCCTGCGCAGCCCGAGCGACTGGCGCCGTCGGGGCAGGGCGCGCGCGTCGCCTTCGAGGCCGTCACGTTCAGCTACCCGTCCCGACCCGGCGAACGGGCGCTCGACGACGTCTCGCTGGCGGTCACGCCCGGCGAGACGGTCGCGCTGGTCGGCCCGTCGGGCGCCGGGAAGACCACGCTGTTCCAGTTGCTGCTGCGCTTCCACGATCCGCAGGCCGGCGCGATCCGGCTCGATGGCGTCGACCTGCGCCGCCTCGATCCGGCGGACCTGCGCGGCGCGATCGGACTGGTGTCGCAGGACAGCGTGGTGTTCTCGGCCGATGCGATGCAGAACATCCGCTACGGCCGTCTCGACGCCAGCGACGACGAGGTGATCGAGGCCGCGAAGGCGGCGCGCGCGCACGAGTTCATCGAGCGCCTGCCGGACGGTTATCGCACCTTCCTCGGCGAGCGCGGCGTGCGGCTGTCCGGCGGGCAGCGCCAGCGCATCGCGATTGCGCGGGCCCTGCTGAAGAACCCGCCGTTGCTTCTCCTCGACGAGGCCACCAGCGCACTCGACGCCGAGAGCGAGCGTGCGGTGCAGGCGGCGCTCGAGCGGGCGATGCGCGGTCGCACGACGCTGGTGATCGCGCACCGGCTCGCGACCGTGATCGGCGCCGACCGGATCGTCGTGCTCGAACGCGGCCGGGTGGTCGACGCCGGTACGCACGCCGAACTCGTCGAGCGCGGCGGGCTGTACGCGAGATTGGCTGCGATACAGTTCGACTCCAGCCTGGAGGCCTCATGAGACTCGTTCGCTACGGACCCCGCGGCAGGGAGAAGCCCGGCCTGATCGACGCCGCGGGCACGATTCGCGACCTGTCCGGTGTCGTCGCCGACATCGGGCCGGACCAGCTGTCGCCGACAGGGCTCGCGCGACTCGCCCGCATCCGGACCGACCGGCTTCCGGCAGTACGCGGCAAGCCGCGATTCGGACCGCCGGTGACCGGCGCGACCAAGTTCGTCGCGATCGGGCTGAACTATTCGGACCACGCCGCCGAGACCGGCGCGTCGGTGCCGAAGGAGCCGATCGTGTTCCAGAAGACCCTGAGCTCGATCGTCGGCCCCGACGACGACGTCGTGCTGCCGAAGGGCTCGACGAAGACGGACTGGGAGGTCGAGCTCGGCATCGTGATCGGCACGCGCGCCCGCTACGTGGCGAAGAAGGAGGCGCTGAAGCACGTCGCCGGCTACCTGCTCGTCAACGACGTGTCCGAACGCGAGTACCAGCTCGAACGCGGCGGCACCTGGGACAAGGGAAAGGGCTGCGACACCTTCGGGCCGATCGGCCCGTGGCTCGTGACCGCCGACGAGGTCGCGAACCCGCAGCGCCTCGACATGTGGCTCGACGTCAACGGCCAGCAGCGCCAGCGCGGCAACACCGGGACGATGATCTTCGACTGCGCGACGCTGGTCGCGTATGTCAGCCGGTTCATGACGCTGAACCCCGGCGACCTGATCACCACCGGCACGCCGCCCGGCGTCGGCATGGGGATGAAGCCGCCCCGATACCTGAAGCCGGGGGACGTAATCACCGCCGGGATCGAAGGCCTCGGGACGCAGACGCAGCGAGTCGCGAGGTTCAGGCCATGAGCGAGGCCGGATCGCCGATCCTGCTGCTCGCGCCCCTCTATCCGCCGACGCAGGCCGAGCTGGAGAGCCGCCATCGCGTGGTGCGCCTGTGGGAAGCCGCCGACCCATCGGCGACGATCGACGCGGTGGCGGGCGAATGCCGCGCGGTCGTCACGCACTCGGGCCGCGGCATCGACGCCGCGACGATTGGCCGCCTGCCGCGGCTCGAGCTGGTCGCCAACTACGGCGTCGGCGTCGAAGCGATCGACGTCGAGGCCTGCCGGGCGCGCGGCGTCGCGGTGACCAACACGCCCGACGTGCTGACCGAGGACGTCGCCGACCTGGCGCTCGGGCTGCTGCTGGCGGCGGTCCGGCGCATCGCGCAGGGCGACCGCTTCGTGCGGGAAGGTCGCTGGCCGAAGGGCGCAATGGGGCTCACGCAGAGCCTGCAGCGGCGCAACGTCGGCATTGTCGGGCTCGGCCGGATCGGCGCGGCGATCGCCCGGCGCTGCGCGGCGTTCAACACCCGGATCGCCTATTTCGGGCCGCGCCGCAAGGCCGGCGTCGACTACCGGTACTTCGACGACGTCGTCGCGCTCGCGCAGTGGGCCGACGTGCTCGTCGCGGCCTGCCCCGGCGGCCCGGAGACCGCGAAGCTGGTGTCGCGCGCCGCGCTCGAAGCGCTCGGCGCCGAGGGCACCTTCGTCAACATCGCGCGCGGCTCGGTGGTCGACCAGCCGGCGCTGGTCGAGTTGCTCGTGTCGGGCCGACTCGGCGCTGCCGGGCTGGACGTGTTCGACGACGAGCCCGACGTGCCGGTCGAACTGCTTGCCCTCGACAGCGTCGTGTTGCAGCCGCACCAGGGCAGCGCGACCCATCCGACGCGTGCCGCGATGGGTGGACTGGTGCTGGACAACGTCGCGGCGTGGGCGGCCGGGCGGCCGCTGCCGACGCCCGCCTGAGCCGCGCGCCGGCGTCGCGCCGCGTTCAGCGCTCGTCGTCGCCGGCGCGCGGCTCGGGGGAGCGGTCCGGCGCCGGCGCGGCAATCGGGGCGCCGGAAATCAGGTCGCCGGAAATCAGGGCGCCGGAAATCAGGGCGCCGCGCTCGGCCGCGTCGACAGGCGCCTCGACGTGGCGGTGGCGCGCGCGCGTGCGCCCGCGCAGGTAGCGGCTGGCGTCAGGCAGTCCGGCGTGCTGCTCGCCGCGATGGAACAGCATCCGCGCGAGCTCGTTGAGCGCCTGGCTGTAGACCTCGCGCTTGAACTCGATCACCGCGTCGAGCGGCACCCAGTAGTCGTTCCAACGCCAGGCGTCGAACTCCGGGTGATCCGACGCGCGCAGGTCGACGTCGCAATCGCGACCGACCAGGCGCAACAGGAACCAGATCTGCTTCTGTCCGCGGTAGTGGCCGCGCCACTCGCGCCGCACCCAGTGTTCCGGCACGTCGTAGCGCAGCCAGTCGCGGGTGCGACCGACGATGCGCACGTGCTCGGGACGCAGCCCGACTTCCTCGTGCAGCTCGCGGTACATCGCCTGTTCGGGCGATTCGCCGCGCTTGATGCCGCCCTGCGGAAACTGCCACGAATGCTCGCGAACCCGCTTTCCCCAGAAGACCTCGTTCCTCGAATTGACCAGGATGATGCCGACGTTGGGGCGATAGCCGTCACGGTCCAGCATGGCCCGCACCCCTCGATCCCATACAATTGAAACGATTATATAGAGCCGTCCAGCGTGCTGGTGCAACGGCGACCGCCCCACTCCGGATTCCGCATGAAAGCGTCCCGATTCCATCTGTCGACCCTGAAGGAAGCACCTGCCGACGCCGAGGTCGTCAGCCACCGGCTGATGACCCGCGCGGGGATGATCCGCAAGCTGGCCGGCGGCATCTACAACTACATGCCGCTCGGGCTGCGCGTGATCCGGAAGATCGAGGCGATCATTCGCGACGAGATGAACCGGGCAGGGGCGATCGAATTGCTGATGCCGGTCATCCAGCCGGCCGAGTTGTGGATCGAGTCGGGTCGGTGGGACGAATACGGGCCCGAACTGCTGCGCCTGAAGGACCGGCACCAGCGCGACTTCATCGTGCAGCCGACCTCGGAAGAGGCGATCACCGACATCGCGCGCAGCGAGATCCGCAGCTACCGCCAGATGCCGAAGAACTTCTATCACATCCAGACGAAGTTCCGCGATGAGCGCCGGCCGCGCTTCGGCGTGATGCGTGGCCGCGAGTTCACGATGAAGGACGCCTATTCGTTCGACCGCGACCAGGCGTCGGCGCTGCAGAGCTACCGCGCGATGTACGACGCGTACGTCGCGATCTTCGGACGCATGGGACTCACGTTCCGCGCGGTGGCAGCCGACACCGGTGCGATCGGCGGCTCGGCCAGCCACGAGTTCCAGGTCATCGCCGAGACCGGCGAGGACGCGATCGCGTGGTGCCCCGGGTCCGACTACGCGGCCAACGTCGAGCTGGCCGAGGCGCTGCCGCTGATCGCGCAGCGCGCTGCCCCGTCCGAGCCGCTCGCGAAGACGCCGACGCCGGGTCGCGAGAAGTGCGAGGAGGTGGCCGCGCTGCTCGGCCTGCCGCTGTCCCGTACGGTGAAGTCGATCGTGCTGGCGGTGGACGAGCGCGAACCGGTCAAGGACGGCGCGCAGGATTTTGCCGCCGCGCCGCGAATCGTCGACACCGCGATCTGGCTGCTGCTGGTGCGCGGCGACCACGAGCTGAACGAAGTCAAGGCCGGGAAGGTGCCGGGGCTCGCCGGCTTCCGCTTCGCCACCGAGTCCGAGATCGTCGAGCATTTCGGCTCGCCGTCCGGCTACCTCGGCCCGATCGGCAGCCGCAGGCCGGTGCAGGTCGTGGCCGACCGGACGGTCTCGGCGATGCACGATTTCGTCTGCGGCGCCAACGACGCGGGCTTCCACTACACGGGGGTCAACTGGGGCCGCGACCTGCCCGAGCCGATCGTCGCCGACATCCGCAACGTTCAGGCCGGAGACCCGTCGCCCGACGGCAAGGGCGTGCTCGCGATCCAGCGCGGCATCGAGGTCGGCCACGTGTTCTACCTCGGCACGAAGTACTCCGAGGCGATGCAGGCGCACTTCGTCGACGTCGACGGCAAGTCGAAGCCGTTCGAGATGGGGTGTTACGGCATCGGCGTCACGCGCCTGCTCGGTGCGGCGATCGAGCAGAACCACGACGAGCGCGGCATCGTCTGGCCGCGCGCGATCGCGCCGTTCGAGGTGGCGATCGTTCCGCTCGGCTACGGCAAGTCCGACGCGGTGCGCGCCGCCGCCGACGCGCTTTACGCGCAGCTGCAGTCCGACGGCGTCGACGTGGTGCTCGATGACCGCGACGAGCGGGCCGGCGCCATGTTCGCAGACTGGGAGCTGATCGGCGTCCCGGTGCGGGTGACCGTCGGCGAGCGCAGCCTGAAGGACGGGCGGGTCGAGGTGCTCGCTCGCCGCGACATGCAGTCGCAGGCGGTGCCTGTCGGCGATGCGGCGCCGGCCGTCCGGCGGCTCCTTGCCGGATGAGGCCAATCGGCGTCGAATCGTGCCGATGAAGGGCATCCTCTTCCTGATCCTCGTGGTTTGCGCAGCGCTGGCCGGGCTCGTGTTCGCCGACCCGGCGCGCGCTGGCGCCCAGAAGTACGAGCCGCTCAGCGCGGCGGTGCGCACCGCGCTCGCTGCGGCCGTCGACGACGGCGATCCGCCGCCACAGGGCCAGTTCGAATCGCTCGACGAGAAGGTGGACTGGCTGACCGCGATGTCGGGCCGGTTGCCTCGGCGCTGGAAGCCGGACTACCGGCAGCGCGTCGAGTTCCTTCAGACGGTCCGCTACGAGGCGCAACGCGCCGGCCTCGATCCTCACCTGGTCCTGGGCCTGATCGAGGTCGAGAGCTACTTCCGACGCTATGCGATCTCGCACGCCGGGGCGCGCGGCTACATGCAGGTGATGCCGTTCTGGGCGGGCGTGATCGGCGACGGTGACCCGTCCAAGCTGTTCGACATGCGCACCAACCTGCGCTACGGCTGCACGATCCTGCGCCACTACCTCGACATCGAGCGCGGCGACCTGTTCCGTGCGCTCGGTCGCTACAACGGCAGCCTCGGTCGGCCCGACTATCCGAACGCCGTCCTGAAGGCCTGGAAGCGCTGGGAGTTCAAGCCTCCGGCCGAGCGCGTCGCGGGGAGCCGCTCGCCGGCGTCGTAGCCGGCGGCACTCCTACGACGCGCGCCAGCAGGCGCGCCAGCTGAGCGCGCTGCCGCGCGCTGCACCGCACGGCGAGCCCGGCATCGTGGGCCCTCAGGCGGCCCCGCAGGTCGGCGAGCGCGGCCTGGCCCGACGCAGTCAACGTCAGCGACTTCTCGCGGCGGTTCGAGCCCGCGGCGGCCGCGACCCAGCCGCGCGCGTCCAGGAAGCGGATCACCGACACCAGGTTCGAGCGTTCGACCGCCATGGCATTCGCCAGCGAGGCGGGCTTGATTCCCGGATTGCAGCCGATCAGCTCGAGCGCCGTGAACCGTGCCGGGGTGACGCCGGTCCCGGCGAAAGCGCGCGAGAATCCCTGCATGTTCGCCAGCTGCGCAAGATGGATCAGGTAGCCGATCGCATGCTGCAGGGCACCATAGCTGACGGGCCCCGCAGCCGGCACCGAGGGTCGTCGAGGCTTGCGGTTTGCCATGGCGATTGTTATAACGCATAGCAATCCGGGAGCGCAAATGAACCTGTCATCGAACCTGGCGCGCTGGGCCGCGGAGCGGCCCTCGCATCCCGCCATCCTGTTCGAGGGACGCCGGCTGGGCTACGCCGATCTCGACGCGGCCGCATCCCGTCTCGCGCACGCGTTGCGTGCGCACGGCGTGTCCGCGGGCGACCGCGTGGCGCTGTTCCTGCCGAACATCCCCGAGTTCGCGATCGTGTTCTACGCGGCGCAGAAGCTCGGCGCGATCACCGTGTCGATCAACGCGATCTTCCGCAGCGCGGAAGTCGAGTACCTGCTCAACGATTCAGGCGCGAAGGCGGTGTTCACGGTCGGCGAACTGGCGCAGTTCGTGCCGCGCGAGCGCTGCCCGGCGCTCGCGCACGTCGTGATCTGCGAGGGCGAGGCGCCGGCCGGGACCGCGTCGCTCGCCGACTGGTGCGACGGGCGCGACGCGCGCTTCGAACTCGCCGACTGCGCCGCCGACGCGCCGGCGTCGCTGCTGTACTCGTCGGGCACGACCGGCTTCCCGAAGGGCGTGACGCTGACGCAATCGAACATCGCGACGAACTCCGCGACCGCGGCGAAGTGCTCGGGATACCGTCCCGACGACCGTCTCGCGGCGTTCCTGCCGCTGTTCCACGTCTACGGCCAGAACTACATCATGAACGCCGCGGTCCTGGCAGGCGCCACGCTGGCGCTGTTCCGCCGGTTCGTGCCCGACCAGGTGCTCGAGGCGATCGGGCGCGAGCGCATCACGATGTTCTTCGGCGTGCCGACGATCTTCATCGGCCTGCTGTCGATGGACCTGTCGAAGTACGACCTGTCGTCGATCCGCTACGAGATGTCGGCGGCCGCGACCATGCCCGAAGAGATCTCGCGGCGCTGGACCGAGCGCTTCGGCCGCCGTGTCTACGAGGGCTACGGGCTCACCGAGTGCTCGCCGTTCGCCTGCTACAACGACCTGGTCGAGCACCGCTTCGGTTCCGTCGGACGCGCGGTCGAGGGCTTCGAACTGGCGATCTTCGACGAGGCCGACCGCGAACTGCCGCGCGGCGAGTGGGGCGAGATCGTGATCCGGGGCCCCGGCGTGATGAAGGGCTACTGGAACCGCCCCGATGACACGGCCCAGGCCCTGCGCGGCGGCTGGCTCCACTCGGGCGACATCGGCCGCATGGACGACGACGGCTACGTGTTCATCGTCGACCGGGTCAAGGACATGATCAACCTGTCGGGCTTCAAGGTGTGGCCGGCCGAAGTCGAGCAGTACCTGTACAAGCTGCCGCAGGTCCAGGAAGTGGCGGTCTACGGGCTGCCCCATCCGGAAAAGGGCGAGCAGGTGGTGGCCGCCGTCGTGGCGAAGCCCGGACAGTCGCTGACCGCAGACGAGGTCATCGCCTACTGCCGCGCCAGCATCGCCGCCTACAAGGTGCCGGCGCGGGTCGACATCGTGACCGAGCTGCCGAAGAGCGCTACAGGGAAAATCCTGAAGCGCGTGCTTCGCGACCAGGGAGGAAAGGCGTGATAGCCTGACCGACGAGCCGGAATTCGGACCTGCGGCAGCACCGGGAACCGGGCGCCGCTCCACACGACAAGAGGAGGAGACCATGACCAAGGTGAACCGTCGCGACTTCAACCGGATGGCTGCGGCATCGGCGGTCGTCGCCAGCAGCACGCTCGCCGCGCCGGCGATCGTGCGCGCGCAGCCGAAGAAGCTGAAGGTCGGCGTGCTGCTGCCGCGCTCCGGCGTGCAGGCGTTCATCGGCCAGTCGTGCCAGCTCGGCGCCGACATCTCGCCGACGCTGATCCGGGACATGTACGGCGTCGACATCGAACTGATGAACGCCGACACCGAGACCAACGTCGAGGTCGCGCGCTCGCGCGCCGAGAAGCTGATCAACGACGGCGCGCAGGTGCTGGTCGGGCCGTTCGACTCGGGCGCCGCGGGCGCGATCGCCCAGGTCGCCGAGCAGCGCAAGATCCCGTTCGTGATCAACATCGCCGCCGCGCCGCAGATCACCGAGCAAGGCTACAAGTACACGTTCCGCAACTTCCCCACGGCGGTCGACCTGATCCGCAACGGCCTGGCGCTGTTCCGCGACCTGTTCCAGGCGACCAGCGTCGCGCCGCGCACCGCGGTGTTCATGCACGTCAACGACACCTTCGGCCAGTCGATGGCCAAGGGCATCGCCGGAATCCTGCCACGGCTCGACTTCCTGCCCTTCAAGGTCGTCGACACGATCTCGTACGACCCGGCGGCACGCGACCTGTCGGTCGAGGTGGCCAAGGCCAAGGCGACCAATGCCGACTTCATCATGCTGGTCAGCCGCCTGAACGATGCGATCCTGCTGGTGCGCGAACTGGTCAAGCAGCGCTGGTCGCCGCAGGCGATCATGAGCCCGGGTTCGCCCGGCATGTACGAGGCGCAGTTCTTCAAGGCGCTCGGCAACAAGTATTCCGACTATTGCATCTCGAACGTGCCCTGGTACAACCCGAACGCCGCGCTGACCAGGCGCGTCGAGGCCGCGTTCAGGAAGCAGTTCCCGAAAGAGAACCTGATGTTCCACGCGCTGAACGTCGGCTTCACCTACGAGGCGATGATGATCGCCGCCGACGCGTTCAAGCGAGCCGGCAGCGCCGACGGCACCGCGCTGGCCGACGCGATCCGCAAGACCGACATCGCCGAGCGGATGATGGTCGGCGGGCCGATCCGGTTCGACGCGAAGGGCCAGAACACGCAGATCGCGTCGGCGTGCATCCAGAATCGCAACGGCCAGCCGGTGGTGGTGCTGCCGAAGTCGGCCGCGCAGATGGCGCCGGTGTTCCCGGTGCCTGGCTGGCAGGCGCGAGGCTAGCGCCGGATCCCGTGGACAACGCCGGGGGGCGACCCCCGGTGGAGACTCCCGCGTGCCCGTCGACGCGATCGCCAACATCGTCCTCAGCGGCCTCCTGACCGGCCTCGTCTACGGGCTGATGGCGCTCGGGCTGTCGGTGATCTACGGCGTCGTGCGAATCGTCAACTTCGCGCACGGCGAGCTGATGACGATGGCGATGTACGCCGCGGTGTTCGCGTTCGCGCTGGCCGGGCTCGATCCGCTGTGGATGCTGGTGCCGGTGGCGCTGGCCTTCTTCGGCATCGGCTACCTGCTGCAGCGCGGACTGATCAACCCGTTCATCGACCGGCCCGAGCACTCGCAGTTCATGCTGCTGCTTGCGGTGGCGCTGGTGCTGGTGAACGGGCTGCTGGTCGCCTTCGGGCCCGACGCGCGCAACGTGCAGGTCGACTACGCGCTCGACTCGTACCAGATCGGGCCGCTGCTGGTCGACAAGGTTCGCGTGATCTGCGCGGTGGTCGCCCTGCTGGCGTGCGCGCTGCTGTTCGCGATCTTCCGCTACACGTCGTTCGGCAAGGCGATCCGCGCCTGCGCGGACAACCTGCTCGGCGCCCAGGTCGTCGGCCTGAACGTCAAGCACCTCTACGCGCTGACCTTCGGGCTGGGCACGGCGTGCGTCGGCGTCGCGGGCTGCCTGCTGTCGCTGCTGGTCGACGTGACGCCGGTCTCGGGGCCGGCCTACACGCTGCTCGCGTTCGTCATCGTGATCATCGGCGGGCTCGGCTCGATGGTCGGCGCGCTGGCCGGCGGCGTGCTGATCGGCGTGTCCGAATCGGTCGCGGGCCTGCTGATCACGCCGTCGGCCAAGAGCATGCTGTCGTTTGCGCTGCTGATCCTCGTGCTGGCGTTCAGGCCGCAAGGCCTGTTCAAGGGCAAGTAGGCCGATGGCACGCTCGCGCGTCGCGCTGCTGGTCCTGCTGGCGGTGATGCTGGTCGTGCCGCTGGCGCTCGATCGCTACCTGCTTTCGGTGATGATCCTGGTCCTGTACTTCGCGTTCGTCGGACAGGCGTGGAACATCATGATGGGCTTTTGCGGACAGCTGTCGCTCGGTCACGCGCTGTACGTCGGGCTCGGCGCCTATACCGCGGCCGCGCTGTACCAGCACTTCGGCGTGATCCCCTGGGTCGGCATGGTCGCCGCCGTGGCGGTCTGCGTCGCCGCGGCGTCGTTCATCGGATGGCTCGCATTCCGCTTCGGCATCGGCGGCACCTACTTTGCGCTGCTCACGATCGCGTTCGCCGAGTTCACGCGCATCGGCTTCGATCATTTCGGCTGGGTGGGCGCGTCGGGCGGCTTCTTCCTGAAGGTCGTCCAGCAGGACCGCTTCGACCTGGTGAACCTGCGCGGCCATCCGCTGATGTTCTACTACCTCGCGCTGGCGATGGCGGTCGCGGGCTTCCTGCTGTCGGCGTGGCTGCTGCGCGGACGGCTCGGGTTCTACTTTCGCGCGATCCGGGACAACGAGGAGGCCGCGCGCGCGTCGGGCGTGGACACCTTCCGCTACAAGATGTACGCGGTGCAGATCTCCGCCGGCATGACCGCACTGGCGGGCGTCTTCTTCGCCTTCTATTACAACAACCTGTTTCCCGAGCAGATCTTCAACATGGGGCGCTCGATCGAGATCATCCTTGCGCCGATCATCGGCGGAGTCGGCACGCTCTTCGGTCCCATCCTCGGGGCGGCGGTGCTGACGCTGCTGTCGGAGGGGATCAACGAAGCGCTCGCGGTGTCGGGCCACGAGATTCCCGGCGCGAAGCAGATCCTCTACGGGATCGCGCTCGGGCTGTCGATCATGTTCATGCCGCACGGCATCTGGCCGGCGATCGCGAACCGGCTCGGCTTCCGGCGACAGGACGGCGACGGCGATGCCTGAGCTCGCGGCGGCGGCGGATCGCGGCGCGAGGCGCGAGGCGAAGGGCGCGACGGCGCCGATGCTCGACGTGTCCGCCGTTTCGAAGAGCTTCCGCGGCGTCAAGGCGGTCGCGAGGGCTTCGCTCGACGTGATGCCGGGCGAAATCGTGGCGCTGATCGGCCCGAATGGCGCCGGCAAGACCACGCTGTTCAACCTGATCGCCGGCGCGCTCGCACCCGACGAGGGAACGATCCGCTTCCTGGGCGCCGACATTGCCGGCGAGCGCGCCGATCGCATCTGTGCGGCGGGCATCGGCCGCACCTTCCAGATCGTCAAGCCGTTTGCCGACATGTCGGTGCTCGAGAACGCGATGGTCGGTGGCTTTCGCGGCACTGCCGATCGCGGGCTGGCGCGCTCGCGCGCCGAGCGCGCGCTGCGTTCCCTCGACATGTGGCTGCAGCGCGACCGACCCGCTTCGGCGCTGACGCTGCCTGACCGCAAGCGGCTCGAGGTTGCGCGCGCGCTCGCCACCGAGCCGAAGCTGCTGCTGCTCGACGAGGTGATGGCCGGACTGCGACCTACGGAGACCGACCAGATGGTCGCCGCGTTCCAGCGCCTGAACGCCGAGCAGGGCGTGACCATCCTGCTGATCGAGCACGTGATGCGCGCGGTGATGGCGCTCGCGCAGCGCGTCTACGTGCTGCACCACGGCGAGATCATCTCGTCGGGCACGCCGCAGCAGGTCACCACCGATCCGGCCGTGCTCGAGAGCTACCTCGGCGCCGGCGCGCCGCACTGACATGCTGGCGATCCGCGACCTGTCGGTGTTCTACGGCGATGCGCAGGCGCTCGACGGCGTCAGCCTCGACGTCGGAACCGGGCAGGTCGTCGCGCTCGTAGGAGCCAACGGCGCCGGCAAGACCTCGCTGATCCGCACGGTGGCCGGCATCCTGAAGCCGCGCAGCGGGTCGATCGTTTTCGACGGCCATGCCATCGGCGGGCTCGACAGCCATCGCATCTGCGACCTCGGCATCGGGCAGGTGGCCGAAGGGCGGCAGGTGTTTCCGTCGATGAGCGTGCTCGAGAACCTGCAGGTCGGCGCGATGCTGCCGCGCGCGCGTGCGCAGGCGGCGGTCACGCTCGACCGTGTGTTCGCGATGTTTCCGAAGCTGAAGGAGCGCACCGCCCAACTCGCCGGCACGCTGTCGGGCGGCGAGCAGCAGATGCTCGCGATCGGGCGATGCCTGATGGGCGCGCCGCGAATGATCATGTTCGACGAGCCGTCGCTCGGACTGTCGCCGGCGCTGGTCGGCGAGGTGTTCGAGACGATCCGCCAGCTGCACGCGCAGGGCATGACGGTCCTGCTGGTCGAGCAGAACGTCGCGGCGTCGCTGAGGCTGGCCGATCGCGCTTACGTGCTCGAGAACGGCGGCATCGTGCTCGAAGGCAGCGGCGCGGCGCTGCTCGACGATCCTCGGGTCAGGGAAGCGTACCTGGGGTTGTGAGGCCGATCCGCGCGGCGGTCGCCGCGGCGAGCGCCGTGCAGCGTCGATTATCATGGCGTCGATGTCCATGACGACGCGAACATCCACGCACTCGAGGGACCGCCGCCGTCGACTCCTGACGACGCGCGCGCTCGCGTGCTGCCTGACCGCGGCGGCGGGGCTCGCCGCCGCGTCGTCACCCGCCTTGGCGAGCGCGAACGCCGGGTGGATGCTGCACCGCGTGGGCGGCGAACCGACCTCGCTACAGGCGGGCGGCGCCCGCGAGGCCGGCGTCGACGCCATCGTCGATCGCTCCGCGGAGCACGTCGTCGTCCGCGGCGACAGCCTGGCCTCGATCGGCGCCCGGTATGGCGCGTCGGTGAGGCTGATCGCCCTGCAGAACGGTCTCGATGCCGGCAAGCCGCTGCGTCCCGGACAGGCAGTGCAGGTGACCGCGCGGCACGTCGTGCCGCCGCCGCTCGACGACGGCATCGTCATCAACCTGCCGCAGCGGATGCTGTTCCTGTTCCGCGCGGGACGGGTTGCGAGCGCGTTTCCGGTGGCGGTCGGGCGCTCCGACTGGCCGACGCCGACCGGCGAGTTCAGGGTGCTCAACCGCCAGGCCGACAAGACCTGGGTCGTGCCGGTGTCGATCCAGGAGGAAATGCGCCGCGAGGGCAAACGGGTGCTCACCGAGGTGCCGCCGGGCCCCGAGAACCCGCTCGGACGGCACTGGATCGGGCTGAGCCTGCCGGCCATCGGCATCCACGGGACGATTGCGCCGGCCAGCGTGTACGGTTTTCGCTCGCACGGCTGCGTGCGGGTCCATCCCGACGACGTGGCGGAGCTGTTCAACAGGGTCAGCGTCGGCGAGAGCGGCCGCATCGTCTACCTGCCGCTGCTGCTGGCGCAGGGCGACGACGGGCGCATCTGGTTCGAGGCCAATCCCGATGCCTATCGCCGAGGCGCCGGAACGCTCGAGACCGTCCGTGCGATGGCCAGCGACCGGGGTATCGCCGAGAGTTCGTTAGACTGGCAACTGATCGAAACCATGCTGCGCTCGCGCGATGGGTTGGCCCGAGAGGTCGGCATCGACCGCGACCGCGGTGCAGAGACAACGACAGGGGGTGGACGATGGTGAGAATGCCGACGCGCCGGCACTTCTTTCGGGCGGGGGCGACGGTCGTCGTGGCGGGCCTCGCGGCCCGGGGTTCGATCGCCATGCCGCGTCGCGCCGCGACTGTCGCCGACGACATCGCCCGCCTATCGTTTGTAAACACTCACACTGGCGAAAGCCTCGATGTGGTGTACCGCGAGGGCCAGCAATACCTGACCGACGCGATCGCCGAGATCGATCGCCTGCTGCGCGACCACCGCAGTGGCGAGGTTCATCCGGTCGACCGCGCGCTGCTCGACCAGCTCGATCGGCTCGGCGCCTTGCTGGGAACCGGCAAGCGGCCGTTCCACGTCATCTCCGGCTACCGCTCGCCAGCCACCAACGCCAGGCTGGCGGCCCGCAGCGGCGGTGTCGCGACGCGCAGCCTGCACATGTCCGGACGCGCGATCGACATACGGATGCCTGGCATGCCGCTGGCCGACGTGCATCGCGCCGCGTTGTCGATGCAGGCAGGCGGCGTCGGTTTCTATCCGCGCTCCGACTTCGTCCATCTGGACACGGGGCGCGTGCGCACCTGGGGCGCGAAGGCCTGATCGTGCCGGCTCTCGCCGCGCCGGTTCGTCCCGGCGCACGGCTTCGCGTGGCGGTCACGGCGAGGCCGGCGGCAGCACCTTCCCCGGATTCATGATTCCCATCGGGTCGAACGCCTGCTTGACCCGTCGCATCAGCGCCATTTCGACCGCCGACTTGTAGCGCGCCGACTCGTCGCGGCGCAGTTGGCCCAGCCCGTGTTCGGCCGAGATCGAGCCCTGGAACGCGTTCACCGCGTCGTGCGTGACGAGGTTGATCGCGGGCTGCAGCGCGAGGAACTCCGCTTCGTGTTCCGGGCCGCAGCGATCGGCCGGCGGCGACACGTTGTAGTGCAGGTTGCCGTCGCCGAGGTGCCCGAACACCACCATGCGGATGCCGGGGAAGCGCTGTTCGAGGCTGGCGTTGGTCCGCTCGACGAAGTCGGCGATCGACGAGATCGGCACCGAGATGTCGTGCTTGATGTTCTTGCCGGTCAGCGCCTGCGCCTCCGAGATCAGTTCGCGCAGCGCCCACAGTGCGCGGCTCTGGGCGCCGGAGGTCGCGACCACCGCGTCGCGCACGACGCCGGCTTCGAGCGCGCGCTCCATCAGGGTCTCGAAGCCCGCGCTCGCGTGCTGTTCGCTCTCGCTGTCCGAGGTTTCGAGCAACACGTAGTACGGGCTCGCCTGTGCGAACGGACGCCGGTGGCCGGGAAAGTGCCTCTCCACCAGCTCGACGCACAGTTCCGAGATCAGCTCGAACGCGGTCAAGGACGAGCCGAGCGCCGACTGCGCCATCCCGAGCAGGCGCAGCGCCGCGTGCGGTCCGTCGAGCGCGGCCATCGCGGTGACCTGCGCGGCAGGTTGCGGATAGAGCTTCAGCGTCGCGGCCGTGATCACGCCGAGCGTGCCTTCCGAGCCGACGAACACGTCGCGCAGGTCGTAGCCGGTGTTGTCCTTTCGCAGGCCGCGCAGCCCGTTCCAGACCTCGCCGTCGGCGGTGACGACCTCGAGTCCCAGGCAAAGCTCGCGCGCGTTGCCGTAGCGCAGCACGGCGACGCCGCCGGCGTTGGTGGACAGGTTGCCGCCGATCGTGCACGAGCCTTCCGAGGGCAGGCTCAGCGGAAACAGGCGCCCGGCGGCCTGCGCGGCCGCCCGCACGTCGGCAAGCGTGCAGCCGGCCTCGACGGTGATCGAATTGTTGACCGTGTCGAGCGCGCGCACGCGCTTCAGGCGCGCCAGCGACAACACGATCGAACGGCCGGTGTCGTCCGGCGTGGCGGCCCCCGACATGCCGGTGTTGCCCCCCTGCGGGACGATCGCGACGCGCTGCTCCGCGCACCAGCGCACGACGGCAGCGACATCGTCGACGGTGTCGGGCATCGCGACCGCGAGCGCGCGGCCGAAGTAGCGCCGGCGCCAATCGACGAGGAAGGGCTCGAGGTCGGCCGCGTCGGTCAGCAGCCGACCGCCGAAGCGCGGGCGAAGCGACGCGGGGTCGGGCAGCCCGGGCGAGGCGGAACGAGGCGGGGCGGAACGGGACGGAGCGGTGGCCATCGGCGCCGAGTGTAGCGCCGATGCCCGGCGCGCGACGCTATCGCATCCCCGGCAGCATGCCCTTCATGCCGCGCATCATCTTCGCCAGTCCGCCCTTCTGGATCTTCTTCATCATCGCCTGCATCTGGTCGAACTGCGACAGCAGCCGGTTGACCTCCTGCACCGGCACCCCTGCGCCGGCGGCGATGCGCCGCTTGCGGCTGGCCTTGATCAACTCGGGCCTGGCCCGTTCGGCCTTCGTCATCGACTGGATGATCGCCTGCATGCGCCGCATCTGCCGCTCGGCTTGGGACATGTCGGTGCCGGCCGCGGCCTGCTGCAGTTGCGACGGCAGCTTGTCGAGCAACGACGACAGGCCGCCCATCCGGTTCATCTGGCCAAGCTGCGCGGCGAAATCGTTCAGGTCGAAGCGGTTGCCCGCCTTGAGCTTGTCGGCGAGATCCTTCGCGGTCTTCTGGTCGACGACCTTGTTCGCCTCCTCGACGAGCGACACGATGTCGCCCATGCCGAGGATGCGGTTGGCCATCCGATCCGGGTGGAAACCTTCGAGCCCGGACAGCTTCTCGCCGACGCCGACGAACTTGATCGGCGCGCCCGTGACCGCTTTCACCGACAGCGCAGCGCCGCCGCGCGCGTCGCCGTCGAGCTTGGTCAGCACGACGCCGGTCAGCGGCAACGTCTCCTTGAACGCCTTCGCGGTGTTCACCGCGTCCTGGCCCTGCATCGCGTCGACGACGAACAGCGTCTCGATCGGCTCGAGCTGCGCGTGCAGCGCGGCGATCTCGCGCATCATCTCGTCGTCGATCGCCAGGCGGCCGGCGGTGTCGACCAGCAGCACGTCGTGATAGTGCGTGCGCGCCCATTGCAGTGCGGCAGCGGCGATGTCGGCCGGCTTCTGGTCGGGGGTGGACGCGAAGAAGTCGGCGCCGGCCTGGGCGGCGACGGTGCGCAGCTGCTCGATCGCCGCCGGGCGGTAGACGTCGCACGAGACGGTGAGCACCTTCTTCTTCTTCGTCTCGCGCAGCCACTTCGCCAGCTTGCCGACCGTGGTGGTCTTGCCGGCGCCCTGCAGGCCGGCCATCAGCACGATCGCCGGTGGCTGGCTGGCCAGGTCGAGCTCTGCGGTCTTGCCGCCCATCAATTCGGTGAGCTCGCGATGGACGACGCCGACCAGCGCCTGGCCTGGCGTCAGGCTGCCGACGACGTCCTGGCCGAGCGCCTTCTCGCGGACGCGCGCGATGAAGTCGCGAACCACCGGCAGCGCGACGTCGGCCTCGAGCAGGGCGACGCGGATCTCGCGCAGCATCTCCTGCGTATTGGCTTCGGTCAGCCGCGCCTCGCCGCGCATCGTCTTGACGACGCGGCCGAGGCGTTGCGACAGGTTTTCGAGCATGGCCTTGGAGTAAACTGGGTCAGTGCAGATTCTACTGGTTATCGTTCACCTGCTCGCCACGCTGGCCTACCTGCTGGCGTGGCGCGTGCCGGCGCGATTCGCCGGCGCGACGATGCTCGTCGGCCTCGCACTGCACGCGGGGGCGCTGTACGCGGCGATCTTCGGCGAGGCAGGCTGGCATTTCGGCTTTGCGCCGATCCTGTCGGCGACGCTCTGGATCGGCGTTGCGGTGCTGTGGATCGAGGGCCTGTCGGTGCGCGTCGAGGCGCTTCGCAGCGTCGTGTTGCCGGTCGCGTCGGTGGCGGTGCTGCTGCCGCTGGTGTTCCCGGGCATGGACCTCAGCGCGCAGGCGGCGCGGCCGCTGTTCCTGCCGCACCTGCTGGTCGGCACGCTCGCATACGGGGTGCTCGCCATGGCGGCGCTTCACGCGCTGCTGATGACGGCGGCAGAACGCGCGCTGCATGGCGGCGCCGACGCGTCGGGTGGGCACGGGATGTCGCCGTTCGCGCGCTTCCTCGAAGACCTGCCGCCGCTGCTGGTGCTCGAGCGCATCCTGTTCCGCTTCATCGCGCTCGGCTTCGCGCTGCTGACGCTGACCGCGCTGAGCGGCGTGCTGTTCTCGGAGGAGATCTTCGGACAGCCGATGCGTTTCGACCACAAGACCGTCTTCACGTTGGTCGCCTGGGCGGTATTCGGCGTGCTGCTGCTGGGGCGCTGGATGTGGGGCTGGCGCGGCCGCACCGCGCTGCGGCTGACTTTCGGCGGGTTCGCACTGCTGCTGCTCGCCTACGTCGGCAGCCGGCTCGTGCTCGAAGTGTTCCTGCACCGGCGCTGATGGGCAAGCTGCTGTCATGGGTGGCGCTGGTCGCGCTGGCCTACCTGGCCTTCAGGCTGGTCGCGATCAGCCAGCGCAAGCGCGATGCGGCCGAGCGGGCACGCAGTGCCCGCGACGCCGGCGCGGCCGGTGACGGTTCGACGCGCAGGGTCGCCGGGGAAATGATGGTGCAGTGCGCTCATTGCGGCGTGTTCCTGCCTGCGTCCGACGCGTTCGTCGACGGCGATCGCAGCTACTGCGATCGCGCGCACCGCGACGCCGATCGGGCCGCGCACCCGCGCGAATGACCACCGGTCGCGACCCCGCGTCGACGCCCGAAGCCGCGCAGTTTCCGCCCGAGTCGTACCGGGCGGCGCTGCGCTGGCTCGCGACCAGCCGGGTCGCGGTGGCCCTGCTGCTGCTGACCTTCGTTCCGCTGCAGGACGTCGGGCGCTTCGCGGCGCGGCTCGACGATCCGGCGCTTTTCGAGCGGGCGGCGGTGGTCTACCTGCTCGCGGCGATCGCGTTCCTGTCCACGCTGCACCGCTTCCACGCCCGCTTCCACTCGATGCTCGTCGTGCACGCGCTGACCGACCTGGTCGCGCTGGCGACGATGATGCACGCGGCCGGCGGGTTGCGCGGCGGCGTCGTCGTGTTGCTGGTCGCTGCGCTCGCGGGCGCGGCGATCGTTTCGACCCGACGGATGGCAGCGTCGTTCGCGGCCGTCGCCACGCTGCTGGTCTTGCTCGAGGCGGCCTGGGTGCTGCTTCGCGGCGGCGAGGTCGAGGGCGTGACCGTCATGGCAGGACTGGTCGGCATTGCCTGCTTCGCCACCGCGATGACCGTGAACTGGCTGGCGACCAGGCTCTACGCCCAGGAGCAGATCGCCAGTCGGCGCGGCGACGACCTGCGCCGGCAGCTGGCGGTGACGTCCAGGGTGGTCGCCGAATTGCAGCAAGGCGTGCTGATCGTCGACGTCGATGGCCAGGTGCGGACGATGAACCCGGCCGCAGGCGCGCTGCTCGGCGTGGCCGGCCGGCTGCCGTCGCTGGCCGACCCACATTCGATCGACGGCGGCGCCGGCTGGTCGGCGTTGCGCCGCGCCTATGCGCGCTGGCGCGACGAGCCCGTCGGCCGCCACGTCGAGGCCGAGCTCGACCTGCCGGCGCCCGGTGGCGGCTCGGCGCGGATCCGCCTGAGGTTTCTCGGCACCGACGAAACGGGCGGCGACGCAGTCGTCTTCCTCGAAGACCAGCGCGCATTCGAGGAGCGTGCGCAGCAACTCAAGCTCGCATCGATGGGCCGGCTGTCGGCGTCGATCGCGCACGAGGTACGCAATCCGCTGGCGGCGATCCGCCATGCGAACAGCCTGCTGGCCGAACGTCTCGACGACCCGGCGCAGCTCCGTCTGACACGCATCGTCGAGGACAACACGGTGCGCATCGACCGGATCGTCACGGACGTGCTGTCGATCGCGCGGCGCGAGCGTGCCGCCGAGGAGTCGGTCGACGTGGCGTCGTTCCTGAAGGGGTTCCTGCCGGAGTTCGTCGCGGCGTCCGGCGCCGACCCTCGCCGCATCGCGGTGCGGCTCGAGACCGAGCTGCCGATCCGATTCGACTCCAACCACCTTCGCCAGGTGCTGCTCAACCTGCTGAGCAACGCGCTTCGCTACGCCTCGCCGGCCGAGAGCGCCGTGCTGATCGAGTGGCGCGAGTCGGGGGCCCATCGTTTAGAATTGAAGGTCGCAGACGACGGGCCCGGCCTGCCGACCGAAATGCTCGAGCACGCGTTCGAACCCTTCTTCACCAGTGAAAGCCGCGGCACCGGCCTCGGCCTGTATTTGGCGCGCGAGTTGTGCGTCGCCAACTCGGCGACGATCCGGTACGTGACCGGCGGAGCGTCCGCGCGCTATCGCAGCGCCTTCGTCATCGAGCCGAAACGAGACTGATCGAGCCCCGCCGATGAAGGATTCCGTCGACAGCCAGTCCGGCGCGGGCACTCGCGCAACCGGGCGCCCGCCGCGCGTGCTCGTGGTCGACGACGAGGCGGACCTGCGCGAACTGCTCGAACTCACGCTGGTCGGCATGGGGCTCGACGTCGATTGCGCGGGCAGCCTCGCCGACGCCGACGGCCTGCTCGAGCGGCAGGCCTACGCACTGTGCCTGACCGACATGCGCCTGCCCGACGGCGATGGCCTGGCGCTCGTCGGCACGATCAATCGCCGCTATCCGCAGACGCCGGTGGCGGTGATCACGGCCTACGGCAGCGCCGAGAACGCGGTCGCGGCGCTGAAGGCGGGCGCCTTCGACTATCTTGCCAAGCCGGTGGCGCTCGACGCGCTGCGCAGCCTGGTGCGATCGGCCGTCCAGCTGCCCGCGCAGCAGCCCGCGGCGCGCGACGCTTCCGCGGCAGCGCCAGCCGATCCAGCGTGGCAGTTGCTGGGCGGCTCGGTGGCGATGCAGGAAGTGCGTGCGCAGATCCAGCGGCTGGCGCGCAGCATGGCGCCGGTTTCGATCACCGGCGAGTCCGGTTCGGGCAAGGAACTCGCCGCGCGGCTGATCCATCAGTCCGGTCCGCGCGCCGCGCAGCCCTTCGTCGCGGTGAACTGCGGCGCGATCCCCGAAACGCTGATGGAGGCCGAATTCTTCGGGCATCGCAAGGGCGCGTTCACCGGCGCCGAGCACGACCGCGACGGTTTCTTCCAGGCCGCAAGCGGCGGCACGCTGTTCCTCGACGAAGTCGCCGACCTGCCGCTGGCGATGCAGGTGAAGCTGCTGCGGGCGATCCAGGAGAAGCGCGTGCGCAAGGTCGGCGCGACCGTCGAGGAGGCGGTGGATGTGCGGATCATCAGCGCGACGCACCAGGATCTCGCGCAGTGCGTGGCGGCGGGACGCTTCCGTCAGGACCTGTTCTACCGCCTCAACGTCATCGAGCTGAAGCTGCCTGCGCTGCGCGATCGCCTCGACGACATCCCGGTGCTGGCCGAGGCGATCCTGGCGCGGCTCGCCGGGCGCGCTGGCCTGGCGCAGCCGCCGCGGCTGGCCTCGATCACCGTGCGCTACCTGCAGAGCTACCGGTTTCCCGGCAACGTGCGCGAACTCGAGAACATGCTCGAGCGCGCGCTCGCGTTCTCCAACGGCGAAGTCGTCAACGTCGAGGATCTCGGCCTGAAGCCGATGGTGTCCGACGCCGACGAGAACGAGCGATCCGAACCCGCCACCGAGGCCGACTCGCACGCGCCGGCTGCGCCGGCCGAGCGGCGTCCGGTGCGTGTGTCCGAGGACGGGATCCCCGAGTCGCTCCCGGACTACCTCGACCAGATCGAGCGCGACACGATCCAGCGCGCACTCGAGAAGACGCGCTACAACCGCACCGCTGCGGCGCGGCTGCTCGGCATCACGTTTCGCGCGCTGCGCTACCGGATGCAGCGCCTCGGGCTCAGCTAGTGCCCGACGCGCCCGGCTGGCTCGCCGGTGCGCGGCCCGTGCCGTCGCCGAACTTCGACGAGCGGCCGGCCGGCACCGGGATCGACCTGCTGGTCGTCCACCACATCAGCCTGCCGCCCGGCCGCTTCAGCGGCGACGCGATCGAGAGGCTGTTCACCAACCGGCTCGACGCGCGTGGCGATCCGTCGTGCGCGGCGCTCCGCGGCCTGCGCGTCTCGGCGCACTTCCTGATCCGGCGGCGCGGCGAGCTGCTGCAGTTCGTCGCGACCGACGCGCGCGCCTGGCACGCAGGCGCGTCGGAGTTCCTCGGGCGACGGCGCTGCAACGACTTCTCGATCGGCGTCGAGTTCGAAGGCGACGGCGGGCATCGTTTCACCGAGCCGCAGTATCGCCGCTTCGCGCGGCTGCTCGCCGCGCTGCGGGCGCGGCACCCGCTGCGCTGGATCGCGGGCCACAGCGACATCGCGCCGGGGCGCAAGGACGACCCGGGCCCGCGATTCGACTGGGCGCGCGTGCTCGCGCTGCCGGAGGCCAGGGGACTCGCGCGTCCGTACTGACGCGGCTTGCGTCGCGGCGCTCGTCGCGACAGGCGACAGCGGGCCGGAGCGAGCGCGCACGGACTCGGGCCGCAGCGGCTCGGGCAGTCGGGGCGATGACGACGGCGGTCGGTGCTGCGCACCGACTGCCTTGCGCTGCTCGCGGCGGGGCCGGCATCGCGAGCATCGGAGGGCACCCCCGCGCAGCGGGGGCAAGCACCGGCACGCCGGCGGCAGGCGGCCCACGCCGTTGCCGACAACCTCGCCGCGTGCGCGAACGATCGCGCTTGCCCGTCGCCGCTTCGGCCACTACAATTGGGCGAAATCGAGCGTTGGGCACTACATCTAGTGCCCCGTACGACCCGGGCGACACGCCTGTTCGTGGCGCACCGGCTCTTCTCTCCGACCCGCGCAGACGGGTCGCCGTCCATCGATCCTCCGGAGGAAGCACGCATGTCATGGGTCGCTGAAAACGCGCAATCGACGCCCATCAACCCGTCGTTGCCGTCGGCCGCGGCCGACGCCGGCGTCGCCGCGTCGGCGAGCGCCTGGGCGGACTACAAGGTGATCCGGCGCAACGGCGCGGTCGTCGCCTTCGAACCGGCCAAGATTTCGATCGCGATGACCAAGGCCTTCCTCGCGGTCAACGGCGGCCAGGGCGCCGCGTCGGCGCGCGTGCGCGAACTGGTCGACCAACTCACGAAGTCGGTCGTGGTCGCGCTGACGCGCGGCAAGCCGGGGGGTGCGACCTTCCACATCGAGGACATCCAGGACCACGTCGAACTCGCGCTGATGCGCTCGGGCGAGCACGAGGTGGCCCGCGCGTACGTGCTGTACCGCGAGCGCCGCGCGCAGGAGCGCGCGGCGAAACTTCGCGAGCGCAGCGAGGCCGAGCGGCCGGCGCTGCACGTGGTCGAGGCCGGCGTCCGCAAGCCGCTCGATCTCGCCGCGCTGCGCGCGCTGGTCGATTCGGCCTGCGCCGGACTCGGCGACTTCGTCGCCACCGACGCGGTGCTCGGCGATACCGTCAAGAACCTCTACGACGGGGTGCCGATCGAGGAGGTGCACAAGTCGACGATCCTGTCGGCGCGGGCGCTGATCGAGAAGGACCCGGCCTACAGCCAGGTCACCGCGCGCCTGCTGCTGCACACGGTGCGCCGCGAGGTGCTCGGCGAGGAGGTCGCGCAGGCCGACATGGCGACGCGCTACGCGGAGTACTTCCCGCAGTTCGTGCGCCGCGGCGTCGACACGGGCCTGCTCGACCATGCGCTGCTGCAGTACGACCTGAAGCGGCTCGGCGCGGCGCTGGTGGCCGAGCGCGACCTGCAGTTCGGCTACCTGGGCCTGCAGACCCTGTACGACCGCTACTTCCTGCACGTCGGCGACCGGCGCATCGAGCTGCCGCAGGCGTTCTTCATGCGCGTGGCGATGGGGTTGGCGCTCGACGAGATCGACCGCGAGGCGCGCGCGATCGAGTTCTACGAGCTGCTGTCGAAATTCGACTTCATGAGCTCGACGCCGACGCTGTTCAACTCGGGCACGCAGCGCTCGCAGCTGTCGTCGTGCTACCTGTCCACGGTCTCCGACGACCTCGACGGGATCTACGAGGCGATCAAGGAGAACGCGCTGCTGGCCAAGTATGCCGGCGGGCTGGGCAACGACTGGACGCCGGTGCGCGCGCTCGGCTCGCACATCCGCGGCACCAATGGCAAGAGCCAGGGGGTCGTGCCTTTCCTGAAGGTGGTGAACGACACGGCCGTGGCGGTCAACCAGTGCTTCGCGCCCGCCACCGGCGTGTACACGAATGCCGGCGTACGCCCGATCCGTGACGTCGCGCCGGGCGACCTGGTTCTGGGAATCGACGGCGAGTACCGCGAAGTCACCGAGCGGCTGGTCTACAACCAGACCGACCCCATGGTCGAGATCCGGCTCAAGCATGCGATCGAGCCCCTGCGCGTGACTGCCGGGCACCCGGTCTTGGCGATCCGCGGCGTGCCGCTCGAGCAGGGCGTGTCGCGCACGATGGCATGGCTCGGGAAGGGCAAGGTCGCAGCGGCCTGGGTCGACGCAGGAACACTCCAGCGCGGCGACTACGTTGCGCAGGTCGTCCCTCAGGAGATCGTGCCGGTTGCCCACTTCGATGAAGACGACGCCCGCATGTACGGGATTCTGCTCGGCGACGGCCACCTGTCGAAGGGCGGACAGCAGTTCGGTGTATCGGGTCACCCGACGCGCGATGCGCACCTGGACTTCGTGCGCGCGTATCTGGAACGTCGCGACATCCACTACTGGGAAACGCGCCGCGGCGACAGCTACTGCCAGGTCCACTGGTCGGCGGGACTGGGCGTGCGGCGCGACGCGACAACCGGCCGGATCGCCGGATCGATCGGAGCGTCCATGCCTTTCACCCGCGAGGATCTCTATGGCGCCGACGGCAGCAAGGCGATCGCCGCCCGCTTCGCACACCTGCCGCTCGGGCAGGCCCTGCGACTGGTGCAGGGCCTGATCGAGACCGATGGCAACGTCTCGCGCGGCAAGGAGATCAGTTTCACGAATACGTCGCAGGCCCTGGTCGAGGGGCTGAGGTACCAGTTGCTGCGACTCGGCGTGCCGGCCGCGGGCGGATTACGCGAGCGGGCCAACGGGCACTGCGCGACGCGTTCGGACGGAAGCAATACCCGCTTCGACGGCGTGACACGGGCCTGGGACCTGCGTATCCCGGCGGTGCCCGAGATCGCCGCGCTGGTCGGCGCGCGGCCACTCACGAAGCGCAACTGGTTGCGCCTGGGCAAGCACGTCTTCTCGCGTGTGCGCTCGATCCGGCCGATCGAGCCGGAGCCCTTCGTCTGCGACCTGAAGGTCGACGGCGTCCGTTCGTACATGACCACCACTGCACTGGCGCACAACGGCGGCAAGCGCAAGGGCGCGGTCTGCGCCTACCTGGAGACCTGGCACCTCGACATCGAGGAGTTCCTCGAGCTGCGCAAGAACACCGGCGACGACCGGCGGCGCACGCACGACATGAACACGGCGAACTGGATTCCCGACCTGTTCATGAAGCGGGTGATGGAGAACGGCGAGTGGACGCTGTTCTCGCCGTCCGATTGCCCCGACCTGCACGACCTGTACGG
>Ga0209477_1000307_pt1 | contig 30007 bp, 25 predicted proteins | sample KloWWTupernatant_FD_187180 | JGI IMG/M metagenome (GOLD analysis project Ga0209477, IMG submission 187180) | Active sludge microbial communities from Klosterneuburg, Austria, studying microevolution and ecology of nitrifiers - Klosterneuburg... | ecosystem: Engineered > WWTP > Aerobic digester >...
TCATCGAGCGCCACTTCGGCGCCGACTATCCGGACCTCGCGTACCTCGCGGACATCCGCGCCGGCACCTTGCCGATGCATGTCGACGTGCGCGAGTTCTACATGCAGTCCGGCGCCATGCTCCGGGTCGAGCGCGCGCAGCGCTCGTACACCTCGCTCAACTACACCCATGTCTCGCGCGAGCTGGCCTCGCGCGGCGTGAACCTGATGTTGCAGATGGTGGCGCGGCGCGGCGACCGGCTCTCGTTCTCGAGCAACTCCGACACCACCCTGGACCTGCTCGACCACCTGCGCCGCCAGGGCAAGCCGCGGCCCTACGTGGTGTGCGTGGTGCATCCGGACCTGCCGTTCCTGGACCACGACGAGCCGCTGCCGCTGGAATTCGCCGACCTGCTGGTCGAGAAGCCCGGCCCGGCCTACCGCCTGTTCGCCCTGCCACGCGCCTCGGTCGCGCCGGCGGAGTTCGCGCTGGGCCTGCACGCCAGCGCGCTGGTGCGCGACGGCGGCACCCTGCAGATCGGCATCGGCGCGCTGTCCGATGCACTGGTGCACGGCCTGATCCTGCGCCAGCGCGAGAACACCAGCTGGCGCCAGTCCCTGGAAGCACTGCGCAACGGCAACGGCACGCCGGCGATCGTGCGCGACTGGGGCGGCGAGGGGCCGCTGGCCGACGGGCTCTACGGCGCCAGCGAGATGGTGATGGACGGCTTCATGCACCTGCGCGAGGCCGGCATCCTGCGCCGCCGCGTGTGGGATTTCCTGCCGCTGGAGCAAGCCCTGGCCGACCGCGCCGTGTCCGAGACCCTGGCGCCGGGCGCGCTCGAAGCGCTGCTGGAGTACGGCGCGATCCCGCACCGCCTCGATCCCGAAGCGGTCGAGCGCCTGACGGCGTGGAACGCGATCCCGGCCGGCAGCGTGCTCGAGGGCGATGCCCTGCGCCTCGCCGACGGCCGCCGCATCGGCAGCGACCTCACGGTGGCGGAGCACTGCGCGCAGCTCGATGCGCTCATGGCGGGCCGCCGCCTGCGCGGCGGGCGCTGGCTGCACGGCGGCTTCTTCCTCGGCACGCGGCCGTTCTACCAGTGGCTGCAGGGTCTGTCGGGCGACGCTTGGGAGGGCCTGTGCATGGCGCGGATCTCCCACATCAACGAGCTCTACGGCGGCGCCGAGGAGCTGCATCGCCTGCAACGCCGCGACGCGCGCTACTTCAATACCTGCATGATGCAGACCCTGCTCGGCGCCGCGGTGTCCGATGCGCTCGATGACGGGCAGGTCGTGAGCGGCGTCGGCGGCCAGTACAACTTCGTGGCGATGGCCCATGCCACCTCCGACGGCCGCTCGGTGCTGATGCTGCGCGCCACGCGCGAGGTCCGCGGCCGGGTCGAATCGAACATCGTGTGGAACTACGGCCACACCACCATTCCGCGCCACCTGCGCGACGTGGTCGTGACCGAGTACGGCGTGGCCGACATCCGCGGCGCCTCCGACGAGGAGTGCATCCAGCGCCTGCTCGCGATCTGCGACTCGCGCTTCCAGGACGCGCTCGCGGACACGGCGCGCGCGGCCGGCAAGCTGGCGCGCGACTGGCGCATCCCCGAAGTGTGGCGGCGCAACACGCCCGAGCACCTCGCGCAGGCGCTGGCGCCGCTGGCTGCGCACGGGCTGCTGCCGCGCTTTCCCTTCGGCACCGACCTCGATGGCGACGAGATGTGCCTGCTGGGCGCGCTGGAGTGGCTCAAGCGCGGCACCGCGACGCCGGGCGGCCGCCTGCGCATGATCGGCCGCGGGCTGATGGCTGGCGCCGCGCGCGGCGAGGAGCCGCGGCTGCTGCAACGCCTGGCGCTGCAGCGGCCGAACGGGCTCGGCGAGCGCCTGATGGCGCGCCTGGTGCAGGTCGCGCTGCGCGCAACCCGCGTGGATTGAGTGCGCGGTCTTGCGCGGGCGCTCGCGTACAATCCCGTCCATGCCCCGGAAATCCGCCCTGTCCGCGCTGCCGCTGCTGCTCGCCCTGCATTCGGCCGCGCCGGCGGCAGGTCCGGCCGCCGCCACCGACCCCGCCGAGATCGCTTCCGCGGCGCGGGAATGCAGCAGCTGCCACGTGCTCGACAATCCGCGCGGCAGCCCGCCGATCATCGACGGGCAGCACGCCGATTTCCTGGCCGTGCAGCTGCGCGCGTTCCGCGACAGCCATCGCGACGCCTTTCCGATGGGGATGCTGAGCGAGGGCATGGACGAAGCGCGGATCCAGGCCTTGTCCGCGCAGTTGGCGGCCCGCCCCTGGCCCGCCGTCGATCACGCGCTGTCTGCCGCTGCGGTGGACGCGGGCCGGACGCTGGTGGCCGACGCCGGCTGCTCCGCCTGCCATGGGCCTTCGTGGCGTGGCGGCGGGATCATCCCGCGGGTCGCGGGCCAGGCGCCGAGCTACCTCGCGCGCCAGTTGCGCGCGATGGCCGAGGGCCGGCGCGCGCACCCGCCGCTGAACCTGGATGCATCCGGCTTCAACGCGGTCGCGGCCTTCCTCGCGGCACAGCGCTGAACCTGGCGCGGCCTCGCGGCCGCGTCAGGCCCATTCGGTCAGGCCCTCGATCTCGTACAGCCGCCTCCAGGCCGGGCGCCCGCGCACGCGCTCGGCCAGCGCGCGGCAATGCGGCCACTCCAGCGCGGTGCGCGGCATGTTGCGCGACCAGCGCATCAGCATCACGCCGAGCATGTCGGCGACGCTGTAGTGGACGCCGGCGATGTGCGGACCGGCGGCACCCAGGTGCGCGTTGAGGCGATCCCAGGTCGCCTCGATGCGCAGGCGCGCCGATTCCTGCGCCGCCACCGCGGCCTCCTCGCCGGCCGGTTCGGCCGGATAGAACCAGGCCCGGAACGCCGGTTGCAGGGTATTGGCGAAATGCACCAGCCATTGCAGGTAATGCGCCCGTTCCGGCGCCCCCGGATGCGGCGCGAGGCCCGCGCCGGGATGACGCTCGGCGAGCAGCATCAGCAGCGCCGCGCACTCGTACACCGGCCGGCCGTCGACCAGCAACGTCGGCACCACGCCATTGGGATTGAGCTTGAGGTATGCCGGCGTCTTGTGCTGCCGGGCCTGCAGGTCGAGCCGCTCGAGCTGGTGCGGCGCGCCGGTCTCGAGCAGCGCGAGGTGCACCGCGAGGCTGGCGGATCCAGGCGAGTAGTAGAGCGTGTACATGCGCAGGCACTCCGGGTCGTTCGTCGGGAGGTCGGTCGCGTGATTGTAGGCCCGCGCCTGGCGCGAGCGCCGCCGGCAAGCCCCGCGCTTCAACGCACCGCGCGGTCGCTGGCCAGCAGGCCGTAGATCAGCGAGTCCTGGATCTCGCTGCCGACGTGGTAGCGCGCGCGCAACTCGCCTTCGCGTCGGAAGCCCAGCGCCTCGACCAGCCGGACCGAGGCGAGGTTGCGCGGGTCGATGTCGGCCTCGATGCGGTTCAGGCCCAGCACGCCGAAGGCCTGGTCCAGCGCCAGCGCCAGCGCCTCCCGCGCCAGTCCGCGGCCCCAGTGCGCGGCGCCCAGCGCGTAGCCGATCTCGCAACGCCGATGCTGGGCCACGCAGGCGAACAGGGTGGTGCTGCCGACCACGCGGTCGTCTTCGCGGCGCGCGACCACCCATTGCAGCGCGCTGCGGTCGGCGAAGCCCGCCCAGGAGCGGGCGATCCAGTCGTCGGCCTGCGCGGGATCGCTCCACGGGCCGTGGCTCCAGTAGCGCAGGACCTGCGGATCGGAGTAGACCGCGTACACGTCCGCGGCATCGGACTGGCGCGGCGCGCGCAACCGCACCCGCGGCCCCTCGGGCGCGGGCAGGCCGTCTATCGAGCCGGGCAGGGCAAAGGCCGCGTTCATGCGCCAAGTATGCGCGGCGCCCGGAAGGGCTCCAACCACGCGCCACGTCCACCCCGGGGTTGAGCGCGCCGGCCCGGCGCTGCCAAAGTCTCGCTGCCCCCGACTACCGACGGCAGCCATGACCCCGAACGTCCCGAACCGCCCCACCCAGCGCCTGCGCGACCTGGTCGAGGCCCCGTGGTTCAACCACGCGATCATCGTCGTGATCCTGCTCAATGCGATCACGCTGGGCCTCGAGACCTCGCCGGGCATCATGGCGCGGCATGGCGAGCTGCTGCACGGGCTGGACCGCATCGCGCTCGCGATCTTCGTGGTCGAGCTGCTGTTGCGCTTCGCCGCCTACCGCCTGCGGTTCTTCCGCGACCCGTGGCGGCTGTTCGACCTGGTGGTGGTGGGCGTCTCGCTGCTGCCCGCGAGCGGCGCCTTCAGCGTGATCCGGGCCCTGCGGGTCCTGCGCGTGCTGCGCCTGGTCTCGATCGTGCCGAGCATGCGCAAGGTGGTGAATGCCCTGCTGGGCGCGCTGCCGGGCATGGGCTCGATCGCGGCCCTGCTGCTGATCGTGCTGTACGTGGCCGCGGTGATGGCGACCAAGTTGTTCGGGCCGATCTCGCCCGGGTTCTTCGGCGACCTCGGCAAGACCGCGTTCACGTTGTTCCAGGTCATGACCATGGAGGGCTGGGCCGATATCGCGCGCGAACTGATGGTGCAGGCGCCATGGGCCTGGCTCTTCTTCGTGGTCTATATCCTGGTGTCGACCTTCACCGTGCTGAACCTGTTCATCGCGGTGGTGGTGAACGCGATGCAGGACCAGGTCGCCGACGACATCAAGGACACCGACACGCGGCTGGCCGAGGCAGCGCACGGCGAACGCGCCCTCATGCTGGCGGAACTGCGGGCCATGCGTGGCGAATTGGCCGAGTTGCGGCGCAGCGTGTCGGCGCGCCCGGCCTGAAGGCGCCGGGACCGGTCTGGCGCTAGGATTCCCTCCCCCGAACGACCAAGGAGCACGCCATGGATGCCCTCTATTCCGCGCAGGCGACCGCCGTGGGCGGCCGCGACGGCCATGTCGAGACCAGCGACGGCCTGCTCAAGGTCGACATGTCGATCCCGAAATCGATGGGCGGGCCGGGCCGGCCCGACACCACCAATCCCGAGCAGTTGTTCGCGATGGGCTACGCGGCCTGCTTCGGCGGCGCCGTGGGCTTCGTCGCCAGGCAGCAGAAGATCACGCCAACCCAGATCACGGTGACCGCGGACGTGCACATCGGCAAGCAGGGCGAGGGCCTGGGACTGGGCGTGGCGCTCACGATCAAGGTCGACGGGGTCGACCGGGCCACGGCCGAAAAGCTGGTCCAGGCCGCGCACCAGGTCTGTCCCTATTCGAAAGCCACGCGCAACAACATCGAGGTCAAGCTCAACGTCGCCTGAGGCAGGCGCGCGGCCGCTGGCGCGACGTCGCGCTGGCGCCCGCGCGGGCCTCGCCCCCACAATAGCGACCAGCAATCAGCGGCCCCGGAGGGCGCGGGCCGTGGTGCCGGCGGATCCGGCGCGCGCCCGACCAGCGAGTGAGCGGACATGGCGATCAAGGAAGCGCGCGTTCCCGACATCGGCAACTATGCCGACGTCCCGGTCATCGAGCTGCTGGTCGCGGTGGGCGACACGGTCAAGGCCGACCAGGGACTGGTCACGCTGGAGTCGGACAAGGCCACGATGGAAGTGCCCGCGCCGTTCGCCGGCGTGGTGCGCGAGATCAAGGTCAAGGTCGGCGACTCGGTCAGCGAGGGCGCGGTGGTGGTGTTGATCGAGGAGGCGGAGGCGGGGGCGGGCGCGACGGCGAAGGCGGCGCCGGCGCCGGCGGCCCCCCCACCCCGACCCTCCCCCGCGAGGGGGGAGGGGGCAACGGCCGCTCCGGCGGGCGGTGTTGCCGCCGCACCGGAAGCTGCGATGGCCGCCGCGACCGCTGCGACCAGTGCGACAGCGACTGCAACGGCGTCGCCGCCAGTGGCGTTCGACAGTTCGCAGGTGCTGCCGGACAAGGTGCCGCATGCGAGCCCGGGCGTGCGCGCGTTCGCGCGCGAGCTGGGCGTGGACCTGGCGCAACTCAAGGGCAGCGAGCGCAAGGGGCGGATCTCGCGCGCCGATGTCGCCGCGTTCGTGAAGTCCGCGATGCAGGGCGGCGTGCCACGTCCGGCGGCGGCTGGCGGCGGCACGGGGCTCAACCTGCTGCCTTGGCCGCAGATCGACTTCGCGAAGTTCGGGCCGGTGGAGTCCAAGCCGCTGTCGCGGATCAAGAAGATCTCCGGCGCCAACCTTGCGCGCAACTGGGTGCTGATCCCGCACGTCACCCAGCACGACGAGGCCGACATCACCGAGATGGAGGCCTTCCGCAAGAAGCTCGGCGAGGAGAACAAGGACCTCAAGGTCTCGCCGCTGGTGTTCCAGATCAAGGCGGTGGTGGCGGCGCTGAAGAAGTTCCCGAACTTCAACGCCTCGCTCGACGCGACCGGCGAGAACCTGGTCCTCAAGCAGTACTTCCACGTCGGCATTGCGGTCGACACGCCCGACGGGCTGGTGGTGCCGGTGATCCGCGACTGCGATCGCAAGGGCCTGCTCGAGCTCGCCGCTGAACTCGCGACGCTCAGCGTCAAGGCACGCGACAAGAAGCTGGGCCCGGCCGAGATGTCGGGTGGCTGCTTCTCGATCAGTTCGCTGGGCGGAATCGGCGGCACCGGATTCACGCCGATCGTGAACGCGCCGGAGGTCGCGATCCTCGGCGTCTCGAAGGCGGCGACCAAGCCCGTGTGGGACGGCAAGGAGTTCCGCCCGCGCCTGATGCTGCCGCTGTCGCTGTCCTACGACCACCGTGTCATCGATGGCGCCGACGCGGCGCGCTTCACCGCCTTCCTCGCCGCACAACTGGCCGACATCCGCCGCCTGCTTCTGTAGGAGCGCATCTCATGCGCGACCGCAGCCCTGCTTGCTTGCGACCAGGCCGGGAACTGCGATGCAGGGAAAATGTATTCCCGCTTGCGCGGGAATGACGTCCCCAAGGGCCTGGACCCAAGGGCAACGCGACTCGCCGCGAAACGCGCACACCGATCCCAACGAGACCCGCATGGCCACGATCGAAGTGAAAGTCCCAGACATCGGCGATTACCGGGACGTGCCGGTGATCGAGCTGTTGGTGGCGGTGGGCGACACGGTGAAGAAGGACCAGGGACTGGTCACGCTGGAGTCGGACAAGGCCACCCTCGAGGTGCCTTCACCCGTGGCGGGGGTGGTGCGCGAGCTCAGGGTCAAGGTCGGCGACACGTTGTCGGAAGGCAGCCTGGTGGCCGTGCTCGATGCAGGAGCGACGGCAACCGCGAATCTCCCCTCTCCCCCCGGGAGAGGGGTTGGGGGTGAGCGTTCGGCGAAGTCGGCAACGCCCGCCGATCCCGTACCCTCAACCGGCCCTGCGGGCCACCCTCTCCCGGGGGGAGAGGGGAAGGCGCCTGCAGCCCTTGCCGGGCCGAAGGCCGCAGCGGCGAGCGGGCGCAAGGCCGATGTCGAATGCCAGGTCATGGTGCTGGGCTCGGGGCCGGGCGGATATACGGCGGCGTTCCGCGCGGCGGACCTGGGACTGGCCACGGTACTGGTCGAGCGCTATCCGGCGCTGGGCGGGGTCTGCCTCAACGTGGGCTGCATCCCGTCGAAGGCGCTGCTGCACGCGGCGCGCGTGATCGACGAGGCCGCGCACGCCAAGGACATCGGGATCGAGTTCGGCGCGCCCAAGATCACACTCGACAAGCTGCGCGCCTACAAGGACAAGGTCGTGGCGCAGATGTCGGGCGGCCTCGCCGGCATGGCCAAGCAGCGCAAGGTCACGCGCCTGACCGGTGTCGGCAAGTTCATCTCGCCGCACGAGATCGAGGTCGATGGACCCGAGGGCCGCAAGCTGGTGCGCTTCGAGCGCGCGATCATCGCGGCGGGCTCGCAGGCGGTGAAGCTGCCGGGCCTGCCCTGGGACGATCCGCGGCTGATGGATTCGACCGACGCGCTGCTGCTCGCCGAGGTGCCGCGGCGCTTGCTGGTGATCGGCGGCGGCATCATCGGCCTCGAGATGGCCTGCGTCTATGAAGCGCTGGGCTCGCAGGTGACCGTGGTGGAGTTGCTCGACCAACTCATGCCGGGCACCGACCCGGACCTGGTGCGGCCGCTGCAACAGCGCATCGCCAAGCGCTATGCCGGCATCCACCTCAAGACCAAGGTCACCAAGGTCGAGGCGACCAAGGACGGGTTGAAGGCGAGCTTCGAGGGCGAGAAGGCGCCGGAGCCGCAGTTGTACGACCGCGTGCTGGTGTCGGTAGGCCGCACGCCCAACGGTGGCCGGATCGGCGCCGAGGCCGCCGGCGTGGCGGTGACCGAGCGCGGCTACATCCCGGTCGACCGCCAGATGCGCACCAACGTGCCGCACATCCACGCCATCGGCGACGTGGTCGGCAACCCGATGCTGGCGCACAAGGCTACGCACGAGGGCAAGGTCGCGGCCGAGGTCTGCGCCGGGCACAAGAGCGAGTTCGTCGCGCGCGTGATCCCGAGCGTGGCCTACACCGATCCGGAAGTGTCGTGGGTCGGCGTGACCGAGACCGAGGCGAAGGCCAAGGGCCTGGCGATCGGCGTGGGCAAGTTTCCCTATGCAGCCTCGGGTCGCGCGGTCGGCATCGGCCGCACCGAGGGCTTCACCAAGCTGATATTCGACGAGGCCACGCACCGCGTCATCGGCGCCGGCATCGTCGGGCCCAATGCCGGGGACTTGATCGCCGAGGTCGCGCTGGCGATCGAGATGGGCTGCGACGCCGCCGACATCGGCCTCACCGTGCATCCGCATCCGACCCTGTCGGAGTCGGTGGGGATGGCGGCCGAAGTCTACGAAGGCACGATCACCGACCTGTACATCCCGAAGAAGAAGTAGCCGCGCGCGGCGCGATCCGCCCCGGTCGCGGCGATGCGCGGCCGACGCTGCTGCGCCGGCGTGGCGAACACGCGCTTAACCCGGCGGTAACGCCGCTGCACCTAGGCTCCCGTGCCCGGTCCCGTGCATGGGAGGCAAGCGCCATCGACGCGCGCACCTTCACCTTTGGCATCGAGGAGGAGTTCTTCCTCGCCCACCCGCGCACCGGCAACGTCGTGGCGCGGGTGCCGGCGTTGCTGCTCAAGTCGTGCCGCAAGCGCTACGGCGGCCTGGTCGGTCGCGAGATGCTGCAGTCGCAGATCGAGATTTCCTCGCCGGTGTTCGACTCGTGCGCGCAGGCGCGCGCGGAGATGACCCGGCTGCGGCGCGGCGTGGCCGAGATCGCCGCGTCGCTGGACCTGCGCCTGGTGTCTGCAGGGACCCACCCGCTCGCCGCCTGGCACGAGCAGGTGCACACCGCGAAGCCGCGCTACGAACGGCTGATCGACGACTTCCAGATCGTGGGCCGGCGCAACCTGCTGTGCGGCCTGCACGTGCACGTGGCGGTGCCGGCCGGCGTCGACCGGGTCGACGTGATGAATCGCGCCGTGCGCTGGCTGCCGCTGTTCCTCGCCCTGTCGACGTCCTCGCCATTCTGGAACCGCCAGCGCACCGGGCTGCTGAGCTACCGCCAGGCCGCCTACGACGAGTGGCCGCGCACCGGCATTCCCGACCTCTACGCCGACGAGGCCGAGTACCGCCGGTTCATCGACTTGCTGGTGCGCCATGGCGCGATCGCCGGGCCCGGGTCGGTCTGGTGGGCGATCCGGCCCGCCGAGCATTACCCGACCCTGGAACTGCGCATCGCCGATGCCTGCACGCGCCTCGACGACTCGCTGGCGATCGCGGCACTGTACCGCTGCCTGGTGCGCGCGCTGGTGCGGCAACCGGAGCTCGGCCGCGATCGCAGCGCGCTGACCCGGCGCGTGGTCGACGAGAATCGCTGGCGCGCCAAGCGCTGGGGCATGGAAGCCAGCGCCATCGACGAGCGCGACGGCACCGGCGCGAGCTTCGTGCGCTGGCTCGACGAACTGCGCGCGCTGGTGGCCGAGGACGCGCAGGCGCTGGGTTGCGCCGACGCCCTGCGCCACCTCGGCACCATCGTCGCGCGCGGCACCAGCGCGCACGAGCAGCTGGCGATCTACCGCGATCGCCGCGACGCCGGCGCGACGCGCCTGGAGGCCGCCCGCGCGGTGGTCGACTGGCTGGTCGAGGCCACCGTGCCACCGGCGCCGTCATGATCCGGCGCGCTTGCGCCTGCCTTCGCGCCTGATAGGCTGGCCCCGCCCCGGCAGCCTCGCGCGCGCATGCAATCCGCACCCAAGCTCCTGATCGGCGTGTCGCCGCGCATCCTGCGCCAGGTGCCGCCGGAGCTGGGCTTCGGCGGCAAGACCCTGCAGTACCTCGAGCAGTCGGTCGGCCACTGGGTGATGTCGCTGGGCGCGCTGGTGGCGATGGTGCCGACGGTCGAGCGCGAAAGCCTGATCCGGCGCGCCGACATCGAGATCCCGGACTTCGTGGCCGCGCTCGACGGCCTGATCCTGCAAGGCGGGGCCGATATCGATCCGCGCGCGTATGGCGAGGAGCCGACCCACACCGTCGGCGTCCCCGACGGCGTGCGCGACCGCTTCGAGCTCGAACTGCTGCGCGGCTTCGCCGCGGCCGGCAAGCCGGTGCTGGGCATCTGCCGCGGCATGCAGCTGATCAATGTCGCCTATGGCGGCACGCTGTACCAGGACCTGCAGGCCGACGGCGCGACCCAGGCCCTGCACGTGCGGCGCGAGATCTACGACGAGCACGTGCACGGATTGCGCCTGGCACCGGGCTCGGCGCTGGCCCGTTGCTACGGCGATCGCGCCACGGCGCGGGTCAACTCGATCCACCACCAGGGCGTGAAGGCGCTGGGCCGCGGCCTGGTCGCCGAGGCCTGGTCCGAGGATGGGGTGGTCGAGGCGATCCGGCGCGACGATGCCGGCTTCGTGCTCGGCGTGCAGTGGCATCCGGAATTCCACGACCAGCGCTTCCCGGCGCTGCTGCCGGCCGACCCGCTGATGCAGGCCTTCCTGGACGCGGCGCGCGCGCGCCGCGGCGCCTGAGCCGGATCAGGGGGCCAGCAGCTCCGGCAGGCCCAGTGCATCGGTCACTTCGTAGTGGCGCACGTTGGGCTCCATCTCGAGCAGGAAGCGGCGGTCCTCGGGGTAGTACTTGGCGGTCTCGGGACTGCTGCCGGCGAAGCGCCGGACCGCGTCCATCGACTCCCACAGCGACACCAGCACGACCTCGCAGCGTTCACCCTGGGTGCGGCGCAGCACGAACACCCCGCGGTTGCCCGGCGTCTCGCGGTACTCCTTGAGTCCCGTGAGCCGCAGGTAGGCCAGGTACTCGTCGGCCTGGTCGTTCGCGGTCAGGCCCCGCCAGATGCGCGCGATCATGTCCGCCTCCGTTCGACCCGGCGCCGAAGGTAGCACCGGCGTCGGGGCCGGGCATCGGTACGGCTATGCTCGGGGCCCGGAACGCCACCACGGAGCATGCCTCGTGTCGACCCACCTGCCCGCGCTGGCCGTGCTCCTCACCGTGCTGCTCGCGATCTGGACCATGGTCCTGGTCGGCAGGGCGCGGCAGCGCCACGGCATCAAGGCCCCGGCCACGACCGGCAATCCCGATTTCGAGCGCGTGTTCCGCGTGCAGATGAACACGCTCGAAGCGACCGTCGCATTCCTGCCCTGCCTGTGGCTGGCATCGCAATACTGGGATCCGGCCTGGGCGGGGGTGCTCGGCCTGGCGTGGGTGGCCGGCCGGGTCTGGTACGCGATCGGGTACATGCAGGCCGGCGGGCGCCGCGACGGGGGATACCTGGTTTCCTCGCTGGCCCTGTTCGCGCTGCTGGGCGGCGGCGGCTGGGGGCTGGCCCGCGCCCTGCTCGGGTACTGAGGCCGCCGCACGACGCGATCCGGGCCGCGTGGCCGCGATGCCATCACGGCGGGGGCGATGTTCGCTGGCGCTAAACTCCGGTCACCCGGGAGGAGCTCCGTCATGACCCAGACCATCGGCCTGTTCGCGCTCGGCGTGCTGCTGCTCGCGCTGGGCGCGGATTCATTCGTAAAGGGCATGCAGGGGCTGGCCCTGCGCGTGCGCGCCTCGTTGTTCGCGGTCGGCGCCAGCGTGGCGGCCTTCGCGGGATCGGTGCCGGACATCGCGGTGAACGTGAGCGCGGTCGGGCTCGACCAGCCGGGCCTCGCCTTCGGCAACATCATCGGCAGTTGCCTCGTGAACCTCGGCCTCGTGCTCGGGCTCTGCGCCCTGCTGCGCCCGCTGCACGTGCGCATCCCGCTGGCGGGCCCGCTGCTGCTGGCCGGGCTGGGACTCGGCGTCCTGCTGCTGGCGATGAGCTGGAACGGCCGCATCGGCTACCTCGACGGCACCGCGCTGCTGATCGCCTACGTGGCGCTCGCCGCCTTCGTCGCCACCCATCGCGCGACCCGGCGCACCGACTCGGCGCGCGCCGCGCTGGAGGCGTTGGGCAGCACGCGCAACAGCGCGCTGCTGCTGGCGCTGCGGCTGCTGCTAGGCCTCGCCCTGCTGGTCTACGGCGCCGACCTCGTGGTCTTCCACGCCACCCATCTCGCGCGCGCCTGGGGCGTGAGCGACCTGTTCGTTGGCCTGACCGTGGTCGCGATCGCGACCTCGCTGCCGCAACTGGCGATGGCGCTGCGTGCCGCAGCCGCCAACCGCGGCGACGAAGTCGTGCTCGGCGTGCTCGGCTCGAACCTGATCAACCTGACCCTGGTCCTGGGCGTCACCGCGCTGCTGAGCCCGCTGGAGGTGCCGGCCTCGCTGGTGCGGCTCGAGATCCCCGCGGTGATCGCCTTCGGGCTCGTGCTCTACCCGATGCTGCGCGGCGACCTCGACCTGCGCCGCAGCGAGGGCGGCTTGCTGGTGCTGTCGTTCGCCGGGCTGACTGCGTTCCAGGTCTGGCTGGTGCGCGCCTGACATGTGGCTCCTGCTGGGTTGGCTCGCCGTGGGGCTGGTGGTGCTGGGTGCCGGTGCCGACCTCTTCGTGCGCGGCGCCTCCGGCCTGGCGCTGCGCCTGGGCATCAGCCCCTTCGTGGTCGGGCTGGTCGTCGTCGGATTCGGCACCTCGACCCCGGAACTGGCGGTGAACCTCTCGGCCGCCAGTCGCGGCACCACGGACATCGCGATCGGCAACATCGTCGGCAGCAACATCGCCAACATCGGCTTGATCCTCGGCATCTCGGCCCTGGTGGCGCCGCTGGTGGTGCACATGCGCATGCTCCGGATCGAGGTGCCGATCATGCTCGCCGCCTCGGCCCTGCTGTGGCTGCTGGCGCTGGACGGGCAGATCGCGCGCTGGGAGGGCCTGGTGATGCTGGGCGGCTTCATCGCCTTCCTGGTGTTCCTGCTGCACAACGCCCGGCTGGAGTCGGCGCAGGTGCAGGCCGAACTCGCGGCGGCGCCGCAACCCACCCACGCCGCCTGGACCACCGTGCTGTTCCTGGTCGGCGGCCTCGGCCTGCTGATGCTGGGCTCCGACCTGTGCGTGGACGCGGCGGTGGGCCTGGCCCGGCTGTGGGGGCTGTCGGACCTGCTGATCGGCCTGACCATCGTCGCCATCGGCACCTCCCTGCCGGAGCTGGCCTCGACGGTGGCCGCGGCGGCCAAGGGCCAGAGCGACCTCGCGATCGGCAACGTGATCGGCTCCAACATCTACAACATCCTGTTCATCCTCGGCGCCACCGCGACGATCATGCCGTTGCCGGTTGCCGCCTCGCTGGAGCTGCTGGAGATACCCGTGATGATGGGATTCGCGCTGGTGCTGTATCCGCTGATGCGCCGCGACATGAAGATCGCGCGCGGCGAGGGCGCATTCCTGCTCGGCTGCTACGCGGCGTTGCTGGCATACCAGCTGCACCTCGCCAACGCGGCCGCCTGAGGCCCTTCGATGGAGCGCCTGGCAGCGGTGCGGGAGCGGGCGGCGCAGGCGCTGGCGGAATTCTTCAAGCTGGAGTCGGCCGGCGGCCTGCTGCTGGTGGCCGCCGCGGCGCTGGGCCTGGTCGCGGCCAACTCGCCGCTGGCGCCGGGCTACGAATGGCTGCAGAAGCTGCCGCTGACGGTGAAGCTGGGCGCGCTGGGCGTGGACAAGCCACTGCTGCTGTGGATCAACGACGGCCTGATGGCGGTGTTCTTCCTGCTGGTGGCGCTGGAGCTCAAGCGCGAGATCCTCCACGGGCAACTGTCCGATCGCCGGCAGATCCTGCTGCCCGCGGGTTGCGCGCTCGGCGGCATGCTGGTGCCGATGGCGATCTACGCCGCCCTCAACCGCGATGACCCGCAGGCGATGATGGGCGTGGCGATCCCGGCCGCGACCGACATCGCCTTCGCGCTCGGGATCCTGTCCCTGCTCGGCAGCCGCGTGCCGCCGGCCCTGAAGCTGCTGCTGACCGCGATCGCGGTGCTGGACGACCTCGGCGCGATCATCATCATCGCGTTGTTCTACACCGACGGCCTGTCGGCGCTCTCGTTGTCGGTGGCCGGTGCAGCGCTGGCCGGCCTGGTGGCGATCAACCGCGCCGGCGTGACGCGCTGGAGCGCGTACATCCTGCTCGGGCTGGTGATGTGGATCGCGACCCTCAAGAGCGGCGTCCATGCCACGCTGGCCGGGGTTGCGCTTGGCCTCACGATCCCGATCCGCGACCGCCACGCGCCGGAGCGCTCGCCCCTGGGCGAGATGGAGCACGCGCTGCACCCCTGGGTAGCGTACGCAATCCTGCCCCTGTTCGCCTTCGCCAATGCCGGGGTGGCGCTGGGCGGGGCCAGCCTGGCCACGCTGGTGGCGCCAGTCCCCATGGGCATCCTGCTGGGCCTGTTCGTGGGCAAGCAGCTCGGCGTGATGGGCACCGCGGCGCTGCTGGTCGGCAGTGGCCTGGCGCGACGCCCGGAGGGTGTCGGCTGGGGCGCGCTATGGGGGATGTCGATGCTGTGCGGGATCGGCTTCACCATGAGCCTCTTCATCGGCTCGCTGGCCTTCGGCGAGGATGCCTACGACTACCTGCTGGCGAAGAAGGTCGGGATCTTCGCCGGCTCGCTGCTCTCGGCCGCCGCCGGCTTCCTGCTCCTGCGCCTGGTGCTGCGTCGGTCGCCGGCCGATTGAGCCGCGCGGCCCGGGCACGAGGCCGGGCTTGACAGGCGGGTGGGGCATCATTCTATCCTTTCATCGCGATGAAGCGATATAACACTCACGGGAAGGCAACGCCGTGCCAGCGCAGGCTGGCGGGCATGCGCATGCGGCGCTGCCGCCGCGCGCGCCGCGTTCCCGACTGACGTCGCCACCCGCAGCATCCGACGCCAATCCCGCGACCCGCGACGGCCCCGCCCCGCGGGCGCGCGCGCCCGCGGGGCCAGTCCCGCGAATCGCGGCTCCAGCCTGCCGAAGGAGCCCGACCTTGACCGCCCGAGTCGACTCACCCGCGCCGCCATCCGCGTCCCCGCCGCCGCGGCCGGCCGCGGCCATCGCGGATGCGCGCCTGTCCCTGCCGTCGCGCCGCGGCGACGGCAGCGTGGTGCAGTGGATCCTGGTCGGCGCGCGCGGGCAGGTCGGCAGCGCGCTGCGCGAGCAGTGCGCCGCGCTGGCGCCCGGACTGGCGCGCGACGGCCTGGCGCTGCGCCTGCGCGCGGCCTTCGATCGGCGCGGTTTCGCCGCCGCGCCCGCCGGCCTCGATCCACGGGCGCTGGACGGCGCATGGCTCGCGCGCAGCGCTGGCGACTGGTCGCGGTTGCGCGCGCGCCTGGCCGGCGAGGCCGTGCCCACCGTGATCGTCGACTGCACTGCCAGTGACGCGGTCGCAGCCGGGTACGAGGACTGGCTGGCCGCGGGTTGCGGCATCGTCACCGCGAACAAGCGCGCCAACGCCGGCTCGTTGGCGCGCTGGCGGCGCCTGCATGCGCTGGCCGCGGCGCACGGCTCGCCCTACCACTACGAAACCACCGTGGGTGCGGCCCTGCCGCTCCTGGGCAGCGTGCGCGCGCTGGTCGCGCGCGGCGAGGCGCCGACGCGCTTCGAGGCCGTGCTCTCGGGTTCCCTGTCGTACCTGCTTGCGCAGGTCCAGCGCGGCCTTTCGTTCTCCGCGGCCGTGGCGCAGGCGCAGGCGCTGGGCCTGACCGAACCCGATCCGCGCGAGGACCTCGAGTGCCGCGACCTCGTGCGCAAGCTCCTGATCCTGGCCCGCAGTGCCGGCGCCGGACTCGAGCCGTCGCAGATCGAGGTCGTGCCGCTGGTCGACGCGGCCGCGCCGCGGATCGAGGCGATGGACGTGCGCTGGGACGCGCGGGTGCGCCAGGCACAGGCACGTGGCGAGCGCCTCGCGGTGGTGGCCGAGTTCGAGCACGGGCGCGGCCGCATCGGCGTGCGCGCGCTCGCGCCGGAGCATCCGCTGGCGCGGCTGGCGCCGGGCGAGAACCTGGTGCGGCTGTGGACGCCGGTGCACGCGCAGGTGCCGATCGCGATCGGCGGTCCCGGGGCCGGGCCCGAGGTCACCGCGGCCGGCGTGCTCGGCGACGTGCTGGAAGCAGCCCGGGCGCTGCAGGCGCGCGCTGCCCGGGCCTGAGCGGTAGCGCGCTGCCGCCGCCGGCAACGGCACCGTTCATCGCCCGCCGCCGCCCGGGTCCGGATTTAGCCAACTGCATCATGGTTTGGGCCGGTACGCCGGGCACACTGTGATGCGGGAAGCCTTGCCGGTCCACAGGGGAACCGATCGCCGCCGCGGACGCCCGCGCGCTCGGCCAGGCCCGGCTTCCTCGCGTCCACGCTTCCACGGCCCGCCAGGAGCCCGTCGCCCATGTCCGACCCAGTGACCTCGGCCCTGCTCGCGATCGCCGCCGTCGCGGCGCTGATCGCGCTGCTGGCGCTGCGCCGGGTCGGGCCCTTGCGGCGCGAACTGGTGGCCTCGCAGTCCGAGCTCGGCGCGCTCAAGGCCACCCAGGCCCAGGTGATCCACACCACCAAGCTGGCCTCGCTGGGGCAGATGGTCGCGGGCGTGGCACACGAGATCAACACGCCGCTGGGCTTCGTCAAGAGCAACGTCGAGGTGGTGGGCGACATGCTGCGCGAGCACGAGGCGCGGATGATCCCGCTGCTGACCGCGATCGACCTGCTGGTGATCAGCGACGACGCCACCCTCGGCAAGGCCCGCACCGCGCTGATGCGCGGGCGCGCCCTGATGAACGGCGCGACCGGCCTGGGCGACGCCAAGGAGCTGCTGGCGGACGCGCTCGAGGGCCTCACCAGCATCGCCAGCCTGGTGCACAACCTCAAGGGATTCGCGCGCGTCGATCGCGATGGCATGGACGTCACCGACCTCAACGATTGCGTCCGCAGCGCGCTGGCGGTGGCCGGCCACGCCCTGCGCGAGCAGATCGAGGTGCGGACCGACTTCGGCACCCTGCCGAAGCTGCGCTGCATGCCGGCGCAGATCAACCAGGTGATCCTCAACCTGGTCAACAACGCCGCCCAGGCCATGCCCAATGGCGGCGCGCTCGGCGTGGTCACCCGCGCCACCGGCGATGGCGGGGTCGAGGTGGCGATCAGCGACACCGGCAGCGGCATCGCCGACGACGTGCTGCCGCGGATCTTCGATCCCTTCTACACCACCAAGGCGGTGGGCGAGGGCACCGGCCTCGGCCTGTCGATCGTGCACAAGATCGTCAAGGGCCACGGCGGCTCGATCCATGTGCGCACCGCGGTCGGGCAGGGCACGACGTTCACGGTCTCGTTGCCGGTGGAGCCGCGGGTGCCGCGGGTGCTGGACAAGGCCGCATGAGCGCCGCCGCCGCCCGGTTGCGCGTGCTGTTCGTCGACGACGAGGCCCGCATCACGCGCGCGCTCAAGGCCCTGTTCCGCGACCTCGAGGCCTACACCTGCAACGACCCGCACCATGCCGCGGCGCTGGCCGAGCGCCATGACGTCGACGTCGTGGTCTGCGACCAGCGCATGCCCGGCCTGAGCGGCCACGAATGCCTGGCCGAGGTCCGCGCCGCCGCGCCGCGCGCGATGCGCGTGCTCCTGACCGGCTTCGCCGACCTCAAGGCCGTGATGGCCTCGGTCAACGAGGGCGAGGTCTACCGTTTCGCGACCAAGCCCTGGGACAACCGCGAACTGCGCGAAATCGTGCTCTCCGCCGGCGCGATCGCGCGCGACGCGCCGATCCTGGCCAGCGGCCCGCTGGCCGGGCGCGAAGAGGGCCAGGCGCGCGAGCAGATCGGCGTGCTGGTGCTCGAGGACGACCCGGTGGTGCAGCAGCGCCTGCGCGAGATCCTCTCGCCCCACTACCAGGTGCGCTTCGCCAACACCGCCGAGCGCGCGCTCAACATCCTCGAGCAGCACGAAACCGGGGTGGTGATCGCCGAGACCGTGACCGCGGAGGGCGACCTCACCGGCCTGATCAAGGCACTCAAGCGCCAGCATCCGCACATCGCCACGGTGATCATCACCGAGCGCGCCAACGCGCAGATCGCGATGGAGCTGATCAACGAGGGCCAGGTCTACCGCCTCCTGCTCAAGCCGGTCCGCATGGGCTCGTGCCGGTTGTCGGTCGACGCGGCGCTGGGCCACTACTGGCGCCTCAAGCAGGCGCCCGACGCGGTGCGCCGCTTTACCGCCATGCCGGCGATCAACGACGCCGTGGCGCCCGCCCGCGTGCCCGATTCGCTCCTGGCCCGCCTGCGCCAGATCCCCAGCCGCTTCACCTCGATCCGCCGCCACGCCTGAACGGCGGGCGCCGCGCCCGCCGGCCCGCGCGACGCCTGTTCGGTTGCGGCCGTCCCCGGCGTTGTCGGAGGTAGTCCCCAGCGGAGTCGAACCATGCGCCAGTTCCTGTGCGGCCTGTGCTGCCTGCTCTGGATGGTCCCGGTCCGTGCCGATCTCCTCGACAGCTCGATCAGCGTGCAGGGCGTGCTCAGCGTCGACGGCCAGGCCGCCGACGGGGTCTACGACCTGCGGCTCACGCCCTGGTCCGAGCGGACCCAGGGCGCGACCCTGGGACCGCCGGTCGAGGTCGAGAACGTGTCCGTGGTGCAGGGCGCCTTCACCACCAAGGTGGACTTCGGCAGCACCCTGTTCCTGGGCGACAAGGTGTTCCTGGAGATCGAAGTGCGCCCGGGCGACGGCGGCGGCGCATACGACTTGCTGGTGCCGCGCCAGGAGCTGACCGCGGCGCCCTATGCGCTCAAGCCGGCCGCCGCCAGCGTCACCGACCTCGAAATCGCCAACGATGCGGTCGGCCCGGCCCAGATCGCCGACGGTGGCGTGCGCACTGCGGAGCTGGGCGATGCGGTGGTGACCACGCTGAAACTGGCCGATGGCGCGGCGACCACGCCGAAGCTGGCTGATGGCGCCGCCACCACCGCCAAGCTGGCCGACGGCGCCACGACCACGGCGAAGCTCGCGGATGGCGCGGTCACCGCCGCCAAGCTGGCCGATGCCGCGGTGACCGCGCCGCGCCTGGCGCCGCAGGCCGTGACCGCGCCGGCGCTGGGCGACGGCGCCGTGGGCGCGGCCGCGCTCGCCGCGAACGCGGTCGACGGCGCCAAGGTGCAGGATGGCTCGCTCACCGCGGCGGATCTCGCCCCGGGCACCCTGGCGCCCAGCGGCTGGCGCCTCGATGGCAACGCCACCAGCGCCGGCCAGTTCCTCGGCACGACCAATGCCACGCCGCTGGAGCTGCGCAGCGACGTCGGCGTGACCGTCAACGGGGCGCGCTTCAACAACAACACCGAGCTGACCGTGCGTGGATCGCCGGCGACGGTGGAAACCAATGCCGACTTCACCCTGTGGCCACGCGGCGGCACCGCCTTCTTCAACGTGGCCGCCGTCGGCAACGATCCGGCCAGCAGCCAGCTCGCCATCTCCAGCGTCGGCACCAGTCCCTTCACCGGCTACGTGTCGCGGCTGATCCTGTATGCCGATGGTTCGCTCGCCGCAGGCGGCGCCTTGCCGAGCGCGGCGCCGGACTCCAGCTTCGTGTTCAGCGACGGCCAGGCCGGCGCGTTCAATCCCACGGCGGCGAACCAGTTCCTGGTACGGGCCGGCGGCGGCGTTGGCATCAACCGGACCCCGACCGTCGCCACCACGGAACTCAGCGTCGGCCCCAGCGTCCCGGGCGCGACCACCGAAGTGAGCCTGGGTGAACCCGGCGTCCCGGCGTCGCTCGCTTCGGTGACCATGGGTACGCCGGCCACCGACTCCAGCTACCGCATCTTCAACGGCGAATCCGCCAGCGGCAACACCACGCTCACCATCGTCAATCGCAACCAGGCCAGCGCCGACACGGTGATGTTCCAGCTGTACACGGATGGCAGCAGTTTCCTGCGCCGCCTCGGGCTGTTCCGCGGCAATACCAGCGGGGTCTACTTCCTGCCCAACTTCCCGATCCACGTCGGCGACCCGAGCATCGCCAACAGCGGCAACGGCGCCCACCTCACCACCGGCGGCGTGTGGACCAACGGCTCCAGCCGCGAGTTCAAGCGCGCCTTCGAAGCGGTGGATCCGCGCGTCGTGCTGGAGCGGCTGCTGCAGTTGCCGGTGCTGCAGTGGCGCTACCGCGACGAATCCGACGCCCTCCACCTGGGCCCGATGGCCGAGGACTTCCGTGGCGCCTTCGGCCTCGGCGGCGATCCGCGCTACATCGGCACGGTCGATGCCGACGGCGTCGCCCTGGCGGCGATCCAGGGCCTCAACCGCAAGCTCGAGGACGAGAATGCGGCGTTGCGCGAGCGCCTGGCCGACTTGGCGGCGCGGCTGGATGCGCTCGAGCGCGGGCGGGCCGACGATGCGCGCTAGGCGGGCGGCCGCGGCGGTGCTGGGCTCGGCGCTGGGGGCTCTCGCGCTCGGCGTCGCCGCGCAGGCCACCTACCGCCTCGATCGCGCCAGCACCGACGGGGCCGGCGGCGGCGTCTCGGACAACGTGCAGTACCGGCTGCTGCTCGCGTTCGGCCAGCACGATGCCGACCAGGTCGCCAGCGGCGGGCCCTATCGCTGGTCCGGCGGCGTGTTCGCGCAGGTCCCGACCGAGGCGATCTTCCGCGACGGATTCGAGTCCGACTGAGCAGCATCCGCCCGGCGCCTGCCGCTAGCATCGCGCATGGTCGATACGGGTGGTTGGACGGAGCGCGCCGCGGTACCGGGCTGGCTGGTCACCGGCGCGACCGGCATGGTGGGCCGGCGATTGCTGGCGCGCCTGGCGGTGGCCGTACCGCCAGTGGCGATCCTGGCGCTCGCCCGCGGCGATTCGCCGGCGTGGGCCTTGACGCAGCCCACCGTGGCCTGGCGCCGGGGCGACCTGTTCCGCGACGCGATCATCGATCCCGTCGACACGCTGCTCGGTGCCGGCCCCCTCGATGGCCTGGTGGCCTGCCTGGCGCGGCAGCCTCCGCCGCGCCTGCGCCGGGTGGTCGCGTTGTCGTCCACCAGCGCGCACAGCAAGCGCGATTCCGACGACCCCGACGAGCGCGCCCTGGCGATGCGCCTGGCCGAGGCCGAGGCCGCGCTGGCCGCCTGGTGCGGCGCCCATGGCGTGCATTGGACCGTGTTGCGGCCGACCCTGATCTACGATGGCGTGGACGCGGGCGCGCTCGGCGCCCTGGTCGCGTTGCGCAAGCGTTTCGGCGTCTTCCTCCTGCCGCGTGGCGCTACCGGGCGGCGCCAGCCGGTGCATGCCGACGCGGTGGCGCAGGCGATGCTCGCTGCCGCGGCGTCGCGCGCCGCGGCCGACCGCGCCTACGACCTGCCGGGCGCCGAGGTCCTGCCCTACGACGCGATGGTGGCGCGCACCCTGGCGGTGGCTTGCGGCCGGGCGCGGCTGCTGCGGGTGCCCGACCCGGTCTTCGCGGGCCTGGCCCAGGTGGCAATGCGGATGCCGGGGCTGCGCGCGCTCAATCCGGCAATGCTCGCGCGCCTGCGGCAGGACCTCGTTTTCGACCCGGCGCCCGCGGTGCGCGACTTCGGTTACGCCCCGCCAGCCTTCTCGCCCTGAAGGCGGGCGCTGCCCAGCGCCGCCTCCACCAGGTACAGGGGCCGGCGCTTGGATTCGAGGTACAGGCGCCCGAGGTACTCGCCGATCAGGCCCAGTGCCATGAGCTGGATCCCGCCCAGGAACAGGATCACGGCCATCAGCGAGGGGTAGCCCGCGACCGGGTCGCCCCAGAGCAGGGTCTTGGCCACGATCCAGGCGCCGTAGGCGAAGGCCAGCACGGCGCTGAGCAGGCCGACGTAGGTCGCCACGCGCAGCGGCGCCACGCTGAAGCTGGTGATGCCTTCGATCGCGAAGTTCCACAGCCGCCACCAGTTCCACTTGCTGCTGCCGGCGGCGCGCGGGGCGCGATCGTAGGGCACGCCGACCTGGGCATAGCCGACCCAGCCGAACAGGCCTTTCATGAAGCGATGGCGCTCGCGCAGTCCGCGCAGCGCGAGCACGGCGCGCCGCGACAACAGGCGGAAGTCGCCGGTGTCGGCCGGCACCGGGGTGTCGGAGAGGCGGCCGATCACGCGGTAGAACGCGCTGGCGGTGGCGCGCTTGAACCACGACTCGCCGGCGCGCGAGCGCCGCACGGCGTACACCACGTCGTGGCCCTCGCGGAAGCGTGCCCACAGCGTCGCGATCAGCTCCGGCGGGTCCTGCAGGTCGGCGTCGATCACCACCACGGCGTCGGCCTCGGCGTGGTCGAGGCCGCAGGTCAGCGCCAGTTCCTTGCCGAAGTTGCGCGACAGGCGCAGCGCGCCGACGCGCGGGTCGGCGGCGCACAGTGCGGCAATCGCCGCAGCGGTCCGGTCGCGGCTGCCGTCGTCCACATACAGGACCTGCGCGGACACCGGCAGCGCGTCGAGCGCCGCCATCAGGCGCGCGTGGAATGCGCCGATCACGGCCTCCTCGTTGAAGCACGGCACCACCACGCACAGCGACGCCAGGCCGGCCTCGCTCATGGTTGCGCGGCGCCGGGATGGAGGCCGCGGGAATGGATCGATGGGATGGCGGTCATACGGGCCCGGGACTCGTCGATGGTGCGCTGCAACACACAGTGGGACCTGAAATTTTAGTTAAACGAGCGTTGCAATTCCGTAATCCGGCTACCTATGATAGCCGGGCCTTCCGCGCTCTCCGCTTCCCTAGAAGGAATTCCAGCATGCAGGCCCGAGTGAAACTGGCTCTCGCGCTGTCCACCGCGCTGCTCGCCGCGTGCAGCAGCAGCAGCAACAGCCCGCGTGCGGTCCCGGCTCCGCCGGCGACGAACAACAATGGCTCGCCGGTCACGGCGGTGATCACGGCACGCTTCGACACCACGGCGGGCGTCATCCCCCGACCGATCAACATCCTGCTGTCGGGGACGCGCGACCTGACGCTGAACATCCCGACCGCCAACCCGAACAACTTCGGCGACCCCATCGTGGCGCTGAACACGCTCGACGGCTGGAGCACGGTGGCGCCGTGGACGGTGCCGTTCTCGGTCGAGCCCGCGACCACCAGCGTGGTCGCCGGCCAAGGCTTCCGCTGGTTCGAGGTCGCCCTCACCGGCCCCGGCGGCGCGGTGACCCGGGTCGTGCGCGAGCTGGTGGCCAACACCGACTACGTGGTGGCCAAGACCACCTCGGACCCGAAGGTCGTCGCAATCGTCCCGCTCAAGCCGCTCAAGCAGCTCACCTCGTACATGGCGGTGGTGACCAACCAGGCCAGCGACGCCAACGGCAACAACGCGACGCCGGACCAGACCTACTTCCTGACCCAGCGCACCTCGCCGCTGTGCACGGGCGGCGTCAGCACCGACCCGCTGCTGCCGAACGCCACCGCGTGCGCGCTCGAGCCGCTGCGCCAGCTGACCAATGCGCAGGAGGCCGCGGCCGCCTCGGCGGGCGTGGACCGCAGCAAGATCGTGGTCTCGTTCGTGGCCACCACGCAGAGCATCACGCCGGTGCTGCAGGCAACGCAGCAGCAGAACCAGCCTTCGCCGGTCACGGTCGCCAACAGCGGCCAGACCACCGCGATCGCCGGTTTGCCGCCGGTCGCCGACATCTACATCGGCGTGATCTCGCTGCCGTACTACCTGACCGCACCGGGCGGCTCGAATCCGGCCAGCGTGGTCCTGACCAGCTTCTGGAAGGCCGCGCCGGGCGCCTACGTGCCGCCCTTCAACCAGGCCGGCCTCGACCCGACCTCGACCAACATCACCTTCGCCAATCCGTTCCCGGTGCGCACCAGCACCCAGACGGTGCCGCTGCTGCTGACCATCCCCAACGCCAACTCCGGGCGCACCCGCCCGGCCGCCGGCTGGCCGGTGGTCATGTTCAACCATGGCATCACGCGCAACCGCACCGATGCGCTCGGCATCGCGGCGACCTTCGCCGCGCAGGGCTTCGCGGTGATCGCGATCGACCAGCCGCTGCACGGGCTGCCGGCCTCGAATCCGCTGAACATCGAGAACACCCCGTTCGGGCCGCTGGGGTCCGAGCGCACCTTCGACGTCGACCTGATCAACAACACCACCGGCGCCGCGGGCCCCGATGGCGTGGTCGACACCTCCGGCGCGCACTTCATCAACCTGTCGAGCCTGCTGACCACGCGCGACAACAATCGCCAGTCGCAGTCCGACCTGATCGTGCTGGCCAAGAGCATTCCCGGCATCAGCTACGACGGCGACCAGATCGCCGACCTCGACGGTTCGCGGATCAGCTTCGTCGGCCAGTCGCTGGGCAGCATCACCGGCACCGCGTTCCTGGCGGTGGAGCCGACCGTCAACGTCGGCACCCTCAACGTGCCGGGCGGCGGCCTGGCCCAGTTGCTGAATTGCTCGCCGACCTTCGGCCCGCGCATCCGCGCCGGCCTCGCGGCGGTGGGCGTGGTGGCCGGCACGCCGGCCTTCGACCAGTTCCTCGGCGCGGCGCAGCAGGCGAGCGATTCGGCCGATCCGATCAACTGGACCGCGGTCACCGCGACCGACCGCATCCTGGCGCAGCTGGTGGTCGGCAACGGCTCCACCGTCCCGCCCGACCAGGTCGTGCCGGTCTCCTGCCCGGGCGCGCCGCTTTCCGGTGGCGAGCCGCTGGTCCGCAACATGGGCCTGGCGTCGATCTTCGCCACCACCCAGAACGCGGCCGGCATCCGCGGCGTGGTCCGCTTCATCGCCGGCGACCACGGCTCGCTGCTGAGCACCACCGCCTCGCCCGCCGCGACGGTCGAGATGCAGGGTGAGATGGCGAGCATGAACGTGTCGGTCGGCACCGCGGTGCAGGTCACCAACACTTCCGTCATCAAGACGCAGTAAGGCCGAGGATTCGAGAGGACACCCCATGAACAAGCAGCATCTTGCTCGGATCTCCGCCCGTCCCGGCTTCCGTCGTCGGGCGCTGGGTGCGGCCATCGCGCTCGCGGTTGGCGGTTTCGCCGCCGCGCCGGCGCACGCCATCGATTTCGACTGGGGCGACAACTGGGACGCCACCCTCGACACCACCGTCAGTTACGGCGTGTCGCAGCGGATGGACGACCCCAACGACAACCTCATCGGCAAGGCCCGGTTCAATCCCACGACCTTCACCCTGCCGAATGCGCAACAGCGCACCGCGCAGGGCCGCTTCTCGGTCAATGGCGACGACGGCAACCTCAACTACGACGACGGCGACCTGTTCTCCAACGCCTTCAAGATCACGTCGGAGTTCAGCGTCAACTACAACGACACCTGGGGCGGCTTCTTCCGCGCGACGTATTTCTACGATTTCGAGAACGCCGACCGCGACGACCTGACCGAGCTGGCCAAGGAGAAGGTCGGCGACCGCTTCACCTTCCTCGACGCCTTCGTGTTCCACAACTTCGACATCGGCGGCAAGACCGGCTCGGTGCGCCTGGGCCAGCAGGTCGTGAGCTGGGGCGAGAGCACCTTCATCCAGGGCGGCATCAACACCATCAACCCGATCGACGTGGCCAAGCTGCGCACCGCGGGCGCCGAGCTCAAGGAAGCCTTCCTGCCCGTCAACATGATCTGGGGTTCGTTCAACTTCACCCAGGACCTGTCGATGGAAGCGCTCTACATGCTCGAGTTCGAGCAGACCGAGCCGGATCCCGCGGGCACCTACTTCTCGACCAACGACTTCGCGACGCTCGGCGGTACCTACGCGATGCTGAGCTTCGGCACGGTGCCGCAGCCGGTCAACAACCCCGAGCTGTTCTACGACGTGTGCTACAACCCGGCGGGGGCCGCGGTCGGCTACGCCCTGACCGATACCGGCCTGCCCGCGCAGCTGGTGGGCGCCGGTTGCGCCGCCGCGCTGCCGCGCCTGCCCGATCGCTACGCCGACGACGGCGGCCAGTACGGCGCCGCGCTGCGCTATTTCTCCGAAGACCTCAACAACACCGAATTCGCGCTCTTCTTCCTCAACTACCACAGCCGCCTGCCGCTGATCAGCGGCTATTCGATCAGCAACTCCTCGCCCAACAGCGGCCGGGTGTTCAACGAATACCCCGAGGACATCCGGCTGTACGGCCTGAGCTTCAACACCACCTGGGAGCAGACCGGCATCGCGATCCAGGGCGAGGTCTCGTACCGCGACAACGTGCCGTTGCAGATCGATGACGTCGAGGTCCTCTTCACCGGACTGTCGCCGCTCAATGGCCTGATCCCGCAGCCCTACAACCGCTTCATCAGCCAGCTGGGATCGGTGCCGATCAACACCGAGATCCAGGGCTACGAGCGCCACGAGCTGTCGCAGTGGCAGTTCACCCTGACCAAGACCTTCGCCGACGTCGTGGGCGCCGAGCAGATCGCGCTGGTCGGCGAATTCGGCGGCACCAAGGTCTGGGACCTGCCGGATCCGGCGATCCTGCGCTACCAGGGCGACGGCACCGACACCGGCGGCGGCCCCGACGTCAATACCGGCGCCGGCCGCAATCCGCAGACCCAGGTCGACGGCTTCCCGACCAGCTACTCGTGGGGTTTCCGCCTCGCGGGCCGCGCCGACTACAACAGCGTGTTCGGCACCTCGTTCAACATGTCGCCGCGCCTCGCGTTCAACTGGGACGTCAACGGCACCACGCCGGGCCCTGGCGGCAACTTCCTCGAGGACCGCAAGTCGGTCACGCTGGGCGTGGAGACCACCTACCTCAACGCGTGGTCCTTCGACCTCAGCTACACCGATTTCTACGGTGCCGGCGACTTCAACCTCATCCACGACCGCGATTTCATCTCCGCGGTCCTGAAGTACTCGTTCTGATCGCTTCTCGGGAGGGAGCCATCATGCTGAAGCGCAATTCGGGCGCCGCTGCGATCGTCGCAGCGCTGGCCCTGGCCGCTGGATCGGCCAACGCCGCGGTGAGTGCCGAGCAGGCCGCGCGCCTGGGCAAGGACCTCACGCCGACCGGCGCCGAGAAGGCCGGCAACGCCGACGGCACCATCCCGGCCTGGACCGGCGGGATCACCACGCCGCCCGCGGGATTCAAGGTCGGCACCTTCGAGATCGACCCGTTCCCCGACGACAAGCCGGCGTTCAAGATCGACCAGTCCAACTACAAGGACTACGGCGACAAGCTCGGCGCCGGCCAGCAGGCCATGTTCGCCAAGTACCCGTCGTTCCGCATGGACGTGTACCCGACCCGGCGCTCGGCCTCGTTCCCGCAGCGCATCTACGAGTTCACGGCCAAGAACGCCGTCAACTGCAAGCTGGCCGCCAACGGCGAGGGCGTGGAGAACTGCGCCGAGGGGCTGCCGTTCCCGATCCCGAACGACGGCTACGAGGTGATCTGGAACCACAAGCTCAAGTACAAGGGCGTGGCGGTGCAGCGCTGGGCCAACCAGACCTCGCCGACCGCCGGTGGCGCCTACAACCTGGTGCGCCTGCGCGAGGAGCTGCTGGGCCTGTACTACAAGCCCGGCAACACCACCGAGAACATCAACAACATCCTGGTGTACTTCTTCCAGGTCGTGGAAGGGCCGGCGCGGCTCGCCGGCAACGTGCTGCTGGTGCACGAGACCCTCAACCAGGCCAAGTCCCCGCGCCAGGCATGGGTCTACAACGCCGGCCAGCGCCGCGTGCGGCGCGCGCCGAACGTGGCCTATGACAACCCGGGCACCGCCTCGGACGGCCTGCGCACCAACGACATGACCGACATGTTCAACGGTGCAACCGATCGCTACGACATCAAGCTGCTGGGCAAGCGCGAGATGTACGTGCCGTACAACTCGTACAAGGCCCACGGCGGCGACACCAAGGTCAAGGACCTGATCCGCCCCGGCCACCTCAATCCTGACCTGATGCGCTACGAGTTGCACCGGGTGTGGGTGGTGGAAGCCACGCTCAAGGCCGGCAAGCGCCATATCAATCCGAAGCGCACGTTCTACCTGGACGAGGACAGCTGGCAGATCCTGATGCTCGACCACTACGACCAGCGCGGCGAGATGTGGCGTTATTCCGAGGCGGCCAGCGTCAACTACTACGGCGTGCCGACCTTCTGGGCCACCATCGAGACCCATCACGACCTGCAGTCCGGGCGCTACATCGCCTGCCTCCTCGACAACGAGGAGCGGCCGTACGATTTCGCGTTCCAGACTTCGCCGGACCAGTTCTCGCCGCAGTCGTTGCGCACGCGCGGCGTGCGCTGATCGCGACCGCAAGCCGGCCAGCCGCCCCGCATCGGGGCGGCTGGCACTTTCGAGGTCCGCGCCGCCGCCTCGCCGGCGCCGCGAGTGGAGGCCCCCGATGAAGTTCCTGCGCCGCACCCCACCCGTGGGCCTGGCCACCGCGGTGGCCCTCGGATTCGTCTCCTTCCTCGCGCTGTCGCAGGGCGAGGCCCCGCCCGCCAGCGCCGATACCGATCCCAGCGTGCTGGCCGCGGAGACCATGCCGCTCGCGAGCCGCTCGCTGATCCTCGACATCACCAGCGGCGACAGCCGCGCCATCGCGGTGGGCGAACGCGGCCACATCCTGGTATCGGAGTCGCGGTCCGACTGGCGCCAGGTCGAAGGCGTTCCGACGCGCTCCACGTTGACCGCGGTCACCACGGTGGGCGAGCACGCCTGGGCGGTTGGCCACGACGGCGTGATCCTGCATTCGGCCGACGGCGGCCTGGGCTGGGAGCGCCAGCGCGAGGCGCCGTTCGATCCCGATTCGGTGGAACCCTCCAACGGCGCGCCGCTGCTCGACGTGCTGTTCCTCAACGAGACCGATGGCTTCGCGATCGGCGGCTATTCGATGCTGCTGCGGACGCGCGATGGCGGCAAGACCTGGGACGAGTCCACGATCACGGCCACGGCCGCCGAGGCGCCCGCGGGCGCCGACGCGCCATTGGACGCGGACCCGGCGGCGGACGACGCGGCCGCCAGCGACGAGAGCTGGACCTTCGACGATTCGCAGCTCGACCTCGATGCCGAGTCCGATCCGCACCTCAACGCGATCGCCCGTACCGGCGACGGTTCGCTGATGGTGATGGCCGAGCGCGGCTCCGCATTCCGCTCCACCGATGGCGGCGACACCTGGCAACGGCTGCAGCTGCCGTACGCCGGATCGATGTTCGGCGTGCTCGGCTTCGACGGCCGCCACGTGCTGGCGTTCGGCATGCGCGGCCGTGCCTTCGAGACCACGGACCTTGGCGAGACCTGGACCCTGATCGACACCGGCACCGAGCTGTCGCTGCTCGGCGGCGTCGGCTGGGCCAATGGCGGCGCGGCGCTCGTCGGCGCCAACGGCATCGTGCTCACGCGCAGCGAGGGCGGGTCCAACCTGCTCAAGCACGAGCATCCCGACCAGGCCGTGCTGTCCAGCGCGATCGCGCTGGCGCCCAACGGCGCGCTGGTGGTGGTGGGCGAGAAGGGCGTCGGCGGCTGGTCGCCGAACTAAGCAGTCTACGAGGACTCAAAGATGGCCGTCTCGGGCTCCGCCAACTCCGACACCGCGTTCCACCGCTTCGCCGAACGCATCGTCTTCGGCAACCGGGCCCTGATCCTGCTGCTGTTCGGGGCGGCGACGCTGGTCCTGCTCTACTTCGCGGCGCAGTTGCGGGTCGATGCCGGGTTCAAGAAGCAGATCCCGCTGCAGCACGAGTTCATGCGCACCTTCCTCGACTACGAGGCCGAGTTCGGCGGCGCCAACCGCGTGCTGGTCGCGGTGATG